>OGST01000094.1_pt1 | contig 83740 bp, 82 predicted proteins | sample 1574021 | NCBI WGS metagenome assembly OGST01 (sample SAMN03295847, study PRJEB24534) | human gut metagenome | isolation source: fecal sample 7 from infant 6 | host: Homo sapiens | place: USA: Pittsburgh, PA | collected 2014-07 | reverse complement strand
GAATTATATATTTTTATTTTTTTATAACTCCTATAGCTACACCAATTATCCTTAATTGATCTTCCTCTAAAATCATAGGCTCATAATCATCGTTTTCTGGAATAAGTAATATCTTGCCGCCCATTGTTTTATAAGTTTTTAATGTTGTATTTCCATCAATATCAACAGCCACTACATCCCCTATGTTTGCAGTTGATTGCTTATTAATAAGAATATAGTCTCCATTATTAATATTTTTATTTATCATACTATCGCCTCTAATTTTAAGTATAAAGATGTCCTGTAATGATTTAGTCCATAAATTTGGTATAAAAAAGTTTCCTTCTATTTCATCATTAATTAATATAGGTTTCCCTGCAGCAATTTCATTATATATTGGCACCCTTCTTATATCATCCTCTATTTCCTCTGACTTTTCATTAGTTACATAAATTTCACTTGGGCTATTTGAATCACATATGAACTCAATCTTATTATTATATTTTAGGTTTATGTATTCATAAGATACTAAAGACGAAGGGAGCATAGATGAATTAAACTCTGGTATATCACCTATAATTTCACCTTGTTTATTAATTATAATTATTTCATTTCCATCTGTAGCAATGCCGTATTGAACTGTTTCTGAAGTAGCCATATAACTTTTAAGCTGAGTAAGAGCTCTTTCGATTCCTACTCCCCATCTTTTTACTTCAATCATTATATAGGAATCTTTAATTTTATTCCTATATATATTTATTACAATATCTACAAAACCAGGCATAGATCCTATATTAATAGGTTTTTCTATCTCTATTAGATCTTCTTTATATTTATATACATCTATTAACTCTTTAATTAACCATTGTCTTACTTTCTCTTCCTCAGAATATAAGTCAAATATTTTATCTTTAAATTTATAATCTTCTATATTAATTCTATGAATTCTCCTAAAGCTTGTATTTAGAGAAGGCTTTAAATATTTATAACTTATTTCTCCTATAAATTTTGAAGGTTTTCCATCTGAAGTTATAAACAATTTTTCAGTTGCTCTTGTCATACCAACATATAATAACTTTCTATCTCTTGATTCAATAATATCTTCGTCCTCTATTTCATTAGCAACAGTATTTAAAGGCATAATTCTATTGTTTAATCCAATTATCATTACAACTTTAAATTCCAATCCTTTAATAGAATGCATTGTTAGTAGCTTAACTGAATTTTCTTCAAAATTAAAATCGTCTTTCGTATCAAATAAAGTTGATTTGATATTTAACTTTTCTAGAAAAGATTTAATTTCAAATAATTGCTCCTTCTTTCTTGCTATTATAGCAATATCCTTTAAATTATATTCTTTATTTAAATCTTCATTTATAGTTGCTGCTATATACCTAGCTTCTTCTTTTTTGGATTTAAATACTCTACATACTGGATAACTACCTTTTTTATCAATAAGAGCTGGCTTAACAAAGTTATCATCTTCAATAATTTCTACATCGTTTTCAATAAGGCTATAAGCAGCTTGTGCAATTTCTGTTGTAGTCCTATAGTTCTTACTCAAAGATGTTGATTTTCCTTTCATATCAAATCCAATTGATGTAAATGATCTATTTTTTGTAAGCCAGGCTTGAGGATAAATACTTTGTGCTACGTCTGCTACAAAAGTTATACTTGAATATGATTTTTCATTATATAATGCCTTAATAAATTCTAATTGTATTCTTGTTAAATCTTGACTTTCATCTATTAAAATATGTGTATATTTTGATATTCTTTCTTTCTTTACTGTATCTAGTGCAATGATTGCCATATCTTGAAAATCTATTTTATTTGCACTTTTTAACTTCTGATTATATATTTCTAAAATTCTAAATATGGCCTCTCTTTGTTCCGAATTTTTTCTTAATTTTTGAGGACCATCTGATGTTTTCTTAGAAATCCTACCTAATCTATCAATATTTTGATAGACTTCTAAATCTGTATAATCGCAGGATTTTATCCATATTATTTCTTCTCTTATAAAAGATAAATTTTGTGGTGACACTAATTTTACATTTATATACTTTTTGCTAATACTAGCTATTGACTCAAGCAATATATTATTTATTTCCTCTTGACTAGCAATTTCTAGATTCTTATTTTTAACTCTATTTTTATAAATCATAAAATATCTATACATAAGAGAATCTATGGTCTTTATATCTAACTTATCATCATTATTTGAATCAATAAATGTTAATTGTTCTAGCTCTTTCTCCTTTTGAATATTATCATATATGTATCTCACGTACTTAACTAAAGATTTATTATATGTAACCATAAGTATTCTATCATCTTTATCGTTACAATAATTATCTAAAAGAACAGATATTTTATTAACAGCTACAGTAGTCTTACCTGAACCAGCTACCCCTTTAACAAGAACATGTCCATTTGGTTTACCATTGATTATTCTTTTTTGTTCAATATTTAACTGCATTTCGCTTTCCCCTTTTATATAAATATATATTCTATATTATACTCCCTTTTTGTAATATTTTTCAATATTAGTTTAATTTCCCTATATTTATTCACTATTTTATTAAATATTTATAAAAAGTGTTTTTTATTTCAGTTTAAATTTTATTTATTCGTATTATAATTTTCTCTTATTACCTTATAAAATAAACAAGAGTTACTATTTTAGTTAAAAAATATAAGGGCTATCCCGTAAATTATTTTAAAATAATTTATGAGATACCCTATTTAATATCATTTTTTGCTTCATATAATTGTATATTGCTAAAAAGCTTATTACTCTAAATATTCATTAAACACATCGGTGTCAATTGTTTTAATTTCAAAAACTTTTTTTACTGTAACTCCAAAATTATGTTCAATCATCAGATTTGATAATTTCTCGCCATCAATTAGTATAATATGCTGATTTCTCGCATACTCAATAGCTTGTTTTGAAAATTTTGCAGTTGTAACAAATAGACCTTTACCACCTTTACCAGATATGGCACCAACAAAACTTTGTACATCTGGTCTCCCTACTTTGCTACTCAACTCCCATTTCTTTGCTTGAATATAAATTAAATTAAATCCAAGTTTGTCTTCCATTATAATACCATCAATACCTTCATCTCCAGTAGTAGCAGTTGTCTTCCCAGCATTTTCAAAGGAACCATATCCCATTTTTGAAAGTAAATCAATAACCATTTGTTCAAATGCTATTGGAGAAAGTTTTATTACTTCTGCAAGAAGATCTTCTGCTAAACTTTTGTTAATTTTTCTAAATGAATCTTCAAAAGTATCATCAGGTGTATTGTTAATATCATTTGAGGTCTCATTATTAATTTGTGTATCTATAACTCCACCTTGAAACTCTCTGAAACTCTCGAATTTCATTAAGTAATTACTATCAATAACATCTGGATTATCTTTAAGAACTTCTAACCCATCATTAGTAATAATGAATGAAGCTCTTGCAGGACTATCAATTAAACCAGATTTCTTTAAATAAGTTCTTGCCCATCCAATACGATTAATAAATACTGTTTGCCTTCCGCTAGGAAGTAACTCTAAAAGTTCTTCTTCTGTTAAATTAAAATATTTACTTATAAATTGCTTTAATTCTTTTAAAGTATGTAATTTGCCATCTTTTAAGTATTCTAAAAAGGGTTTGTGCATTTCATAGTATTTTGGTAATCCCATTTTTATACCTCCATGTATTTTGAAAATAGTCATTAATTTATTTTTGTACCTTTAAGTAGAAATTTATTTCACGACTTTCAATACTATTCCTTCTTTAAATCCACCACGCTTTTCTAGTTTTTCATTTCTTTTCTTTATTAAATCTTCTTCACTATATCCTAGTTCATTTGCAAGTCCAAATAGCACTTCCATAATATCTGCAAGCTCTTCTAGGTTTTTATCTTCTAAATATTCATTTACTTCTTCTAGAAGTTTCTTTTCTAAAAGATCTTGCTTTTCTATTCCACTAACTATTGCTATTTCACATACTTTACCATCTGCCGTTATTATTTCTGGTATTCTATCTCTAACTAATTTATTGTATATTCTCATCATTTTTTCCTCTTATAATTAATTTTCAACATAGGACTTTAAAATATTTTTATTGTCAATTTTCTTTGGCCTTTTCATTATTTTATAATAATTATTTTACCATATTTTATCTTTATTAATAAATATAGTTTTAATTTAAACTACATAAAAAAGAACATATCGACTCCTAAAAAAAGCGAACATGTTCTTTTAAAATATATTATTCTATTACAAAACTTTTTATATTTTGATTTCCAACTTAAAATTTCAATTTACTTTAAGTCTTCTTATTTTAATTTTTATAACATATCTATTATTTCTTTCTCAGTTTTCGCATTTAAAATGCTTTCTCTAAATTCATCATGCATTAATTTTCTTGATAGGTTAGCTAAAGCTTTTAAATGTAAATCACTTTGGTCTTCGCTAACTGCAATCATAAATATCATCTTTATATCTTGTCCATCTATTGATCCGTAATCTATTCCATTATTAGTTATCCCTATAGCTATTCTTGCTTCTTTTACTGCTTTTGATTTTGCATGTGGAATTGCTATTTCAAAACCAATTCCTGTATTACTTAATTCTTCTCTTGCTAAAATGTCTTTTTTAAATTTATTTTTATCAGTTACTACATCATCATCAACTAATAGTTTAATCATTTCATCTAAAACTGAATTTTTATCTTTAGCATCAAGTTGTAATTTTATTGTACTTTCTTTGATTAAGTCTTTTAATTCCATAATTATCTCCTCTTAACGTGTATTTAATTAAGCTACTTTTTTATTTAAATTTGTTTTGTATAATCCGTATAAAATAGCTCCAACTAATGATCCAATTAATATGCATCCTACCCAAATGAATGGTTTTTCAACGATTGGAAGTATTAAGAATCCACCATGAGGTGCAGGCACTTGAACTTTCATTAAATAAGTCAATATAGATGATATAGATGATCCTACCATTAATATAGGAATTACTCTTAGTGGGTCTTTAGCAGCAAATGGTATTGCTCCTTCTGTTATATGGGTAAATCCTAAAATATAGTTAACTAATCCTGCTGCTCTATCTTCTTCATTAAATTGTTTTTTAAATATTGTTGTTGCTAATGCTATTACTAAAGGTGGTGTTATACATGCTGCTGAAACTCCAGCCATGAAATAGTAATTTCCTTGTGATAAAAGCATTGTTCCTGTAATGTATGCTGCTTTATTAACTGGTCCTCCAAAGTCGAATGCTGACATACATCCTATTACTAATCCTAAAAGTATTGGATTTGCTGATTCTAATGATGCAAGCCAATCCATTACTGAATTATTTATATATGATACAGGTTCTCCTAGTAATGTCATTAGTATTCCTGTTGCAAGTATTCCGAGTATAGGTAATAAAAAGATTGATTTTAATCCTTCAAATTGTCTTGGTAGTCCTGCTAACATTTTAATTAATCCTAGCATTAAATATCCTGCAAAGAATCCTGCTATTATTCCTCCTATAAAACCTGCTCCTGTTGCATCTGCTATTAATCCACCAACAAGCCCTGCAACCATTCCTGATCTACCTGCAATTGATGATGCAATGAAAGCTGTAAATATTGGTACTATCATTGAAAATGCTGTTCCACCTATCCCCTTAAGCATAGCAGCAATTTTATTATATTGATCTGAGGCTGGATCTGCTGAGTATATTCCCCATAAAAAAGATACTGCTATTAATACCCCACCTGCCACAACAAATGGCAACATATGTGAAACACCATTCATTAAGTGCTTATATATACTTCTACCAAATGACTCTTTTCCTATAACTTCATTTTTCTTTTCTGTTTTTTCATTAGTATTTTCATTTCTTTGTGTTGTTGATTTTTTAATTTGAGCTTTTCCATCTAATATTGCTTGAATAAGTTCTTTTGGTTTACGTATACCATCTTGAACAGAAGTTTCTATAATTGGTTTGCCAATAAATCTATCTGCCCTGGCATCTTTATCTGATGCTATTATAACTCCATCTGCTTCTTTTATATCTTTTTCTGTTAATTCATTTTCTACACCAATAGCTCCATTTGTTTCAACTTTAATTTCAATCCCCATTTCTTTAGCAGCCTTTTTTAATGATTCTTCTGCCATAAAAGTATGTGCAATACCAGTTGGACAACCTGTAACAGCAATAATTTTTTTCATTTAAAATACCTCCCTAACATCCAAATTTTTTATATAATTATTAACTTCTTTTAAAGTTCCAATACCTCTTGACTCAGCTACATTCCCACCTGTTGCTGATGATTTTTTTAAAGCATATTCAATGTCATTTTCTTTTAACCATTCACTTAAAAATGCTGCCAAAGCAGAATCACCTGAACAAGCAGAACTTAAAAGGTTTACATCAGGTGCGTTGCAATAATATATCTTATTTCCATTATAAAAATACATGCCTTTTTCTCCTAAAGTTAAAAGAATATTTTGTGCTCCCTCCTTTTTTAAATACTTTAATATATTCACAACATCTTTTTCATTATTTATATCTAGTCCAAAAATCTCTTTAATTTCCTCATCATTTGGTTTAATTAATAAAGGTCTATATTTTAATAAATCCTTTAATTTTTTAGAACTTATATCTAAAATTATATTTATGTTTCTTTTATTACATATTTCTAATAATTCATCATAGTACTGTTCATCCATACTTTGAGGCAAGCTTCCACTTATAATTAAATAACTACAATCCTCAGACTTTTCTATATAATTTAATAAATTCTTTTGTGTTTCTATAGGAACAAATGGGCCCTTGTTTACATATTTAAATTCCTTTTTATCTTTGGTATCTATAAAAACATTTATCCTAGTTGGTTCATCAATCCAAAAAGGCTCAACTTGTATGTCCATTTTTTGAAGTTCATCTACTATAAATTCACCTGTAAATCCCCCAAAAAAACCTAATACCTTACTTTCTACTCCATAATGATTTAATACAAGTGATACATTTACTCCTTTACCATTTGGAGAGTATTCTATATTAGTTGTTCTATTAACTTTAAATGGTTCATAACTTTCTGCTGTATAATTCATATCAATTGCTGGATTAGTCGTTAGTGTATATATCATTTATCTCTCCCCCATTTTTAATTATGCCTTACCATTACTTCCACAAATCATTATTTTATGTGCTACTACTTTCTTCATAGCTTCTTTTCCTGGTGTCATATATTTTCTTGGATCATTAGCATCAGGATTTTCTATAAAGTATTTCTTTACTGCATCTGAAAATGGAATCTTTAAATCAGTTGCTACATTCACTTTACATATTCCAAGAGATATTGCTTTTTTAACCAATTCATCTGGTACATCTGATGCTCCATGTAATACTAATGGCACATCTACCATATCTCTTATTTCTTTTAATCTATCAAAATCTAGCTTTGCTTCACCTTCATATAATCCATGTGCTGTTCCAATTGCTACTGCTAATGAATCTATTCCTGTTCTTTCAACAAATTCTTTTGCTTGCTTTGGATTAGTATATTTACTATCTTTTTCGTCTACTATTAAATCATCTTCTTGTCCACCAAGTCTTCCAAGTTCTGCTTCTACTGTTGCATCATATTTATGAGCATATTCAACTACTTTTTTAACTATTTCTATATTTTCTTCAAAAGTTTCATGAGAAGCATCTATCATAGTTGATTTAAACCCTAAATCAACAAAGTGCTTTATTTCATCTATTACTTCAAAGTGATCTAAGTGTATTGCAATAGGAATATTGTATTTTTTTGCAGCTGCATCTGCCATTGCTACTATGAATTCTCCTCCTGCATATTCAATTGTTGATGGAGTTCCTGCTAGTATTACTGGTGATTTTAATTCTGCTGCTGTTTCTACAACTACTTCTAATGTTTCTAAGTTATGAATATTAAAAGCTGGTATAGCATATCCTTCTCTTTGAGCCTTTTTTAACATTTCTCTTGTTGATAATATTTTCATAATCTCCCTCCAAATCTCTAAGATTTATTAAGCTATTTTTTCATATCAACTTAACAAATTCTCTTCTATAATTAAATCTTAGCATTATCATACGGAAAATGTTTTCTAAAATGTTTGTACTTATTTTTACATTTTTTATTCTCTTATGGCTATTTTACTTATGTTATAAATAAAAATGTATCCTGAAAATTCAATCAAATCAATTTTCAGGATACATTTTTTATATTATTAAATAATCTATTATTGCTCTTGAAATAATATATAATGGCAATCTTGATGTAACTTCAAATTCCTTTATAGATGTTCTAGATTGTTTATATCCAACTATAGTCACATCTGAATATTCCTCTAAGATACTTTTTCTTACACAACAGCATGTAACAACCTTTGCCCCAGAATTTTTTGCACTTTTAACAGATTCTAATATTTCATTAGTTTCAGCCCTTAGTGAAAATGCAATAACTAAATCTTCTTTTTCAATTGTTTTACATATATTCATCATTATATTTGGATCTACAATCAAAAATGTATTGTATCCTAAAAGTTGCAGCTTTAAGTTAAACTCTTGTGCAACTAATTCAGTTAATCCTCTTGCTAATATATAAATTCTCTTTGCTTCTTTAATAATCTTAACTATATTTAATACCTTAGTTATGGATATATTTTCAACAGTTTTTGTTACTTCAATTAAGGATTTTCCTAATATTTCATTTACTTTTTTAGAATCATGATTATGCTCTTCTTTTGCAGAAACCCTATACCTCAATTCTGAAAAGCCTTCAAATCCACATTTTTTAATTGTTCTTGACACAGTTGCTGGAGAAGTAAAAGATTCTTCTGCTACATCTACAATGGACATATTAGATAATTTATCTGCATTAGAATTAATATAATTAACTACAGCTTTTTCTGTAGGAGTCAGCTTTTCAATAATGCTATTATTAACTTCTATTATCATCTTATCACCCTCATTAGATCTATTTAATTAATTTCTATAGCATGTCCTATATTATTAATTAATAATCGAAATTTTTTATAAATAACTACAAATAATTCTAAAAATAATTATCTATTTAATAACAATATATTTACTTAAATAATTAAAAATGCTCTCCATTTTCATAATACTTACTTTCATCTAATGTAAAAAAGATAACATCCACATTTCGATATTCCAAAGAATTAACATGCTTAGTAATTATCTTTGCAGCTTTATCCTGTACTTCTTGTCCCCTATCAAACCATGAAACTTCTACTATAGGTTCACCTTTAACTATTTCCCCATCTTTTATATAGTCAGATTTATCAACTGAAAGACTAAAATAATCTCTTGGACATTGAATTAATTCCTGTAATTCGTCTATTAAATTCTTACTTATTGTACAAACCTTTTCTGTTTCTATTCCCTTAAATTTTAACATTGGCATATTAAACACTCTCCATCCCTATAAATTCTAACAATACCATATTATATCGAAAACATTTACAAATCAAGGTTGTATTATGTATTTAGGTATTGCAATCTCTTTAATTTGGTTTATTAGTTTAGTAAAACTTTGTATAAGAAGAATTGCTAAATTAAGTTGTACACTTTACTATTTTAGTTCGTTTAATATTAAAGTTGTTATTCAAAATATTAAAATGATTCTGAATACTATTTTTAAAATCCACCAACAATTATACCAAATCTCCAAATCATAAATAGCATAATTAATATATTAATTACATACCCAATTAGCAAAGCTAACCATTTTTTATAATTCATTTTTCCTTCTATACTCCTATAGGTAAAAAATCCAATTATAATTATTATTGCAATCAATATTAACGTATAAAAAATATCAAATTTAAAGCTTTCTAATCTAATAACACTCCAAAATCCTAAACTTTTATACCTATAAATACTATTTATCATATCATATGTCATATCTGCTATTGGCACAACAATACCTTGAGTAATAAAAATTAACAGAGCAACTTTCCATACCTGTTTTTTCTCAATAAAAAATGATATTGTAATTTGAGCAATCATTGCAATTAAACAATATTTAATATATCCTGCATACATGAAATACCCTAAAAATAAAATTGCAAGAACTACTTCCATATCCAAATCCCCCTAAATACTCCTTACGCACTTTCATACTATTGCTTAATAACTTATGTTCTTATTATATATAATTTATGGATTATACTTCTAGCAAAACATATAAATTAAGTAATATTTATTAAAATATTTGTTGTTTTCTAATATTACAATTTTTCATCCTTTTAAATAATCAAGATATATCACGTAATAGAAAACTACATGTATTTCCACTTATCATTATAAATAAAAAAAGTTATGCTAACCCCTAATAGTTTCACATAACTTTAATCAATTCGTTATTATGTATTTAAATTTTCTCTAAGTCTATCATCTATTTATGGTTCTTCATTCATAATTCCTAATTTATCAAATATTAGAAATGCTAAGTTTAAAGCAATTCCAACTACTGCTGCTAGTCCCATTCCTTTTAACTCTATAACACCTACACTTAGTTTTATACCACTTAATCCTATCATAAATATAACTGATGTAAGTATTAAATTTCTTGATTTTGAAAAGTCTACTTTTTCCTCTATAAAAGTTCTAAGTCCTGATGTTGCTATAGATCCAAATAATAAAAGACTTACTCCACCTACTACTGGAGTTGGTATTGTATTTATTATAGCTGAAAGCTTACCTGAAAATCCTAATATTATTGAAATTATTCCTGCACCACATATTACATATACACTATATACCTTTGTTAGTGCCATAACTCCTATGTTTTCACCATAAGTAGTAGTTGGAACTGATCCAAACATACCTGAAATCATAGTAGATAATCCATCTCCTAAAAGTGATCTATGAAGTCCTGGATTTTTTGATAAATCTTTTCCTACTATGCTACTAGTAACCTTTAAGTGCCCTATATGTTCTGCTATTACTACAAATGTAGCAGGGAGTATAGTTAATATAGCTGTCATATCAAATTTAGCTATCTTAAATTGTGGTACTGTAAAGAAAGCTGCATTATTTATTGAGTTAAAATCTACAAGTCCCATAAAGCAAGCTGTTATGTAACCAACAACAACTCCTATTAAAATAGGTATTACTTTTAAGAAGCCTCTTAATAATACATTGCTTAGTATAACTGTTATAAGAGTAACCATTGATACTATAACCCAAGTTGTATTAAGTTCTGGTGAGTTTGATCCTCCAACTGGAAAGCCTGCCATATCAGCTGCTGTACTAGCAAGTTCTAGTCCTATTATTGTAACTATTGCTCCCATTGCTGCTGGTGGAAATAATTTATTAATCCAGCCTGTCCCTGTATAACCTACAATAATTGCTACTATTGAAAAGACAAGACCTGAAGCTACAAAGCCTCCTTGTACAGTTTGAAAACTATACCCTTCACTAAATAATAAAAATGTTGGTGCTAAAAAGGCAAAACTTGATCCTAAATAAGCTGGTATGCTTTTCTTTGTTATTATTGCATAAAGCAAAGTGCCTATTCCGTTGAAAAACAATACTGTTGTGGGATCAATTTTAAATAAGATAGGAACTAAAACAGATGAACCAAACATCGCAAATAGATGTTGTATGCTTAATGGAATTGCCCTCCCCATTGGAACTTTTTCATTGACATCTACCATTAATACTTCATTTTCAGAATTTTTTTTCATATATTGTCTCCCTTCTTAGTTTCTCTGAACTAAATTAAAAGTATTTTTTTGTTGAATATTAAATCTACATTATATATTACACTTTTTTTATTAAAATACAAGATTTTTTTCTTAAATTTGAGATGTTTTTCTCATTTTATAATTTTTTCATGCATCCTATAAGTTTATCTTTATAATTTATATTTTCTTATAGATTCTCATTGCAAATATATAAGCTACAACTATTATTGCTATACACCAAGCAAGGGCAACCCAAATGTCATTTCCTACTGGCTTATTTGATAATAAATTACGAATAGCTTCTACAATAGGCGTTACAGGTTGATTTTCTGCAAAGGCACGTACTACTGAAGGCATAGTATCTGTTGGTACAAAGGCAGAACTGATAAATGGTAAGAATATTATTGGATAAGAAAATGCACCTGCACCATCTGGAGTTTTAGCAGCAAGTCCAGCAATTATAGCAATCCAAGTCAAAGCAAGTGTAAATACACTAAGAATTCCAAATACTGATAACCAATCTAGTATTCCTGCTGAAGAACGAAATCCAATTAATAATGCAACAAGTATAATCACTACTACAGAAATTCCATTAGAAATTAATGAAGTTAATACATGTCCCCATAAATTCCATTAGAAATTAATGAAGTTAATACATGTCCCCATAATACTGTAGAACGAGCAATTGGCATAGAGTGAAAGCGCTCAAAGATACCACGCTCTTTATCTATAAACAAACGGTAAGCTACATATGCAATTCCACTACCAATAGCCATTAACATTATACCTGGTAATAGATAATTAACATAATTTTCTGTATCTGTTTGAATTGCACCACCAAATACATAAACAAATAATAACATCATTGCGATTGGGGTGATACAAACTGTAATAATTGTATCCATACTTCTAAAAATATGACGCATAGAGCGCCCAAACATAACACTCATATCTTTGAAAAAATATTTATTTGTAGATTCCATTTATTTCTCCTCCTTTTTACCAATGATTGTTAAGAATATTTCTTCTAATGTAGGCTGTTTTTCAACATATTCAACTTTTGCAGGTGGAAATAGTTTTTTTAATCCTTCTAATGTATCTAGAGCAATTATTTTTCCTCCATGAAGAATAGCAATTTTATCTGCAAGTTGTTCTGCTTCTTCTAAATATTGGGTTGTTAAAAATACTGTAGTTCCTGAAGCTGTTAACTCTTTTACAATTTTCCAAACTTCTAAACGTGCTTCTGGATCAAGACCTGTTGTTGGCTCATCCAGGAATATAATCTTTGGATTTCCAACAAGACTCATTGCAATATCAATTCTTCTTTTCATACCTCCGGAGTAAGTACCAACTCTGCGATCTGCTGCTTCTGACATACCAAATCTCTTAATTAATTCATCTGCTACTGCATTTGGATTTTTAAGATGTCTAAGTTTTGCTATCATTTGAAGATTTTCACGCCCAGTCAAAATTTCATCAATAGCAGCAAACTGACCAGTAAGGCTGATAGAAGCTCTAACTTTACCTGGATTTTTTTCAATATCCAAACCGTTTATTACAACACTTCCAGCATCTGCTTTAAGTAAAGTAGCCATGATTTTAATCATGGTTGTTTTTCCTGCTCCATTTGAACCTAGTAATGCAAATATAATTCCCTGCTCTACTTCAAAATCTACTCCTTTGAGTACTTCTATATCTTTGTAAGATTTCTTTATCTCTCTAACTTTTATGATACTTTTTTTCATTTTCTTTTTCTCCTCTACAATATAGCAACTTTATTTAAATGTACATCTATTCTTTGAAAAACACCTTGATCTTTTAACTTTAACTATTTCAAGTTAATTTATATTACAAAGTGCTTCATTAGTTAACATAAAAAAGAGCCGATAACCATGATTTTACTCATATGTTATCGGCTCTGCGTCTTAGCGTCTGGCTCTTTAATAACTGATATATTCATTTGCTTTACATTGATTATAGTTTCCTTTTTGCACTTGGGACAAAATAACGGGAAGTTTTCAAGTACTGTATCAACACATATCTTGACCCTTGTTTTATTGCCACAAATTGGACATAATATCCACTCGTCTTTACACACCATATCATCCCCTTTAGTTTATGTTTTTGTTTATCACTATATATCCCTTTTACTTTGTTTTATCAGTAGCTTTCTTCATTGCTTTATTAACTTCTTTATCAACTGATTCTTGATATATGTCAGCGTAAGTTTTTGAATCTTTGATTAAATCGTCGCAGAAAGCTGCTACGTCTCTACCAGTTACTTCTAGTACGCCTTTTCCAATAGCCGCACCCTCTTCAAAAAGTTCTACAATTCCAGCGAGCAAATCTGTTCCTTCACTTAGTTCAACTGGTCCAACCTTAAAAAGATATTTTTGAATTTCTTTATATACAATCACATAATCTTTTGGTAGCGCTTTAACACGCGCCACGTGCGCTTTCCATTCTTTTTTACCTTTGATGATATCTTGTATTCCCATTTTATCCTCCTATTTACCTAATTTTTTAGCAATATTATTATTAAGTTGTTTTCTCCACTTGTCACGATAAGAATTTGCCCCTTCTTCACCAACTAGCGCAAAGCAAAAGCCTTCTATATCTTCACCTAAAGCCTCTTGTACACTCTGACCTTCAGCAACTGTTTCTTCTAGCAAGCCAAGAACACCGTCAAGAATTGGTATGAGGTTACGACCTGTAAAATCTGAGTGCTGCCAAAGATGCTCTTCAATTTTTTCCCATGCTTCTTGATAATCAGCTGGTAGCTTTTTAACTCGTAATTCAAAATTTTTAAATTTTTTAGTCATGTCACTTCCCGTAATTTTTTCCCAAAAATTCATGATTTTTTCTCCTTTAACTCGTTAATTTTCGTTGAAACAAATTCCCATTTTGCCCAGAACTTCTTTAATTCTTCACGCCCTGCATCATTTAACTTGAAAAACTTTCGTGGTGGTCCCATATCAGATGGTTTTTTCGTAGTTTCTACCAGTTTGTTTTTCTCAAGTCTTACCAATATGGTATAAACTGTACCATCTACAACATCCGAAAATCCGAGGGCATTAAGTCTCCTCGTAATCTCATAACCGTATACTTCCTCATTGCTGATAATTTCAAGAACACAACCTTCAAGGACACCTTTTAGCATTTCTGTAATATTATCCAAACAAATCACCTTCTCACTATCTAGTATTACTTGTATTCAGTATTACTTACTACCGCTATATAGTATCACTAGATAGTGGTAATGTCAATATAATGTATTTATTTTTTATATTTATTTTATCATGGAGATTAAATTAATACTAAAAATTATAACAAATTGATAATATAGAATGTTTCGTATTTTATTTAATTGATTAATCTATTAATCAATAGATTATATAGCATAAAATTTTCGTTTAAAATATTATTAGATATATTACAAAAAGTCACGTATAACAAGCTAAATTTATTATACATGACTTTTATAATATCTAATTATTCCCATGATAATCAAAAATGTTCACTATTTTCATAGTTTATACTTTTATCTAAAACATAAAAATAACATCTACATTTTTCTATTCTAATGAATTATACATTAGTGATTATTTTTTCAACCTTATTATGAATATTGTATCCTCTATGCAAGCATAAAATTTCCACTATAGACTCTACTTTTATAATTTCTCCATACTTTACATATACTAATATTAGTTTTTTATATTATTTTCTTGAAAACAAAATGGAAGCTCTAGATTGTTAGCTTCTAAAAGCTTTTTATCAGTGAGAATATCTTTTGTATTTCCATCTTTAATAATTTTTCCCTCTGACATAAGAATAGTGCGATTGCAGGTATTTAAAATCATATCTAAATCATGAGATGCAATAATCTTTAAGTGTTGAAATTCATTTAGTATATTAATTAAATTTCTTCTATTCTTAGGATCCAAAGCAATTGAGGGTTCATCCATTAAAATAATATCTGGGGTCATAGAAAATATTGTTGCTATGGATACAAGTTTTTTTTCACCACCGGAAAGTTTATATATCTTTTTATTCTTAAGATTGTTAATATGAACCATATTCAATGCGTTTTCTACTCTCTTTTTGACTTCCTCTTCTGAAAATCCATAATTACGTGGTGCAAATGCAATGTCTTCATATACATTAGACATAAATAGTTGATTATCGGAATCTTGAAATACGTATCCTATTCTTTCTCTAATTATACTTAAAGTATTCTTCTCTACTGGAATATTTTCTACTCTAATGCTACCTTCATAATTCAAATTTAATCCTACTAATAACTTCAATAAAGTTGATTTTCCAACTCCATTAGCTCCAATAATACCTATAGAATCATTTTCCTTTGCAGTAAAGGTAATATTTTTAAGTGTTGGTTGTTCTTTTTCATAAGAAAAAGATAGATTTTCTACATTTATATTAATATGGCTCATATTTTCCTCCTAAACAAATATATTTCCTACTATCTGTAATATAGGGAAAAACCTCATAGTACCAAGTATAACTATCCAAACAATAAAATAAATACAATCCTTTACATTATATCTAATTTTATAAGAATAATAAAACTTATCAGAATATCCACGTAAACACATGCTTTCATATATATTTTCAGCCTTATCTATACTTCTAAGTAATAATTGTCCTATAAGAGAACCCCAAACCTTATAATTTATCCCTTTTTGATTAGGAGCACGTAAGCTATATGATTCTGTAATTTTATTTGCTTCCTTAAGCAATACTGTCACATAGCGATAAATAAATAAAATTTCAGTTATGAATATCTTCGGTATATGAATTTTATCCATTGCATAGCAGATTTTTTCAATAGTTGTTGTAGCAATTAATAAATAAGATGATAAAATAGTTAATATTCCCTTTAATATCAAGGTAATCATGGAGATTATCCCTCCTGAAATGTTAATACCATTTATACTAATTAGTATTTCATTATCATAAAGTGGATTGAATATCCCCATAAGTAATACAAATGATAATACTATCTTCAATTTCTTTAAGCTATCTTTTAAAGAAATATCACAAGTTATTAAAAGAAATATTGGATAAATGCTCATTCCTATAACTCCACCTAGGTTATATTTATCCATAGATACAACTAAAGAAATATAAATAACTGTTAAAATAAATTTAATTAATGGATTAATCTTATTTATAAAATAATCTCTATTTGCTAAGTCCTCTACATCTTGGATTTCATAAAGTGCTTTATTTAACTTATTCAACTTATAAAATCTTTTCTAAAAAATTTAAATAAATAACATCCACCTACACAGATAAATGCAACTACTACTCCACCAAAAATTCCTGATAAAGATGTACCTATAGCTAGTTCTGAATCCTTAAAATTGTAATCAGGTAACACTGAAGTAGTTTCCTGTACTTTTTCAAACTTATTGTATACCTCACCTGATACTTCTAATTCAGTAGAATTTGTAATCTTTTCAATAGACCATTCTAATCCATCTGGATATTCAGAGGCTACAAGTGAAACTCCTCCTGCTATTAAAAGTGTAAGCAATGAGAATATAATCATTACCTTTCTAAATGAAATTCTTCCTATTTTTTTGTTTAAGGATTTATCTATGCTCCATAGTAATTCAGGTCTTGCTTCATATATAAAACATAGTACAGCTGCAGTAATAAGACCTTCTATAAGTCCAATTGCTAAGTGTATTGGTTGCAAAACTGAAATAAAAGTTAAGAATGGTAAATCACTAATTCCTGATCCTAATGTTTCAATTGCAACAGAGAAAGCACCTATTTGTAATGTAAGTATAGACCCAATTATTGATGCTACAATAATTTTACCTTTGGAAGCTCCGTTCTTCATAATAGGCTTCCATATAAATAAAAATCCAATGAAACATCCATAAAATGCTATATTCCATATATTACAACCTAATGCCAGTATCCCTCCATCAGCAAACATTAAGCATTGTATAGCTAAAATCCCAATCATTGTAATAAATCCTGCAAATGGTCCTAATATGGCAGATAATAAAATACCTCCACATAGATGTCCAGAAGAGCCTGTTCCTGGAATCGTAAAATTAATCATTTGGGCTGCAAATACAAATGCTCCCATAACTCCCATTACAGGAATTTTTTTAGGCTCATTTTCCATTCGTATCTTTTTTATTGAATAACCTGCTGCTATTGCAGAACATCCGTACATTAATCCAGCTACAGTAGGATTAACAAGTGCATCAGCCATATGCATAAATAAACTTCCTCCTTTAAAATTAATAATTATTCTGCTAGTACATTTACTTCCTTATATTTCTTTAAGTCTATATAAAGCTCATTCTTATATGGATTACGTTTTGTTTTTTTAGCTTTATAAATCATATATATAGCAACACCAATATTAGAAAGGAGTGCTAATAAACTGAAAATAAATAAATAGTTTTCATTATAGGTAGATGAAACAGCAAATTTACCTTTATCAATAAAGGCTGGAAATGTCTGTGCAAACATACACCATAATGCTAATGTTTGCGCACGGTGTTGAAGCCATGCACCTTTTCCTATAGTAAAAGCACATACTGTTGGTGCAAGTAATAGTGCAAAACCACAATACCATGAATGTCCTGGTAAAGCATTATAAGTATAAGCAAAATTCCATAAATCATAAGCTATTATCCAAAACCAAAGCATATCAGGCCATAACATATCCTGACTTTTATCTTTATTAGTTTTTTTACGAATACATATACCTAGCCATCCTGTAATTGTAATAATATTTAAAATTCCTGCAATTGCATTCATATAATTCCAAGGACCACCTAATACATACATACTTCCATCTTCAAGAATTCCTCCTCCAGCATATTGAAGTCCAACTTGAATATCACGTGTAACTGCTTCTAAAATATTAATTGCAAGAATTAGTGGCGGAAAACATAATGCTATTTTATTATCTGATAATCTCCATTCTTTCCCTGTTCTTTTATTTTTCCCATGTAAATGTCTTATACACCAAAATCCAATACATCCTGCTACTGCTGAGTACACCTTAGCCAAATGAAACCAATCTGTATAAGTAGTGTCTTTCAGTACTGTAAACCATAGCATAGAAAGTCCAATTGGTAATACTACAAAACATAGAAAACCGCCAAATTTAGAACGCCTTGAAAATTCATTTAATAAAAATAAAATTAAAAATACTGCAACCCAAACACCCCATACTGAAAAGAAGGATGCTCCTCCTTCATAGTTAAAACTAAACATATTCTTTCCCCCTATTATAATTATTCATTTTTAATAACAAACAATTTCTTTTATATAAAACTCTTTTCCGCTTAATATTTCACAATTTTTACTTTTGCACTTAGGACATATTCCTTTATCAAGAATTATATTAAATACATTATTACAACTCTTACATAATGCATTAGCTGGTAATATTTCAATTTCTAATTTTGAATCTTCTAATATAGTACCTTCAATTGAAGCAGGATATAAACTTTTCATATATTTAGGAATCATTGAAGAGAGTTCTCCAATTTGCAAAACTAATGTATCTATTTTTTTAACATTATTGACTTTGGCAAATTTTTCTACGCTCTTAACAACTTCAATTAAAACCCCTATTTCATGCATATAAACTCTCCTCCATTTAAAACTAGTAACATATAATATTATTAGTTTGTCTTAAATATATTTATAGCTTTTTTAATAGCTATTTTCCCCTTACGTTTAAGAACTTGCTTAATAATTACTGGTTTTAAGTTTTCATATGCTACTCCTTCTCCATCATATTTTCTAACAAGTGATATAGCATCAAACTTACATTTTGTTACACATGCTCCACAGCCTACACATAAAAATTCATCTACAACAGTAGCACCACAGCTAAGACAACGTTCTGTTTCTTTCTTTATTTGATCTTCTGTAAAAGTTCCTCGTAAATCCTTGAATGTTTCTTTTGATTCTTTTCCATCACCATGGCTTGCCTTTTGTCTTGGAAAATTATTATATCCCTTAAGTTCAATATTTTGTTTATCTAGAGAGTGATATTCTTTTCTATCTCTTCCTATAATTAAACTTTGACCTTGATTAACATAACGGTGTATTGAAATAGCTCCTTCCTTACCTGCTGCAATGGCATCAATAGCAAATCTTGGTCCTGTAAATGCATCTCCACCAACAAATACATCTGATTCTCCTGTTTGATAGGTAAAAGGATCTGCCTTAATTGTATTATTAGGATTAATTTCCATATTGCTATCTGAAATTAAATTTCCTAAGTCAATTGACTGCCCTACAGAAAGCAGCACTGTATCTGCTTTTACAAATAATATATCGTTTTCATCATAAATTGGATTGAATCTCTTATTTTCATCAAAAACTGATATACATTTTTTAAATTCTACCCCAGTAACTTTTCCATTTTCCGTAACAATAGCCTTTGGCCCCCAAGAATTATTTATATTAATTCCTTCTGATAAAGTTTCTTCAATTTCCTCATTAAGAGCTGGCATTTCATCTCTTGTTTCAAGACAAAATATATCAACTTTTTCTGATCCTATTCTTTCAGCAGTTCTTGCAACATCTATTGCAACATTCCCCCCACCTATAACAACTACATTTCCATTTAGTTTTACATCTTCACCTAAGTTAACGCTGCGTAAGAAATCTACTCCAGTCATTACTCCTTTAGCATTTTCTCCTTCAACACCTATTTTTCTACCTGACTGAGCTCCAACTGCAATATAAAAAGCTTCATACCCTTGATTTCTCAATTCTTTTAAATTTATGTCTTTTCCAACTTCAATTCCATTCTTAAACTCAACACCTAATTCTTTTAATATATCAATTTCTGCATTAACTACATCTTTTTCTAATCTAAAGGATGGAATACCAAGTGTTAACATACCACCAAGTACTTTTTGTTTTTCAAATACTGTTACCTTATAACCTTCAACAGCTAAGAAAAATGCACAAGAAAGACCAGCAGGCCCTGCTCCTACTACAGCTATTTTCTTATTATAGTCATGCTTAATTTTAGGTACATAACGATTTTCTTTATTTAAGTCTTGATCTGCAATAAATTTTTTAATTTCATCTATAGCTATTGGATCATCAATATCTCCTCTTGTGCACGCTGATTCACATTTCCTTGGGCATATACGTCCACATACTGCTGGAAATGGATTTTCATGCTTTATTAATTCAAGAGCTTCTTTATATCTTCCTTGAGAAGCTAGTTTTATATATCCTTGAATAGCAATATGAGCAGGACACTCTGTTTTACAAGGGCTTGTTCCACTTTCTACAACATTTTTTCTATTAATTCTATAATCTGGATTCCATTTATCTTCTCCCCACTCTGTATCTCGTGGAGTCTCAATTTTTTGAACAGGAAGTGGCTTTGTTGAGCATAATTTTTGGCCTAATTGTAGTGCATTAACTGGACAATTTACAACACATTCTCCGCATGCAACACATTTTTCTTTGTTTACACTTGAAACGTAATTAGAACGCACCATATCAACATTTTTAAACATTCCAGCAGTTCTTAATGAAAGACAAGAACAACCACAACAATTACAAATTGCATGAGTCTTTCCTGAACCATCAAGATTTGGTATTTGATGCATTAAACCATTTTCTTCAGCTCTTTTAATTATTTCAAAAGCTTCTTCTCTAGTAATTTGTTTTCCCCTACCTGTACGAATATAATATTCTGCAGCATGTCCCATTTGAATACACATATCTTCTGCTAAATGACCACATCCTTCTCCCATTACTTTTCTCGCTGTACGACATGAGCAATCTGAAACTGTAAAAATATCGTTTTCATTAAGATATTTAGAAACTTCCTCATAAGAAGCTTTTCTAGTTTCTCCATCAATAGCTTGCTCTATAGGTATAACACGCATTAAACCTACTCCAACTGGAAAAGCACCTGTAGTCTTTGGTCCTCTTACTCTTCCATATGCTTCAAAAGCTTCTGCAATTTGAGGGTATTTGTTAACGTTTTCTTTGTTGTTAACCATCATCTCCATAATTCCTGGAACCCAGGTGTCATACCAATAGGTATCAACCCCATTAATAGTATTTACAAAACAAACACCTGCAACGGCTAAATCCCATAATAACCTTGATGTTTCATCTACAGATTTACCACATAAAGGAGCAAGTTCTTCAGCAGTAGCTTTTTTACGTATCTTCATACAAAGTGCTACTTCTGCCATTTCCTCTGTAACAACAGGCTCTAAAATTAAATATTCCGGATCTTCTGGCCTTATTTCATTTTTTGACCCACGTTTTTTCCCACTAATATGATTAGCAAGATCCAACACCTTTTCTTTTACCATTTCTATCCTCCTAGTCTAATAATATTAATTTTCATTCCATTCTTTAATTTCTTTTCTAAGCCACTCTGCAAATTTATCAATACCTTCACCTGTTCTTGCAGATATAGGAATAATTTCAATATTAGGATTTAACTTTTTTACACGTTCAATACAAGCTTCCAAGTTGAAATCAAAATAATTAATAACATCCATTTTGTTAATTAATAACACATCAGCAATTGAAAACATTAAAGGATACTTTAGTGGTTTATCATCTCCTTCAGGAACACTTAAAATCATTGCATTTTTTGATGCTCCAGTATCAAATTCTGCTGGACATACCAGATTACCTACATTCTCTAAAATAGCAAAATCAATATCTTCTGTTTCTAAACCTTCTAAGCCTTGTTTTGTCATATCTGCATCAAGATGACACATTCCCCCTGTATGTAATTGAATAACTTTTGCTCCAGTTTTAGAAATAGTATGAGCATCAACATCTGAATCAATATCTGCTTCCATAACTCCTATTTTCACTTCATTTTTTAATGTATTAATTATTTTTGTAAGAGTTGATGTTTTACCTGAACCTGGTGATGACATTAAATTTAGTAAAAATACTTTCTTTTTTTTTAGTTCTTCTCTTAATAAATTAGCTTGATGATCATTGTCTTCAAAAACACTTTGTTTAATTTCGAGAATTCTAAAATTCTCCATATACTTATCCTCCTTCATCATAAAGAATATTTAATCTGAATTTTTTATTGCATTCTTAAACCCTTTTTATTTTTAATATTACTTTTATAAAATACTCTTTATTTAATAAAAATTTTTAGATTATTTAAATCTGGTATGACCAGATTTATAATCTTGATAAAATTTTAACATGATCGCCAATACAAAGTCAATATATTCCTTTAATACTAATATATGTTTGAGTTAATCTTAAGATATTTACTTTTTATTCATTTTGGGATAATATTGAAATAGAATTATAATTGGTATTTGGTTGAACCAGATTCAGCTTAGAGAGGTGTATTTTATGATAGAATTTTCAAAATTAAATTCTCCAACATTAAAGGATTTATTTATTAAAGAACTAGAAACTATGATTTTATCTGGAAAACTTCAAATTGGTGAAAAGCTTCCTTCAGAAAGAGAACTTGCTAAGTCTATGCAAGTAAGTAGAGCTGTTGTTAACTCTGGAATTGCTGAGCTATCTAGGAAGGGATTTTTAAATATAAAACCAAGAATTGGTGCTTTTGTCGCTGATTATCGTAGAAATGGAACTATGGAAACACTAATTTCTATTATGAAATATAATGGTGGAAGATTAAGAGATGCAGAAATACGTTCTATTCTTGAACTTCGTATAGCATTAGATACATTAGCAGTAGAACTATGTATTCCAATAATTAAAGAAGATGAAATTGAGATATTAAAAGGATATGTTACTAAAATGAAAGAAACTGATTCTGTTGAAACTGCATCTAATTTAGCATTTCAATTCCAACATGAATTGGCTTTTCTTTCTGGAAATACTCTTTTACCATTAATTTTCCATTCATTTAAGGCTCCTATTTTATCATTATGGGAACGTTTTTGCATATTATATGGTATAGATTCCTTAATAAATAATACATCTATTTTATGTGATTACATAGAAAAAAAGGATACTAAAAAAGCTATAGAATGTTTAACTACAAATATTAATGATACTATAAATGGTAAGAGACAAATATATTATTAATTATAAAAGTTTAGTATATTAAGCTCAACAACTTAAAAGGGAGTCGCGAGACGCGACATCCTTTGTTTTCATAAATATTTTCACAAATAACTTTCTAGTTATAAGTTTACTTCTTTAACTATTGCTTCTTCATTTTTATAATCTTCAACAGCTAGTTCTTCTATTATTTTATTAGAATTATTATTTAGCTCTTCTTTTAATTTACCTTTTTTATTAGTTTTATCTTCTTTCTTAACTTCACCTTCTTGTACTTTTGTATCCTTTACTAATGGTAAGTTATGTTTTTCTCTTATTGCATTTTCTACTTCAAGGGCTAGCTCCTTATTTTCCTTTAAATATGTCTTTGAGTTTTCTCTACCTTGTCCTAATCTTATATCATTATAGGAAAACCATGTACCACTTTTATTTATTATATCTTCATTAACAGCTATGTCTAAAAGGTTTCCTTCCTTTGAGATACCTTCATTGTACATAATATCAAATTCTGCTTGTTTAAATGGCGGAGCAACTTTGTTTTTTATTACTTTTACTCTAGCTCTGTTACCTAAAATATTTTCTCCTACTTTTATAGTATCAATTTTTCTTATATCTAATCTTACAGATGAATAGAATTTAAGAGCTCGTCCACCTGTTGTTGTTTCAGGATTTCCAAACATAATACCAATTTTTTCTCTTAATTGATTTATAAATATTACAACGCATTGTGACTTATTTATTGCTGCTGTAAGCTTTCTTAATGCTTGGGACATTAATCTTGCTTGCAGACCTATATGTGAATCTCCCATTTCTCCTTCTATTTCAGCCCTAGGAACAAGTGCAGCGACAGAGTCAACAACTAACACGTCTACAGCATTTGATCTTACAAGGGCTTCTGTTATTTCTAAAGCTTGCTCTCCAGTATCTGGTTGGCTGACTATTAAGTCTTCAGTACTTACTCCTAAATTTTTAGCATAGGCTGGATCTAAAGCATGTTCAGCATCAATAAATGCTGCTATTCCTCCTAACTTTTGTGCTTCTGCTATTATATGAAGAGCAATTGTAGTTTTACCTGAACTTTCAGGTCCGTACACTTCTATTATCCTACCACGTGGAACTCCACCAACACCTAATGCTATATCTAATGCTAGACATCCTGTTGATATTGTTTCTATATCCATTATTGGATTTGACCCAAGTTTAATAACTGAACCCTTTCCAAATTGTTTTTCTATTTGTTTCATAACTGAATCTATTGCTAAAAGTTTTTCATCATTAATATTCAAAAAATTTTCACCTCTATTTTAATTATTATTTATTTTACATACCCATTTGCTGTTTTGGCTATTTCTTCAGAAGTAGTATCTAAAGAAAATGCTAGTTCAGAAAAAAGAATACTTTGTATATCTAATAGCATCTTTTTATCTTTTTCATGAAATTTCTTTCCATTCTTCTCTAAATCAATCTTTGTTCTCATTAAAGTATTAGCTATTTTTACTATTTCTCTACGATTCCATTGCTTTATGATTTCATTATATACTTCGCTTCTTTCTCTATCTATCTCTATCCAATTTATACCCGGATTTTTAAATAATTCTAAAGTTTCCTGAGCTTCTTCTTTTGTAAGAAGCTCTAACATTGCTACCTTATCATTATCTACTGGAGTGCTTATACTTAAATTTTTCTCATTTATAGGATGTAAAATATAATATTGTTTTTTAATATGTGAAATTGTTTTTTCACATATATCATCTACTTTACAAATACCATGAACTGAATAAAGAATTAAATCACCTTTCTTAAACATTAAAATTACCTCCTTGTTAAAAAGAAGTTTAGTAAACGTTTACTTATGCACATTTACAAAACTTCTGTAATTTATTATTAATTGCTATTCATTTTATAAAATAAAACTATTGAACTTTACTATTATTGTAGCACAAAAAAATTAATGAATGTAAGCAAAACTTTTTATGAAAATTTTTAGTATACTTTCTATAGTAGTATATCCTAAAAAATTATATTAATTCTAATATTTAAATTTCAATAAATTAAAGACTAGATTTTCATAAAGGGCTGTATAATAAATAATAAAAAAAACAATTACGATACAGCCCAATTTTTGTATAAAACTTCTTAAAGCAAATTTATATTAAATCTAGATTACTATTTATTAATAAAAATGAAATCTCTTAATACTCAATTTATAGCTATCTTCCTCTAAGCAATTTATAATATCTAGGAAACTCATTTTCATTACATTTATCGCATTTCTTTGCATAGCAATATGTCTTAGCTCTACCTAATTTACTATGCATCCTATCCCATATATCTTTTATATCTTCATTTAGTACATTTCCAAATGCTTCAGGAACAAAATCGCAAGGCATAAAGTTTCCTTCATTGTCTATATAGGAGTGTTGAACCCCTGCTCCACATCCAAATTGATCTTTTGATTCCACATATGGAAATACTGATGTTTTAGGATATTCCTTATCTCTATTAAATTTTATATGAAGCTTTATAAGCTCTTCCTTATCTTCTTTTGAAAATACTTCATCTGATTTTACTAAAAGAGACCCACATGGTATAGGTTCTAGTATTCTAACTTCATCTACTTCTAAAGTTTTTAAAAACTTACCTAACTTATATATTTCATCACTTTTTAGCATTTCCTTCGTACATACAGTTTGAGCCATAGTATAAAGCCCAGCTTCTTTACAATTTTTTATTGCTGAAATTGAATTTTCATAAGCTCCACTATATCCTCTCTTTTTATCGTGATTTTCCTTATATAAGCTATCTATACTTATTCCTACTCCAAAAAGACCAACTTTTTTTAATTCTTTTGCTTTATTAAGATTTAGTGAATAGCCATTTGTAAATAAATATGAAATACTTCTATTATCAATACTACTTAGTATTTCTTCTAAATCATTTCTAAGAAGAGGCTCTCCCCCTGTAAATCCAATGATTCCAACTCCTAAATCTTGAAGTGATTTTATTATTTCCTTTATTTCATATGTTGTCATTTCTTTTGATTTATCATTTTTATCTTTAATAAATCTTTTTGCACTGCAATGCCAACAATTATACATGCATCTCCCTGTAATGGCTATATATGTAGAAATTGGAGCAAGTCTTTTTCCAATAGTGTGATTATAAAAGAACTCAGCATTTTCTCCAGGAACTGCATCTACAATACTTTTATAAGCTATGCTATTTAAAGGTGGCAAAAATGAATTAACTATAAAGTTGTTATTATGAACTGCTAGCTTATCGTTTTTTATAACATTCATCCCACACTTTATAACATTTATAGGTTTATAATCCTTACTTTGTTTAAATCTCTTATGTATATAAAAGAAATTACGTCGTACATCTTTATTTAACATTGCTTTCATAATTGGTATTGTATTACTTATCATTTTTAAAAATCCCCCAAACATATTTATGAGTAATTGTTTTTATTCCTTTATCATTAAATAACTTAATCATTGAACTTTTAACCTCTTCATCCTCCATATTTACCATGGCATCAAATCCAGCTAAAGCTCCTGTAGATGTTACAAAAGAAACTAATGATTTTGTATCATCAAAAGTAAATATATGAGATCCACTTTTTACTTCTATTTTAGAAAAACTTTCTTTTTCAAACCATCTTGTAAAAATCTTATGATGAATTGGATTAGGAAGTTCTTTCATTATTTTATTTATTTTCTTATAGTTTCTTAAAACAAGTTTTGGATATATTTTTCTAACCTCTGGTAATGTACCTTTTAAATTAACTATTACTGCAAAGTATCCATCCTTTTTTAAAACTCTAGAAACCTCTTTTATAATTTCATGAGGATTTTGATATTTAATTGCCCAAGAACATATAACAATATCAAAAGTATTGTCTTTTGAGCTTTTTAAGAAAGATAGCATATCACTTTTTATGAAGTTAGCATTTAAGCTTAAATTGTTTTTAGCTTCATTTAACATTCCTTCTGATATATCTACTAAGGTAAAATTTGAATTGTTTATTTTAGAATTTATAAAATTACTATTAAAGCCTGTCCCGCAAGCAAGATCAAGGATTTTAGGAGATGAGTTAGCCTTATTATCAATATATCTTATAATAATTTTATCTAACATTTCTTTATTATATTGATGCATTTCCTTTAAGAAGGATTCATTATAATTTTTACTTACTCTTGTATATGAATTTGCTATATCATTTAAACTAGTATACCTTTTAGATAAAAATAATTTTATAATTTTAAATAGCCCTTTTAAAGTATTCATAAAATAACCCCTTTAGTTTGATTTTTCTGCCCAATATATATACTCATAGCTTGATATTTCAATTATTTCACCATTGTTAAAATACTTTGAAGCTAATTTTTTCATTTCATTTTTAGATAGCATTTTAACTTTTTCAAAACAACTTCTTTCAAAAATATATATAAGTTTAGTTATTATATTAGTTTTATCAAATTCATAAATCAAAATTTTCCCTTTATTATTTAGTAATCTTTTACACTCTTTTAATGTTTCTTCTTTATCTTCTATATGATGAAATGAATCCCTCATTATAATTAAATCAAATAATTCATCATTTAAACCTACATTAGTTAAATATCCATTGAGTATATTGACTTTACTATTTTTTTCCTTAGCTATATTAGTCATTTTAATCTCTGGGTCAAGAATAGTTACATTTCCCCCTAAATTTATTAAAGTATCTGCAAGAGTTCCTGTTCCCCCACCAATATCTAAAATCTCTAAATTATTAATATCTTTTAGTACCTTCACTATTTCTTTATTTTTATCTAAATTAAATATTTTCATAAACTTATCATATTGCTTACTATAATATTTAAATAAATAACTCATATAGACTTCCTCGCAATCTTTCTGTTAATTTTTACTAATTATATAATAGCATGTAAACATTACGAATTTTGTATATATTTCTTAAATTTTTCTAAAATATGTATTTTTATTAAGTCTAATAGTTTAAATTAAGTATTATAATAAATTGAAATAAAGTTGATATAATTTTATCTTCCATACCAAATGAATTTAAAAAAGAGAATATAGAATATGATATTATAAGTATGAATAATATTAATTTGAAATTATTTAGTTTCATCTTATTCTAATACTTCTATTAAATATCTTATATTCGTAAAAATAATTTTATAATACACCCATATAATGGTATAATTTTATATATAAGTAAAAATATAATTGATAATATAATTACATGGAGGATTGTAAATGGATAGCAATAATTCAAAGGAAAATGTTGAATGCCCATTTTGTAAAAGTAAAAATATAAAAATTATAATCGAAAAGAAAAATGAGGACTTTGATATAACAAGTGGAGTTATAGGAACCATATGTCTTGGCCCTATTGGATTATTATGTGGTCTATGCTGTGCTGAAGGTGAAAAAGAAAAAACAACTTGCATTTGTAATGATTGTGGAAAGAGATTTATAGATGAATAAAAAAGATAAGATTTGGTTATTTTTTATGAAGCTTTTTTCTAAAACTTGTCATCAAAAATCTGAAAGAAGCTTTTTCTTTTATAATTATCAGTTTCCTATATGTGCAAGATGTACAGGTTTATTAATAGGATATCTTTTAGGTATACTAGCTTTATTTTTTAAACTTAAAATCTCCCTTAGTTTAAGTTTAATTTTTGCAATAATTATGTTTATTGATTGGTTTATTCAACATAAAAAAATATATCCTTCTAATAATACAAGACGAGTTATCACTGGATTTCTTTGTGGTTTTGGTATAATAAGTACACTAGCTAATTTTTATGCAATACTAGTTAATTGATAACTATATATTTTTTTCAATAAAAATCAACTAGCAAGATCTTATTTTATAAAAATTTACTCATTTTAGACAGCTTAAATTTAGACTTATATTCTAAATTATATAAAAATAGAAAAGCTAATTCATATTATTAATGTAACTAAAAATTGCCATTCCAATGATATATTAGTTGTACAACCCCAGAAGAAAACGTTCTGGAATTAATCATTTTTAAATTCAATCTTTGTTGTACATCAATAAACAACGGTTTTCCTTCTCCTAAAATAACAGGGTGAATAGATAATCTAAATTCATCAATAAGCCCTAAATTTATAAAAGTTGTAATAAGACTTGCTCCCCCATATAGCCAAATATCTTTACCAGGCTTATTCTTCAATTTATTTACTTCTTCAAGAATATTTTCATTTATAAATATTGCTTGATTATCTGTAGCTATTTGCGTCCTAGAAAACACATATTTCTCTTTACTATTAATCAATTCCCAAATTTCTTTTTCATTATCGGAATCTTCGTCTTGAGGTATATATTGTCCCCATAAATCATAACTTTTTCTTCCATATAAAATAGTATCAATTTCATTCAAAAAATTAGTGAACCCCATATCAGTGTCCATAATGCACCAATCGACCTCACCATTTTTTCCTTCAATAAAACCATCTAAAGTAGTTGCTAAGTCTAAAATTATTCTTCTCTGATTTATATTATTTGACATAACTCTTACTCCTTCTTATATTTCTAATTTTCTTGGCTCATTGATATATACTTACTTATAGTTTCTGTTATTTTTCTATCGTGAATTCTATTTATAACATCTATATTCATAGTTTTAGATGCACTTTTAAAACAAGGAATATGTTCTATATCCGATTGGAATATAAGTTTAAATATAAATATATGTATTTCTTTTATTTCCTCAGTATTTAAATCTCTACATTCTTGAATAATTGATGTTACTACTTCATGAATATATTTTGATATTTTCTTATTATTTTCTAAAATCTCTTTCTCTGTATATTTAGTTTTCCTATCATCCCTAAATTCTTCGCACTTTACCATCTTCTCATGAAAATGAAAATTTGCCATAAACTTAGATTTAATCTCTTCTAATACTTTCTCTTCTCCTATTTCCACTACTATCTTTTGTAGAGAAGTAATATTATTAATATAAGCATAAAAAACATCTTTAACATGATTTTCATGTAATCTTACTATCTCCTCATGACTTAAGTTTTCAGTATATTTATGGGCTTTTTCAAAAAGCTTTTCCATTTTTTCTTCAATACTTTTCTTTATCTCATCAATATACTTTTTTCTTTTAATATCACACATAAAAACTCCCCCACCTTTTACAATTCTATCTACAATAATATACTATAAGTAGAAATTCTTCAAATATTATCACCATTTTATCTTCATATCATGAGTTATTTTGAAAATAATATTAACAATTTACATAAAAACACTACCTGCCATTTCTGTAGAAATAGAAATTTAAAAACTATCATTAAGAGAGAAAGAGAAGATTATATTGGGACTATATGTCTTATCCTCATTTCCTATTATGTAGGTTATATACTGCTGATGGTAAAGATGTATTAAATAAAAAGTGGTGAAATTTAATATTTCACCACTTTTTATTCGTATAAATTATCTTCTATAATTTTATTTGCAATAAGACCTATATTAACTTCTCTAATATCCATATATACATCAATAATTCTATCTGTAAGAGTAACTTCAACATATTCTACTTGCTTTCCATCTTCATCTTTGTAAGTTATTATGTCATAAGTTATTATTTCATCTTTAAGTTGTTTCTTAGAAATCATTTAGTTTTCCTCCATAAGCTTTATTCACTATATTTTAGCAAATAATTTATAGGATGTCTATTTACTCCTTAGCATAATCTCTAAGTCTAAAGCTGCCTGCTGTAAAGAATACTACTGACATTAATATTATAACTACAATCGGCACTACTATTTTACCTTCGTTTATAATTTGTACCATCCATGAAAATGGTGATATTATACTTAAGCTATTTATTATTTGAGGAACATTATCAAATTCTTGAAGGCCACTTCCTAGCATTGCAACACCAAATGATAGTAAACCAAAAACTATAATAGCTAAACTTGATACAGCTTGGTTTTTAAGCCATCTTGTTGCAGCTATAATTAATGATGTTGTAACTAAGCTACTTAGTGTAATGACTAGTATTCCTTCACCTAAATTATAATTTTCTATTTTAAATATATTAATTGCTAAAATTAATGTTATTGAGCTTATTACACTTTGAAGAATAAATGCTGATAAATATAAAGAACCTAAAATAACTTTATCTGAATTACCAGTTGATATTGTTCTTCTTAAAACCTTTTGAGCCTTAAGTTTAATTATATCATCAGTTAATATAGATCCACCTATCATCATAAAATAACATATCATTAAGACAGTAAGAACATAATCAGCTTTATTTACTTCAAAATTATCCACTATTACAGTTTTAACAGTGTTAGTACTAAGCCCATCGTTTATGCCTTCTTTAAGCAACTTATTGATATGATTGGCTATAATATTATCTGCAACAACAACTCCCATACCAGCTTCATTTATATAAGTTTTTATCTTAGGAACTTCTCCATTGTCTATTTTTTCTTCAAAATCCTCGTCTATTACATATATAGCTCCAAGCTTTTTATCTCTTAAATCGTTATATTTATCTTCAGCTTCGCCATCTAACTCTTCTATTGAATATTTTTCAGATAAATCACTTATTAAATCTTTTGAATATTTACCAGAAGATTTATCTAATATCCCTATCTTTCCTAAGGATGATTCCTTTGAACTAGGTCCAACTACTCCAAATAGCACTACCATTGGAAGAAAAAATGTCATCATTAAGATAGCTGGATTTTTTAAACTTCTTCTTAAATTAATTATTGTTAATCTTATTAAACGCATCTTCTTTCCTCCTTAGATAAACTTATTTTTAATATTGCAATTATAAATAGTATTATTGAAATAGAAAGAATTAATATTAAATCCTTATTATTGGCGCTAAAGCTTCCATTTAAATTATATAAAGTAAATAACTTTGAAATATAATGTGTTGGTGATAAAACCTTTAATGCATTTCCTTCACCAGTGAACATTTCCATTCCTATTATGGGCAGTGTAAATATTAATGCTCCTACAACTTTACCATACTTAGCTCCAAAAAATGTATAAACAAATTTACTTAGTGATACTACTAACATAGATGAAGTTAAAATTAATATCAATAAAGGGAGGATGCCTCCAGTAAAGCTTATTCCTGAAATTCTAAAGAAAAATACATACCCTGAAATGATAACAGTTGAATATACAAATAATGCAAAAGAATCATAATAAAAATATTGCTTTCTAGTTATAGGTGTTGATGCAACCCTTTTATCAAGATTTACACTCACCTCTGCATAATTAGATTGTATAAGACTAAAAATCAACATGCTTATTACAAAGGCTATCATTGATGCAGCCATTTTTTCATAACTACTAGATGTTTTTTTAGAATCTATATCTATTTTTTCAATAACAGATTCTCCAGAAACTTTTGCTAAGTCTTCATTTGATCCTCCAGATAAACTAACATAAAGACCTTCATGATATTTATCTAAAATAGTTTTTAAGGTATTGGTAGAATTACTATAGCCTTCTTCTAACTTATTTATGGTTATTTCACCATTTTTTAAAGATACAACATTATTTTCATATCCTTTTGGAATTGAAACTTCTACATTGGCTTTTTTATCAGTTATTTCAACAAGCTCCTTCATATCATCACTTTCTAAAAAGGATATTAAGTTTTTAGACATAGTACTATTATCCATATCATTTATTTGAATTTTTAAAGTTGCTAATTTTAATGGACTATCCATAAGTGTTTTTTGAAAAAATCCCATAAAAGCTGCTAATAAAACTGGAAATAGTATATAGTATAAAAGTGTTACAGCTCCATTAGAGACCATTCCTTTTAATGTTGTCTTTGTATAATATATCAATTTCATTTAACTCACCCCTAATCCCTTAACTTCTTTCCTGTTAAGGCTAAAAATACATCCTCTAAGCGTGCATCTTCATAGCTTATCTTTTTTACATTAACTCCATATTGCTCTATTATACTAAGTACATTATGAAGCTTAAAATTTGAATCTATAGTTAATGAAATAATATCATCTTGTTCTTTAACTTTTATTACCCCTGTTAATTTTTCTATATTTAAAAGAACTTCTGCTGTAACATCACTAGCTTCTATTATCACCTTGTTATTAGGAAAGACTGAGGATTTTATTTCTTCTTTTGTTCCATAAGATACTTCTTTACCTAAATCTATAATAAATACTCGCCTGCATAGTTCTTCAACTTCTTCCATATAGTGTGAAGTATATATAACTGTTGTTCCCCATTCTTTACAGATATTTTTTGTAAAAGTAAATATATGATTTCTTGATTGAGGATCAACTCCAACAGTAGGCTCATCCATTATTAACACTTTTGGATGATGCATAATAGCTGCTGCAATATTAAGTCTTCTCTTCATTCCACCTGAAAACTTTTTAACTTTTTCTTTTTTCTTTTCTTGAAGCCCTGTAACTTCTAAGGCTTCATTTATTCTTTCTTTAAGTTCCTTTCCTTTTAACCCATATAAGGCACCAAAAAATTCTAAATTATCATAAGCATTTAACTCTTCTATTAACGAAATATCTTGTGGTACATAACCTATACATTCTTTTGCCTTTATTGGCTCTTTTAAAATATCATAACCACAAATCTTAACAGTTCCACTATCTGGTGCTAAAAGACTAGTCATTATATTTATTAAAGTTGATTTTCCTGCTCCATTGGGTCCTATAAATCCAAATATTTCTCCCTTATTAACTTCATAACTTACATTATCTAAAACTAACTTGTCATTGAATCTTTTTGTAACATTTTTTACTTCTATGATACTCATTAAAAATACCCCCTAGCTTTATCTTAATTATATAATAAGACAAAGTTAGGGGGCTTGCTATCACTACAAGTCATTATATAAATGACTTAAGTCACTATTCTGTTTTTAAATGCGAAAATTGCAATTTGTGTTCTATCTCTAAGGTTTAACTTAGCTAAAATATTGGTAATATTATTTTTTATAGTCCCTTCTGATAAATAAAGTTTTTCTGAGATTTCTTTATTAGTTAATCCTTCAGCAATGTATTTAATAATTTGTAATTCTTTATCTGAAAAATCATACTTTTTTATTTCTTTATCATTTAAACTATGATTGTTATTACTAAGAATTTCATTTGCTACATCAGGATGAACAACCATATTTCCCATATAAGCTGTTTTTATTCCTTCATAAATAACTTGATGAGAACTATCTTTTAACAAATATCCAAAAGCTCCATATTTTAATGCATCTTGAATATATTCTTTATCTTTAAATGTAGTTAATATAATAACTTTAATCTTAGTAAATTGCTCCTTAATAAGTCTAGTGCCCATTACTCCATCACAATCTCTCATTCTTATATCCATAAGAACTACATCTATATCTTTATTTTTACACACTTCTAAAGCTTTATATCCATTTTCAGCAGTATCAACAACTTCTATATCATCAAAAGTTGAAAGCATAATTTTTAAGCCTTCTCTAATTAGTTTTTCATCATCTACAATTAATATTTTAATTTTCCCCATCCTAATTCTCCTTTTCTCTAGGAATTACAAGCTTTATAAAAAATCCTTTTCCTATCTCTGAACTTACATCAATTATTCCATCTATTTCTTCAGACCTTTCTCTTATATTTTTAAGTCCAAATCCACTTTCTTTTATAATATCAGTTCCTATGCCATTATCTTTAAAAGATATTACAAAATCATTTTCTGTAAAGTTCATAATTACTTTAACCTTAGATGCTTTTCCATGTCTTAAAGCATTTGATAAAACTTCTTGAGTTATTCTATATAAGTGAGTACTTTGTTTAGTAGAAAGAGTCCAATCACCCTTTGATAAAATAATATTCACTTCTACACCTGACATCTTTTCAAAGTTCTTGCACAACTCTTGAATTCTAATTAATCCTCTGTAATTATCATAGTCATCAGATTTAAGTTCACTTACTGCCCTTTTAACATCTTGAAAACTCTCATTTATAAAATCTCTTAAGTTACTTGCCATATCTTTTAGCATGCTTCCTTCTTTATCGGCTATACTTTCCATTGCAGATAGCTGAATCATAGCTGTTGATAAAGAATGTCCAACACTATCATGTATTTCTCTTGATATTCTATTTCTTTCCTTAAGTACTGTTAACTCTTCTATTGAAGTAAGACATTCTTCAAGGTGCTTTTTTGTTTCAATTAAATTTTCCTCAGATACCCTAAGCTTATCATATAATCTTTGAGCTTCTCTTTTTGTATTATGCAATCTAGATATGTAATTTAAAAGAATTATAAAAATAAACATAATAACTAAATTGATAAACCCATCTTCTATATTTTTATTAAATTTACTAGATAGTGATATTAAAGATATTACAATTAAAAATATATATTTTATTTTTTCAAATTTTAATGTAAAGGCATCTATAGTTACTCCTATTAAATAAAATAAAATGCTTCCTCCAAAGTTTAAATAAGCTATTGGTGATATTATTATTTCAACAATCATAGAAAAAATAGTTAATTTATCATTTCTAAAGTAAAATATTCTAAGATTATTGTTTATTATAAACATCAAAATAAATATTAGACTAAGAAGACTTGTATTTTTTTCTTCAATAAAAATTTGAGCTATTAAAATAATAAATGATATATATCGTATCAATAATAGTTCTTTACTTTTTCCCATATTTCTCTCCAAATCTTTTTTATTGTCTCTGTTTCAATTAATTAATTTACATAAATAAAATTATAGTATTAAAAATAGGTATAATACCTCTTTAAATAAAACAGCAAAATTGAAACTATATAAGATAATGATACAACATATTTTCATATTGGTGAATAGATATAATTTTTGAATTAGACATAATGATATGTATTAATGAGGCTAATTCTTCATTTAATAGTTAAAAGTAATGAAATATAAGCTTACGAATATAAATAGACTATGAAATAAGCATACTCTATTTCTCTTTGCCAACTTATAATTTGCCACTGAAAATTACCAAATAAGGAAACGGATGAATACTTTTAGTTCAGAAAAAGAAAGTATTAGAACTAAAAATTTGATAGTACATATCGATATATAATATAGTTATATTATAATGAAGTGATTTAAAACAAGATAACAAATATCTATATAAAATTCACCTATTTTATATGAATATTGGAATTATAATCCATAAGTAATGTATAATAAGAATGTATAATAATGAATAATTGTATTATTATACGAAGTATATAGAGGTGATATTTATGAGTCCAAAAAGGGACGTATTGTTGCTAAGAAGAATTTCTTTAATATGTTTATTTTCCTCAATTATTATTTCTATCATTGGTGGCATTATTAATAGTCTTGCTATGGCTATAATTGGAGCAACTCTATTACTTACCTATGTATTAATGTCATTAATACTTTGGAGATGTCCATTCTGTAAAAAAAGATTACCAATGAGATTTAACATCAAAGATGTAGATGAAGTTTTATGTCCATATTGTGAAGCAAATTTATTATATGGTGAAGAGAAAAAATAATACAAAAATTCATTTTATTACTGTACAATTTTAAACTTATACGAACTAAAAAAATGGACAATTTAATTCTATCCATTTTTATAATACTCTAAATCAACATTAGTTTAAAACAGAGCTTATAAAAAATAACTATAGTATAGTTTAGAGTTATACTATAGTTATTTTAAGCTTTATAAGTTTTATAAAATCTCTAATCTACACTTTCCTTCTTTTTATATACTAAATAAATACCTGCACAAACTAATATTAAAGCAATTAGTATCTTTATATCAAAAATATTTTCTTTAAGGATTATAGCTGAAAGTATAGTTCCAAAGACCGGAATTAAAAAGTTAAAAACAGAAATTACTCCAACTTTATTGTATTTTAAAAGTTGTGACCATAATGCAAATGCTACTGATGATAATAACGCCATATATAATAATAAGGAAGTAGATTTAAGATTAAAGTTTGTAAGATTTCCTCCTAATATATATCCTATTATTATTAAAGCTAGTCCCCCTATTGCTAATTGGTAACCAGTTATAGTGTATGCATCTTTATTTTGGCTTATTTTCTTACTGTATATTGATGAAATCGAAAGCATAAAAGCTGCAAGCATTATAAATCCTTCACCCTTAAAAGAAAACCCTCCTTCTAAAACTGAGGATCCTCCAAGATTTACAATTATAACTCCCATAAATCCTACTATACAACCTATAACTTTATTTAAATTTAACTTATCATTTTTATAAATGAAATGTGCTAGTATAATGCTAAAAAATGTACCTGTTCCATTTATAATTGAACCTCTTACTCCAGTAGTGTATGTCATTCCTAAGTAGAAAAATATATATTGAAGAGTTGTTTGTCCAAGACCTAATATTGTAATTTCTTTCATATCTTTAAAAGTTAAATTAAAAATACTTTGCTTCATTAATAACTTTATTATTAATACAAAAATTCCAGCTAAGAAAAATCTATATCCAGCGAAAATAAGTTTTGCACCAACATCGCTACTTGCTATATTAAATATTTCATATCCTACTTTTATAGCAGGAAAAGCACTTCCCCATAAGAAGGTACAAATTACTGCTATTATAATTATATTTATTCTGTTAGTATAAAATTTTGATTTATCCAAATATCTTCATCCCTTCTAGTAACACTTTATAAATTTTATAGAATTCATTATACACTTATTTATATAAAAAAAGTGCTATATATCTAAAATATATTTATACAAATTTAAAAGAGAATCCTATATTTTTACCTCAATAATTAAGATAAGCTTAATTATTACTTAAGTAATTACATTTATTATTCAATACTATTAATTAATATATTACTTTTATGCAAGCATAAAAATAGAGTAAATATAACACTTTACTCTATTCCTATATAATATATAAAATTTAATTTATGTGCTTTGGGAAATTATTAATTAATTCTATACTGAATGTTTTTTATATTTAAAACAATAATCACCTTTATGCCATAACTATAGTTTATTAATCAGTTAATAATATATTAAACAACTTCTCTTTTAAATATTACTGAACCCTCATCAGATTTTGGAATCCAGCCTACACCTTCATGAGGTTTCGTTAAGCCTCCTACTAACTCCCAACCTAAACTTCCATAATCATTAAGTTCTTTTTGTAATTCTACTTGATTTCCTAATCCTTTCAATGATCCTATTTCAATAACTTTATATTCCCATTTCATAAGACATAGAACCTCCTTTCTATTATTAATTTATTCAATATTATTCTTCCCACATACTTAAATCTATATCTCATTATTTTTAATTTTCTTAGTTAAATCCTTTATTTTTTCTTCTATAGTTTTAGCTACTTTAATAAATTCTTTGTCAGATTTACCAGTTGGATCCTCTAATCCCCAATCCTCAATATGATTAGCTGATATATTTGGACATACAACATTGCATCCCATTTTTATTGCAATATCTACACTTGGTATATCAGTAAGTAATTTAGATTTTTGAGTTTCATTCATATCTACATTATATAAATCTTTAATTATTCTAACTGCATCTTGATTAATTTCTGGTTTAGTTTCAGTTCCTGCTGAATAACTTTCAAAAACTTCACTTCCGTATAATTTGCCTAATGCTTCTGCCATTTGTGATCTACAAGAGTTATGAACGCATATAAATGCTACCTTCTTTTTCATTTGTATGTTCTCCTTTTAATTATTATTTTTACAATTTGTTTCTTTTTCTTTGCAAATACATTCTTTCGTATCAGTAATTATATTCATTAAATTTAAAATTAATCTGTTAGCATTTGTTATATGTAATTTATAATAATTCCATATTCCTTCTTTTCTAGACGATACTAATCCACATTCAGTTAAAACCTTTATATGATGTGATAATGTAGGTTGAGTAAACTCAAATCTTTCTAATAGCTCACAAGCACATTTTTCCCCACAAGATAAAATATCTAATATTTTTAATCTGTTAGGATCTCCTAGGGCTTTAAATATTTTAGCATTTTCTTCATAATTACTATTCATAAATCCACCCCTTAAATAGATTAATTTCTATTTATAAATATAGATTTCTATCTGTAAACTGTCAATATACAATAAATCAACAGTAAAACCTCAATGTTTTATATCGATATATATCTATATGTATGAATAAAAATATAATTTGTTACTATTAAGAATAAATAAAAATAAAAATCTTAACAACAAAAATATTGTTAAGATTTGCATATCATATAATTATTAAAATAAAAGTCTGATTCATAAGCTTTTTTTCCTTCTTTATCTTTTTAATTATAGATTCATTCTATACTACCAATAACTAATTATCCATTGTCCATTATTAATTGTTACAATATGCTTCCCATCATAGGATAATCATCTTCTCCATTCCCACCATTTATAGCTTTTATCCCTGAATGAAGAAATGTTGATCTAATCACCGAATAATTTCCATATCTTTCTCTAATAGAATCTATTGTTTTATCTAAAGCTCTTTGTTTTTCTAACTTTTTACTATCAAATAGGGAACTTTGGAAAAACTCATTATTGCAAAGTTCTGAAACTCTTACTCCTAGTTGCCTTATTGGTTCTCCTCTCCAAGCTTCATTAAATGCTTTTACCATTTCTTTATATATTTCTTCTGTACAATCTATATAATTTGATAATGTCCTTTGATGTATATATCTTTCAAAGTTAAATCCTTTTATTGATATTGAAATTACCCTGCATAAGCTATTATTATTTCTTAATCGTATACAAACTGATTCAGTAAGTGATAAAATTATTTTTAAAGCTTCATCTTTAGATGTTACATCCCAAGCTATAGTAGTTGAGTTTCCTATTCCTTTAACATTTACATAATTATATTTTCTAATTGATGATTCTTCTATTCCATTTGCATAATTATGAATAACCTTCCCATGACTTTTAAAAATACTTTCAAGAATACCTATATCAAAATTTGCAAGCTCGCCTATAGTATTAATATTTAGTTTATCTAATTTACTTTTTGTAGCTCTTCCAACCATAAATAGATTATCTACAGGTAAAGTCCACATCTTATTTGGGATTTCTTCTTTAAATAATGTATGAATAGCATTTTTAGGTTCAAGATCACTAGCCATTTTTGCAAGCAATTTATTAGTACTTATTCCTATATTAACATTAAATCCAAGTTCACTTCTTATTCTGTTTTGTATTTCAATTGCTTTTTCCATATAATTTTCTTTAAAATGACTCATATCAATAAATACTTCATCTACAGAGTACCTTTGAATTTTAGGTGAATATTCATAAAGCAAATTATACATAGCATTACTACAATCCATAAATAATCTGTAATCAGGTTTAAATATTTTTAAATACGGACATTTCTTTAATGCATCTACAACTGGCTCACCTGTTTTTATCTTATATTTTTTTGCTGGGATAGACTTAGCTAATACAATTCCATGCCTTTCATCAGTATTTCCACCTACTATTGAAGGAATTTCTCTAATATCTTCTGTAGTTTCCCCTAGTTGTAACATCCTTACTGCTGTCCAAGAAAGATAAGCTGAATTAACATCTATATGAAAAATAATTCTTTCCTCCACAAAAGTACACTACCTTTCTAATACTTAAATAAAATCCATTTATACTTTGTTACATCATATTTAATTTCAAATATCCTTTCTATACCATCTATACAGCTACTGCACACAAACTTTTCCATTACGTTTCCTGCTAACTTTTCTTTATCTCTTTTTAAAATCTTATCTATCTTAATTACCTTACTTTCTTCTTCATCTATTTTGAATCTAATTGGATTTATAGATCCATCCTTGTTAAACCAGGCTATCATTTGTATTGGCTTAGCTATAACCTTCAAGTATATCCCTCCTCCGGAAATTCTTAAATCAATTATATCGAACATACGTTCTTTTGTAAAGATAAATATATTATGGCTTTTTATTATACAAATTACTCATAAGTTTACTAAAATATGAATTTAACTTATTTATAAATATATTACTCATTAAAAATTTATATACTGAAAATTACTATAAAAAAATAACCTAGATCGAAATACTTTATTCCAATCTAGGTTGTTAAATATATATTAATATAAATTAAATAGTTTTAAAAACTTTTGCCACATATTTAAATTTTCTTCTACTTTTATTTCTTCTACTTTTATTTCTTCTACTTTTTTTACACCTGAAGCCTTAATTACAAACTGTACTGAATCAACATTTGTATTTTTTTCAGATACAAATGATATAGTTTCTGAATCTGAACCTGTAAATTCATCTATCATAGATGAAATTTCTTCATCCATATTATCTTGTAATCCACTTGTTTCTTTTGAAAACTCTCCTGTCCCATCAACCATTGTCTTTGTTCCATCATATAAAGCATAAGTTCCATTTACTAAATCAAGTGCTCCTTTACAAATATCACTATATCCTACCGTAATAGCATTTACAGCATTTGTATATTCATTAATCCCGAAATCTAATGTACTATAGTTTTCAACTATAATATTAATTCCTTTATTTAACGCATCCATATTTGTTATAAGGTTACTTAATGATGCTACAAGACTTTGGATACTATTATCAAAGATTTCATAATTTTTTTGAAGTGCATTTGCACCAATCATAAGTTGTCCATTTTCACTATCTAATGCATTATCTATTCCACTTATAAGACTTTGACTTCCTTGAATATATGAAATATCTGCTTTTAAAAGTGTTTCTACTGATATTAATTTTCCTGCTGTAGTAACATAATTTACTATTGCATTAGTATCTCCTTCACTATATTTTTTATAAAGTTCAACTGCTTCTACATTACCTTCAGCTACTAATTCGCCTAAAGTTCCTTGTACACCTTTTATTCCAGTAGATAAATATGAATTATAAAGTACTCTTTGTGCATCTGTTATTCCTAAAGCTTCAATAGCATTATTATGATTATTAATAAATCCATTTATATCTGTTAACCCTGAACTTGATAATGCATTGTAGTAGTTATCTATAGATCCATCTATAGTTTTAAGTCCAGAAACAAGTCCTTCAATACCAGATTTTATTTCTATAGAATACTTACTTAATTTTGAAAGTTCCTCCGAAGACATATTTACTTCTTTTAAAGCATTTTGAATAGTTATAAGTGCACTTTTTAATTCCGAAGAGCCAGTTGTTAACTCTGAGGATTTTCCATTTAGAGAATTTAAAGCTTCATTAATTTTATTTATTCCATCATTTAATTTTTGAGCTCCATTACTAAGATCTCCTGCTCCATCATTTAAATCATTAGCACCATTGTCTAACTTATTTACTGCATCAGTTAATTCTGTTATTTTATCTGAAAGTTCACTAGTATCAATTCTATCTTTATCAATCCCAAGATTTAGTTTAATTCCATTTATATCAATGCTTTCCATTTCAAAATCAGTTACATCAGCTAAAATAGTAATGTGTTTTTCATTTCCTGGCATAATTGTATAAGTAAGCTGTTTCAAATCACCAACGTTTGCTACTGTAGCTCCTTCACTTGAAATATTTTTGCATATATTTGTATCTAGCTTCACCGCTGCTTGTAATGCATAATTTTCAAAAAATCCGTCCTTAGCAGCTTCATTTTCAGTTATATTAACTTCTATAGTAAGCTTTCCGCTCATTCCAGCTATCTCTTCTGCTGAATATTCTTTTCCATCCATTTTATATGCAATTTCTATATTCCAAGGTATCTCTGCCTTATCAATAATACCTTGATAATATAATTTATCTTTTGAATTTTTAATTGTGATTACTCCTGAGTCATAGTTTATTTGATCATTTGTATTCATATTTTTTACTTCTTTATAATCTCCATAGTCTGTTATTTCACTATCATCAAATATATTAACTACATAAGTTCCAATTAAATCACCATTTGAATTTAAATTTACATATACTACTTCTTCCTTTTCGCTTGCTAATGTAGATGCTTGTACTACTGTCGGCAATATAGTTGAAAGTACAAATAAAGATGCCATAATTCCTGTAGCTTTTCTCTTTATTCCTTTTTGATCTTTTTTATTCATTTATATCAACCTTCCTTTATATCTAATTTTCTAATATTTCTTCACTACTATAACTTCTAGTATTTTTTTCTTTTACAATTAAACTATCAAAGATATACAATAGCCCTGGCACAACAAAAACAACAATAGCTAGTGAACATAGAGTGCCTTTTCCAAGCAGGATTCCTAGCTGAGATAAGATTCCATGACTTGTAAATCCTCCTAAGAAAAACCCAACTCCAGTCATAGCACTACCTGATGCTAAAATAGATACCATTACTACAGATATTGTCTTTGGTACAGCTTCTTTTTTCTTAAACTCTTTTCTAAAATCTAAGTATCTTTCTGTCATAAGAATTGCATAATCTACTGTTGCTCCAAGCTGTATTGAACTTATAATCAAATATGCAATATAAAATAATGGTGTCTCACTATAATAAGTTAACGAAAGATTAAACCATATTGCTGTTTCTATAGCTAAAACAAGAATAGCCGGTAAAGAGATTGACTTCATAAGAATTGCTAAAACTAAAAATACTGCTCCAATTGCTAGTAAATTAACCTTTACCATATCTGCTGTTATTGTATCCATTAAGTCATAAGTACTTATAGATTCTCCAGCTAAGTAATATTTATCTGGATAATACTTTTGTGCTGTAGAACGAAGTTCTTCTACCACACCAAAAGCTTCTTCTCCTTCTGAATCTGTCTTAACTGTAATTACCATTCTGCTATAATTATCACTTATTAATTTTGATAAAATATCTTCATCCACATATTCTATTGGAACTTCTGCTCCCGCCTTATCTACATAAGATATAATTGAACTAACTTGATTAATATTTTTAAGTTCATCAGAAAGCTTTTGCTCAGTTTCAAAATCATTTCTTGGAACCATAAGCACATAATTAATTGATTTACCAAATGCATCTTCAATTTTCTTTTTATCTTGTCCAAGCTTAGTTTCATCTCCAAATATTCTAGATGAACCATAATAATAGCTATTATTTATTGATGCTAAGTAAGATGGTACTATTATTATTGCAAATACAATGGTACAAGGAATCATTAATTTTCTTACTAATTGCCCCAACCAATTAAATGATGGCATAAAGCTTCTATGCTCTGTTTTATCAATTAATTTACTACAATATAAAATTAATCCTGGTGAAAAAACAAATACTGTTATTAAGCTTAAACTTATCCCTTTTGCCAATGCTAGTCCAAGATCTGGACCTATTCTAAATTTCATAACTGCCAAAGCTAAGAATCCGATTACTGTTGTTAATCCACTAGATAAAATAGAGCCTGTTGATTTACATAACGCTTGAACCATAGCTTCTTCTGGTGCTAATCCTTCTTGCTTTATTTCCTTATATCTATGTATTAAGAATACTGAATAATCAAGAGATACAGCTAACTGTAATATGTTCCCTGCTGCATTTGTTACGAATGAAATTTCTCCAAAAATAAGATTAGAACCTGCATTTAGCATAATTGCAATACCTATAGAAACAAGTATTACAATTGGCTCAAACCAAGAGGTTGTAGTAAGCACTAAAATAATCAATACAAATGGTATAGCTACCATCACAATCCTTTTAATTTCTTCTGTAGTAGAAGTAGTTGCTATAGCTGTATCCACAGCTGATCCTGCCATTGAATTATCATCACCAATTAAATTTTGTATTTCATTTACCGCTTCCAATCTATTATTTTCATTTATAGTCACAGAAAATAAAGCATTATTATTAATATAATAATTATTGACTACATCTTTTTCTAACGTATCAATTGGTACTGTAATATCAACTTCATCATCTAGCCATATAACTTCATCAACTCCATCTATATCCATAATTTTATTTTTTATATCTATAGCTTCTGGAATAGTAATATTTGATATCATTACTCTGGCATTAGGAACTCCCCCTTCAAATTCCTTCTCCATAACTTCAAGTGAAACTGTTGAGGCAGTTTCTTTTGGAAGATAATCGTTCATATCATAATTTACAGAAACAAACTGTTTGCATAATGATAAAACTGATGCACATACTAAGAAAGCTATTACAATGAGTCTCCTATGCTTTACAACTCGTCTAAAAAACTTTTCTTTCATTAATTAATCCATTCCTTTCTTAACAACTTTTCAATATTAGACACTGTGTTGATTTTCAGATTAATTTAGATTATAATTAACTAAATTATTTATATCAATAAGCAATATTTTTTAAAATGTCAAAAAATAAACTCATAACAAAATGTTTGGGTATTAATAGACACTTTTTTTAGAATTGTATATTTTAAATTAATATTTAGGAGGTTCTTAAATGGATAATAAGACAACTGATAGACGAATTAGAAAAACTAAAAATGCCTTAAAAGATGGACTTATAGAATTGATGTTAGAAAAAAATATAAATGACATTTCAGTTAGAGAGTTAACAGAAAAAGTTGATTTAAATAGAGGAACTTTTTACTTACACTATAAAGATATCTTTGATCTTTTAGAAAGCATAGAAGATGATTTATTCAAAGAATTTAATAAAATTATGGATTCTCATTATTCTGATAATTTAGATCCTCGTCCTTTACCACTTCTAGAAGATATTTTTATATTTTTAAAAAATAATGCAGCAATGACTGCTATATTATTAGGCCGAAATGGAGATATTGCCTTTGTTAATAAAATCAAGGATATTATCCGTGAAAAGTGCTTAACGACTTGGAGTATAATTTTCAATTCTTCAAAAACAGATACATTTGATTATTTTTATACATATATTCTTTCTGGCTGTATTGGGCTATTTGAAGCATGGTTAAATAAAGGCTTAAAGGAATCTCCATATGATATGGCTATATTAACAGAAACGTTTATTCTTAAAGGTGTTGAGGCTCTAAAATAAATCATGCTTTATTATATAAGTTATCTAATAAACAAACTTAGTGCAATTTCCTAAAATAAAAAAGAAGTAGTTAATTGAAATTTTTTCAATAAACTACTTCTTATCATATTTATATATTAAACTTTTGTCATTATATCTATATTATAACTGTTTCCATAAAGTAGGAACTGTTCCCGGTATCCATCCCATATGTGATGTATGAGCAAATATACACTCATAAGTTTTTCCTTGATAATTTACCTTGTCTCCTAATTTATAGCTAACTCCTGATTGCCATTCTTGTACTGATGGTACTTCAACTTCTTTAACTTCTACCACACAATTTGCTGAAGTTACAGCTACACCAGCTGCATCTTTAACTGTTACTGAATAGGTATAGGTTCCATAAGCCTTACTTGCAAAATCCTTTTTAACTGTTTGAGTAGATGTTAATCCTGATGTTAATATACCTGTTGCTATAGATTTGCTATTTTCAAATAGCTCATATGATGTTGCAGTATTATAAGCTGGAACATCAATACTTAATGAGTAACTTTTATTAGAAACTGTTGAAGCTTTAACTGATGCTGCTTTTAATGATGGTTTTTCTGGAACTACTTCAGATAATGAATCAAAAAATGGTCTATAACTCTTAACAAATTCTTTATTGTTTACGTTATCCCAATTTATTGACCAAGCCATTATTCCTCTTAAATTAGGATATTTGTCTCCAATCATTTTATAAGATCCACCATAAGATTGACCTTTTATTAAATAATTTAAAGCTTTAAGCATTTCTGTTGGTTGAATATATCCTGAATTTGGATTTAATGTTCCCTTTTGTGAAGCTGGAACCCCAATTACTACTTGCTCTTGCTTTAATGGAGCAAAGAAGGCATTTTTTGATGCTCTTGTTTGGAATCCTTGTAATAACATATCTACCATAGCAACTTGGAAATCTGCTGTTCCTTGATTATAGGTAACCCCATCAAGAGCCATATTTCCTCCACAATTATAATGTTGAACTTGTAAATAATCAAGTTCATTTCTTACTCCATCTATAAGTGGAAGATATGCTCCCCAGTTAGTTGCATATCCAGTATTACCACCTTGAACATATGATAATTCTGGAGCCATACTTATAATGAAATTATCTCCATATTTTTTAACTAAATCTTTAATAATCTTAATGAAGTTAACTATTTGAGGTGTAGTAGGATTTTTAAGATCTGTATCTCCAGGTTGAAGTATCATTCCGCTTCCACCTTCAAGATCAATATCAATTCCATCAAATCCATACTTATCTATTAAGCCTGTAAGTGATGTCATAAACTTTTCTCTTGCTGCATCTGTTGAAACTTGAATTGTACCTTCTGCACCACCTAAAGATAATACTACCTTCTTACCTTTACTTTGTACATAATCGATATCAGCTATAAATTCCTTTTCATTATAAACTGGATGTAACTCTACAACTGCTCTATCTGTATAAGTTTCTCCAAATGAAACATTTATTACGTCCCATGCTGGATCTACATCTCTTATTTTAACAATTCCAGCTCCATTATCAAAATTATGCCAATAACCAACAAGTAACCTTCCATTACCAGCTATGTTGGTGTCAGCTTTAAATTTTGAACTTGGCGTAATAGTCATTATTATTAGTGTAACAATAAACAGTGATAAGATTTTTTTGAAATTTTTATACATATTATCCCTTCCCCTTATATATACCTAAAAAATTATTTATCTTCTGTCTATCACTATATAATATTTATTCTTTAGATATAATTTCTAAGATACTATATAAAACCACCTCCAAATTTAAATAAAATAACTAATCGCCCTTACTTATATTTTACACATTTTTAATATTATGTAAATATTATACACAATATATTTTTAGTATATATTATAAAAATAATGGACTAGCCTACTTATTTTTCAGCTAGTCCATTTTACTTGCTTTTTACTGATTTCTTACTATCTAGTTTTAATTACGCTACTAATGCTTCAGCAGTTTTAATAGCTTGATCTGCACTCCAGAAAATCATATTACTTCCTAATTTTTCTGCAAATCCAGATTTATCAATTAATTCCTTAACTGATTGCTGCAACCCACATAACATTATCTTACAGTTCCTATTTTCAACTTCCTCAATCATCTCTGACAATGCTTGTAATGCTGATGTATCAATTAAAGGAACTCCTCTCATTGATAGTATTATAACTTTTGCATCTTTAATTGATAAAACTTCATTTTTGAATTTTTCAGCTGTTGCAAAAAATAAAGGACCTGTAAAATAAACAACTTTTATATTATTTAAATTATTACCTTTGAGACCCTCTCTATCTAATCTTTTTTCATCTACTTCACTTATTGATATATCCATATTTGATATCTTAACAATAAATAGAAGGCTAGAAAAAATTACTCCTATTAATATAGCTTGAGTTAAATCTAGTGCTACTGTTGCAAACATGGTTATCAAGAATTTTAATATAGCACCTTTGAATCTTTTAGAAAATATATACTTTATATTTTCCCATTCATTCATTCTCCAAGCAGTTACCATTAATACACCTGCAAGAGCTGATAGTGGAATATTAGACATAATAGGAGCTAATAAGAACATAGATAACATTAAAAATACAGCATGGAACATACTTACCAATCTAGTTCTAGCACCTGATTTAATAGCAACACTCGTTCTTGCAATTGCTGCTGTTGCTGGAACACCTCCAAAGAAAGGGATTATAAAATTACCAATTCCTTGTGCAATTAGTTCCCTATTTGCATCAAAAGTATCTCCTTTCATCTTCTTTCCAACTTCACCACATAATAAACTTTCAATCATAGCTAATGCAGCTATACTAATTGATGGTACTAATACACTTTTTAAAATATCAAGATTAAATGAACTGATACTAAGTCTATCATCTAAAATCAATTTTTGCGGTATATCTCCAATTATATCTACTGGTAATTTAAATATCATATTTATTGATAAGGCTATTATTAATCCAATTAAAGATGATGGTATTATATTATTAAGTTTTTTGGGCCATATAAGCATGATAACAACAACTAATATTCCTATTGAAAGAGCATACCAATTTGGGTTTAATGGTGTACTAAAGAAATTTAATACCTTTATAGCTGCTGATTCAGATGATTTAGTTGATACACCAAAAAAATTATCTAATTGTCCTATTGCTATTATTAATGCAATACCTGATGTAAATCCAGTAACTACTGGTGTTGGTATATATGATACTACTTTTCCTAATTTGAATATTCCTGCTAAAATCAGAATTAATCCAGCTAATGCTCCAGCTATCCATACACCTTCTAATCCATACTTTTGAAACAAAGCAACTAAAATTGCACTCATAGCTCCTGTTGGACCTGATATCTGAAATGATCCTCCAGATAAAGCACCAATTACTACCCCTGCTAATATAGCAGTTATCAAACCTGCTGCTGCTGTTGCTCCAGAACTTACCCCAAAAGCCAATGCTAATGGCAATGCTACAGCTGTAACTGTTATACCTGCCATTAAATCTTGTTTAAAATTTAACAAATCATATCCTTTGAATTCATTCTTAATGTCCTTAATATAACTTTTAAGCATTATATTCATTCCCTTCTTCATACTTTATTCATATGTTTGTCCATAGGTATTTTAACTCTAGTTAGAAAATAATACAAGTTATGTTAAATTATAATATCGTTTACTATTTAAATATATTAAAAATCCAGTAAAATTTTATTATTTTACTGGATTTTTTTTATTAACTTAAAATATATTATACTTAATTTTTTATTTTATAATGATTTTAATAAACTTAAAATAATTATGAAACTAATTATTTATATATTAAACTTTTTAACCACTTCATTTAATTTTTGAGCAAGTTCTGCTTGATTTTGAGCTGTTTGTGAAACTTGTTCAATTGCTTTTGTAGTTTCTTTCATACTTTCTCTAATATCTTCTGCCTTTTCGCTAGATTCTTGTGAGGATGCTGCCATATTTTGTACAGCATCACTAACTTGTCCGACTGTTGCTGTTATTTCTTCAGACATAGCAGCAATTTCATCAGACATCTGGCTTACAAATTCTGAGTCATCATGATACTTATTACCTGTTTCACCATAAGCATCTAATTGTAAATTTACATTAGTGTTAACAAATTCTAGTATATCATTGCCAGCTTCAATACTACTTTTAAATGCATACTGTACTTTTAAAATTGTTTCTTGAATACTTTTTACAGCGTCAGCTGACTGTTCTGCTAATTTTCTTACCTCATCTGCAACAACTGCAAACCCTTTTCCTTGTTCCCCTGCTCTTGCTGCTTCAATAGCTGCATTTAATGCAAGTAAATTAGTTTGTTCAGCTATACCTCCTATAGTATCTGCCATAACTTTTATACTTTCAACAACCCTACCATCTTCAATTGCCTTTTCCATTTTTTCTTTCTTTTGGGTATATACTTGTCTTGTTTCATATATAGCTTTTTTACTGCTCTCTTTTACTTCTATAGCTCTTTTCTTTGCAACATTTGATATATTACTTCCATCCATAGATTTAGAAGATAATATATTTATACTTGCATCAACTTCTTCAATTGATGCGCTTATTTCTTCTGTTACAGCTCCAGATTCCTGTATTCCTGAAGCAATAGTATCAACAGCTTCATCAATTATAACAACTTTAGAAAACAGTTCTTCTACTGTTGCTGAAAGTTCTTCTGAGGAAGCTCCTATATTTTCAGAATCTTCGATGATCAACTTTACTAAGTTACTTACATTTTCCTGTGCTTTATTTAATGCATTTGCAGTTTCTCCAAATTCATCTTTACTTTTAACATTAATTGAATGACTAAAGTCATAAGAAGATAATCTAAGTGCAAAATCCTTTATTCTTGTAAGTGGATTTGTTATTTGATTGCTTAAAATGAAAGCTAAGATTATAGCTATTATTAATGATCCTATAAGTAAAAATATATTAATAACTATTCCATTTACTAAATCTTGCTTTACTATTGCTTCTCTAGTATCTATTACTTCAGTTATATCATCTATGTAATTTCCAGTTCCTATTACCCAATTAAATGGCTTATACAGCTTACTATAGCTTCTTTTAGGAGCTGATTCTGTTTCACCAGCTTTAGGGAACCAATATTCAGTATATCCTCCTTCATCTTTTTTACCATTTTCAATTATGTCTTTTATCATATAATTTCCGTTAGAATCTTTATCATTAAGTCTATTTTTCCCTTCAGTATCATTTCCTAAATATACAATATTTACTCCTTCAACAGTATCTGCCCAGAAGTATCCCTCTTTCCCAAACTTTAAATTCCTTAACAAATCTGCACTTTGCTTTTTAGCTTCATCAGCTGTAAGTTCTCCAGTTTTAGTTTTTTCGTTAATTGTATCTATCATGGAAATAGCAATTTCTACTTGCTCCTTAATTCTAGAATCATAATCATCATTTAAATTTTCAATTTGGTTATCTAATAATTTATTATTAGTTTGAATACTTTTAAAAGTCATAGTAATAGTTATGATAATAGCAGTTACTAGAGATATAACCATTGTAACAATAATCAATTTGTGTTTAACCTTTTTCATAAATAGGCCTCCTTTTATGTAAATACTCGGTTTATAATTTCATTTAAAATGAACATTTAATAGTAACCTATACTAATCCAAATAACACTCTAAATAAAATCAAAGAAAAATATTATTATTCTAAAAACATATATATTTTAATACTATTATTCTATACGTTTCAGATATTTTTGATTTTCTCTTATATAAATATTCGTATGACAAAAAAGAAACTGTAGAAAAAAAATATATTGTACTTATATATTTTTATTAATATTGTAAAACTTAAATTTATAATTCTGCATTAGTTAAAAAATGACTGTATTTTGCTATGTAAATATTAAAATAACTATGTAAAAATAATGAAGTAATTATTTTTACATAGTTATTTTAATACTAAAAATTTATTTAGCTTTTTCTTATTAAAAACTGTATACCTAAAATAAAACCATAAATTATAAATATAGCTGCTATAAACCTTGCAAAGAATCTAAAATTACTATTAGCATTTGAAACTAGAGATGAAATACTTATTCATGTTAAGAAAGTAAAAATATATATGCACATTAGTTTTTTATATTGAAACTTTATAGAACTATAAATTTAAAGTAGTTTCATCAATCCATTTGTATTCAGGTCTAATTTCTCTTATATCATCAACTAGCTTAAATAGAGCAACATCTTTTTCTTTACATTCTAACATTATGTCTATATCTATATTAAATATTTTTAATGTCTCTAGAAAATTTATAAAATCATGTGGATTTATAAAGTCTGAATGTTTTTTATCAATCTTATTAATTAAACTTGTATCCCTAGGAGATGAAAAATGTATCTTAGGTGGTAAATCTTCATTATTCCAAGTATTTAGTATATCATCTAAAATATTTAATATATCATCACCTCCATTATTACAATTATGATGATGAATATCCAAAACCATAGGTATGTTTAGTATTTTGCATAAATTCAAAGTTTCTTTAGCTGTATATGTTTTATCATCATTTTCTATAATTAATTTAGTTCTTAGGCTTTTAGGAAATTCATTAAAGTTTTTAATAAATCTATCTATTGCTGCTTCTTTGCCACCTGTTGCTCCACCTACATGAATTACCATTTTCCCTTCTTTATAGTTCATATCCTCAAACCATTCTACTTGTCTCATTAAATTTATTAATGTATTTTCAACAACTTTAGGATTATTACTATTTATAACATTAAATTCATCTGGATGAGTATCAACTCTCATATTAGAATCTCTTATAAGCTTTCCAACATATTCAAAGTCTTTTTTTAATATTTCTCTATGTCCCCAATAACCAACATCAGGATGAGTTACTAAAGGTATTAAAGCTGATGTTATTCTATAAAAATGTATATTATTTTTTATATTATATTTTAATAATTCTTGTAATGCATTTAAATTTGATAAAGCCACAGTTTTTAACTTTTCTAATCTTTTTTCTTCTGAGGTAATTTTATTATAATTTGCAAAAGTAACAGTACTAGAACTTGTTATCTTTTTTCCTAATACATTTGAAATAGCAACATATCCGAGTCTTACTATCATAAATATTCTCCTATCTAAGAATTATTTAAGACTAGTATTCCCCAATAAAAGAAGTTTACATATATAATTTCATTAATAATGTTAATTTTAGATTTTATACTTAAACAAATATTAATATAATTTATATGATAAGCATTATTAATTTGTAAAATATATAAAAATACACTAAGAAATAAACTTAGTGCACCTTTATTAATATTAAATTAGATTCATTTAAATATTATTCACTTCTTTCATAAGCATATTAGCATTTTCAATATCAAAAAATTCTTTATAATTTTCTTTACTTGCCCATAAAGCTACATTTTCATAGTCAGGATGGTTTTTATCATTAATTACTTCTAAAAATTCTATATATTCTTCTATTCCTCCAATATCTTCAGGTGGACAATTTCCTTCTGCTTCAATGCATCTAGGATACTCATAAATATAGTCTTCAACTATTTCTTCTACAATCACATCATGCTTCCAGTAGTCACCCAAATCATATATGTATTCAATTTTATTACTTTTATTTAAATAAAAATCTATACTAACTTCATTACTAAGCTTAGGCTTAATTTTAAGCATATTCTTTATAAATCCATTAGGATCGTTTTTTTCATTTAATTTTAATTTAGAATAGAATTCATATTCGGAAATTGCTTCCTTATCACAAGTTACTCTTAAATTTTCTTCCTTAATATTAAAATCATATAAATAACTATTACTCCATCCCATTGAAATTTGAATTATATTGTGTAATTTTTCAAAGTTTATATCAGAAGGGACTATAACCCTTCTATATATTAATGGTTCGCTATCTTTTAGTTCTATTTTTATCTTATATGCTATCATAATATCTATCCTCATTTTATATTTTAAAAGTATCTTTATATTTATATTTATGGCATTTAAATCTCTAATATTTATTATATTAATATTTTAATTATTTCATAGTTGTTTATATTTCCAATTACATAAATAGAAATTATTATTTTAAGTTTTAAATCGAGTAGAAAATTTTCTTAAACTCATAGCAAATGCCCAGAAGACATTTACCCTGGACATTTATTTATATTGATAATAGCATTGCTTTTGTTTCATCATCGCAAAATGCTGCATTTACACTATTTATATAAATTTCTTTATATTCATCTATATTAACTTTAAATGTTTCTATTAATTTACTTGTTTCTTCATTTAAATTTATATTAGAAACCGTTCTATTATCTGTACTAAGATTAACTTTAATACTATCTTTATGATATTTATATATAGGATGATCTTCATATGAATTTACAGCTTTTGTGTCCACATTACTTTTAGGGCACATTTCTAAAGTTATACCCTTATCTTTTACTAATTTATAAGCCTCTTCATCATTATATATATAGACTCCATGTCCTATTCTTTCCGCTCCTAAAAGATTTATAGAATCCCTAACATTCTTACCAAAGCCAGTTTCACCAGCATGTATTGTAATTCTAAATCCTTTTTCTTTAGCAACTTTCATTGCTTCTATATATTCATAAGCAAAATCTTTTTTTTCCGATGCTGCTAAATCAATTGCTACGACACCTTTACCAAGATATTTTTCGCCAGCTTTTATTGATTCATATACATGCTCTAAACTTAATCCTCTAATACAAGAAATTATAACATTACCTTTTATATCATATTTATTTTCTGCATCTCTTATTCCATTTATAACACTTTCTATAATTTCTTCTAAGGCTAGTCCCTTTTTAATATGAAATATTGGTGCAAATCTAACTTCAATGTATTTAACATTATCTTTTGCAGCATCTTCTAATAGCTCATAAGATGCTCTTCTTAAATTTTCTTTTGTTTGTAAAACTTCATTTGGTAAATCAAATCTCTTTAAATATTCATCTAAAGAGTCACAGTCCTCTTCAACAGTTAATAGATTTTTAACGTAATCATAATCATAGCTGTCTAATTTAATATTTTCTTTTTTAGCAAGCTCTATAACTGTCTCAACTCTTAAGCTACCATCTAAATGACAGTGAAGCTCTATTTTCGGTAAGTTATTAATATCCATAAAATTAGTCCTCCTTAAAATTTTATATATGTAAAACAAAGTAATTTTTAAATATGTAAATAAATTTATTTATATATTCTTTTTAAAGTTTAGTTTTATAATTTGAGTGTGTATTTCTATAATTAAATACTTATTTATACATAATAGATTTTGTTTTATAGTCATTGCTATATCTAAACATCTGTTTATATAAATTAGCTAATACTAATATTTAAAGTTTTCTTTAAACTAAATTATATTTAAGCAAAGCTTATTATTAAAAGCATAAAACCAATTTGCAATTTAAGAAAAAGCCCAAAATAGATTGTATAATTCATTTTAATATTTTAAACTTTCATAATTTTTATAAAAAAAATTCTTGATTACGAAGAAATCACAAATAAAATGATTTCTTCGTAATCAAGAATTATTGGTTCTTGGTAGAAACCCCTAAACCATATCATTAGGGTTATACGAAGATATTTAATATATCTTTATTTAAATTAATATTAATTTTAGCATACAAATTAAAATAGTCAATATATATTTTTGATTTGTTATATCATAATATTGTCACTATTTTTATGTCATTAATTCTGATAAGTTAATGAATATATTCACTATCAATACCTCTTATTAATATTTACCACCAATACTTTCATATTAATTAAAGAAAAACTGCAATATAGATATTCTCTATACTACAGTTTTTATATCTAGTATTTCACTATTCTATAGTTCCTCTATAAAGTATTCTTTCTGGGATACTTATTTTAAAGCTTTTTTCATGCATTTTAATGATATTTTCTTCTTTATCATCAACTAAAGAAAATACTTCACCACTTTCTCCAGCTCTTCCGACTCTACCTGCTCTATGTAAATAATCCTTAGAATCTTCAGGAATATCAAAATTAATAACATGAGTTACTCCTTTTATATCTAAACCTCTAGCTGCTATATCAGAAGCAATTAAAACATTGATCTTACCTTTTCTAAAGTTTTCTAAAGCTCTTTTTCTATCTTCCATCTTTCCATTTCCGCCAATAGCAGCTACTTTAACATTATTAAATGATAAATATTCCACAGCAGTGTTAGTAGTATAACTATCATTATTAAATACTAAAACCTTTGGAGATTTTAATGCATTTAAAAGTTTTCTTAACGCTTCAACTTTCTTTCTACTATCAGTTTTTATGTAATTATGATTTATATTTTCATTAACTTTATTAGCTTTAACTGAAACTACTTTTATGTCTTCTGCTAAAGTTTTAGCTATATCTAAAGTTTTATTATTTAATGTGGCTGAAAACATCATAATTTGAGTGTACTTTGGTGTAACCTTTATTATGTCTTTTACAGTAGGAAGATTATTTTTATCTAAAAGCTTATCTACTTCATCAATTACAATAGTTTTTATTGTGTGAGCAGATACTTTCTTTTTTCTTATTAACTCTAAAATTCTTCCAGCAGATCCTACCAAAATATGAGGCTTTGCTTTTAAATTATCTATTTGTCTTTTAATATTTGCACTTCCAATTAAAGGTGCAGAAGTAATTTCTAAACCTGAAGCTTTTTTCAACTCATTTATAGTATTATTTATTTGAATAGCTAATTCATGAGTTGGTGCTAATATTATACATTGCATTTCTTTTTTATTTATATCTATGTTTTCAATTATAGGTAAAAGATATGCTAGGGTTTTCCCTGTACCTGTCTCTGATTGACCAATTATATTTGTTTTTTCTAGAGCTAATGGAATAATTTTTTCTTGTATTTCAGTAGGCTCCTTTATTCCCATAGCATTTAATCCACTAATTATTTTTTCATTTATTTTTAGATTTTCAAAACTCTTTTCCATAACTATTACCTCTTTCATTAAACTATATGCTTCTTAACTTTATCAGTAGTTTAGAAGATTGTCAAAATATATTACTATTTATTACTTTTAATTTTAATTAACTTTCAAGCATTATATTCTTATTTATTATCTTTACCAATATATTAAACTTTGTATTCTAAGATAAATATAAAAATAAAAGAGTGTAAAATATATATAATTTCACACTCTTTTTCTTATTTACATTTCTATTTTATTAAGTATCTAAATTAAAACTTACTTTTTCTATTAAAAGTCAAAATTATCAGGATCAGCACCAGTTCTTAAATTCCTATTCATTCCATCTATTAATTTCATATCTTCATTTGTTAATTCAAAATCAAATACATTTGCGTTTTCTTTTATTCTAGCTTCATGTACTGATTTAGGGAATACAACAATTCCTTTTTGTAATAACCATCTTATAATAACTTGAGCTGCTGACTTATTATACTTTTTACCTATTTCCTTTATTTGTTCATCATCAAGGCAAGCTCCTGATCCAAGTGGTGACCAAGCCTCAAATACTATTCCTTTTTCTATACACATTTCTAAAATATCGTAATCTTGCATTTGAGGATTAAATTCCATTTGATTTACTGCAGGAACAATTTCTGTATTATCTAATAAATCTTGTAGATGATGTGTTTTAAAGTTTGATATTCCAATAGCTTTTGCTCTACCACTTCTATATATTTCCTCCATTACTTTATATGATGGGATATATTCATTTTTAACTGGCCAATGTATTAAGTATAAATCTACATAATCTAAACCCAGCTTCTTTAAACTTGATTCAAAAGCTTCCATTACTTTATGATCTCTCATATCTTGGTTCCATAGCTTTGTTGTTATAAATAATTCTTCTCTTGGAATTCTGCTTTCTCTTATAGCTTCTCCTACAGCTTCTTCATTTTTATAAGCTGCTGCTGTATCAATATGTCTATATCCTGCTTTTAATGCTTCAAGGACTGCATCTTTAGTTTCAGGTCCACTTTGCCAAACTCCGAGTCCAAATTGATAAATTTCAGTACCAGTATTCATTTTTATCTTAGTATCTATATTCATATTAAAACCTCCTAAATTTTTGTAATTATTTTCTTTATCATAATTATATACCTTTTAGCTTACTTAAAGCCAAATATTTCTCTAAATATTGATATTACTTCCTATAGTTTACCTCATATATATAATTTTATTTATATAGCAAGCTTATAAATTTACACTTTATTTTTTATCTACTGTAGTTATAGTAAAACTTTTAATTTATTTTGATATCTTTAACCAATGATTTTCTTTAAATCTTAAATATTACAATTTTATGTTCATTAAGTATTCTTATTCTATAAATATTAAATTATCAAAATGAAAATGTATTTTTACTTAATTTGTAAGACTTGTATTTAAATTTATACCTTTCATATTAATAAACTATAAATGGTTCTATATAATGACCTTAAGCATTTTATAGAACCTTTTGTATCAATTTTTACTTATATCCATCTCATTTATTTTCATTACATAACATTCCTCCTATAATTAATGTTCTTTAAATTTTCCATACATCTTTATTACTAAGAAATAATATATAAGGCTATATTAATTATATTTTACTAATTAATATAGCCACTTTAATAATATACTTTCTATCTAATTTTGAGCAATAGTTATAAGCTATTCCATTTCTTGTTATTGCTCTATCAAATATTTTACTTATTATAAATTCAAATTATTTTACTTATTATATAATTTCAAATTTTCTCCTTGACTATCAATCCAAATATTTAGAAGTTCCTTTAAATCATCAAGTGCTTTTTTTTGTGTAGAACCTTCCTTTTTCTTAAGCTTTTCTACAACTTTAAATTCAAATGCATCTTCTCCATATTTATCCCAATCCTCTTGTAGACCTTTAACTTTCATATTTCCAAAGTTTAATTTAAACTTTATTGACTCAAATGGCTTATATAAATTTGAGCATATATCAACAAATGAGTAACTATTAACTTTATTAAGTATTTGAATTATTCCCATCTCAATTTCTTGCTGTTTATAATTGTTTATAAGCTCTTTTCTTCTAACATTTTTCATTGTATTCTCCACCTCAATTTTACAATACTTTTCTCCATATTTATCTCTCTTCAAATAACCATAGTCAACTAAATATCGCCTTATTAATGCATCATCATCATAAACTTTATTAATTAATGTCTTTACTTCTCCTTCTGTATAGAGCTTATTTGGCTCAAATAAATTAGCAAACCTAGGTAATAATGCTTTTCTTTTTTCTTCTTTAATAGGAAAATATCTAATTTTATGCTTTACTGAATTTGATGCGCCTTCATCCACTAACTCCATAATAGCCAAAAATGCTCTCGCTTGCCTTGCTCTTTCCCTTAAAGAAAATCTAATATTTCTTACTGTAGATTCTGTACAAGCAAGATTACTTGCTATTTCTTTATCACTACATTTGCTAGATAACATATCAAGTAACTCTTTTTGAATTTCAGTTAATCCTGTATACTTTTTATCTAACATTAATAATCTTTCTACTGGAGATCCATGAGTTAGCATATGATCATTTATAATATCAGTATTTATTCCAATATTCTTTCCACATATTAAGCATATAAACTCACCTTTTTTGTTATCCCATAGATATCCTCTTTTAAAATCTTCTATAGTTGCATTACGAATAATCTCTTTCATTTTTCCCTCACATCTATTAAATTTATAGATATAGTAACATCTATTTATATTCATGTCAAATATACAATTTCATAAACTTTCTAATTAATATCTTTACATTAATATTTATTAAAAATATAGATTATTAGGTATTTTTTAGTTACTACAACTTCTCAATTTAACTAATCAACTAGACTATCATATTTATTAAGCTTTATTTGAATTATAAGATTATTTGATACACTAATCCTTTTCATGAAGCTCCTATGACAAAATAATTTCATTCATTATTTCTTAATCAAATTATTTTTGATATAAATTACTCATTATTTAATTAATCAATTCACTTATGAGGTTAATATTAGTATAATTAAATAAAAAGAACTATGGAGGAAAGATAAATGAGTGATATAAAAGTAATTATTATGGATGTAGATGGTACATTAACTAATAGTAAAAAAGTAGTAACTGAAAAAACTAAAAATGCTCTAATTAAAGCACAGGAAGAAGGAGCTATATTGGTTTTAGCATCAGGGAGACCTACATCTGGATTACTAGATCTTGCTAAAGAATTAAAAATGAATGAAAATAATGGACTTTTAGTTGCTTTTAACGGATCTAAGGTTATAGATTGTGAAACTAATAAAGTTTTATTTAATGAAACCATGACTATAGAAGAAGGACAAGCTGTTCTTGAACATATGAAGAAATTTGATGTTAAACCTATGATTGATAAAGATGATTATATGTATGTTAATGATGTTTTCAACAATGAAATATATTATAAAGGTTCCCCTTTTAACATAATTCAATATGAAGCTCGCGGTGGTAAATTTAAGCTTTGTGAAAAAGATGATTTAGCTGCTTTTGCTGATTATCCATTGAATAAAATTTTAACTGCAGGAGAACCTGAATATCTGAAATCTCATTACAAAGAAATGATGGAACCTTTTAAGGATACTTTAAGCTGCATGTTCACAGCAGATTTCTACTTTGAATTTACTGCTAAAGGAATTGATAAGGCTAAGGCCTTAGATTCTGTCCTAATTCCTAGGGGATATAAAAAAGAGGAAATGATTGCTTTTGGAGATGGTCATAACGATGCTTCCATGGTTAACTATGCTGGCATAGGAGTTGCTATGGCTAATGCTGTAGACGATTTAAAGGCTATAGCAGATGAAATTACTTTATCTAATGAAGAAGATGGGATTGCGCATACACTAAGTAAATATATTAAGGGGATAGATATTTAAATTATAAATAGACTTAAAAATTAAAACTTAATAAATTATTGTATAATATTCATAAAGTGATTCTTCATGAACATTTTTAGTAAATTTAATAAATTAACTAATTTACAAAAAAATAAAAGAGTAATTCAATTATATTTTTAAAAGCTAGTCTTTATTTTATAATTATGTACTTAATATAATAATATCTAAGGGAAGTCATATGACTTCCCTTGTTTCAATTTATAATATATACAATTTAAGTATAACTATTTGGTATTCTCATTTATATCTAACAATGTTTTACAATTTAATACTAATTCTTGTACTTCATTAATAAATCTGCTGATATGGTAACCATCACAAACTGAATGATGAACCTGTACAGATATAACTATTTTTTTATTCTGCTCAAAATATTTACCATCGCAAATTAAATTAAAATGAAAATCTAGGACTGGCTATTTTGAGACAGCCCCTAGAAATATTTAATTTATTTATTATTTTTCTTTAAGCAATTTTGTACATTCACCTAAATAGTATATTCGTAAGATATGAAGTGCTCTAGTGCAAGCTGTATAAAGTAGCAATCTTTCCTCTTCACAATCGTAATTTTCATCTCCTGCATTATATATAAGAACTACGTCAAATTCTAACCCTTTAGCAAGAAATGCTGGAATTACTAATGTATCATTTACATACTCGTCTTCATCATTTAGTAGTGTATTCACATTTACTTTATCTTTAAGAAAATTGTGAACATCCTGTGCTTCTTTTATAGTTTTTGTTATAATTCCAATAGATTTATATCCTTTTTCTTTATAAATTTTTATATCTTTAAGTAATTGTTCATTTATATTATTTTCATCAGAAAAGCCAAGAACAATTGGTTTATCTCCTGTTCGTGCTACACACTCATAATTAACATTGTTACTTAAAAGCTTTTTAGAAAACTCAGTAATCTCTATTGTAGATCTATAACTTTTTGTTAAATTAATTATACAAGTTTCATCTTTTGGAAATATATCTAATATATTTGTATAACTTCCAAGATTCATAAATGGATTTATAGATTGATTTAAATCCCCCAGTATAGTAATACTTACATTATTAAAAAGCTTGTATAATATTTCATATTGTAATGGTGTATAATCTTGTGCTTCATCAATAATAACGTATTTAATTTCTGAAATTTTCAGAATATCTCCTAATGCTCCTTTTAAATATAAAAGAGCATGCTGATCTTCATAATTAAACTTTTTAGATTTTATCATTTCTAGTGTATAAAATTTAACTTCATTGATGTATTCATCATCATCTTCACTTATTATTAAATTTGAAAAGCTCTCTAAATTCTCAAACAACTCTTTATAAATATCAATTATATTAAAATCTGTCATCTTATAGATTTCAGAGTATATACTCTTTATTTCATTTTTCACAACTGATTTACTTTGTTTAAGAATCTCTGTTTCATCATTCTGGCTACCATAATTCTTAATATCTTCAGCCACTTCCCCTACTCTATTTTTCTCATAAGGTTCTAAAAGATATAAAATTCTCTCTCTTAACTTTTCAAGTCTTCTCTTTAATGGAAGGTGACCATAATCCTTAAAATAAAACTCTTGTATTTCTTTAGATGATATTATTAAATTTCCTTTAAAAATTATATCCTTAAAATCTCTATTCTTTTTCTCTAAATATATTACATATTCTTTTAATATATTTAAAAATTGTTTTGAAGATTTAAATTTAATACTCTTAATTCTCTCCTTATAGCTATCTTCATTCTTAGAAGAAAGTATATATTCCATCATCTCACAATATTCTTCTTTAATAATTTCATTACCTAAAGCTTTATGCATATACTCTTTAAATGTAGTTTGGCACATATTATCTTCACCAAGCTGTGGTAACACATCTGAAATATAATCATTGAAAATATTATTTGGAGAAAATATTAATATATTTTGAGGTCCTATTTTTTCCCTATGCTTATATAATAAATAGGCAATTCTATGAAGAGCAACAGAAGTTTTCCCACTTCCTGCAGGGCCCTGTACAATTAAATTTTTATATAATTCATTACGTATTATTTTATTTTGTTCTCTTTGAATAGTTGTTACTATTGCTTTCATCTTACTATCGCTACTCTTAGCTAAAATATCCTGCAATATTTCATCATCTATTTTAAGATTACTATCAAACATATACTTGAGTTTACCATCATTAACCTTGTATTGTCTTTTTAGCGTAAGATCACCATTAATTACGCCTTCAGGACATGTATACCCAGCTTTTCCAACTTCATAATCATAAAACATGCTAGATATTGGAGCCCTCCAGTCATATACTAAAAAATCGAAATCATCATTAATTAAATTGGAAATTCCTATATAATATTTTTCAGGTAAGTCTTTTCCTTCTTCAGTAAAATCTATTCTTGCAAAATAAGGAGATAAAAGCATTTTTTCATATTTTTCTTCAAGCTTTCTTGTAAGCTCGTGTCTTCTTTTTTGAATTTTCATAGTATTTATAAATTCCATAAAATCTACAATTTGATCTAGTCCATTGGTCACTGAAACAGATCCTACATCTTCCCATAGCTGCTTTTGCGTTTCAATTGCTTCCTTCCTAAATCTTTCTTTGAAATTATGCTTTTCATCAAATTGTTTCTTAACCTCTTTAAGTACATCCTGTAACCATTCATTTTCAAGATTCCACTCATAGTTTCTACTATTCATAACCTTTCACTCTCCCTAATATAAAATTATAAAAATAATTTATAAATTCTATTGACATTAAACTTTATTGAGTGTAAAATATAATTGAGGGAATATATTTTACACTCAATAAACAAAGTGATGTCAAACTTCATTGTATCACTTTTATTTTTTATGTCAATAGATTCATATCTCTAAATCATTATATATCTATCAATTATTCCTATTTCTCATATTATAATTTACTTTTTATATTACTTGGATTTTATAAATAAAAAAACTCTTCCCCATGCCTAACATGAATAAGAGCTCTTTTATTCAACTATATTAATATTCTTCAAAATATCTTAATAATGTATAGTTATATACGGTTTAATAATTATATTAAGTTATTTTTCTTAAAGCTAAAATATATTTTACTATTACTAGCAGTATGTGTTACTTCATCTACTATCTTTATATCTTCTCTAGCTGACTTTGGCACTTATCTAGATGAATCACATAGAGTTCCATCTACATCTATAAAAATCAACTTTTTATCCATATATACTACTATTAACTTCGCTTAATTTTTATATAATGCTTATTGATTCTAAGCTTCATTATCTACAAAATTTCCAACTAATTCAATCTCTTCACTTATTGTTTTACTTTCAATCCCTTTAGATTCTTGAAGTTTAAAATTAATATTTTCTATATTGTTTTTTATATTAGATAAGAGCTTATCCTTTTCTTCAGTATTACGTCCTCTAGCCTTATCTAATATAATTTCATGTTCTAATAATTTAGTATTTTCGTCTAGTTTATTTAAGGTTATGTTTAAAGTTTTATAGTTATCTAACTTAGTTGATGGAGACTCTACTTTCTTTTCATTATTTGAAGAATTATTATTTACCTTTTCTTCATCTTCTCCTTGTATTTTAGCTATTTGACTATCAATATTAGTAATTTGTGATTGTAAAGTTTCAATTTGAGCTTGTAAGGTTTCATTTTTACTTTCACCATTAGAAGTTAATTCTTTCTGTAAACTTTGAAGTTCTTCCTGTAAAGATTCTCTTTCTTTTATCAAACTACTTATCTTTGATTCATTGTTTTTCTTCGCAGTATATATGGAGTTTCCATTATAATTATTATTTACACTTATTGTACTCATATTTAACCTCCAAATTCTATTTCCTTTATCATATAACTTGAAGCTTAAATTAACCTTAAATATTTAACTACTCTAAATTTTCTCCATTACTTTCTATAACTTTTTTATACCAGTAAAAGCTATCTTTCTTACTCCTACTTAAATCACCATTTCCATCATTATCTTTATCTACATAAATAAAGCCATATCTTTTTTTCATTTCTCCTGTTGATGCACTTACTAAATCTATGCATCCCCAAGGAGTGTATCCAATTAATTCTACTCCGTCTTCAACCGCTTCTTTCATTTCAATTATATGATCTCTTAAATAGCTAATTCTATAATCATCATTAATGGAGCCATCTTCTTCAACTTTATCTACTGCACCTAAGCCATTTTCTACAACCATCATTGGAATTTGATATCTATTATAAATATTATTTAATGTCCATCTTAATCCCTTAGGATCAATTTGCCATCCCCAATCGCTAGCCTTAAGATATGGATTTTTTGCTCCTCCAATTATATTCCCAGAAGTATTTTCTACTTCTTTATCTACAGTTGAACAATTTGACATATAATAACTAAAAGTATAAAAATCTATACAACCTTCTTTTAAAATTTCCTCATCATTTTCTTCCATTTGTATTTTTATATTGTTTTCTTTAAAATATCTCTTTGCAAATCCTGGATATGCTCCTCTTACTTGAACATCTGAACACAAGAAATTATTTATATTATCTCTTTGCTGAGCTAATAATACATCTTCTGGATTACATGTATAAGGATAAGTGCACATATATGCAATCATACAGCCTATTTTAAAGTCTTTATTAATACTATGTCCTAATTTAACAGCTTTTGCACTTGCTATAAATTGATGATGAAGTGCTTGGAATCTAAGTTGTTTACTTTCATCCTTTTCATTTCCAGAATTAAGCGGAAGATTACTACCATTATTTAACAAAATACCACCAGCCATAAATGCACCAAATGAATTTGTTAAACAGTTTATTTCATTAAAAGTCAACCAATACTTAACTACATCTTTGTATCTATTAAATATAGTTTCACAGTATCTAACATAGCAATCTATAACTTCTCTACTACTCCATCCATTATAATTTTGAACTAAACCAAAAGGCATTTCATAATGTGATATTGTAACTAAAGGTTCAATATTATATTTCTTTAATTCTGCAAAAACATCATCATAAAACTTTAATCCTTCTTCGTTTGGTTCTAATTCATCCCCATTTGGAAATATTCTAGTCCAGTTTATTGACATTCTGAAAACCTTAAAGCCCATTTCTCCAAATAATCTTATATCCTCTTTATAATTATGATAGAAATCTATAGCCTCATGACTTGGATAATATGTTCCTTCTTCTAATTTAGGAGTTATTCTTCTTGGAGTTGTGTGAGTTCCTCCTGTCATAACATCAGCTGTGCTAAGACCCTTTCCACCTTCTCTATATCCACCTTCAAATTGGTTAGCAGCAGTTGCTCCTCCCCATAAAAAATCCTTTGGTAAACTCATATTTTTTTCCCCCTCTAAAAATAATTTTGTTCATGCTTAAATTATACAATCAAATTTATATTAAAAATATTTCATTCAAATTTTGAATAAAAAAGTTAACATATAAAGTTAACTTTTTTAAACTTGCCATTAAAATTTAATGTAAACTTATAATATAAAAATGCGAGATAAATTAATCGTAATTTATCTCGCATTTTGCAATTCTTCTATTATAGTATCCAATAGCGCCATCATAATATAACGACTATTTTTTATTCCAGCATCAATATCTAAAATCAGATGTTTGTTAAATATTTTTTTAATCTTACTATCTAAATTCTGTATTGAAATAATTAACTTTTCACACTTACTATTTCTTATACATTCTTTGATAATTCTATTGCCATTGAAAAAGTTTCCTGATGTAGTAAGTATCAATAATAAACTATCACTACTTATGTTTTCTATTTCTTCATTATCTTCAATAACTTTAACTATTTTACCAAATGGGTGACATTCCATTTGAAAGTACTGCGCCATTAAATAGCAATAATTAAGTCCTGAAATATAAACCTTATCATAACTATTTATAGTTGAAACTACATTATTGATATCTAAATAATTTACCTTACTATACAATAATTTTAAGTCTTGGCTTAGTAAATTTATATCAATATAGCTATTATCTATATTATTTTTTACTTGTTCTATATAAATTAAGCACTCCTCTTTAAATGTATTATAATCAATATAACCAAGCTTTTTTATAAATCTACTAACAGTTGCTTGAGATACAAAACAAAGTTTTGAAAGCTCAGTTATATTATAATTAGGAATACTTTCTATATTATTAACTATAAATGATGCTATATTATAATTTATATCTTCACTATTATGATTATTTATATAATTATTTAACTTATCTATAACTATCAATTGCTTTAATTCTCCTATTTATGCTAAAAATTATTATAAATCATTTTATAAAATTATAACATAAAATAAATTTTATAAACATTCATAGTTGAATCATAAAATTATTTTGTTATATTTCTCAATAAATCATAAATAAATAAGTAAATGGATAAATTATTTCTTGATTCTTTTTTCTTTAAAATATTAGTATTTATTTCATAAAAACAAAAAATTGTATTTAATTTCCTCATGATTTATAATAAAAGTGACTATATAAAATGGAGGGTTTTTGTATGAATACAAAAAAAGAGGTAAGTATAAAAAAAATATCTCAAGATGCTGAAGATTTATTTAGAGGAGGATTTTTCTGTTCTGAAGCACTAATAAGCTCAATACGTTCTAACTTTGAGTTAGATATACCAGAAGAAGTAATAGCAATGGCTTCAGGATTTCCTGTTGGAATTGGACGTTCTAAATGTATATGTGGAGCAGTGTCTGGTGGTGTTATGGCTTTAGGTTTATTTTTTGGACGTACTAAACAGGGAGATTCTAAGGTGGAAAAAAATCTAGAATTATCGAAAGAGTTGCATGACTGGTTTAAAGAATCCAACGGTAAAAATTCTCTTTGCTGTCGTATATTAACTAAAGAATTCGATATGTCATCCGGAGCTCATAAAGAACAATGTATACATTTTACAGGTATGGTTGCTGGAAAAGTTGCTGAAATAATAGTAAGAGAACTAAATCTTGTTAATACAGATACTTTAGTTACAGTATAGGAGTGCAAGATATGATAAAAAAAATACCACTTCCCATTTCAGGGGTAATGCTTGGTTTTGCAGCTTTAGGTAATTTACTTCAAAGCTATTCTGAATCTATCCGATTAATATGCGGAATTATATCCTTAATTTTAGGATTACTATTAATATGTAAAATCCTACTATATCCGTCTATGATAAAAGAAGATATGAAAAATCCAATTATGGCTGGTGTATCTGCAACATTTCCAATGGCTATAATGCTTCTATCTACTTATATAAAACCTTTTATAGGCCAAAAGGCTATTTATATTTGGTATTTAGGATTACTTCTTCACTTAACTTTAATTGTGTACTTCTCAATAAAATTTATATTAAAGTTCAATATAAAAAAAGTTTTTACTACATATTTTATAGTTTATGTTGGACTAGCTGTTGCAAGTGTTTCTGCGCCAGCTTTTGAGAAAACAAATATAGGTACATTAGCATTTTGGTTTGCATTTGTATTATGTATGATATTACTTGTGGTAGTAACGTATAGATATATTAAATATAAAGAAATTCCAAATCAGGCTAAACCATTATTTTGCATATATGCAGCACCTGTAAACCTTTGCCTTGCTGGATATATTCAATCAGTACAAACAAAATCATTATTAATGATATCTTTTTTAGCTATTTTAGCATTCATAACATTTATTATAGTTTTATTTAAATTACCAAAGTATTTAAAAATGCCATTTTTCCCAAGTTACTCAGCATTTACATTTCCATTTGTTATAAGTGGAATTTCAACAAAAATGACCATGTCTTACTTAAGTAAAATAGGATATAATATGGTATTCTTAAAATATGTTGTTTTATTACAAACAATTATTGCTACATTATTAGTAATTTATACTTTATTTAGATTTATACTTTTTTTAATTCCAGAAAAAAAAGATTATTCTATAACCCAATAATTTTTACTATTAATTCTCTTTTATAAATAAACAATTAATTGTAAAATAATTTTAGTATTTTAAGTAAATAAGAAACAACTTACCATATTAAAAGTATTGTAAGTTGTTTCTATTTATTTTATATCCAATATCTCAATAACTTTTTATCTATGCATCAGTTCTTGAGCATTAGCTTTATCACTTTCATTAATTTCTCTTAAAACCTTACATGGATTTCCTACTGCAACTACATTTCCGGGAATATCTTTAGTCACCACGCTGCCTGCTCCTATAACTGTATTATCACCAATTGTAATTCCTGGTAATATAATAGCACCTGCTCCTATCCAACAGTTTTTACCAATGTGAACTGGTTTATTATATTGTGTTACAGGCATACGAAAACCAGGATCTATTGGATGTGCTGCAGTAGCAACAGTAACATTAGGTCCAAACATTGTATAATCCCCCACATAAATATGTGTATCATCTACTAATGTCAAGTTAAAATTGGCATACACATTGTTACCAAAATGAACATGCTTTCCACCCCAGTTACTATGAAATGGAGGTTCAATATAGCATTCTTCTCCTATTTCTGCTAGCATTTCTTTTAACATACTTTGGCGTTTCTCATATTCTGTTGGACGTGTTTCATTAAAATCATATAACTTATCCAAACACTTGGTTTGCATCTCTAATAACTCTTCATCACCACAATTATAAATCTTTCCACTATGCATTTTTTCATATTCTCTCATTTTCAATTCTCCTTCTTTACCTGATCCTTTTCATAACAAATAATTTAATTTTAATAAATTATCATATGTATGAATTTCTTTAAATCAATACCTTGTCCATATTTATTATATCTATATAAAAATGTACTTGATAATATCATAACACATATTTTGCAATTACTCTGAAAAAACTATATTTATTTACCCTCATTAAAGATATCTACATTCAAAATTTGTGAACTCTGAGTAATTATAACAACTTTCTCCATAAGCATACAATCCAATAATAACACCTGTAAATCCTCCAGCAACCTCAGAAGAAAGATATCTAGTCTTAGCTGTTCCAAGATTTATTTCTTCACCTTCTGATTTAATATTAAAACTGTAATTACTATTGCTTGCATGAATGACTAGAGAAATCTTATTGGCATCATTTAAACTAACAGTTTTTTCTACTGATTTAATATCACCAATATTAAGTCGTTTTATTACCTCATATCCATTTTCATTTTTTCTTATTGCTAAATCATAATGATGATTTTCATCCATATATAGAGTTATACCTGCTTCTCCATCTACTATGCATACATCACAAGAAATAGTAGCATTAAAATCTATTTGACGAAGTCCTATAAATGTTGGAGAATCTACATTATCAAGTGTTACCTCGGTTCCTTTTAGACTTAATTTATTTTTAGTAAATTTATAGTTTTCTCTATTTGGTATACGTAGATAACTCCACTCTTTATTCCAGTTAGTATTTTCGAAAGTATATCTTTTTTTCTCATTTTGAACAATATCATTATCTATTTGATTAATATTGAAAGACTTAGTCGTTGTACCATTATCCCCTGCTGTAAACCATCCATCTTCACCAAATGTAACTGGAGTTAGAAAAACTTCACGTCCTAGATGATGATAAGCCTCCCATTGACCTGATTGACGAAATCCAAGATGAATCAACCACCAATTGCCATTATTATCTTCAATAAGATCTCCATGTCCTACTCCCTGTATCTCATATCCACCTAAATTACGATTTGTTAAAACAGGATTGCAATTATAGCCTTCAAAATCACCATATGGAGATTCACCACGAGCATATGTCACCATATGGCCAAATTCAGTTCCGCCTTCAGCTGCAACAAGATAATACCTTCCATTTATCTTATACATATGTGGTCCTTCAATAAAACGCCCACCTGAACCTGTCCAAATTGTACGACTTGGGGTTAATTTTTTACCAGTTTCTATATCAATTTCACATTGAACTATTCCACTAATTCCATAATCATCTGCTCCATTGCTCATAAAATATGTTTTTTCATCCTCAAAATATAGAGATGGATCAATTCCTCCTTGATCTACATAAATAGGATCAGACCATTCATCATAAATATTATCTGTCCAGACATAGAAATTTTGGCTAGTTGTATTATTGGTAGTAGTCATATAAAAACGACCATTGTTATATCTTATTGTTGGGGCAAAAACTCCACCAGAGCTATTTATCTTATCAAGCTGAATCTGACTTTTTCTTGTTAAACAATGCCCTATTTGTTTCCAATTGATTAAATCCTTACTCTCGAAAAGAGGAACACCAGGGAAATATTGAAATGAACTACATACAAGATAATACGTATCATCAACCTTACATACACTTGGGTCAGGATAAAAACCTTTAATTATAGGATTATTATATTTCACTTTATTTACCTCCATTTATAAATAATAAAAATCAATTTTATATTATTTACATTAAAAATATCTATTATTTTATTATCTATTATAAGAATTTTTTAAATTGTATCATAAAATTAAAATACTAAATACCTATATTTATTGATATAAAATACATAAAATTTTACAATACAGCATTATCTATTTTCATCCATTTTTACTTATATAGACATTAATTATTACTCTTCTACTACACATTCTAATTTAAGTTAATTTAATAAAACCTTTAATTAATTCAGAAAAAATATTATACTAAAATAAGTGTTCAAGTCTTTGATTGACTTACACAACTTTATTTATTGATATAAAATGTAATTAATTTTATTACATTTAATGTTACAAATATAAAAATTAGATTGAGAGGTTTATATATGAGAAAAAAAGATATACTTGAGCTAAAAAGACGTTTAAAGAAAGATCATTGCACCTTCACTAAAATGTGTGGATGCTATGTTAATGGAGAAAAACATGTTATTTTAAAGTTTAGGGAAACATTTTTAAATTTAGATGAAGATGAATATTTTAAATACTTAGAAATTGCTAAAAAAGTACTCTCTGGAACCATTGGTAACAATATTTTAGAACTTAACTTCCCAACTAATGAAGATCTTGTAAATGAAAGACAAATTTCTCTTATGCAGCTTAAAAATAGTCAATTAAGAGATGATACTCTTCTTGATAATTTTTATGACTCAATTATAGATAATTATGATTATACCGGTAACTTTTTAATACTAATTTTTCATGATGCTTATGATGTTATTACTAAAACTAAAGATAATGCTAAAATAGATGAATCAGAGGAAGTATATGAATATGTGTTATGTGCAATATGTCCTGTTTCACTTTCAGAGCCTGGCCTTAGATACTTTGAGGAAGATAATAAAATAAAAGCACGTATTAGAGATTGGGTGGTTGAAGCTCCAACTAATGGATTTGTATTTCCTGCTTTTATTGATCGTAGCTCAGATGTTAATTCTATTATGTACTACACCAAAAATGCAAAGGATACACACCCTGAACTGATGGAAAATGCTTTAGGGTGTTATTCAAGGCAAACTGCAACTATACAAAAAGAAACATTTCAATCAATCATTAAAGATACCTTTAGTGCTGATGAAAAGAAAGCAGAAAAAATCTTTATGGAAGTACAAGAAAATTTAAATAATATGCTTGATGAATACAATGCAATATATGATGATACAGATGCTGAACCTATAAGTTTAACAAAAGATGATATACAAAATCTATTAATAGAAAGTGGAGTTCCTGAAGAACTTACTACAAAAATTGAAAAGTCTTATGTAGACACCTTTGCCGATGAGCTTCCTTTAGTAGAAAATTTAATTGATGCAAAAACACTTAAGGCAAATGAACAAATTAAAAGAGAAAAACATTTAGAAAAACAGGTGGAAATACTTCAAACTAGACTTGAGCAAGTTAAACAAGAAGCTGCAGTAGATAATGAAACTCCTTTATCTACAGAAAATAATGAAGCTAGCTTAGTAAATAACATTGATAATTTAGAAGTTAATAATGATGATGAGGATCTAGACAAAGAATCTATTAATAATAATATTAGTTTAGATAAAAATTCTGATACTGATTCAAAAGAAGATTTAGAATCTAACATCAAAAATGTTGATGATACAGATTTAGATGATAATAATACTACCCCAGATTATGATGTTATTCTTCAAGTAAAACCTGAAAAAATATCTCAAATAAAATCTCAAATAATTGATGGTCAAAAATGTATTGTTATTCCTATTAATGAGGATGAACAAACTACAGTTAATGGTTTAGATGATTTGATTTAATATAGGAATTCAAATTTAGGATAATATCAAAAAAAAATAGTAGGAGGCTCTAAAATGTTTGAAGAAGATCAATATGAAGAAAATATAAAATCATTAAAAAAAATACCTTCTATGGAGGCAGATTACCTATTAAATAATGAAGATAAAGCTATTGTTTATATTGGTAGATCAACCTGCCCTTTCTGTCGTAAATTTGCTAAAAAATTAAGTGGATTAGCTAATAAAGTTATTACAACCATTTATTATGTTGATAGTGCAGATTCTTCTGATAATGAAATTAGATCATTTAGAGATAAATATAATATTATAACTGTGCCAGGTTTCATTGTTCATAAAAATGGAGAAATAGAAGTTCGTTGTGACTCTTCTATTCCAGAAAATGAAATATTAGATATGTTAAAATAAATACTTTATTGAATTTAAATCAATTATATTAACATATCTTTTCAATTATATATACAATAAATAATAGAAGTATTTTTAAGACTAAAAATTAAAATTTATATACAAAATTTAAGGACTTACTATATTTAGCAAGTCCTTTTTTTATTGTATTTAGAATAAAAAAAGATTATATATTATATTATCACAATATACAATCTTTAATGTAATTTTACCACTTACCGTTAGTCATATGTCCTGCAAGTTCCGCCTTACATCTTTGCTTTATTGTCCAAGCTTCATTTTTTGCTTTTTCAAATCCATTTACACATTTTGGATCAAGATTTATTTCTATACCTTCTTGTGCAAGCTTAGCAATCTTACTTGCTAGTACAATGATTTCAGCATGAATATCGTTAGTTCTATCTGATGAATAAATTTTTTCAGCTTCTTCACTAGTAAGTTCAACAAACTTTTCTTTTCCTAAATTACATTTTGGGCACACTTCTGGTGCTTCTATTCCTTCATGTATATATCCGCATACACTGCATTTAAATAACTTTTTCATACTAATTTCTCCTTCAATCTATATCAAACTTTTTCTTTAATTTCCATACTTATATACTACCTCTAATAATGCTTATTGTCAACTAATAATAATTATTATTTATTTTAAAATTAATAAAATTTATATAGCCTTATCTAGAGTTTTATTATAATAATAACTGTAAGCTATAAATCCTTAGTGCTTTTTATTCACTAAGACATATTAAGCCTAAAAAAAGTAACCTATTTCCTTTATATATTTTTTATAAATTTTGCAGGAACTCAAGCATATATAGTATTAGCAGACACATCTTTATCTTCATAATGATAATATTATTAGTGGAGATATATACATTGGATGTGGAGAAACAGATGCTATGAGAATCATCTCTAGAATAGCTAAACAAATGCAAACAGAATATCCTCATTAAAGTTCCACTTACGTAGTGGTAAGATCAGTGGGGGCTTTTAATGCCTAAAGATAGTTATCTTTCTTCCTATGACGTAATTACTCGTGATGATTTATCAAGCCTTCCCCTTTTGATTTCTCTACAAACAATGATAAGCAATGAATTTTCCGGTTTGTTAGGAACAGATTTTGAAAAATTAAATATAGTTGCTACATATAATATTTTAAAAAGGATGTAAAAAGAACTTTAACTGCTAAGTTATTTTCAATTCTAAGTAAACTAAAAAAGGTTGTATATTCTCGATATAATATACAACCGTAATTTAAGCCTATAACTAATTTCTTCATCTATTTTTAAAATTTTGTTCTCATCTTTATTTTATATAAGAAGTTTTAATTTTAACCTTTAAAAATATGATTTTCTATTAAATAGAATCTATATTTCCAATACTCTATTTAGTTTTGTAAATAACTTCAATTATTTTATTATTTTCTACTTTACATATTCTTCCCCTAGTTATAATTAAAAGTCATCATCTTCAGTAGTTTGAATAACAAACTCTCTAATTTGCTCTCTGCCTGAATTTATTATTTCTTGAATAAACTTATTTAAATCATCATGTAAATCTCTTGATAGTGATGCTTCTATCACCATAGGTAAATTACTTGATGCAATAAGCTTAACTTTATCATTTACATATTTAGCAGCTGTTTTAAATGGTGTACCACCTAAAATATCTGTAAATATTATTACGTTCTCACAATCTTTTAGTTCATTAAAGGCATTCTTTATCTCTTCATCAAGCATTTCCATTGTTAGTTCTTGAACAAAATCAATTGGAATAAAACTTTCCTGTTCTCCAGCTATTAATTTAATAGAGGATGCTAGTCCACTAGCAAAATATCCATGTCCTACTAATATTATTCCTGTCATTATTAATTCCCCTCTCTAATAACCTTAGAAATATTTCCTTCATTTTTCTCTAGCATAAGAGATATTTGATCATAATTTTTCCCTGTTAACTCTATTAAAATTGCATGCTTAACACTACTATTTGAAAGCTTTACTAATTCACTAGCCCTTTCTATCGTACATGAAGTGGACTCCATAATTATTCTCTTTGCTCTTTCTACTAACTTATCATTAGTCATCTGAACATCTACCATTAAGTTTTTATAGACCTTACCAATCTTAATCATAGTAGTTGTAGAAATAATATTTAAAATCATTTTTTGTGCTGTTCCTGACTTCATTCTAGTAGAACCCGTTATAACTTCAGCCCCAACTACAGCTTCTATGTTAACCTTTGCATGCTTACCAATCTCACTATTATTCACACAACTTATGGCTCCTGTAAATGCTCCAACTTCATTTGCGTAATCAAGCCCTCCAATAACATAAGGAGTTCTTCCACTTGCAGCTAGTCCTACAACTGTATCCTTATCAGTAAGTACTATTTCTTTTAAATCTTCTATGGCTAATTCAGTAGAATCCTCTGAACCTTCCTTCGCCTTTATAATTGCATCCTTTCCTCCAGCCATTATTCCTTGTACCAACTCATAAGAAACTCCATAAGTAGGAGGACATTCACTAGCATCAAGTATTCCAAGTCTTCCACTAGTTCCAGCACCAATGTATATCAATCTTCCCCCTTTTCTTATTCTTTTAACTATTTCATCAATAAGAGTTTGGATTTCCTTATTACACTTTCTAATAGCTGCTGGAATTTTTTCATCTTCTGAATTTATTAAATTCACTATATCTATAGTACCTAAAGTATCAATATCTATAGTATTTTCATTAATTTGCTCGGTTTCTAGCATTTTTAATTCCATTATTTATTCCTCTTCTTTTATCTTATTGTAATCTTTTATCTTTTCTACAAACTTTTTTGTAATAATTTCTGGTCTTGTTATAGCTGTTCCGATTACTATAGAATGTGCTCCAGCCTTTAAAGCTCTTAAAGCTTCTTCCTCAGTATTAATTTTACCTTCTGCTATTACAGGAGTATCTGTTATAGCAACTATATCTTCAATTACCTTTATATTAACTTCGTTTATATCCTTAGTTTCATCTGTATATCCACTTAAAGTTGTGCTTATTATATCTAAGTTTAAGGGTAATATACTTTTCGCTTCTTCTATAGTAGATATTTCCCCCATAATTAATACATCAGGATAGTTTACTTTAATCTTATTTACTATATCTTCAAACTTTTCATCATTAGGTCTTTTTCTTGATGTAGCATCTAAAGCTATTATTTCAATACCAGTTTCTAAAATTGCTTCTGCACTCTTATAAGTTGGAGTTATATAAACATTACACCCATCATGCCACTCTTTGTTTATTCCTATTATAGGCAAATCTACTACTTTTTTAATTGCAGCTATGTTATCAGGTCCTGTAGCTCTTATTCCTACAGCACCGCCTTCTTTTGCTGCTTTTGCAAAAGCAGCCATAATTTCGCATCCATACATAGCCCAACCTACTCTAGCTTGGCAAGATACAATTAATCCACCTTTTATCTTTTTCATAACTCTATTTTTCATTTTAGAACATACCTATTGCCTTTCCTAATATTCCCAGAACAAAACTTGCAAGAACACAAATATACATTCCCTTTTTATTTCTCTTTAAGATGTTATGAAAACCAAGTACAACTAATAATGGTAAAAGTGAAGGTATAACTGCATTAATTAAATCTTGTACTACTATTTCTTTTCCTCCAAAATTCCATACATAAGCAATGTTAATCTTGACGAAGGAAACGATCATAGCTCCAACTACCATCATACCAACTATAGTAGCTCCCTCAACAAATCTTTCTAATATATCTGTACTCTTCATTTTAGCAACTAGAGATGTTCCTAATTTATGACCATACTTTATAAAATACCACCTAGAAAGAATGTTTAATGCAATATTAGGTACTAAGAATACTACAATTCCAAGAATATTTCCTTCTAAAGCCATTCCTGCGCCTATAGCTGCAAATATTGTCATGAATGTCGCCTTGAATATTGAATCTCCAATACCTGAAAGTGGTCCCATTAGTGCAGCCTTTGCAGCGGAAATTGCTTCTGCCGTAATTGGTTTACCCATAGCCTTTTGTTCCTCTAAAGCTAGTGAAACTCCAAGTATAGCATTTCCTGTATATGGATGGCAATTAAAGAATTCATTATGTCTTAATAATGCTTCCTTTAAATCATCTTTGTTAGGGTATAATTTTTTAAGCGCTGGAATCATAGCATAACAGAATCCTAACGAAGTATATCTTTCATAGTTAATACTTGTCATACTAAAGAAACTTCTTATATATGTTTTAATTAATTCCTTTTTAGTTAAAAGTCCTACAACATTTTCAGTCTCCCCTATAGTTTCATCCTCTTCATCAAAATCATCGAAATCATCATTACTAGACTTTTTACTATCAACTCTAAGAGTAAATAATGCTGATACTATACCTACTCCAATTAATGAAATTGCTAAAACATCTAATTTTAAATATACTGCTAAAACAAATCCGATTAAGAAGAAAGACCAATATTTTTTGAAATTCATCATCTTTAATAACATAGCCATACCAACTGCTGGTAAGATACCCGAAGCAATCTTTAATCCATCAACTATAACTGTTGGCATACTATTTACAACCTGATTAACATAGTCACTACCAAAATTTATAGCTAAGAATGTTGGTATAAAGAATACAATAAAGAACGTGATTAAACCTGATAAATGAATTAATTCAACTTTTTTTATTTCACCTTTTTGTAAATACTTATCTGCTAAGTGCATTAGAAATATATTCATATTCCATGCTAACATAATTAATATTTGTGCAAGTATACCTATTGGTAAAGCAAGCGCAATACCTACTTCAGGATTACCACCATTTGAAATTGCAAATACTGTTGATAGCATACCTGCTATCTGTGCATTAGGAGGCACACTTCCTCCAATAGGTAGAATTCCCATGTACATTAATTCTACGCTACCACCAACAATTAATCCCGTTTTTATATCACCCATTAATAGACCTACTATAGCGCCACCTACTATTGGCCTTGAAATCATCCAATATCCATAACCATAATTTTCAACCATTAAAACAGCAATAAACGTACTTAATAATAACACTGTAACTGTGTTCACTATTCTTCCCCCTCTTATCCTATAGTTTTTCACCTAAGTCAATTGATTTATCCGATGGAGTAGCTCTTATTTCTAACTTTACTCCTTCATGTTTTAATTTTCTAAATACATCCATTAATTCATCATTCAGAAAAATAGTATTAGATATCTGTTTTCTATCTTCCTTGTGGTATAATCCTCCAACATTTATTTCCTTTAATTCCACACCATTTTTAACTAGATACAGTAAAGGTTTTGGACTCTTTACAACAACGAAGATTTTTTTCTTTTGATACTTCTTTAGAAATTCAGTAGCATCCTCTTCATTTTTTATGAAGCACCTCATTCCTTGTGGTGTTGCCATCTCTAATAATGATTTTTGAAAAGTATCCTTACAAACCTCATTATCAATCACTAATATTGCATCACTTGGATATTGTACTGACCAAGCAAAAGCAACTTGTCCATGAATCAATCTCTCATCGATTCTTGCTATTGTTATCATTTTATTTCCTCCTTCCAATGTTTGTTCATAGTATAACGTTTTCTTTTATAGGTTTCAATGATTTGGTCTTAACATGAAACGGCATTTCAACATTTGAAATCTTTCATCCTTCAATTCTTGTTTTATGTATTTTATGTGAAGAATTTTTATAATCATAGTTACAGTAAACAGTGTATAAAATATCGACTACATGAAGAGATGCTGTACGGGAAGAAATAGCACCGCTTCTAAACTTACTTTCTTTATTGCTTACATAAAGGTTATAATCACATAATTTAGATAAAGTATTTTCACTACTTGAGGTTATAGAAACTGTTTTCACAAAGTTATCCTTTAATATTTGGGCTATATCAAGTATTTGTTTTGATTCTCCTGAATACGAAAATAATAAGGCGAAATGCTCTTGATTACTATTTAAAGCTTGTACATATTGACGATCATAGAGGGCAAAATTTATAGCATTTTTACCTACTCTAGTAAATTTAAATGTGGCATCTAGGGCTATAATGTGGCTATTTCCTATTCCGTATAAATCTAAAATTTTTGCTTCCTTTATTAGTTCAACAACCTTTTTTAAAGTCTCTGTATTAATTAATATAGAAGTCTCCTCAATAGATTGGATATTGATAGTATTTAACTTATCAACTATGTCTTTTACATTATCATCTGGACTTATATATGTAGAATCTAATATTTCTATATTTTTACTTTCAAAAATCTTTAGTTCCTGATTTATACTAAGCTTTAGCTTATTAAATCCTCCTATACCAATTCTCTTACATAGCCGTACAACAGTTGCGGCAGAAGTATATGTTCTTTCCCCTAATTCTTTACTAGTAAGATCTATTATTTCATTAGGTCTTCTTAATATGTAATCCCTAACTTGTGATTCCGCCTCTGTTAAATTCTTATTATCCCTAAGCTTAATCAAAACACTCATCATAACGCCACCTTTCTAGTTTATTTTATCATAAACCTTTTCTTTTAACATTGAACAAATGCCATTTTATTAAATAACTGTATCTAAACCCCTACAATATTCTATTATTATAGGCGTTGTAAGTTGATAAAACCTCATACATTCAAATATCCATTTCAAACCTCAGATTATCTCTAATACCAAATTATAGAGGAAATTTATAAATACCGAGAAGATATCAGAAGGTGAATATTATAAATGTATTTTAATTTGGCAACACATTTCGTGGTTACTTTATTTATATTTAAAGTAACTACTAATTTACTTTAAGTAGTTTTTTTAATATTAATACAAAATTGATTCTTATATAATCATTTAGACAACTCTTATTTTTATCATCTCTTATGTAAATTCTTTCTCAGTGTACTTCCATGTTAACTTCCATTATTACCTACAAACCATAAGTAGAATTAAATATTTCAAATAACCTAATTTCAAGTTCTATTTCTAAATAATATTTAAGATTAATTTGTTATGATAAAATTAACTAATAACAAATTAGAAAATTATAATTATTTTGATAATAATTATAAAAATAGGGCTGTATCAGATTGAATTAATAAATTCAATCTGATACAGTTCTCTTTAATTTCAGAAAATTTTATACACTAATTTTTATATAAATATTTCTACTAATTCTATTTTTTACTTTTCATCAAGCATATCCCAGCTTAGGTTAAAATCCGAATTATATTCAACATTATTTCAAACATTTCATAACTTCTCTTCAAATTTATCAGTTGCTTTTTTCAAAACGAAACTATATCTATTAGCATTCACTTGAATTTTGTACCATCAATAAATAAATTCTCAATTCTATTCCATCTTGCTTTTCTAGTTCAATTACAAATTATAAAAATAAGTCTTCTACATATTTTTATAATTCTTGTTTCTGAATATTGTAATGTATTATGACTTGTCTCCTTTTGCCATTGCAAAAGCCAACGGAAGTTAATATCTCTTTTATAAGCTTTTTCAAGTTTTCTACTAAAATATATTCCTTTCATATAACAATAAACAATTATTCTAAATAATATTTTATGTACTATCATTAGATTTCTACTTACAATAGAGTATGATTCATATAATTTTTAATAATCTAATTCCTCCATTACTTAATATAATGTTCTTACCGGGTTCATCTTTTGATGTAATAATTTTAAAATTAATTATGAATTCCAATTGATTGATATATATAATATTTTTTAGATTTATTTTTTTCATATCAATATTATATGCAAAAAGAAGGATTCAAATTTGAATCCTCCTTTCTTACAGAATAGTATCAAAAGTTATTTTGATACAGCTCCTTTTATTAATTCTAAGTTAAATACCAGAAATCTTTATTCTTTTCCATTAAGTCATCTAATACAGCTTTTGCCTTTTCAGGATTTACAATAGTTCTATTTAACGTTAATGCTTGTAATGCCTTAGTATAATTTTTTTCTAAGAATGCTTCAACTGTAAGAAGTTCATATGCATGTTGCCCTTCCATTAATCCTTTATAAAATGGTTTGATTTCTCCATATTTATAAGGATGTGCTCCATCTTTTCCTACTGTTCCTGAAACTTCAACTATAGCATCTTTACTAAAGTTAGTTATAATATCATTATTTCTACTCATAAGAATAAATTCATTATGAAGATCATAAGCTATGGATTCAGCAAGTTCAATCATTAAGTCTCCAAATACACTATTTGTAATTATTTCAACATCATCTATTGAATTAGCATTAGTAGCTTTAGAACATATGTCCCAAACTTCTTTTTCTCTTGAGTCCTTTGCTTCATCTGCTCTTGTATAATTAGGATCACTTTCAGCTACTATTTCCTCTGCAAAGAAATAATATTGAAGATAAGTTGTTGGAATATATTCATCAAAAAAGTTCATATATTTATTTACTCTTAAGTATGTATCAAGCCAAGATTTAGAACGTTGCTCTGCATTATAAGGTTTAAAGTCATAATCTCTTAAGTAAGTTCTTAGCTTATCGAAATAGTCATTTCCATCTACATCTTTAAGCTCTGTAAACCATCCAAAGTGATTTAATCCAAAGTAAGTAGCTCTTAAATTTTTTTGCTCAACTCCTAATATTTTAGCGTAAGATCTCATAAGCGAATATGGTTGATCACACAAATTTAAGATTCTCTTGTCATCTGGAAAGACTTTATCAAGACCTAATGCAACTATTGCAGCAGGATTTGTATAATTTAGTATCCATGTATCTTTTGAATGTTTACGAACTTGATTAACCATTTCTACCATTGCTCCAAGAGATCTCATTCCATAAGCAAATCCTCCTGGTCCACAAGTCTCTTGTCCTACTAATCCATGCTTTAGTGGAATTTTTTCATCAAAGCTTCTCATTTCATTTTTTCCAACACGCATTTGACAAAATACAAAATCAGTTTTTTCATATGCCACATCTGGATCTGTTGTAAAAACTACTTCTGTATCATTGGAATAAGTTTTTAAAACTAACCTAATATAGTCTTCCATTTTTGAGGTTCTTTCATTATCTATATCATAAAAAATGATTTTCTTTAGTGGAAATCTATCCTTTAATTTTACTAAGCTTCCTACTAAGGCTGGAGTTCTAGCACTTCCTGCTCCAGTTATTGTGATTATATTACTACTTCTCATTATCTATCCCTCCGCTGTATTTATAATTTAAAAGTTTTCTTATTTTTAATTTTATATATTAATAT
>OGST01000093.1_pt1 | contig 84136 bp, 67 predicted proteins | sample 1574021 | NCBI WGS metagenome assembly OGST01 (sample SAMN03295847, study PRJEB24534) | human gut metagenome | isolation source: fecal sample 7 from infant 6 | host: Homo sapiens | place: USA: Pittsburgh, PA | collected 2014-07 | reverse complement strand
ATAAATAATTATTTGTATAATATTATTTTTTTAAAATATAGTATATAAAACTAGTAAATATAGTTATTTTAAAGCTTATAAAATGAAATTTTAAAAATAACAACTTGTGGTTATTTTTGTTTGAACATATTTTTAAATTTTTATTTCGCTTAAAATCAATATGTAAAAAATAGATTTTAGTAAAATTCAATTATATATGCAACAACATTTAATAAACCAACCTGATTCAAAGTTAATTTATCACCGGTTTAAATATATTAAAATAATGATATTTCTAGAATTTTATTTTTGATTAATCTTAATAAGTAGCGATAAATTCAGAATAGTGATTTTATATTTTTTAAATACAAAGGTAGCTTGAAGATAAAAAACAAATTATTGATATAATAATTAAATTTATTTATACATTAATAATTTCGCTAAATATACATTTAGCGAAATTATTGAAGAAAAATCGTAATTTTGATATAATATACTTAAACTTAGTGTACAAGCCGTTTTCCTTATTTTTATCTTATTATAAACGAGATTTTGTACCTTTAGTAAAAATATAAAGAAATGATTAAGGTGATTATTATGAAATATGACATTCAAGTACTTAAAAATGATGATCTTCCAGAAAGTGTTTCTGATTTTTTAAATTACCTAGAAACAATACGAAGTAAATCTCCAAACACGATTGATGCTTATAAGATAGATCTTACTTTATTTTTTAGATTTTTATGTGTTTATCGTGGATTCGTTAAAAATGATATTGAATTTGAAGATATAAATATAAGCAATATCGATAATGAATTTCTTAAATCTATCAAATTAAGGGATTTATATGCTTTTTTATCATTTGTGGAAAAATACAGAAATAATAGCTCTTATGCTAGAGCTCGTAAGGTAGCAACTTTGAAATCATTTTTTAAATACTTATTTGGAAAAGCAAAAATAATATCGGATAACCCTGCTATGGAATTAGAATCTCCTAAAATAAACAAACGTCATCCTGTTTATCTTACATTAAATCAAAGTATTGCTTTGTTAGAATCATTGGATAAAGATGATAAGAATTACGCACGTGATTATTGCATACTAACCTTCTTTTTGAACTGCGGAATGCGTCTTTCAGAACTTTGTGGTATTCAGATAGAAAAAATACGTGGTGATATATTATCTATTGTTGGTAAAGGCGACAAGGAACGTACTGTGTATTTAAATGAAGCCTGTTTGAGAGCGCTTAACAATTACTTGAGTGTAAGAGATGATTCAAAAGCTTCTTATGAAAGTAAGAAATATTTGTTTTTATCTGCTAGAAATGCACCCATAAATAAAAGAACAGTTGAAATAATGATAAAAAAACATATTACCAACGCTGGGTTTACAGGCGAAAAATATACTCCTCACAAATTAAGACATACTGCTGCAACATTGATGTATAAATACGGAAATGTTGATATAAGAAGTCTTCAAAGTATTTTAGGTCACGAAAACATTTCAACAACACAGATATATACACATGTTGATGATGATGATTTAAGAGATGCTGTTAAATCAAATCCGCTATCAAAATTATAACCGCTTCCCTACACTAAAAAAGATGAACAAGCTATAATAAGCAAATTCATCTTTTTAACTCCTATATTAAAGGATTACCATAGAGAGTGTTAAATTCTGTTATGTACGCATCGTTTGTACCTTCGTAAATAACTATAGTATCTCCTTTTCTATAGTAATGTGGTTTTGTTGTATAAACTGCATTACCATCAATAGTTAAACCGTCTGAAGATATTTTCTTTACAGCAGCATCAGCATCAGCTGAATTTTTGAATTCATATACTCTTATAAGTTCTCCATTTTCTGATGTGTAATCTGTTTCAGTTGTACCAGCAAAATAGTCTTTTTTGCTATCTACAGATTCCTTTAAATCACGTCCTGCTTTAGATATATCATTTTTTACATCTATGGCTGTATACTTTATTGCATTTCCAACACCTTCAACACTGTCTTTTACAGCTTCAGCTCCATCTTTTACAGCATCTCCTGCTTTGTCTGCGCTTTCTTTAAGCTTATCAGTAGCAGTATTCCCATTGTCAGTTGTATTAGTAGAGTTATCAGTTTTGTTGCCACATCCAGTTATCATTACTCCTACAGTAAGCATCGCAGTTAAAGATAACGCTAAAATAGTTTTATATTTCATTAAACTCATCCCTTTCACATTAATTATCACATTATTATTATGTGAAATTAATATAAAACTATTCAAAACTTGTTGCTATGTAAAAATTAAAATGTAATAAATAAAAAGCGAGTAAAAAAGTATACACTAAATCTACTCACTTTTTAACCTATTTATCTGTATTTTTAAAACGTCTAACTCCTGGATAAACCTCTTCTGTCATATCTTCAAAATCAGCATCGTTTAATTGTGAAAGTTCTTCTATGTATTCAATATGCTCGAAAGCATCTTCGTACTCTTCTGATTCGGAATTTTCATCAAAAGAACTGTTAAATCCAAATCTATTATATATATCCTTTAAATCTAAATTTTCTTCATTTATTTCATGTAATTCATCATCTGTAAGATTTGACTTTAAATCATTTATAAATTCTTCTTCAAGAACTGAATTTTCTTCTAGGTTTTTAGATATATCTTCAATTTTTATTGCTTTTGTATCGATACCTTCCATTTCAAGACATTTACCGCAGTTGTCACAAATTTTATTCTCATAGATGTCACAGTAATCATCATCTGTATATTTATATCCCATCACACAGCACTTCCTCTCCAAATAAAGTCATCTTAAAATTATAACAAAAGCAATAGTAAAAATCAAATTATAAACTAATTTAATTGGTTCTTTATTTCAAAATTACGATTTTATTAGCTATAGAACATAGGTTTGCTATATATATGACAATATGGTATAATTAATACAAGAATAGCGAGGTGTATGCAATGGGCGACGGAAAAGATAAACAATCAGAGATATACGAGTTTTTAAAAAACTACACAGAAAATAAGGGTTATCCACCTTCAGTAAGAGAAATATGTGAGGCTGTTTCATTAAAATCTACTTCAACAGTTCATGGTCATTTAAAAAGATTAGAAAAAAAAGGACTTATAAGAAGAGATCCTTCAAAGCCAAGAGCTTTAGAAATAGCCGAATTATCTACTCCTAAGAAAGAAATGATTTCTATTCCAATAGTAGGTAAAATAACAGCAGGTCTTCCAATACTGGCTACTGAAAATGTAGAAGATACTTTTTCATTACCCCTTGATTTTATAAAACATGATAAGGAATTATTTATGCTTCGAGTTTCTGGTCAAAGTATGATTAAAGCTGGAATAAATGATAAAGATTTAGCCATTATAGAAAGATGTAATGATGCAGTTAATGGTGAGATTGTAGTTGCATTAATTGATGATAGTGCTACAATAAAAAGATTTTTCAAAGAAGAAAATCATATTAGACTTCAACCTGAAAATGATACAATGGATCCAATAATCGTTGATGATTGTTCAATACTTGGAAAACTTGTAGGAATATTCAGAGCATATTAGAAATAATAAAAAGACATACCTATGTATTCTTATGATTATATAGGTATGTCTTTTTATAAAGTTAAAATATAAATTCATATATTTTAACTTTATTTAGAGTCAACAAATTTTCTTTTTCTAGCTTTTTAGCGCTTTATCAAGACCTATAAGAACACCGATTTTACCGTGATCAAAGTTTAATCCACCTTGCATATATGCTATGTAAGGTTCTCTTACAGGACCATCTGCCGATAATTCAATTGTAGACCCAGATATAAACGCTCCTGCTGCCATTACAATTTCACTATCATATCCCGGCATAGCCCAAGGTTCACATACAGCAAATGCATCTATTGGCGAACCTGCCTGAATTCCACTACAGAAATTCACAAGCTTTTTAGGATCACCAAATTCTATTGCTTGAATAATATCTGTTCTCTTTTCATGTGATGATGGGAAAACTTTAAATCCTGATATCTCCATTACTCTTGCAGTAAATATAGCAGTTTTAACCGCTTCCATAGTAACATGAGGAGCTGAGAATAATCCCTGGAATAAACTTCTCATAAGTCCATATGTAGCACCATACTCTCCTCCTACACCTGGAACAGTCATTCTATTGGCTGCTGCATCTACATAATCTTTTTTACCAACTATATATCCGCCACCTGGTGCTATTCCACCACCAATATTTTTCATAAGAGATCCAGCCATTATATCAGCACCAAAATCTGTAGGTTCTACAGTTTCAACAAATTCTCCATAGCAGTTATCTACAAATATTATTACATCGTTTCTTATTTCTCTTATACATGAAATAACTTCTGCAATCTGAGATACTAAAAATGATTTTCTTGAAGCATATCCAGTACTTCTTTGAATATGTATAAGTTTTATGCTCTTGTCGTTTTTTAAAGCCTCTTTTATAGCATCAAATCTAAAATTACCTTCTTTATCAAGATCGATAACATCAGTTGTTATTCCATATTCATCTAAAGAACCAGGATTTTTTTTCTTAGATAAACCTAATACTCCAAGCAAAGTGTCGTATGGCATACCAGAAACGCATAATATTTTATCATTAGGTCTTGTATTACCAGCAATTGCACATCCTATTGCATGAGTTCCACTTACTATGTGTGGTCTAACAAGACCTGCTTCAGTATTAAATATTCTTGCATATACTCTATCTAATGCATCTCTCCCCATATCATCTAATCCATACCCAGTAGTATTAGTAAAGTGAGAATCACTTATTTTTTCTTCTTGGAATGCTTTCAACACTTTAAGTTGGTTATATTCTCTTATTTCGTCATAATCTTTAAATTGCTCTTCAATATCATCAATAGCCTGTCTATATACTTCAAAAGTATTTTCGCTTATATTATAATTATTTCTTAAAAATTCTTCAGTTTTCTTTAACATGTGTAAGTTTTCTCCTTCAAGTTACATTAAAAAGTACTTATTTTAATACTTTTACATCTATTATAACTCTACTTTTTTCTTATGTCATCAATAACTTTAACATGATGTATACAACTAATACATTATTTATCTAGGCTTTATTTCACATTAATTATGATCTTTTTTTGAATAAAGTTCTTTTAAATACTTACTTAGTTTTATATTCTCTTCATAATCTACTCTACAATCAATTATTGAAGGTACATTTTGTTTAAATGCATCTTCTAATGTAGGAATAAGATCCTCTGCTTTTTCTATTCTATATCCTTTTGCATGCATACCCTCAGCAAGTTTTACAAAATCCGGATTTGAAAAATTAACAAAACATTCTTGTCCATATTGATCTAACTGTTTCCATTTAATAAGCCCATAATTGCTATCATTAAAAATAAGGGTTACAAATGGTGTACCAATACGTATAGCTGTTTCAATCTCTTGTGAATTCATCATAAAGCCACCATCACCAGTTATGGTTAGAACTTTTTTTTCTGGATATATAAGTTTAGCAGCAACAGCACCAGGAACTCCTATCCCCATAGTGGCAAATCCATTTGATATTATACAAGTATTTGGTTTATAACATTCATACTGACGTGCAATCCACATTTTATGTGCACCTACATCAGATATTACAATATCATCTTTCCCCATAACCTTTCTCACATCGCTCAAAATTTTCTGTGGTTTCATAGGAAATGAATTATCATGTTCAAATTTTTTAAATTCTTGTTCAATCTCTTTTTTTATTTGTAAAGCATAAGAAGGTTCATGCTTTCTTGAAGTTCTTCTAAGAATATTATGAAGTGAATCTGATATATCTCCAACTACCTCTACAATTGGCTGATATAACTTATTAATGTGAGCAGGTCTTGTATCAATATGAACTATATTTAAATGCCCATCATTATTCCATTTTACTGGAGAATATTCAACAATATCATATCCTACAGCAATAATAAGATCTGCACTATCCACAATTTTATTAATATGATCTTTTTGTGGTATTCCTATGGTACCAATTGAATATTTATTATCACAAGGCACTATTCCTTTTGACATCATAGTCATTACAACAGGAATCTTTAAATCTGTTGCAAATTTAGTTAATGATTGACTTGAATCTGCACGTACGGCACTACTTCCAACTAAAATAACTGGTTTTTTTGCTTTAAATATTTCTGCAGCAGCATCTTCAATTTTATCTATAGGCGCAAATTCTTTTGAAATAATTTTTTTCTTTAAAGGCTTTTCACTGCTATTTATAGACATCTTTGCTATATTTACAGGAAGGTCAATATGACATGCACCAGGTTTTTCGCTTTCAGCATATTTAAATGCTATCCTTACAATCTCATTTACAGTATCAGGACGAACTATCATTTTCGTTCTTTTTGTAATAGGTTCAAACATTTTACATAAATCTAAAAACTGATGTGATGTGAGATGCATTCTTTCTGTACCTACTTGTCCAGTTATTGCAATCAAAGGAGCTCCATCACTATGTGCATCAGCAACGCCTGTAACAAGATTAGTAGCACCAGGTCCAAGAGTAGATAAACACACTCCAGCCTTTCCTGTAAGCCTTCCATATACATCAGCCATAAATGCTGCACCTTGTTCATGCCTTGTAGTAATAAATTTTATTGATGAATTACGTAAAGCATTCATAACCTCAAGATTTTCCTCACCAGGTATACCAAAAATATATTCAACACCTTCTTCTTCCAAACATTTTACCAATAATTTTGCAGTATTTAATTCTGTAGGTTCCATAAAAATTCTCTCCTTAATTGAAATCAATTTATAAAGTATAGTAAAAAAAGAGCTCTGGTATTTTCAAACCAAAGCTCCATTGCTATATATTAAATAGTATATATTTAAATAAAAATCATATCAATACTTAAAAATATTTCCCTACATATTTCTTGTAATAAATAGAAATATTTATTACAGTTTAAAAAATAAATAGGCATATTATGCCTATTTATAATGTATATTAATTATTAATAAAAGGTATTGGCTTTTCAGGTGTTATTGTTGAAATTGAATGTTTATATATTAACATCATATTTTCATCACATTCTAAGATAACTGTAAAATTATCAAATCCTTTTACAATCCCTTTAATTTGAAAACCATTTAATAAATGAACTGTTAAATTAGTTCTATTTTTTCGTGCATTATTTAGAAAAATATCTTGAATATTATTAACTGTTTTATTGACCAAATACAACACCTCCCATATTTTACTAGTATACTATAATTATACCCCTAGTTATTTCTTATGTCATTAAGAACTTTATGTAAAATTTCATCTTCACTCATTACATCCTTATCAAGGAATATGCATCGTTTATCACGCCTAAACCAAGTAAGTTGTCTTTTTGCATAATTTCTTGAGCCTTGCTTTATCATATTTACTGCATCTTCAAATGAAATTTTATTTTCAAGATAATAAAGAATTTCTTTATATCCTATCCCCTGCATTGATTGCATATCTGAAGTATAACCCATTTCTTTTAATTTTATGCATTCTTCAAGAAGGCCCTTTTCAATCATTATATCTACTCTTTTATTAATTTTTTCATATAATTTATCTCTGTTCATTGTAAGAACATAATAGTAGACATCATAATCACTTTTATAGAAATCTTCACCAGCATTAAAGGAGCTAAAGGGTTTCTTTGTAAGTTTATATACTTCTAAAGCTCTTATTACTCTTTTTCTATTGTTTGCATGTATTTCTTTATAGCTTATAGGATCAATTTCTTTTAGCATTTCGTGAACAAAATCATTACCTTTTTCTTCTGATAATTTTTCAAGGTACAATCTATATTCTTCATCTTTTTCTGCTTCTGTAAAAGTCATATTACATGTTAGTGAATTTATGTATAGTCCTGTACCACCAGCAATAATAGGAAATTTATTTTTCGAAAGTATATTTTTTAAGGATATTTCTCCATATTCCTTAAAATCTGCTACTGAAAAAGGTACATTAGGCTCAATTACATCTATTAAGTGATGCTTAATACCATCCATTTCTTGTTCTGTGACCTTAGCAGAACCTATATCCATATATTTATATATCTGCATAGAGTCTGCTGAGATTATTTCTCCATTTAACTCTTTAGCAAGTTTTATAGAAAGCTCAGTTTTACCTACAGCTGTAGGACCACCAAGCACTAATAGTTTTTGTTTCATAAGTTTATTTCCTCTCCAAACTAAAATAAATAGTATTTAGGTATCTATATTTTTATACTATTCTTTTAAATTTTTTATCTATATCTGTACTTGTAAATTTTATTATAATTGGTCTTCCATGTGGACAATGAAACGGATCATCTATATACCTTAAATCCTCAATCAATTTAACCATTTCATTTATTTGAAGTTCATCATTTCCTTTAATCGCTGCTTTACAAGCCTTTGTTGCAATAGCGTTATGTTTTACTTCAGTAGTTTTTCCATTACCTAAATTTTTTAAATTATCAAGTATTTCAATAAATAGTTTTTTAGGATTAAGTTTACCTAAAAAGTATGGAACTTCTTTTAATGCAATTGACGTTCCTCCAAATTCCTCTAAAATAAATCCTGCATCTTTGAATATTTCTTTATTTTCTTCAAAATATGAATAATCATCAATCGTCAAATCTATAATGCTTGGTATCATTAGTGGCTGAACTATTATATCTCCAGACTCAATATCTTTTAGATATTTTTCAAAATATATTTTTTCATGAGCTGCATGTTGGTCAATCATATAAAGGGTTCCGTCATATTCTCCTAAGATATATGTTTTGTTATACTGACCTATTATTGATATTGGAGGAAATTTTGCAATTTTTTCTTTATATTTTGCTTTTCCATTATAATTAATAGTATCTGAATCTTTCTGTAAATCTTGATCTAAAACACTATTATCAGCATTTTTTGATAACTCACTACTAAAAGATTCTTCCTGAATAACATGAGATTCTACAATATTGTTGTTAGAAGTCATTTCAAAAGACGATTTTTCATTATTATTGTAAGCATCCTTGTCATTATTAACGTTACGCTTAAGATCTACCGGAATATCAATACTATTATCTATAACACAGCTATCTTTTAAAACAAAGTCCTTTTTATCTTCTTTAAATAAGGGACTATTTATAAAAGAGTTATCTGCCTTTAATACCCCACCATTATTTAAAATTTCTTTTGCAGCATTACTTGCAAGTTTAACTTTTTCTTCTTCTTCTTTAATTTTAAAGGATATTTCTTCAAAAGATGGCTGAACTGTCTCTTCAGATTTTACTTCATCTTCTATTGCAAATGATTCAAAAATATCATTTTTTAAAGAATTGTGTACAGCTGAAAAAATCTTTTTAAACACCATTCGCTCATCATTAAATTTGATTTCTGCTTTTGTAGGATGGATATTAACATCTACGTATTCAGGATAAATTTCAACGAATAATACAAAAAAGGGGAATTTATTAACTGTAGAAAATGATTTAAATGCCTGTTCTACTGCTACTGCAAGACTTTTATTTTTTATATATCTTTTATTAACAAAAATGCTTTGGTTATTTCTAGATCCCCTAGCGATATCTTCTTTTCCTACATATCCATGTATAGTAACCAAATCACTGCTGTCTTCAAAATAAATAATGTTATCAGTTATAGATTTCCCATAAATAGTTCTTAATGTATCTTTTATATCATTATTACCAAAAGTATGTATTACTTTCTTGTGATTATTAAAAAGTTTAAAACTTATGTCTGGATTTGCTAGAGCGATTCTAGTTATTATATCATTTATTAAAGATCCTTCTTTTGAAACTGACTTTAAAAATTTTTTTCTTGCAGGTACATTAAAGAATAAATCTCTTACTTCTATTATTGTTCCTTTATTTGTACCACATTCATATACATCTCCAAATTTGCCACCTTCAATATTTATTTCATATCCATACTCTGAATTTGCTGTTTTTGATTTTAAGTTTACTTTAGCTACTGAAGCAATTGAAGGAAGAGCTTCCCCCCTAAAACCTAAAGTACTTATATTATATATGTCTTCAGATTTTGTTATTTTACTAGTTGCATGTGGCATGAAAGCTTTTTTTATATCATCCTTAAATACTCCATCACCATCATCTATAATTCTAATGAGAGATGTGCCACCATCTTCTATTTCTATAGTTATATTTTTTGAAGCTGCATCTATTGAATTTTCAACTAATTCTTTTACTACAGAAGAAGGTCTCTCTACTACTTCTCCTGCAGCAATCTTATTAGCTGTATCTTCATTTAATATGTTAATTCTTTTCATAAGCGTAAATATCCCTCCTTTCACTTATTTAAACATAATTCATGTATGTTTCACTATGAGCTTTAAAATTTAAAAGCCACATAATTATTTAAACATTAATTATCTATCGTATTTATTTTTAATAACAAATGTATTATATAATAGTTTACCACTCAAAAACAATTAAAAGCAAAATGATTTAGAAAATAAAACTTAATCATTCTGCTTTTTATATTTATGTTAAATCATATAAATTTACTGCATCCATGCACCAGAAGGACCAATTTTATATCCATCAATGGTAGTATTAACTGCCATAGCTCCGGATTCATATAAATAATACCATTTTCCATCACCGTCTAAAAACCAACCTGTAAGCATTTGTCCAGTTGAATTTAAGTAGTACCAATTTCCACCTGTAAGTATCCATCCTGTAGCCTTGCTTCCATCTGAATAATAATAATTCCAGATATTATTTACATTTACCCATCCAGTATTATGAGATTGAGATACTGTTACAGAAGAGGGTGTATTATTATTTTGAGTATATGGATTAGTCATTGCTAATGTGTCTTCTTTTTTAGTCTTAGTTATATTTACAGTATAACTCTTAGATTCATTTTCATCATTTGTAACTTTAATAATAACTGGTGTTACACTATCTGTTAGAGTTACTTTTTTTGAATAATAATCAGATTCAGAAACTGTAGAATCATTAATTTTAACAGTATAATCTGAATCTTCTGGTATGGCTTCAACAGAAATGCTATTTAAATCCGAATTTACATTTATATTATAAGAAGATGTATTCTTATTGAAAGTTAAAGATCCACTGCTTAATGAAATACTACTCAAACCTACATCAGAAGTGCTATTGTCTGAATCACTGCCATAGTTTATTTTTAAAGTATACTGACTATAATCTGAACTACTGTAATTTTCGTCTTCATCATATTCACTATCATAAACTCTTACTTTTAATGTATTTGTGCCACTTGATAATTTTATTGAATCACCTAATTCATAAACTTTACTATTATAGAGTATTCTTATATAATCATCATCTACATCATCTGTGCCTAGAGTAATTTTATTAGTATTACTTTCAGCATAGTAGGTTTCACCTTCTTCTAAATCATCATCTACTTCTTCATCATAATCACTGTCAGAATATAAATCTATGCTATCACCATCACTGTCTTCTAAATCTAATTGTGATAATTCTCCATTACTATCTTCGTCATTATCATATTCAACTTTTATTGTATACTGATTATAATCTGAACTAGAGTAGTTCTCATCTTCATCATATTCATTTTCATATACTCTTATTTTTATAGTGTTTGTCCCGCTTTTTAGCTTTATTTTATCACCAAGCTCATATTCTGAATTATTAGCAAATATACGTATGCAGTCTTCATCTACATCACTTGTATCAATTGTAATCTTATTAGTAGTACTTTCCGCATAATACGTTTCACCCTCTTCTAAGTCATCATCAACTTCGTCTTCATAATCACTATCAGAATAAAGATCTAATGCATCACCGTCAGAATCCTCAATATCAAGTTCTGATATTTCATCAGCATCATCAGATGATGCATAAGCTGCTGTTGTAAAAAGATCATATTTTCCTCCTACACATAACATGTTTGCAGTTACTAAGGAAAATGTAATTAATCCTTTTGCTGTTTTATTCATATTAAAATCCCCTCTCATTATATCAGTTATAATTTTTATTACATATACTATATATTTTGGAATATGTTATATATTTATTTATAATATACAAACCTGTACATTAGCTTAACATATAACAGAAATTATAAAGATAATCTAAAGAAGCTTTAGTTTTTGTGTCAATTAATCAACTTTTAAAAACATCTTTTGAAGAGTTAGTCCACTTTTATTTGATATAAACACTGAGCTTTCAGTAAAAAAACCTGCCTTTTTATAAAATTCTATTGTATCTATTCGTGCATTAAGATATATTTTTTTTATTTTTTTCTCTAATGAGGTTTTAATATGTATTTTCAGCATATCAATTCCTATTCCCATATTGTTATAATCAGGATGTACAACAACATTTGATATCTTGCCTACAGTATTGTCCCTACTTAATGGAGTAAATCGTGAATATGAAACTATATTATTATCTATTATTCCAACTAAATGATAACTGTAACTATCAAATTGATCATATGTATATTTTTGAATTTTGCCATATGGTTTAAATAAAATATCATATCTCAAATTTATTACCTGTTTAAATAATGCATTATCAAAATTTATATATCTATATTCAATATCTTCCATAATTTTCTCCCTTTCTTAATTAATTACATATTTATTATAAAACATATTTTTATAATATGCATAATTATTAATTATCAAGAAGAAATATAAAAATATATATAATAAAAAGAACGTATATTAAACTGTATCTTAAAAAATATTGCTATATTTTAAAAAACAGAAAATAGTAGATTATATAGATTTATTAATTGTTTATTTTTAGTAATAGTGTATCGTTTTTTGTACTTAATCTATATATTGAAAATGAGATGTATAATTAGGGAGTTTTTATTATGACTAAACGTAAAAAACGTAATCAGACAAATAATAAGACCAAAAAAGCATTAAATAAACAAAGAGAAATCCCACTGACTGGAAATTATTTAAGAGAACAACAACTTATTGATAATTTATCTTGTAAAATTCAAGAGAAATGCTCATTAAAAAATGTACTTCCAGCAAAAATTAATCTTCCATATCCTAAAATACAAGTTAAAAACAAAAATGAAGAATATGCAAAGATATTAAGTCAGGATTTTTGTAGCAATGTTTCTGAATTCACAGCAATAAGCCAGTATGTAAACCATGAAATTCGCTTAAATAATAAATACTGTAAAGCTTCTGAAACTATTCTTTCTATTTCTAAAACAGAAATGATGCACATGCAAATGATTGGAGAACTTATTACTCTTTTAGGAGGAAATTTAAGCTATAGCTATTATGATAATGGTTCCTATTCATATTGGACTCCTAAGTTTGTAGAGTTTGGTACTAATTATGTTAATATGATACTTCTTGATATTAATGATGAATATAAGGCTATAAGGCAATATGAGGAACATATAAGGGTTATTGATGATATGTGCATAAGAGCCGTACTAGAGCGCATAATTAAAGATGAAAAGTACCATATTGAATTACTTACTGCGCTTCTTGATGAAAACAACTATAGTAAAAGTAATGATTAAATATAAGCAAAAAAGAAGCAGAATGAAACTTACTATTTCAATCTGCTTCTTTATATATCAATAATATTATATTAAAAATTTAAGTATAAATATTAATGCTACTATAATAGTTGTAATACTTATTTCTTTTCTCTTTCCTGCAAACACTTTTAATATTATATATGATATAACACCAAATACTATACCATCAGAAATACTGTATGCAAGTGGCATCATTATAATAGTTAAAAAGGCTGGTATTGCTTCTGTATAATCACTTAAGTCTATTTCTTTAATAGGTTCTATCATAAATAATCCAACAAGAACAAGCGCACAGCACGTTACAGCTGATGTTATACTTGCAAAAAGTGGTGCAAAAAATAATGATAAACCAAACATAGCAGCAGCTGATATAGCTGTAAGCCCTGTTCTCCCACCTTCAGCAACTCCAGATGCACTTTCTACAAATGTGCTTACTGTACTTGTTCCTACGCAAGCACCGAATGTTGTACCAATTGCATCAGCAAATAATGCCTTTTTAATATTTGGAACTTTACCATCTTTATCAAGCATTTTTGCTTTAGTTGCAACACCAACTAATGTACCTATAGTATCAAACATGTCCATAAATAATAAAGTAAATAATACTATAAGCATATCAATCGAAAAAATATTATGCCATTCAAATTGGAATAATAAAGAAGTAAATGAAGGTGGCATACTTACAATACTTGTTGGCATTGGAGTTACCCCCATAAATAATCCAATAATTGCAGTAACTATCATTCCGATAAATAAAGCACCTTTTATTTTTCTTACAAGTAAAACACCAGTTAATAAAATTCCTATAATAGCTAATAGTGCAGGACCACTTGTTATGTTACCTAAAGCAAGTATTGTTCCCCCATCTTCTGGGTGTATTATTATGCCAGCACCTTCAAGTCCTATTAATGCAATAAATAATCCTATTCCAACAGAAATAGCTTTTTTTATATTGTCAGGTATTGAATCAACAATTGCTTCACGTACATTAAATAATGTTAATAATATAAATATCAAACCTTCTAAAAATACTGCTGTTAATGCAAATTGAAAAGAATACCCCATGCCAAGTACAACTGTATATGCAAAGAAAGCATTTAACCCCATACCTGGTGCCTGAGCAAATGGTAGCTTAGCATATAGCCCCATAATAAGTGTTGCTACAATTGCCGATAATGCTGTTGCGCTAAATACTGCACCACTATCCATTCCTGCTGCTGACAATATAGATGGATTTACAATAAGTATGTAAGCCATTGTCATAAATGTTGTCACACCAGCAATCATTTCTGTTTTAATATTCGTATTATTTTCGCTTATTCCGAAATAATTATCGAATTTACCATTCTTTTTAAATAAATTTTTCATAGTCTCACTCTTTCGTATATCAAATTGTCACTTATCTATAGTAAATTATATTTCGACTTTTTTCAAGTGATTTTTCGAATAATGTATTATAAATTTTAAATCTATTTCGTTATTTTTAAATTTATTGTAATATATAATCTTTTAATTGTATTAATGTTCGTATTAATAAAGTGCGAAAACTATAATCCCAGATGAAAAAATCAACTCTGGGATTATAGCTTATTTATCTTTTGTTAATTTATAAAGATAATATATATTTGTGAATGCTATTATTAAATTAACGATAGCAACAGGATATGCTTTTATTATAAAGCCATAAATTGTGAATAAAATACATCCGATTAAATTTATAAATCTAAGTTTTACTATATTTTTCATAAACATAGATATACCAATTAAAATTGATGCTGCATATCCTACATATTCTATTAATGGAACATTAAACATAAATTCACCACTTTCATAAAATTAGATACGTTTCTAATTTAGTGTGGCTGAAATATATAATCTTTATTATAATTTTTAGTTGTTTTTATATTTGTCATAAAAATAATTTAAAATATCATTATAATCATCAAATGACAAGCCTGATAATTGACAAGTATCAGTTATAGCTTCAATCTTCATATCCATTGGAATATCACTTATTCTTAAATATTTAGTTTCATCTGTATTATAAGTTTCACAGATAGCTTTTTCTAATTCAGCTTCTCCAATTCCTTGTTCATGAAAAATATCTAAGAATATTTTGTCTGTATAAAATTTTTGTTCATTTTCTGAAAAAACCTTTTTCATTTATTTTCTCCTTTATTTTGAAAGTCTTCATAAATATTATAATATATTTACATAAATTCATAAAGAAAACACAGATAATTTTACATATATAGAAATTATCTGTGTTTTTAATACTGTTAATTATTTTGTTAATTTTTTAGCTTCTCCAACTAGCTTATAAAGCAAATTCATAGCTTCCATAGGATTTAAACTCAAAATATCTGTTTGACTTATTGAATTTATAAATGTATCTTTTTCAAATGAATCAAAATTTATCTGCATTGTGTCATTTTTAATATCACTTTTAGCTTTATGAATATGTTTTTCTTTATGAATTTCTGATTTTAGAACACTTATTTCTTTTTCAAGTTCAGAAATATTTTGTATATACTCCTGAATCTTATTTTCATACTCTTTTAACTTGTTATCTTTAAATGAAAGTTCATTAACTTTATCAATTAGAGCTTTTTCTATTTCGTTTATACACCCTTCTGAATTTTGTATTTCCTCATTAACACAGTCTTTTAAACTATTTGTGTATAAATCATCATCAATAGCAATCTCTTTAATAGTAGTTTCATACGATGAAAGGTTGTTTATATCAACTTTATTTGCCTTCTCAAGATCTTCTAAAATTTCTCTAGCCCTCTCAATAACAGCATTAGGAAGTCCAGCAAGTTTTGCAACTTCTATACCATATGATTCATCTGCTCCACCTTCAATAATTTTTCTAAGGAATATAACACTATCCTCATTCTTTTTAACGGCTACTGAATAGTTTTTAACTCCTTTTATCGTTCCCTCAAGTTTAACAAGTTCATGATAATGTGTAGCAAAAAGCGTCTTACATCTTAGATTCTCATTTTTTGTTATATATTCAATAACAGACCATGCAATTGATAAGCCATCATATGTAGAAGTACCTCTTCCCACTTCGTCTAAAAGGACTAGGCTTTTACTTGTAGCATTTTTTAATATATTTGATACTTCCCACATTTCTACCATAAATGTTGATTTTCCACCTGCAAGATCATCAGATGCACCTATTCTTGTGAATATCTTATCACATATAGAAATATTTGCAGATACTGCTGGTACAAAAGATCCTATCTGAGCCATTAGAGTTATTAATGCCACCTGTCTCATATATGTAGATTTACCAGCCATATTAGGCCCTGTTATAAGAAGAAGTTCTTTATCATCATCATTTAAGATTGTATTATTCGATACAAACTCACCGCGCCCTATTACTTTTTCAACAACAGGATGTCTTCCTTCATTTATTTGTATTATTCCTGTTTCATTTATTTCTGGTTTTACATAGTCATTTTCAAGAGCAACTAATGCAAGTGTTGAAACACCATCTAAGTCTGAAATTATCCTTGCACTTTTTTTAAGTCTTGCTATATGTTTTTCAACTTCATTTCTAACTTCCATAAATAAAGCATATTCAAGATTAACTAATTTTTCTTCAGAGCCTAAAATTTTATCTTCCATAACTTTAAGTTCTTCAGTTATATATCTTTCTGCATTTGTCAAAGTCTGTTTTCTTATATATCTCCCTTCTGGAATTGAACTAAAATTAGCTTTACTTATCTCAATGTAATATCCAAAAACTTTATTGTATCCTACTTTCAAGGATTTGATTCCAGTAAATTCTCGTTCACGATTTTCAAGTGCAGCAATCCATTCCTTACCATGAATTTTGCTTTGGCGAAGTTCATCAACTTCATCACTATATCCATCTTTTATTATATTACCTTCTTTTATTGTAAGACTTGGATCTTCCTTTATTGATTTTTCAAGAAGGTCTCTTACATCATCAAGAGTATCAAGATTATCGTAATATTCACATAAAAGAGGTGATTTTGCATATTTTAAAAGTTCTTTTATTTCTGGAATTCTGCTTAATGAAGATTTTAGTGAAAGCATATCTTTAGCATTTACATTCTGATTTGATATTTTTCCGACTATTCTTTCAATATCATAAATTTCTTTAAGTGCAGTTCTTAAATCATCATTAAAACTTATTGAATTAAATATTTCTTCAACACCACTAAGTCTTTTTTCAATTTCAGATTTTATTATAAGAGGTTCATCAATCCATCGTCTTAAGGTTCTTCCCCCCATGGTTGTTGCACTTTTATCAAGGACCCATAAAAGTGAACCTTTCTTTGTTTTTTCCCTTATACTTTCTGTAAGTTCAAGATTACGTCTTGAATTACTATCAATAGTCATATAATTGATAATTTCATATTGTTCTAAAAGGTTTATATTTGTAAGGCTCATCATTTGAGTCTCATTTATGTATTTTAAAAGTACTCTGCTTGTTAATTCTCTTTCATTATCAAGGCCACTGACTTCAAGATCTGAAAATTGTTCTTTAAGTTCATCAAAAGAAACAATAAAATCCGAAAAATCTTTTTTTGTTATAAGGGCGCTGCTTATCCCCTTTATATCATTTATAAGACTTTCAGAAGCATTCACATCAAGTAATATTTCTTTTGGATTTACCTTGGCAATTTCATCTAAAAGACTCATTCGTATATTTTTAAATGATGTTGTTTTAAATTCACCTGTACTTATATCAGATGTTGATATTCCAATTTTCTCAACATCTTCATATATTGACATTAGATATGTATTGTCATTTTCTAAATTAGAATTAGAATCAACAAAAGTTCCAGGAGTTATTATCTTTACGACACCTCTTTTTACAATACCTTTAGCTTGCTTTGGATCTTCAAGCTGTTCACATATGGCAACCTTATATCCTTTGTTTACAAGTCTTGGAATATATGCAGCTGCAGCATGATGTGGTATTCCGCACATTGGCGCTCTTTCTTCAAGTCCACAGTTTTTTCCAGTTAAAACGAGTTCTAATTCCCTAGATACAGTAATTGCATCATCGAAAAACATTTCATAAAAGTCACCTAATCTATAAAATAGGATACAGTCACTATACTGTTCCTTAGTCTTCATATATTCAACCATCATAGGCGTTAAAGCCATAAACAACATCCTCCCTCATAATTTAACTTTATAATAATATATTTGCTAAATTCTTAACTATTTTTATGGGTTTTATACATTATCATTTGAAATTATAAAATAAATCTTAATGATTTATGATATTAATATATTAAATTCATTGATATGTCAAAACCAGTATTATTTTATCACAGGGAGACTTACTTATCAAAAGAAAAAGAAGATTTAATAATTTAAAACAGTCTTTAAAATAAAAAATACAGCAAGCCAATAGGGATGTTTAGCCTGCTGTTAATGGGTATTGTAGGTTTTTCCGAGGAATCGTCTTTTGTATGATTCAATATTAACATATTATTCCTTAGAATTCTACATTTTATGATATTTTTCAAAAACTTTCCTTCGACAAACTTATGGTAAAATACAAATTAAGTTCTATAACATTTGTATGTATGTTACAATTATAGAGAATCTATTTATTTTAGGAGGCTACTATGATTGATTTTAAAAATAGTGATTTTTTAAAACTTAAGAAAATTTCAAATGAAGAGGTAATCAATCAAATTACACCATTACTTATATCTGGTGAATGTTTGATAAGCTCTTATAAAACAATTCGTGATTTTGTAGTATTTACAAATAAGAGAGTTATAGCTGTCAATGTTCAAGGAATCACAGGTTCAAAAAAAGATTTTACATCTCTTCCATATTCAAAAGTTCAAGCTTACTCTATTGAAACAGCAGGTACTTTTGATTTAGACAGTGAACTTGAAATGTACTTTAGCGCACTAGGAAAAGTTAAATTTGAATTTAAAGGTACTTCCGATATCGTGAAAATAGGACAAATTATTAGTGAATATGTTTTATAATAAATTCACTTAAATAATTATCATATTAAAAATTAAATTTCTATTATAATGTTCAAAAAATACCACAAAGTTCAAAAAAATAATTGAACTTTGTGGTATTTAAAATAATATTATTTATATTACAAATTAATCATTATATTCATAATTAGTAATTTCTTTTATTGAGTTATCATCATTAACAAAAACAACTTTAGGTTTGTGTTCTTTCGCTTCTTTTTCTTCCATTTGTGCATAAGCAATAATAATAACCTGATCACCTGGCTGAACAAGTCTTGCTGCCGCACCATTCAAACATATTATACCGGAATCTCTCTTACCTGGAATTACATATGTCTCAAGTCTTGCACCATTATTGTTGTTAACTATCTGAACCTTTTCATTTTCAATTATGCCTGATGCTTCCATTAATGTTTTATCAATTGTTATGCTTCCCATATAATTTAATTCAGCTTGAGTAACTGTTGCTCTGTGTATTTTTCCTTTTAACATTGTTAATATCATCTTTTTTCCTCCTAGAGATGTACTTATAAATTAAAATTATTTAATATGTTTTTCTTAAACTTCATAGGTGAAATTATCTATTAATCTTGTTTTTCCTATATAAACAGCTATTGGTATAAGAATATTCTTTTCAATAGTTGATACATCTGTCAAATTTTCACTGTCAACTATTTCAACATAATCAATTTTTGCAAGAGACTCAGTATTTATTTCAGATATTATTGCATCCTTTATTTTAGCTGCATTCCTCTCACCTTTATCAAGTAATTGTTTAGCTATTTTTAAACTTCTGCTTAATACCACTGCAGCTTTTCTTTCATCAACATTTAAATAAGTATTTCGTGAGCTTTTTGCAAGACCATCTTCTTCTCTTATGATAGGACATGGTACTATTTCAACATCAATACTTAAATCCCTTACCATTCTTTTTAATACTGCAACCTGTTGTGCATCCTTTTCACCAAAGTAAGCTCTATTTGGTTTTACTATATTAAAAAACTTTGTAACTACAAGACATACTCCGTCAAAATGTCCTGGTCTTTTAGCACCACATAAAACGCTTGTAAGTCCTGATACGCTTATGACTGTAGATTTATTTTCAAAGTACATTTCAGATGGTTCTGGATTAAATACAGCACAAGCACCAGCATTTTCACATAATTCCATATCCTTTTCTATATTTCTTGGATAAGAATCATAATCTTCATTTGGACCAAATTGCGTTGGATTCACAAATACACTTACAATAACTTTATCATTTTCTCTTACTGCTTTTTTTATAAGACTTTCATGACCTTCGTGAAGTGCTCCCATAGTAGGGACATATCCAACAGTAAGACCTTGCTTTCTCCACTGTTCCACTAAACTTCTTACTTCATCAACTTTTTTTAATAACATATTCCCCATCCTTTTCTTATATAGCTTAAAACTATTTATTGCTTCTATTATTTAATATAAAAATCATATTATATTTTTTAACTAATATTAATATAATTTTTTTAATTCTTCTTCATCGATTTTATAAGTATGAACCTCTTGTGGAAAGCTTCCTTCCTTTACTTCACTAATATAGGATTCTATTGATTCTCTCATAACTGAACCAATATTAGCATATTGTTTAACAAACTTAGGTACAAAATCACTAAACATACCAAGCATGTCCTGATAAACAAGTATCTGTCCATCGCATTCTTTACCTGCACCAATTCCTATTGTTGGAACCTTTACGGTATCAGTAATAATCTGTGCAACTCTTGATGGAATACCTTCAAGTGTAATTGCAAATACACCAGCATCTTCTAGTATTTTAGCATCTTCTATTAATTTTTTTGCAGCTTCTTCACTCTTGCCTTGAACTCTAAAACCACCAAATGCATTTATTGACTGAGGAGTTAATCCTAAATGCCCCATAACAGGAATCTGAGCCTCTACAATGGCTTTAATCTGCTTTGCTACACTTTTGCCACCTTCGATTTTAACCGCATTAGCCCCGCCTTCTTTCATAATCCTTCCAGCATTCATGACAGCTTGTTCAACTGATACATGATATGATAAAAATGGCATATCACTAACTATAAGTGCATTCTTAGCCCCTTTTTTAACAGCTTTAGTGTGATAAATAATATCATCTACTGTTACTCCTAATGTATCTTCATCTCCCTTAACTACCATGCCTAATGAATCACCAATTAAAATTCCATTTATGCCACTTTCATCTATGATCTTTGCCATTGAATAATCATAAGCTGTGAGCATTGATAATTTTTCTCCATTTTTTTTTGCCTTTTGGAACGTCAAAACTGTATTTTTCATTATTCTATTCCTCCTAATAATCTGAATAACTCCATATTTTTTTTAGATGTATTCAATGCATTTTCCTCATTGCCATTTGTAAGATTCAAGCAATGATTTTCTTCAATATTAGAATTTTGCTTTTCTGCAAGTCTTAATAAATTTAATGATAATGATTTGTACAATTCTTTATCTTCATCATTTAGACTCTCAAGATGTCTATTTATTGTTTTAATATCTCCTCTTACAACAGGACCCGTTAAAGATTTAACAAACCCGTTTTTATGAATACTTTCTAAGTTTCCTTCTATTAGAGGAAATAATGCGTTTAATGCATGTTCTTCACTAAGTCCAAGCTCTTTAAGATAGCCTGTACCAATATCAATAAGTGAAAGAACAAGATTGGATACAAAAACATTAGCTAAATGATATTTTACTGAGTCTTCGATATTTCTTATAAAATACTTGTTACCAATATGATTCATAAGACTAATCACAGGAAAATCATTAATGTTTTCGTTCTTCAAATCACCTTCAATTGAAAAATAAATTTGCTCTAATTTTTTTATAGACATATTTTTATTGGAAAATGCAAACATGGGATGTATAGAATAGATTAATGCACCAGATAATTTAGCATTAGATAAAATAGTTGATTTTAATGAACCACTTGCATGGCATATAGATTTGTTTTTTAAATCAAACTTTGAAATTTCTCTATCTATGATTGAAATGATATCGTCAGGTGTTGTTATAAATAATATATTACTGTCTTTTATAATTTCTTCATAATTGTCATATGATTTTGAATTTGTTATTTCTGAAGCTTCTTTGGAATTATTTCCATAAAAGCCACTGATTTTTATTCCTTTATGAGTAAAGTAACGTCCTAAATTAACGCCTACCTTCCCAGGACCAATAAACCCGATTTTTATAGTATCACCTCCATTTAAAGTGATACAACATCCTAATTTCAATCTCATTCGCATAGATATGAGTTGTAAGTATATTCTAATGAAAAAAGTCTGGTATAGCTCCATAAGATACTACCCAGACATATTTTAACACTGTATATCATTTTTTACAATAATTATTTAAATAAAATATATTTTTTATATTTACATTTTTGATATAAAAGACCAATACTTAATATTCTATTTACTATCCATTTTTTATATATGTTAATTTCCATTAGATATATAAATTAATATGGATTTTTTATTCATATCTCAATGCTTCTATAGGATCAAGTTTTGCTGCTTTTCTTGCAGGGTAAAATCCAAAAAATACACCTATTGTCATTGAAAAAATAAAACTGATAATTATAGTTATTAGAGAAATTGCAACAGGTGTTCCTATTATCTTACTTATTATTGCACCAGTTGAAACACCCAAGATTATCCCTATTGCACCACCTATAGCACATATTATAACTGCTTCTGTAATAAACTGTAACTGAATATGATAATTACGAGCACCCAAAGCTTTTCGTGTACCTATTTCCCTAGTTCTTTCAGTTACTGAAACAAGCATTATATTCATTACTCCTATACCTCCAACAAGAAGTGAAATAGCAGCAATTACTGATATTGCAAGAGAAACTAATGTAAGAATTTTATTCATTGACTCTGCTTCATTTTCTAATGCATATGCTGATGCCTGAAAGTTTTTATTGTCCTTATAAAGTTTATGAAAATACTTGTTCAAATCTTCAGAAAGACTCCTTGAATCAATACCCTTTTGAGGCTGAATAGTCATAAAACTATAATTTTTTAATTTTGAAGTCTCAAGAGTACTTGAAATTGTTGTATATAAATCTGTAGGCATTTCACTTTCTGAATTCATTCCCATACTTTCAAACATATTTGTCTGATATTTATATATTCCTACGATATAGTAGCTTTCTATATTATCTCCACTTGTAATTTTTACTTCTTTTCCAAGAGGGTTTTCGTTATTTTTAAAAACATTTTTCACAAATTTATCAGATACTACTGCTGTTTTTTTATCTCCTTTGACATCATCACTTGATATAAAACGTCCCTTTGTTATTTTTACATTATTAACTTTATCATAATCACTATTAACACCTACAATAGAAACATTTGTTTTAGTATATCCTTTTTTAATGGTTCCATTTGTATAGTTATTTGAAATAGATATATTAGATATTTTATTTTTAAAATTTGATTTGATTTTATCAATATCTTCATCAGAAAACAAATCATCATCTTCAGTACTTGCATTCCAGTTATTATCTCTAGGCATAATACGACATATTATATTACTTGCTCCAAGCTGTGAAAGTGTATCATTCAAAGCAGAAGTCATTGAGTTCCCTATAGATACTATTGATATAACAGATGATATACCTATAATTATCCCTAGCATTGTAAGAAGTGAACGCATCTTGTTAGCTTTAAGGCCTGCTATAGCGAGCATTATATTTTCTTTTATAAACACAATGTATCACTCTCCCTATGCCTCTTTTTGTAGTTCAAATTTTTTTCATCACTAATTACTTGACCATCCTTTAAGGTTATTATTCTTTCAGTTTCTTTTGCAAGTTCATTATTATGTGTTATAAAAACTATAGTTTTTCCTTCTAATTCGTGAACTTTATGAAATATATCCATAACAAGACGACCTGTTGCCGAATCTAGCGCTCCTGTTGGTTCATCTGCAAGTATTATACTAGGATCATTTGCAAGAGCTCGTGCAATTGCAACCCTTTGTTTTTGTCCTCCAGAAAGCTCATTTGGTTTATGAAGCATTCTATCTTTCATATCTACAAGCTCTAAGAGCCTTTCTGCTCTTTCTTTTCTACTTTTATTATTTAATCCTCCATAGAGCATTGGCAATTCTACATTACTTAATGCACTACTTCTTGGAATAAGGTTAAATGTCTGAAATACAAAGCCTATTTTTTTATTTCTAATGGCAGATAATTCGTTATCTTTAAGACTGCTTACATCAATTTTATCTAAAACATATGTGCCATCAGTAGGTTTGTCCAATGCGCCTATTATATTCATAAGCGTACTTTTCCCTGATCCTGATGCACCTACTATAGACACAAATTCTCCTTGTTTTACACTTATATCAATACCTTTTAATATTTTTAATTCATTTGGAGTTCCTATATAAAAACTTTTTATTATATTTTTCATGTCAATAATATTATTCATAAGCTTGACCTCCATCAGCCGGAACTAATTTTATTATTTGTCCTTCTTCATAAAGTGAAGGATCTAATAAAAGATTATCTCCTTCAGTTAAATCACTATTTTCAATTTCTACAGATACATCAGTTTCTAAACCAGTTGTAACTGGAAGTTTACATACTGTATATGTATTATCATTATTATCCTTAGCAATTTTTATATATTTTCCACTCTCTTCTTCTAATATGCTTGAAAACGGTACTGAAAAAACATTCATACTTTTATCTAATATTATATTAGCCTTTGCATTCATTCCAACTTTTATAAAATCATTCTCTTTAGGATTATCCAATTTTATTTTAGCTTGAAATCCTTGAGAGCTTGTACTATTTGTTCCGCTTTTATTATCACTATTAGAATTTGTATTAAAAGTGCCTTCAGAAGTTTTTATTGTATCACTTATACTCAATACTTTTCCTTTTGCATATTTATCGTCAGGTGCTGCATCTGTTGTTACTTCAACTTCTTGTCCTGGATTTATTTTATTAACATCTATTTCCTTTACATTCACCATTATAATGGGATCATCAAGATTTTCTATTGTAAATAAAACTCCTTGAGAAGTATTTCCTACTGATGCGTTTACTGTAGTAATAGTTCCGCTTTCTGGTGCTTTAATTACACATTTATCAAGATCATCCTTTTTCCCTTTAAGTGATATTTCATCCTTATTGTTATTGTATTCAATTAGAGCTGAATCATATTCATTTTTTGCATTATTGACTGCCTCTTTTGCTTTAACTTTTGCATTTTCTAAACTTGCAGAACTTTTGTCATAATCAGATTTAGCTTGATCCAAAGTAGACTTTGCATTATCTAGATCCGACTGACTTACTGCACCATTATCATATAAAGTCTTTTTTTGATCATAATCTCTTTGAGCATCATTAAGTTTAATTTGTGCTGTATTTAAAGCTTCTTTACTGTCTGTTATAGATGAATCTATATTATTTTCATATATGTAAGAAGCATTGTCATAAGCCTGCTTTTTACCTTCTAGTTCAATTTTAGCTTTTTCTTTATCATGTTCTAATGTACTAGTTGCTTCAGCTATTTCTTTTTCTAAAACTGAAGAATCAAGAACACAAAGTACATCCCCTTCATTAACTTTATCTCCAGCTTGGACTTTTACTTCTTTTATTACGTTATTCAGTGTAGAATACACATTTATCTTATCATTGCTTTCGATAGTACCAAGAGTATTTACATTTTTAATAATATCGCTTTTTTCAAGTTTTGTATAATCCTTTACAATAGTATCTTTTGGTTTTAACATAATTACACCTATAGCTGAAAAAATTATCAATATAATAACCATAAATATAATTGTTTTTTTGTGTTTTATTTTCTTAAAGCTTATGTTCTTAGGTTTAAGTTTAATAAGTTCAATAGTTTTCATTTTTCTTCCTCCAAATTTCATATAAATAACTTACCAAATAATTGCTTTTGCTTTTATTTTAGTTGAAACTTCTTAAGTTTTACTTAAGTTGTCATTAATATTGTCCCAAATTTATCTACCTAAAACCTAAAATAAATTAAGAAATATTTTATATGTTAAGATTTTCTATATAAAATATCCACTTTTAAAACGTAATTAAGAGACTATAGAAAAATAATATCTATAATCTCTTATTAAAATTTTGTAATCTAAAAACATTAATTTTATTTCAGACTACTTACCATGAATATGTGAAATCAATTGATGCACTTACTTTATTTATTTCATCTTGAGTTCTTCTTATATATTTCTGCGTAGTTGCTATGCTGCTATGATTCAAAAGTTCCTTAAGTAACTCTATATCACCATCTGTTGAATTATATACTGTCATACTATATAATTTTCGAAAGCTATGACTACTTATGTTTGACAATTTTAAGTAATTAGTAATAATAGAAAGCTGTTTGTGTACACCTCTTCTTTTTAATTTTATTATATATTCATCAGCTTTAATATTATGCTCTAAGGCGTATTCGTATATTATACTTTTTAGATTTTTATTTATATCCCTATACTGAAGCTTTCCTGTTTTCTTTTCTATTATTTCTAGCTTATCATTTTTTAAAGTTGACGGTGTAAGTGTAAGAACATCAGAAATTCTAAGCCCTAGATTTGCTTGAAGAAGAAATGTCATTGCAAGCTGTTCATTAGGTCTAAATTTTCTCTTCTTTCCATTATCATAATATTCAAAACCGTTTTTGCAAAGTTCCATAATTTCATCATATTCCTCTTTTTCTAGGGGCCTTGCAGCTCTTTTTTGTTTAGTTTTAAGTTCTTTTACATTGGAAATTGACTTTTTAGATGATAACTTAAAATTACTTGTATCATCCTCATAATAATTGGATTTCTGCGCATTATTATATTTAGAATCATTTAAGTTACTCATTGCATTTATCATTTTTGATGCATTTTCTAACGACAATAAGTTCTTAGATAAGAGTTTTAATATATTTTTAACTTTTATTTCCTTACTTTTCTCAATGAATTCTAGCATAATATCTAATGCACTGTCTTCATCGATTTCTTTATTTTTAACTGCTATTAATATCTCTTCCATATGTACTCCCATTTACTTTTATCTTAATCTGAATATTAAATATATAATTATAATATCTATATTTTACTTTCCTTCAATAAATTATTTTACTGCCAGTTTACTTATTTTAAGTACCTGTTTGTATAAATTTGAGTGCTCATTATTCACACAGGTACTTTTTATAAAAAATATTTTTTTCTGTATAACCATTATATTTCAAGGCTTTTAAGAAAGCAATAATAAAAAGTACTCATTTTCTATATTTTGAGTACTTTTTGTATTATCATTTTAAGATATCCTTTTTATATTGTAAATATACTCACTTATGTAAATATAATAAATTTGATTTCTGACAAATAATTTAATTTTAAATTATTCTTATGTATGCAAAATAACATTTTTGATATTTTAAAATTTATTATTTCCCTAAATTTAAACTGGTATTAATTATTATTTATGTATTAAACTTGTAATTGATTTTTTATAAAATTATTCTAAAATTCAATTTTTCAAATTCTTATAATAAAAACAGAGGGAGCAAATATATAATCAAAATCAGGTAGATATTTACAGTGATATGTATTATAATAAATAACACTAAATAAAAATAGAGCTAGGTTATATTTCTTAAAAGAATTTATTTAACCTAGCTCATTATTGACTTATTAAGAACTACATATTAGACATTATAAATAAGAATAATACCATATAATTTAAAGATATACTTTATTTATTGAATATCTGATAATTCTATATTTACCTTTGCATTAATTTCTTTTTTAAGTTCTTTATTATAATTATTGACAACTATATCATTTTCTATTTTTACATTAGGTATTTTAATGACAAATTCACACCCTTTAATAACCTCGTCATTAATATAAATTTCTCCTTCATGTGAATCAACTATAAATTTTACAATGGATAATCCTATACCACTGCCTTCAACATTTCTTCTAAATGACTTGTCCACTTGAACGAATCTTTCAAAAATTCTGCTACGAAATTCAGGTGGAATCCCTATTCCATTATCTTTTACTCTTATAACTAAGTAGTCTTCATTTTCTTCACAACTCACTATAATTTCACCATCATTATCTGTGAATTTTATAGCATTTGAAAGAAGATTTAACATAACTCTTTCAATGTTTTCTGGATCACACTTTATTTCCAAAAATTCTGTATTAGTATCAAATATTATATTTCTTTTTTGAGATTTTTCACTTTGCGCTATAGATAATGTTATATCTTCAATAACACGTATTATTTCACAATTAGCAAAATCCATTTTAAAACATCCAGCTTCAAATTTACTTGCATCTATTATATTATTAATAAGCCTTAGCATTCTTGATGAATTTTCTGAAATAACTTTTTCATATTTTTTATAATATTGAGATAAAGAATCTTTATCCTTACTTTTACTTTCAAGTAGTTGAAATGAGCATATCATAATATTTAAAGGAGTTCTCAGTTCATGAGATATATTAGCAAAAAATTGTGTTCTCAATTCTTCTTCATGTTTCAATCTTAGAATTTCTAATTTTTGAGTGTTAAAGTCGTTAATTAGTTTTTTGTTTTCTTTAGTCATCATTATGACTTCCCAGAACATACTAATAACTATAATAGCAAAACCACAACATAATATTATTCTATTTAGTACATACATTGTATATTTATCAGGATATAGATTGGACATTAAAAGTACTCTACTAAAAAACATTATATCTGTACCTAAAAATGTTATAAAATAATTTACATTCTTTTTATTTACATATTGTATACTAAATTTAATAAGAATTATAAAGGTTGCTATATTAACAGATACTTTAATCCAATTTATTAATGGCATATGTGAATTTAAGACATTACATGTCATTAAATATAAATCAGTCATTATGCACATAAATGTAATTATAATAGATAAAAATACTGCATATATCTTATTATTATGTAAATATCTATTTATAGGATTTTGTTCGTAATATGTAAGCCATATTATTATTGTTCTAAAAATTGATGCAAAACCTACAAATATCTTATTTACCTCCATAAGTCCAAATACATTAAGAGACCGTGCTAGAAGTGTCATCATTACAAATTCAAAATAAATTGATATGTACATAAGTGAAAACATATGAAAATAATCATCATCATAAACACTACTATAAAGAAAAAAACTAAAAATTGAAATTAACCCTACAACAAGAGTTATGCTAACTATATCTGAAATTAGAAACCATTCATAAAATCTTGTATTGTTAGCAATAAAAATAGCCACCCTGTAAAGTACATAAAAAATTACAATGTTCAATATTGTAATTAATGAAATTTTTTTAGAATCAATAGATTTCATTTTGTCAAAAAACATTTATTATTCTCCTTAAATTTACGTCAATATAATTTATACTACTATTTAACATTTCCCCTTAAATATTATAACATCAAAAAGAACTAATTTAAAATAAAATGTCCATTTTTGTAATAAAGATATCTAAATAACATATTTAGGAGAAATTTTATCAAGAAATCAAATATGAAATTTTAATTTAATTCAACAATGTAAACAAATACATTGTTGAATTATCTATTTTTATAGTAATTTTAGCCTTATTATTAATAATAAATGATTAAAATACTATAGATTTCAAATTTTAATTTATTTTTTTACAAATCTATATATAAAAAAAGACTTTATATACATAAGCACCATTTATTAGTGTATATTATATAAAGTCCATTTTATTTTTCTTTCTTATTTACTTTTTCCCATTATAATTATTAAAATCTGATCAATTATTCGCCTGTACATTATGTTCAGAGATTAACACATTTATTCTTCTAAAATAAACATAAGCCAAAGGAACTGCTGCAGCAATCCAAGCCAAAGGATCCGATAAACATATTCCAGTAAAACCAATAAATTTAGGAAGAGTAAACGCCACTAAAGCTCTTGCACCAAGTTCATATACACCTGCCATCATTGGAATAAACGATTCTCCAATTCCTTGAAGTGCATTTCTATATACAAATATGAGACCTAATGGAATAAAGAAGTATGCTGAATAATTAAATACTTGTTGTGCATATGATAAAATTTCATCACTAGGATTATCAATAAACAGTCCAACAAAATATTTACCACCTAAAATAAGTATTACTGCTGCAACAACACTTGTAATTATAGAAATTTCAGAACACTTTCTAACTCCTTTTTTTATACGTGTGTATTGTTTAGCTCCAAGATTCTGACCACAAAAAGTAGCCATTGTAACTCCTAATGTTATTGCCGGCTGCATAACAATCTGAAGTACCTTTGATGCTGCAGTATATGAGGCAATTACAACTGATCCAAATACATTTAAAGCGCCTTGTACTATCATTATTCCTATAGCTGTAATTGAAAACTGAAGTGCCATTGGAATACCTATTTTTAAATGATTTCTAAAAATACTTTTCTCAACCTTAAAATCTTCCTTTTTTAATCTTAAAATTTTATATCTTTTTAATGTATAAACCAAACATAATATTGCAGATATACCTTGAGAAATTACTGTTGCATATGCTGCTCCACTTACTCCCATGGAAAAATTAACAATGAAAACTAAATCTAAAATTATATTTAGAACAGATGATACTATCAAAAAATATAATGGAGTTTTGCTATCTCCTAGTGCTCTTAAAATACTTGAAATCATGTTATAACCTAAAACTGCAATAGTCCCAGAATATATTATATTAATATATTTTAACGAATCATCAATTATATTTGCAGGTGTATTCATTAGATTTAATAGAAATTTTGAACTTAAAATACTTATTATTGTAATTATTATAACAGCAGCTGCACTTAAAATTATTGAACTTGACACAGCTTTTTTTAATCCGTCTTCATCTTTTGCTCCAAATTTTTGAGCAACCATAATGGAAAAACCACTAGTAAGACCTACAATAAACCCATTGATTAAAAATGCCATAGATCCTGTATTTCCAACAGCAGCCAAAGCATCAACCCCTAAATATCTTCCAACAATAATAGTGTCAACCATACTATAAAATTGTTGAAACACATTACCTATAAGTAAAGGTATAGAAAATATAATTATTAATTTTACTGGATTACCAGACGTCATATCTTTTGTCATATGTTTCTCTTATCTCCTAATCATTTTATTGCCGCATATAGAATATCATGTTTTTCAAACATAATAAAGCAGTTTTTATTATTTTTATATAAATACAAATAGAAGTTTAAAATTCCATTTACAACATATACTATAATACATAAAAATAAAGCTAGAGTTATAAAACTCTCGCTTCATTTTAACTTTAAATTTTATTTACATTTTATAATTTTGATTTACATACCCCTATATAAATCATTTTAACTCATAATTATTCTCTCTAATTTTAGAAATTTTAATTTTCTTCATATAATTAACATCTCTAAATTTCTCTTATATTATTAATTAAATAATACCATTAGTTGAAGATTTATCCATATCCTTAACTACTACCAATAAATTTAAAACAAATTTTATTAATTCAATCATAATATATTTCTTCTTATCATATCTTTTCCTCCTATAATTAGAAAATCTGCCTATAGTAAGATAAAAGTTTAATTGATCGTTAAAAAAAACACTCAAAAAGAGTGATTCAAAAATTCTTAACTACAAAGAATAGAACTTACTCTTCGGCAACTGGCTGACATAGTTTTCACAACCTTAGTCCCTATAGCTTTGCGTCGCTAGATTTCTCTAACTTTGCTAAAACATACTTAAATAATAAACTAAGTACATATGTATAATACTATATTATAGTATTATTAGCAAGATATTTTAATAAATAATCATAATTGTAAATTATTTATTTTTTATTTTAATTCTTTAATATATATTACATTACTCATTATAATATCTTTTTTAAAAAAATCCAAACAAACCTTTTAATATTTTTAAAGGTTTGTTTATACATTTATATAAGATGAACTATTCTACTTTTAACTCTTCATTGCTTTTATTAATATTTTGTTTAACTATTAATTTTAAATATTCAAGTTGATCTGCACTATTATCCTCAATATTAGCTATGCTATGCATAAGGTTTTTTATAGCACTACCTACTATTATAGTGAATATACCCATTACAACAGATACTATAAGCAAAATAATATTTATTGATAATAAGCTTATAAATGCAATTATAAAATCTATAACTGCAATTGCAATAAACCATCCCTGAACATTATCTCCTGAAATCTTAGTATTATTATATTTTCTCTTTGTTTTCTCCATTACTATTTCCCCCTTTATAATATTTTAACACAAAAATGGAATTATACCTTTAATTGTATTCTATTTCTCTCTAATTTATTAGAATCTTTATCTAACTAAGATTTTTCAACATAACAAAAGGCTTCCTTAAAAAGAAAACCCTAGTAACCTCTATTATTAAATGTTAATTAATTTAAAACTGACTTGCACTACAGCTTACACACTTATATTTATTTGTATTTTTCTTATTAAACAATATGGATGCATGAGAATAATATTCTAAACTTCCTTTTGTAAATGATATACCGACTAAATATCCATCTTTATAATTCTCATCATAACTATTATAATTTGTTATACTTATAGAACTATCATTAAAGTTTATACTATTATCATTTACAAATATTAAGTTTAAAATTATCTAAGCCTATTCTATCTATAAAAAATCCTAACTTCTCACCAGGCTCGGCATTTTCTTTATAGTATTCAAATATATTATCTATCATTTTTAATGCTTCCTTTTCAGTTAAATCTTTAGCTATAACATCTGCAAGTCTAGGATTATATCCACCTGACCCTCCTGCACATACTATAAATCCAGTTTTATCAGCTATTAGTCCAACATCTTTACTATATACACTTCCACATGCATTTCTACATCCAGCAACTCCTATTTTAGTTCTGCATGGCATTTCCATCCATGTATATTTTTTCGAAAGTTTCATTCCTGTACTAATTGTATTAAACTTTTCTCTCTTACAAAAACCTGCTGGACACATTTCTACATTTTTAACTGAATTTGTACTTTTAACAGCTGGTTCCATTTCTAGTTCATTCCATATAAAAGGAATGTCTTCTTCTCTAAGGTTAGTTATCAATATTCTCTGACCAGATGTAATTTTTAATACACCATTGTATTTTTCACAAACATTAGTTATTTTCTTCATGGTGTCAATGGTAATAAATCCACCTGGAATATGTGGAGTAATACTGTAAGTTCTTTTACCATTTCTTATTTTTTGAAGATTAGCATAATTCATATATATCCCCTTCTTCTTTTATCATTCTACTTTCAATTTGTTTTATCATATATATAGTTTCCTTTTTTATAAAAGTTTCATCATAATTCATTAACTTACTTTTAGTATTAAATTTATTCTTATACTCAGTAAAGTCATTCAAAAGATTTTTAATTTCAATAATATATTTTTGAGTTTTTTCTTTTAAATCTTCTTTTTTTAAAAGAGCAGGATATAAAAATTTATCTTCTGTATTCAAATGTATCTGTAATTTTCCTGACAATAATGATAAATCACGTGAAAATTCTGTATAATAATTCTCAAAGTCACTGTTAGAAATAAGTTTCTTTATTTTATCTAAATCCTTATAAATTTCTCTATGTTGTCTTAATAAATTATCTATTTTCATAAATTTACCTCTTAAATTTAATATTGTAAATTAATTATATATAAATTTATAATATTAATATGTAACAAATGTTACACATTAAAAAGTGATTTCTTAAGTAATATTATATAAAATAAATTAGCATCCTAAAATACTATTTTAGGATGCTATATAAATTTTTATGTCTTACCTTCCAGTTGAATTTCCAAGTATTGTGACTGTAACATTTCTTACACCCCAATTAGAACATTCAGATTCGCTATCAAAGTAAACATCAATTTTATTCCCTTTAATAGCACCACCACAATCTGCAGCTATTGCATAACCATATCCTTCTACATAAACTGCTGAATTAAATGGGATTACATCAGGATCAACTGCAATTGTACTTAACCCAAAAGGTTTTCTCACACATGAAATACCAGTAGCCGTTACTCCACCACCAGTATACGCTGTAGAAGAACATACAATATCAGTATTTGCAACTGACGTAGAAGAAGTTACAGCTTGTACTTTTTCATTTACAAAAACAAAGTTACACAATAAAGTACATAACATAGTTATTGTAAAGAATTTAAGACTTGTTTTATTTAAAATAAAACAAGAAAATGAGCTGTATTTTTTTCGCATCAATTCTTTTCTCCTTTAATTTTTATAATATAAAAATTATTATACTATATAATGTAAGCTTTGTAAACTTATTCATAAATTATTAACTTATATGTAAATATAATTAATTCGCATATTATTTTATATATTTTTCCAATAAATTCATTTTAATAAAAAAGACTTCATTATTCATATAAGATCATGAAGTCTTTTTATGGTTTTTACTCTATATTTTAATGTTCCTCTACTATATCTGAATTAGAATTTGAAGTATCTATACTTTCTTTTATTCCTAAAATAACAGGTATCCACAAATTAATACCAAACACTGCTCCAAATGCTCCATATAAATAGAGCTTCTTAAACAACGTTCCTGAAAATGATAAAAATAATTCATGAAGTTCCTTTGGATTCATGAGCTCTATTTGATTTTTTGTTATTGCCTTTAATTTTATAGATTCTATTATATTGCTTGAATTATTAATAAAAGAATCTAATGATGAATCACAAAGAATATCAATTATTTGGGATTTAGTATTGTAATTAAAAATGTTTTTCTCATTTCTAATTAATATTTCACTAAAATCATTAATTATTTTAGTAGAATTCTCTATAAATTCACTCTTATCAAATAAACTAGTATATTTAGATATTAAATACTCTTGTGCTATAGATTTATCAACAATATTAGAAATGCGTTTATTTCTTATGTATACGCTCATTAATTCAAATGTTTTCTCTTTTAGAAAATCCTCAATTTCCAATTTATTTGATATGTTGTTTAATAAGTGTTTCATATTATTTAAATCATATTCTTTAAATATATTTTTCATTTCCATATTATATATTGGCTGTATAACATAATCTTCTGATACTCTATATACATAGTCTGATACTTCTTTATTTTTAATATTCTCTGAAATTAATCCTTGAATTAAACAGAATTCTTTATCAAATTTACTTACTGAAGTTTTAATAATTTCTTCATCGATATTATTTAACATAGAGTGTACTAATGCATTAATACTACTTTCATAATATTTTGTTATGTATTCATTATTATTTAGATTTTCACAAATTCCACATATAAATTTGTTTACATTATCCTCATTAAGCGAAGAACAAATTTCATTTATCTTTACTTTATATAAATAATTATCAAAACTGTCTTTAATTATATTAGTTATTTCAAAGAAACGGTCACTTATGAAAACAGGCATATTTTTGTGAATCATAATATTTACTGCCCTATCTACTATGTCATCACCACCAGCCATAGCATAACCCATTTTTTCAAAAAAGTTTAGAGATTCTCCTATCTTTACTTTTATATTGTCCTTAATAAAATTTTCATTGTCTATTAATAGTATTTTTATTTTATAAATAGCAAACTCCGTGAGTTTAAATAAATTTTTATCAATAAAAACTTTTATCTTTCCATTTAATATTGTTTCTATTGTATTTTCATCCTTCAAAATTACTGATGTAAGTTTTGATCCAGAGTTTTCTATTGAGTTTATAATATATCTTTTGCTATTTTTACTAATAAAATAAGAAATATTATCAATAATTTTATTTGAAATTTCTTTGTTTTTTATTATATTAATTACATATTCACATATAATGCTTTCCATTTGAATACTTTCAATCTTATTACTAATATTATTTATTGATTTATTTATTCCACAATTTAAGTATTCTTCTAGTTTATCCTTCACTTCTGGCAAAATAAACTTTTCAATCTTATGAGAACTTTCAAGTATGTTTTCCAAATATTCAAAAGAAACTTGCTTTATTTTTTCTTCTATTTTTGTTTTTTCAATAATGTCATCAATCAATTCTTTTTTAATTAAATCCTCATTTATTCTTGTATTCATTAAATGTGAATTTATCTTTTCAATTGCTTTATTTTTATTATTGATGAAATAATTGAAAAATATTTTATTCAAACTCTTTTCCGTTATATTTTTTTGAGAAATTATAAAATCTGATACTATTTTAAAATCATTTTTTTCTGCAGTTTCAAAAAGTTTTATTTTAATATTTTCTTTATGTTGCTTTAAAATGGAGAAAAGGTAATTTCTATTTAAAAGATCATTATCTATAACATTTCCAATTGCATTACTCATATTATCTTTATGTGCTGGAATATATCCTAATGCAAATCTTCTTATAAAAGGTATTTTAGATAAAAATTTATTTTTAGTATATGGTTTAAATAGCATGTTAATAGCTATAACATTTGTTATTATTCCAACAAAGCCCATAAGTAAAATAGATAATATCTGTTCACTCATATTGGAATAAAATCCATTAATACTTATATTCTTAAAAACCAAACCAAATAATATACCGCAGATAAAACCTAAGACACCTCCAAACATGGATAAAGGCTTAAGCTCATTCCCCATGAATCTTTGAGCCAAATCGCAAATTTCATCTTCATCATACTGCATAAGATTATTTCTAATAGTACCTTTTACTTTTCCTTTTAACATTGAATCTAAATTTTTTACAAGGATATCTTTAACAACTTTAGTTACAGATTCATATACTTCATCTTTGCATAAATTATCATATATAACTTCATAAACATTAGAATTTCCTTTATCTAAAAGATTTACTTTAACAATGCTTATTGTGCTTTTATATATTTCATCTTTAGCTTTTTCACTATTTTTTAGTAAAGTCAAACCATTTATTAAATAATTACTCATATTATGGCATAAGATGTTCTTATTTTTCTTTAAAATCCCATTTATAAATTCATTAATTTTTTCAATATTATCAGTCAATGTTTCTTTATCAATAATAGAAGAAAGTGTAGACTTTTTAAAATCTTGAAAATTACTAGATATTAAAGTTTTTAGATTTTCCAAAAGAATATTATTAATGTTTTGTTTATTTGTTATTATAAGATCATTTATCCATTGTTTAATATTACATTCAAAAATTTCATCTAAATCCCTTTTTAGTAGAACTTTAAATGTTTTTGACATCTGCATATTTAATAAATTATATATTATACTCCTACCATGAATATTGCATTGCTCCTTTAAAAATCCAAATAAATTTTCTATTTGAGAATTTTCAATTAGATTAGTCTTCTGTAAGCTTTCTACAATTTCACTTATCTTAGTGTTTCTAAGATAATTAAGTATTGTATCACATATTTCATCAATAGAATTTTCATCAATATTATAGTTCTCTATATAATTAGTAATTTTTTCCACTATTTGATTTTTAGCAGAAACATTATCTAGGAATAATGCACGGACTTTTGATATAATCATCTTCTTAATTCCTGGATCAAGACTTCCTATAGCTTCATCAATAGAATTCTCAATTATTACATCAAACTCATCTTTATTTTTATTTATCCACTCAGAAAAATATGGCATCATTTTATGTATTGAATTGTTTATGAACTCTGTAAGTTTCTTACTTGAATCCTCTGGAAGAATATCATAGATTGTATAATCCATATCTTTAATTATGTTTAATGCAAATGTTGAAACCTCTTTAAAGTTTGACTTTCCATTATCAGAATTTAAATATGTCATAAATACATCAAATAATTTATCACATATATTATCAAGTTCTTCTTCTGTAATATAATCTGATAAAGTCTTATTGTACAGATTCTTCTGAAGTTCTATCATTATAGATTTTGTATCTATTTTATCATGTAAGTTATTTAGTATATTTAAGATTATTTCATCATTTGAAAATAAATTATTAATTGATTTTTCAATGTTTACTGTTAAATTCTTTTCTACTAAATCTAAATTCTCACAACATAAAATTTCACTAATATTTTCTTCGGAAATTTTACCATACAATTCTTTTACACAATTACTAGTAAAGTTAGTTTTTGCAACTTCTTCTTCAATTTCTTGAATAAATTTTTCACAAATATTTGTTGTAACTTTAAAAGTTATGTCATCATTAAAATCTATTTCATTTATCACTTTATCAACTAAATTAGAATTGACTTTTAATGTTTCTGTAAAACAACATAATATATTGTCAATTATACTTTCGTAATTATGTATATCTCTAAATTCCATATTATTTATTAACTTTTTAAGTTCTTCATTAAAAAATTCTTTTACAATCTCATTAAGTACTTTTTCAAAGTTTTCATTATTAAAATTAGCTAAAATTGTATCACTATTAATAATATCTCTTTGAACAAGCTCGCTTATTTCTTCAATAAATTGTTCTTTTCTATTCTTTATTACTCCGCCAAATTTTGCTGGCAATAAAACTTTATCAAAAATTTTAAATGGAGTATATTCCTTAAAAAGCATGTTTACTGCATATTTGTTTGTAACATATCCAGAAACAGCTCCGGCACCACCTTGCAATAATAACAGTATTAAATTTGATAAATTCATTACATTCACCTCAACAGTATTTTATAACATTCTTGAATAATTAACAAATAAATTTGAAGCTAAAAAATGTGCTGTGAATTTAGCCACAGCACATTTTTTAGAAATAAATATCTCAAAGAAACATGTATTATTATTTGGTTTTAGAAAATAATATTTATACAATCAATCGTATAGTACTGAGCAGAAATTATATCTTAAAATATTAGGCAATAATAAGCTAAGTTATAAGAAGTACTTATTTTACTAAAATTTTAATCGTATAATCTACTTTCTTCTACAATATAAAAATACATAATCTCTTTTTTTGCAATGTACAGTTATTAATATAACACTTAACATATTATATGTCAATATTTTACAATTGATTTCGTTAATACTTTATAATACCTGCCATGGATTGTCTTTATTTTGATCAAAGAGCAAGATGCTTTTTATTGAATTTTCAACCATATCACTTACAGCTTGATCTGTATAGAATGCTGTGTGTGGAGTAACAATTACATTGGGAAAAGACTTTAAAATAGCAAGGTGTCTGTTTTGTAGTATTTTCCCTTTTAAGTCATTGTAATACAGCCCGCTTTCATTTTCAATAACATCTAGTGCTGCGCCTGCAATTTTTCCTTTTTCTAGTCCTTCAATTAAATCTTCAGTATTAATTAGCGACCCTCTGCTCGTATTTATTATAAATACATTGTCTCTCATTTCTGAAATAGTTTTTTTATTTATAATGTGATAATTATCTTCAGTTGCTGGCATATGAAATGTTAAAATATCACTATTTTTTAAAAGATAATCTAAATTTTTGTACTCTGCATATTTTTTTACAGTATCTTTTTCATAAACATCATGAGCAATAATATTACATCCAAAGCCACTTAAATGTTTTATTACTGTCTCTCCTATTCTTCCTGTCCCCAAAACACCTACAGTGAGATTTTTAAGTTCTTTCCCCTGAACCATATTTAAAGAAAAATCTTGAACTGTACTTCTATCTAATATCAATTTCATTTTTCTAACTGACATTAGTATCATCATAATAGCATAGTCTGCAACGCTGCTAGGTGAATAAGTTGCATTTCCTATATGAATTCCTAACTTTTGTGCATTCTCTAAATCAATATGATCATATCCAATTGTTCTTGTAGAAATAAATTTCACACCATATTCTTTAAATTTTTTTAATAATTCTTCATGTATAGGAGTTGTTATTATACTTATGTACTCTATTCCTTTACTTAAATTTACTGTTTCCATATTAGGTTCTTCATCTGTAAGTACAATATCCACATTATACTTTTTGCTGAATTCCTTAAAAAATTCTGTTTCATCTTTTCTATGACTATATGCTAGAATTTTCATTATTAAGCCCCTCTTTTCTTATTGCAATAAAATTTTATATTCATACAAGTAAAGTTCTCTTTCATAATTATATTACCTATATGTTAAACTATTAACTCTATAATTGTAATTTAGAAACTAATATATGGTTTCTACCACCAATTTACAATTATCATATATATTTTATCATAATTAAATCAATTTAGTTATATATAAATGGGAAATATCACATTTTCAATATAACTTGACTAAATATGCCAGTAATTATATAGTAGATAATGTACACAATTATAAGGGGGCGTTTGTAATGAGTTTTACAAATATAAGAAAAATACCGTCTCCAGAGGAAATAATAGCTATGACTCCTCTGGAAGAGCATTTAAAAAAAATCAAAGCTGAAAGAGACGAAGAAATAAAAAATATTTTTGCTGGCAAGAGTGATAAGTTTGTTGTCATTATTGGGCCTTGCTCAGCTGATGATGAAGATTCTGTGTGTGATTATGTAAATAGATTAGCACAAGTAAATGAAAAAGTTAAAGATAAATTATTCATAGTTCCAAGAATTTATACTAATAAACCAAGAACTACAGGTGAAGGATATAAAGGAATGCTTCATCAGCCAGATCCTGAAAAATCACCAAATATGCTTGAAGGTTTATTTTCAATTAGAAAAATGTTTATAAGAGCAATTAAGGAAACACACCTAACTCCTGCTGATGAAATGTTATATCCTTGTAATCACATTTACTGTGATGATTTATTAACTTATGTTGCTGTTGGTGCAAGAAGTGTTGAAAATCAACAACATAGACTTACAGCAAGTGGTGTCGATGTTCCTGTTGGTATGAAAAATCCAACAAGTGGTGATTTAAGTGTAATGTTCAATTCAATACACGCAGCCCATTGTAAACATGACTTTATTTATAAGGATCATGAAGTTACTACAAGTGGTAACCTTTATGCACATGCAATCATGAGAGGTTCTGTAAACAAACATGGAAATAGCATCCCTAATTATCACTATGAAGATTTATTAAGAGTTGCTGAACTTTACAGTGAACATGATTTTCCTAATCCAGCTGTTATAGTTGATGCAAATCACAATAATTCAAACAAAAAATATTTTGAGCAGCCACGTATTGTTAAAGAAATTTTACATAGTAGAGACTGCAATAGTAAACTAAAGAAATTAGTTAAAGGTGTTATGATCGAAAGCTATATTGAAGAAGGATGTCAAAAAATTGATGAACATATTTATGGCAAATCAATTACTGATCCATGTCTTGGATGGGAAGAAACAGAAAAACTTCTTTATCAAATAGCTGAACAAGCATAACATGCTGTTATTATAAACTGTCTGTTTTTCAGGCAGTTTTTTTAATATATGGGATATAACTTAGTCGCCTTGACGATTTTTTTATCTATTTAAAATAAACTTTTAAGAATACCATCATTACTATTAAAAAGTATAATTAATTTGCTTCATGTTAATAATAATTACAGAATTATTTAATAATATATATTCCAATTAACAATTGACATTGTATGCCCTTTTGGGTGCTCCTTGTGTGAGCAATCCACATTTAAGGTGAAAATCTTTACGTGATTTTTAAGACTTATATGTAAAATATTTATTAGAATATATATACAATATTTTATTGACAGAGGTGAATATAATTTGGATTTAGTAAGCACAATAGTTAAACTTTTAGGCGGTTTAGGATTATTCATATATGGTATGAAACTCATGGGTGATGGTCTTGAAAATGCTGCTGGTGATAGTTTAAAAAGCATTCTTGAAAAAGTAACAAGTAATAGAGTTATTGCAGTGCTTGTTGGTACAATAGTTACTGCTATAATTCAAAGCAGCAGTGCTACAACTGTAATGGTTGTGGGTTTTGTAAATGCTGGTCTTATGAATTTATCTCAGGCACTTGGAGTAATTATGGGTGCAAATATTGGAACAACTATTACAGCGCAACTTGTTGCATTTAAACTTGATGAAATTGCACCTTTATTCGTATTTGTTGGTGCCGCTATGGTAATGTTTGCAAAGAATAGAAAACATCTTGAACTTGGAAATATTATATTAGGTTTTGGTATATTATTCACTGGTATGGGTATTATGAGCAGTGCAATGAAGCCACTTGCAAAGACTCCAATGTTTACTCAACTTCTGCTTGCTGTTGGTGACAACTGGATTATTGGTATACTAACAGGTCTTGCTTTAACAGCAGTCCTTCAAAGTTCATCAGCAACAACTGGAATATTAATAGCTCTTGCAAGTACAAATTCAATTACTGTATCACTTGCTATTCCTATACTCTTTGGTTGTAATATTGGAACATGTGTAACTGCGCTTTTAGCAAGTATTGGTACAAATAAAACTGCCCATAAAGCTGCTTTTCTTCATCTCACCTTTAATGTTCTTGGAACTATAATCTTTATACCATTTTTAAGAATCTTAGGTGACTTTGTAGTTACAACAAGCACTGATGTAAGTCGACAGATTGCAAATGCCCACACTATTTTTAATATTACAAACACAGCGCTACTTTTGCCATTTAGCAAATATATCGTAATGTTTGTCAATAAAGTAATACCTGATGATGAAAATGAAGAAAAACCTGGTGTTAAATTTATTGATGATAGAGTTCTCGAAACTCCTGTAATTGCTGCTGGGCAGGTAATAAAAGAAACTATTAGAATGGCTCATAAAGCAAAAGAAAATGTTGAACTATCCATGAAAGCATTTATTGATAGTAATGAAAAACTAATAGAGCAAGTATACAAAAATGAAGAAACTATAAATTTACTCGAAGAAGCCATAACAAGCTATCTTGTAAAACTTGCACAATGCAATTTATCTGAAAAAGAACAAACAATTGTGGCATCTACTCTACATGTTGTCATAGATATTGAGAGAATTGGTGATCATGCTGAAAACATTGCTGATTTAGCACGTGAAAAAATCAATAGAAAAGTTAAATACAGTTTAGATGCATTAAATGATTTAAACGAAATTTATGAATCTGTTGTAAAATCCCTAGATATTTCTATTGGTGCTTATACCGATAGAAACGTCAATGAAGCTAAAACAAACTTTAAAGTTGAAAATCAGATTGATACATATAAAAAGGACTATAGAGAAAAACATATAAAACGACTTTATGACGGTAAATGTAGTGCATTTGAAGGGGCATTATTTCTAGATATCATAAGTGATTTAGAACGAATTGGTGATCATTCTAACAATATTGCTCAAAGTGTTGTAGAAAATAATCAATAACAATAAAAGCATCAATAAATGAATTAAATAATCATTTATTGATGCTTTTAATTTTTATATTAATATGCTTTATCATATTACATCAAATTTTATTATATGGCTTTTCAGCTTATTTTATAAAGCTTCTTCAGCAATATATACTCCCTCTATATTGTTAAGTTGAAGAAGATATTCTCCATGATCACATTTTCTTGCAAGAGTAAGAGTCATTGTAAGTCCAACCATACCTCTTTCCATAGTATCATTTTTCTTTACTTCTATGTTTGATATCTTTGTCCCATCAGATTTTACCATATTTATAAAGTTTGTAACTCCACATATATCTTGAAGTTCTACGTATACTTCAAGTACTTTTGAATGAGTCCTTGAATATAAATCTAATCTATGCAAAAAAGTCACAACAGCAAGTAAATAAATACATGTAATAATTGCCCCTTCATAGAACCCTATTCCAATAGCTAGTCCCATACATGCACATGCCCAAAGTCCAGCTGCTGTAGTAAGTCCTTTTACCTGATTACGTCCAACTACCATAATAGTACCTGCACCTAAAAAACCAATTCCGCTTATCACCTGAGCTCCCATTCTGCTTGCATCTGTAGTTATTCCTAAAACATCCGTCATATACTGACTTGTTACCATAACCATTGTTGCCCCAATGCACACCACAATATGTGTTCTAAAACCTGCAGGTCTTTTCTTTTTTCCTCTCTCATGTCCTAATATTCCTGCACATATTGTTGCAAGAGTCAATCTCACAATAATTGAGACAGTATTTAATTCTCTTAAGTAATTCATAAGATCATTATACGTGTTAATCATAATATAGCCCTCCTAAGTCTTTTTTTAATGTTTTTATTATATAACACATAAAGGCAATGTGTTACCATTAATGACACCATTGCCTTTATGTTTTCATATTTCTTTTTTTATTTATAATTTTTAATAAGTAATCTGTCATATAGAAATAAATTTATTAATTCTTTTTTAAGCTACAAGGTATACTTATTTAGATATAACTCAGTTAAACAGTTGAAGAATCTCGTCATCATTGAGTTTATTTACAAATACATCAGCACTTAAGTCATCACTAAGTACTTTATCTATAAGTTCTCTTTTAGAGTTCTGAAGATCAATGATTTTTTCCTCTATTGTTCCACTTGCTATAAGCTTAATAACTTCAACTACATTTTTCTGCCCCAATCTATGTGCTCTGTCAGTTGCTTGATCTTCTACTGCTGGATTCCACCATGGATCAAAATGAATTACAATATCTGCGCTTGTAAGATTCAATCCAGTTCCTCCAGCCTTCAATGAAATAAGAAATATATTTTTATTTCCATCATTGAATTCATTTACCATTTTCATTCTTTCGCTGCTTGTCATGGAACCATCTAAATAACAGTAACTCATATTATTTTCTTTTAATATGGTACTTATATTTTTCAGAACTGAAGTAAATTGTGAAAATACAAGAACTTTATGATCTCCTTCTATACTTTGTTCCAAAAGTTCAATAAGTGCATCAATTTTCCCACTTGTACCATTATAATTATCCATTATTACAGATGGGTCAAGACATATCTGACGTAGCTTTGTAACATATGATAGTATCTCTATTTTACTCTTTTTAAATTCATCACTTTCAACTTTCTTTTGTATCAGATTCTTTGCATATTCTGCATAAGTTTCATATACAATTTTTTGTTCATCTGAAAGTGGAATATTCATTATTTTTTCAATTTTATCTGGTAATTCCTTTATAACATTTTTCTTAAGTCTTCGTAATATAAATGGTTTTACCATCTTATGAATCTCTTCAAGTATTTCTGGACTTTCTTCCAGTCTTCTGAAGTATCTTGTGGTAAATCTTTTTTCATCATATAAATAACCTGGCATTATAAAATCAAAGATTGACCAAAGCTCCATAAGTGAATTTTCTACTGGAGTTCCTGTAAGGGCAAATCTCACTCTGCTCTTTATTTTCTTAACACATTTTGCATTTAATGAATTATAATTTTTTATATTCTGTGCTTCATCTAGTATGCAGTAATCAAAAAACATATCATAATGTTCAAGGTCATTTCTAAGCATATTATATGTAGTTATTATAACATCATAGTCTTTATAATTTTCAATATATTTTTTTCTCTCATCTGGAGTACCATTGCATATTAGAACCTTTAATGAAGGTGCAAATTTTTTAAATTCACTTAGCCAATTATAAATCAATGAAGTGGGTGCAACTATTAATGTTTTTGAATTGGCTTTTGACAATATAAACGTAATTGTCTGAAGAGTTTTTCCAAGCCCCATTTCATCTGCAAGAATACCTCCAAATCCAAGATAATCAAGAGTTCTAAGCCAATTATAGCCCTGCTTTTGATAATCTCTTAATTTAGCTAAAATACCATAAGGCATCTGGAATGTCTTATTTTCAATATTATTCAGCTTAATCTTAAGATCTTTCATCTCATCACATGTTTTTATGTATCTGAAGTTCTTATTATCAAGATAATCTTCAACGTATGCTCCTTTACTTAAAGGAATTAAAACTGTATTATCATCAAATTCTTCATTTATAACAAGACTGTCTATAAGATTTAAAGCTTCCTTAAGAGCCTCTTCCTCTAAATCCAGATATTCACCATTTTCAAGTTTATAATACTTTACATTATCTCTAAAGCTTCGTAATATTTTTGTAACTTCATCTTCGTGTATATTGGTAAGTTTAAATTTTAATTCAAAGTAGTCAAATTTTCCTTTACGCACTTCTCCTTTGAAGTCGGATTTTTTAATAGATCTTATTCCTTTGAATCTTTCTGAATAAAATACTTCACCGTATCTTTGAAGCTTTTCTATTTCATATTTAAAAAATTTGAATATTTCATCATCATCTTTTAGAAGATAGAATTTCTCATTTACTTCATCAAAACCAAGATTTTTTAGAATATTATAAACTTCATTTTCTTTTTGGGTATCTCTATATATAATCTTATCTTTATATTCTTCGAAAAAGTTAAACTCATGTCCTTCATAAGATACTTTATACTGAAGAGATACATTTTCTCTCTCTTTGTCAAAGTAAAACCTGAAATTAACTGGACCTGAAATTATTTTCTTCCTTATACTTTGTGATAAGATCAGCTGAGAAGAAGTCTTTTGTATATTAGGTATAAGTTTTCTTAAGATTGTCTCCTCATCATTCTTATCAAAAACTACTTTCCTTGTTTTATTGAATATTTTCAAATAAGGTTCAAGTCTCTCACATTGTTCTATAGATGGAATATATAAAGATGTTCCAAACATAAATACATCGTTATTATCGCTTAATGGCTCTGGCATAATATCTAAAACTTCTAAACTTATTTCATGTGATGCTGATTTCAAAGAAAATGATACAGGAATATCACCTTCTATTACATCACATTCAAGTATTCTGTAAAAAAATCCATCACCTAAAAATATTCTATTTTTCTTGACTATAGATAAAAATTCTTTCAACATTATCGATGGTATTGTCATTAGTTTTCCATCGATAATTTTATCTTGTCTTCTTACACTTGTATTGTTTTCACTAAATCTTTTCAAATTGCATATAAATTTAATGAGCCTGCTATCTTCATAAGAAAATTTTTGTTCTTTTATATTAAAAGTAAAATCTTTACCATATTTTATAGGAACATTATTAAACATAGAAACAAGAAAGTGATTTAAGTCCTTAATAACATACATTTTCTTATTTCTAAGACCTAGTTTAAATTCAGCCTGTAATTTTGATGACCAGTGATTTTTACTTAAAATAACTTCAAATTTTAAAATATTTTCTCTTTCATCTATAAGTGTATTAAGAATTTCATTTTCCATAGTTTTATTTTTTTTATTTTCTTTTATTCTTCCATTTAAAATCTCAGATAGTTTTTCATCACAAGAGGCATTATTTACGAATTCATAAAAACTTGCAGCAAGATGTTTACAGCAATAATTTTCTTTTTTAAATTCATTTTTCTCATAGTCAGCACAGCTACAGTATGTGCCAATTATATCCATAGTTTTTATGTCAAATATAATCTTACAGCTATATTCACTAAGAAGACTCTCTGAAATAACAGTAGACTTTATAGTAATAGTATCTTTATCTAAAGTGTTTGTGACATCTTTAATAAGGTCATTTCTAAGAACATCATTAGCAGATCTCATTACTGAAGAAGTTATATTTTTATTAAATTTGTCCATTAATACTTGTTTAATCAATTTCAACACTCCGTACTATTTATTGACTTCAACTATTTTCTTTATTAAGTCTGCTGCTATATATTGAGATTTTGATATACCTTTTCTAAAATACCTTATTTGTTTATATTTTTTCCCCTGCATCTCAAAATCAAGAACATCAATTCTTTCACCTGTAAAAACTGAAGGTTCACTTTTTCCTTTTAAAAAAATTTGTAATTCCATGTTTCTGCCTCTTTCATATTAATTATTAGTTTTATATTCCTCAATTGCTTCTGCAATTTCATTTAAGTATTCCCATCTTTCGTATTTTTCATCAAGCATATTTTGAGTTTCTTCTTTTTCTTTCATAAGCTCATTTAGCTTTCCATAATTTGATGAATTTTTAGCCATTTCATTTTCAAGAGTTGAAATTTTTTCTTCTAATTTTAAAATGTCTTCATCTATAGTTTCAAATTCCTTCTGCTCTTTAAATGTAAATTTAGGCTTATTTTCTCTGCTTCTGTCTTTTGTTCCTTTTGCTTTAGGCTTTTCTTTCTCTTCTGCCACTGAAATGCTGCCTTCTGCATTTTCAATTTCCTTTGCAATAAGAAAATCACTATAATTACCATTATAACCTTTTATATAGCCATTTCCCTCATAAGAGAATATCTTATTACAGATTCTATCAAGAAAATATCTATCATGGGATACAACAACAACTACACCTATAAATTTGTCTAGAAAATCTTCAAGAATTTTTAATGTTTCAATATCAAGATCATTTGTAGGTTCATCAAGAATTAAAAAGTTTGGAGATTCCATTAATACTCTTAAAAGATGAAGTCTTCTTCTTTCTCCTCCAGATAATTTTTCAATAGGTGTATACTGCATATTCCCATCAAATAAGAATCTTTCACACATTGTAGATGCAGTAATCTTTGTTCCATCTTCTACAGGAATGTATTCGCCACCTTCTTTAACATAATCTATAACTCTCATTTTAGGATCCATGTTAGTATTATCTTGAGCAAAACATCCTATTTTAACAGTATCTCCTATTTCAATAGTTCCGCTATCTGCATTAAGTTTGCTTCTTAATATATTTACTAAAGTGGTTTTCCCTGCACCGTTGTGACCAACAATACCTATTCTGTCATTTCTTAAGAAAATATAACTAAAGTCTTTTATAATAGTTTTATCTTCAAATGATTTGTTTATATTGTATAATTCTACAACCTTTTTTCCAAGTCTTGTTCCTACAAAAGATAATTCTATGTCATCTTGTCTTTTAATTGTTTCAGTATTAACAAGTTCATCAAATCTTTGAAGTCTTGCTTTTTGTTTTGTAGTTCTTGCTTTAGCACCACGCCTTACCCATTTCAATTCATTTCTTATTAATGCATCTCTCTTTTCTTCTTGAACTGCTTCTGTTTCCAGCCTTTCCATTTTCTTTTCAAGGAATGCTGTGTAATTTCCTGGATATGAGTAAAGAGTTCCACGATCAAGTTCAATTATTCTATTTGTAGCTCTATCAAGAAAATATCTATCATGAGTTATCATTAAAAGAGCACCTTTTCTACTATTTAAAAATTCTTCAAGCCATTCAATAGAATCTGAATCCAGATGGTTTGTAGGCTCATCTAAAATAAGAAGATCACATGGTGTAATAAGTGCACATGCAAGGGCTATTCTCTTTTTCTGTCCTCCAGATAAATTTCCAACTTTTTCATTAAAGTTTTTTATTCCAAGCTTTGTAAGTATTGTTTTAGCTTCACTTTCAAGATCCCACAAGTTTAATGCATCAATTTCTTCCTGAATCTTAATAAGTCTGCTGTTTAATTTATCAAATTCATCGCTTTTAGCTTTATCTATTTTATTTAATATATCTTCATACTCTCTAAGAGTTTGCATTTCCTTAGTATTTCCTTTAAATATCTGTTCTATTACTGTTACATCATCATGAAAATCTGGATCTTGATCTAAAAATTCAATTCTTATATTTTTACCTTTTGTTATGGTTCCATCAAAGAATTCTTCTTTTCCTCCTATTATTTTTAGAAGTGTTGATTTTCCCGCACCATTTATACCTATCAAACCTATTTTATCGCTATCACTAATTCCTAGTGATACATCTTTTAAAAGAACTTTTTCACTATAGGTTTTACTTATATTTTCTAATGTAATAATATTCATTAATTTCTTACTCCTTTGTGTCTTTATCTATTCATTATTTTATCATACTTATAAGATAATCCAAAATTGAAGTTGTATTAATAAATAATTTCACATAAAAAAATCGCCAAAGCGACTATGTTATATCCCATATGCTAAAAGTTAGCTTTAATAAAATTAATTTTTTAATAAAAAATACTCCTCTTTATGATAGACATTTTTATTATTTTATGTGTCTACCATAAAGGGAGCATATCAAAACATATACAGTGCTTTCTAAAAAACAATAAATATTATTAATCAAATATTTATATAAAGTAAATTTAAATTAACCATTAATTATTATTGTACCTGAATTTGTACCATTAATAATTACTGAATTATTATAATATGTTCCATATGATGGATTATTAGTTTCATTTTCTTTCTTTTCATTTTCAATATTAGTTAATTTTACATCAAGGTTTTTAAAGAAATTGATTATTTCACTTTGAGTAAAAGTGTATATTCCTGCATTGCTACTTATTGTTGCATATATGTCCATCCCATTTGATGATGCATAACAATCAAAATATATTTTATAATTTCCACATGTACATATTACTCCGTTTGCATTATTAGGATCACTATACCAAGCACAAGATGAATTTGCCCCATCATAGTTAGGTGTTAATGCTCCTAGAACTTCAGATATAGTTCTATTTATCCCCAAATTAGAAAGTTTAAAGTTCTTAATACTACTTAAAAGATCCTTATTCTGAGAAGATGACATTGGGATAGTACCAATATATGCATCATAACTCACTTGTGTATAATTTGTTGTTTCTGGTGAATAATATAAATTTCCAATACTATCTGGGATGTTTGTTAACTGTGGAGCTCCATATGGTGCCTTATTATTTGGTATACTTGAATTTACTGCATCATGATAACTAGTTGATGGTGCAGTTGGGAATGTATATGCTGATGCTGGTGAATAATTATTATAACTCTGTGCAAATACTGGTGCTATGGAAAATAAACTTATAGCACCACCTGCAATAATAGCTTTTACAACTCTATTCATAAATTTCACTCCTTTATATTTTTATTCTGCATAATTCTAATATCGTATAAAAACTCAAAATATTTACAAAAAATCGAACCAATAATATAGTTCGATTTTTTGTAAATATTATAATTTGAATTTTTCAAAAATTATTTCTCCATCTTTATCCATATAAGCTTTAAAATTTCTGCTATCTTCTTCTAAAACCTTAGAACGTTTACCAAACATAAAAATTGTATTTGAATATGCCACTTCAGCCGTTACAATACCATCTTTAGGTACTTCTATCCTTGTTGACACTCCTGCAATACTTCCTACTGTTCCAAGCTTTACATCACCTTTTGCAGATATAACTCCCCCTCTTGCAACAGCATCTTTATTTAAAAATTCAATATTTTTTAAAGCTATAAGATTTGTAATATACTCACCTTTTCCTGTTACAAATATATTTCCTGTAGATTTAACAAGAGAATCTTGTAGATATCCAACATAAATATCACTTTGAATAATCATATCATCATTATAATAATCAATTTCTTCTTCAATAAGCTCTAATAAATATTCCAAATCTCTCATTGTTTTAAGATTGGAAATATTCAATCCCATGACCTTGCATCGTAAAAAATCAATCAATTGATTATCAACTTCATCATGAAGCTTTATACACCTACTTATTATATTTAATGATAATTTAGGAATATCTTTATGTCTACTCTCTATTAATATCCTTGCTATATCACAAATTCTTTTCTTACTATTTGAAGAATCATTTATTTTTTTTACACCCTCAATAAGTTTCTCTACTTCTCTTTTATAAACATTTAGTATATCCAAATATTCCTTTTTTTCAATATCAACCTGTCCTGTATATATTTTTGAATTAATTACATTACCGTTAATATTTATTTCTCCTCCAGCTACTACAGAGGCATTATCCACATCATTTTTTATTATCAACGAATTTCCAGCCTTTACAGCCATTCCAAGACCAACACTTCCATCTATTTGAACATCACCTAAGAAATTAATATTTCCTGATTTCATATCAACATTCTTTACGCTATAAACATTATTTACACTTAAAATACCATTTTTAGATGAAGGTCTACCATCTCTAGTTGCGATAACTTTATTATTTTCAATTTTACATCCATCGCCAGCTTTTACTGGTTTACTCTTTTCACCTTTTTTCTTAATTATTTCACCCTTTATATTTTTCCCATTTTGTCCTAGCCTTTCAGGGATAATTTCAGCTAAAACTTCATTACATTCTACACTACTTATTGAATATACATTTTTGTAATCAATTTTTTCCATTGATTCACTCTTGAAATGTGTCTTATCTCCAATATCAAATAATATTTTCACTTCTAGAGGCTTATCATCTATTGGGTTATTTCCTCTTGCAACTAATAATTTTTTTACACTTTCTTCTAAACTTGCTCTTAATATATTTTCCTTTATTAGTCCATATTTAACTCCATTTCTACCCAATTCATTCATTATTTCTGTAACAGTATACTTAGGTAAAAAACCATTCTTTTCTCTTGTGGCCTTTAGTTTTAAGTCACTTTTGAAGTTCATATCTTTAAGTTTAAAAATATATTCTGGAGTGTAGCTTATATCAACATATGCTTCCATTGAATCCTTAGATATGCTTATATTTATATTACGTTTTCCCTCTATTGTTTCACTTACAGTACGTATTTTATCTGCTTCAGTTACATTATACTTAGTATCTTCACGACACAATTCTTCATTTATATAGAGTTTTATTCCTTCGCATGTCATAATAGTAAATGGTGTACTTTCTTCATCAAAATTACTATTAATTATAATTTTTTCATTTTCTACTCCAATTCCATACAAGCTCACATTATTTTGTTCATCATCTATGTAAATATCATCAATATTTTCTGTTGTCTCAGATGAACTATCATAATTATTATCTGCGGCATTATCATAATTTTCTTTTTCATTTATTACTTTGATTATATTGCTAAAATGCTTGTCCAATGTTTTTGCTAACATTCCGCTTAATTTACCGCTCATCTTTTTCAACTCCTTTATCATTATGTTATTTATATTGTAACATAAACGTTTTCAAAAAGATATTCTTATTTTGACTAATTCCATATATTATAATTTTAGCCAATATTATAATATATGAATTAGTCAAAAGTAACATTTTCATTGCTTATATCATACAAAATTTTGACACCTTTATAATTTAGCATAAATCCAATCAATCCAAAAACTGCTCCATAAAAAATTTCATCATTAGCTGTTGTTGTAAGCATCAAATCTCTTCTATTTATATCCTTAGGTAGTCTTTGAAGTTTTATATAATCAAGATTTGTTAATATAATTTGGCCATACAATTCAAATTCTGCTGCAATAAGTGCAGTCTTGTCTGCATTAAGACCTTCATTAATCCATTTCTTTTCCTCTCGTTCAAGCTTTTCTTCCTCATTTTCATAATTACTAGCAGCTTTATCTGAGTTTCTTTTAGCCATTCTCTGCCTAATTATTTCCATAGCTTGATTGGAAGCTTTATATTCTAAAAGGTATCCTAGGGCAAGTATAATCTGTGCCTGACTTTGGGCCTCTAATATTTCCATATCCTGCATATCTTTTATTGTTTCATTATAATATTCTGTATTTTCATCATTAACTTTATTTTTATCGCTTTCTATAATATCACCCCTCATACTTAATATAATATACACTATAAATATTTTTGTGATTTCTAGAAAATCACAAAGTGGCTTAGTCGCTTTTTCCGTTAATAATTTAAAGAAAAAAGACTCTCCCATTAAATGAGAAAGTCTTATATATTGTAAATATTAAGCTCTGTCTATAGAACCGAATAATTCCATTTTTTCTTTTACGATAGTCTTTATAGCTTCAAATCCTGGATTTAATAATTTTCTTGGATCGAATCCTTTACCTTCTAAGTCTTTTCCTGCTTCAATATATTTTCTTGTAGCTTCTTGGAAGTATAATTGACATTCAGTGTTAACATTGATCTTAGAAACTCCTAATGATATAGCTTTCTTGATCATGTCTTCTGGAATTCCAGTACCACCGTGTAATACTAATGGCATAACTCCACAAGCTTTGTTGATTTCTTCTAAAGCATCAAAAGCAAGTCCTTGCCAGTTTTCTGGGTATTTACCGTGGATATTTCCGATACCAGCAGCTAACATTGTAACTCCTAAATCAGCGATTTGTTTACATTCTTGAGGATCAGCAACTTCTCCTCTTCCAACTACACCGTCTTCTTCTCCACCGATTGAACCAACTTCAGCTTCTAAAGATAATCCTTTTTCAGCAGTCTTAGCAACTAATTCCTTAGTTTTTTCTATGTTTTCAGCTATTGGATAGTGAGATCCATCGAACATTACTGAAGAGAATCCAGCTTCCATTGCTTTGTAGCATCCTTCGTAGCTACCGTGATCTAAGTGTAAAGCAACTGGAACAGTGATGTTTAATTCTTCTAACATTCCGTTAACCATTCCAACTATTGTCTTATAACCACACATGTATTTTCCAGCACCTTCAGATACACCTAAGATAACTGGTGAATTATTTTCTTGAGCTGTTAATAAAACTGCTTTAGTCCATTCTAAGTTGTTGATGTTGAATTGACCAACAGCATATTTTCCTTCTCTAGCTTTGTTTAGCATTTCTTTTGCTGATACTAACATTGTACGACCTCCGTATACTTATATATTATTATATAAACTATAATCTATAAGAAAAATTTAATGGTTATAAGTTTACATAACCAATTTTTCTTTCAATGCCTATTATACTCTAAAATTTCTTATATGAAAACAAAAAAATGAAATTTTTATCTCTATATCGGAAATTTTGTTAATTTATTAACTATTAAAAAACACTATTAACCTTTTGTTACAATTTATGAATATTATTTTATTGTAATTTTTAAATTACAATAAAATAATAAACTGAATTAATTATAATATACTCATATGATTATATTATTAAACATTATTATCTTTATTATTCCTTTCTAAATATTCCAACATTGCATCCATATCTTTATCTCCTCTTCCTGATAAGTTAACAATTATAATCTTGTCAGCATCAAGTTTTGGTGCAAGCTTTTTAGCCTGAGCAAGTGCATGAGATGACTCTATTGCAGGTACTATACCTTCTAGTTTTGTTAAATACAAGAAAGCATCTACAGCTTCATCATCAGTTATAGCCTTATACTCAGCCCTTTTTGTATCAGCAAGAAAGGCATGTTCAGGACCTACACCTGGATAATCAAGACCTGCTGATATTGAATAAGCCTCAGCAATATTTCCATTCTTATCATGAAGCACATATGTGTTCATTCCATGTATAATCCCCCTTTCACCTTTACTTATTGTTGCTGCTGTAAGCTCTGTATCGACACCTTTTCCTGCTGCTTCAACTCCTACAAGTTGTACTTCTTTATCATCTATAAAAGGATAGAAAATACCTATTGCATTACTTCCTCCTCCAACAGGTGCTAATATATAATCCGGAAGACGACCTTCAAGTTCCATTATCTGTTTTTTAGCTTCATCTCCAATTACCCTTTGAAAATCCCTTACTATTGTAGGATATGGATGTGGTCCAACAGCTGAACCTAAAAGATAAAATGTTTCACTACAATTATCAGCCCAGTAATTGAGTGCTTCATTAACTGCATCATTAAGAGTTCTTGTACCACTCATTGCAGGAACAACTTCTGCACCCAGTAATTCCATCTTTTTAACATTAAGTGCCTGTCTTTTCATATCTTCCTCGCCCATAAATATTTTACATTCCATTCCAAATTTAGCTGCAACAGTTGCAGTTGCAACTCCATGTTGCCCTGCGCCAGTTTCTGCTATAACCTTTTTCTTACCCATTCTTTTAGCAAGAATAACTTGACCAATAGCATTATTTATTTTATGAGCACCGGTATGGTTTAAATCTTCCCTCTTTAAGTAAATCTTAGCACCGCCTAAATCCTTTGTAATATTTTCTGCATAGTATAGTGGGCTTGGTCTTCCTGTATAATAACGTAAATAATACTTATATTCATCCCAGAAAGTTTTATCATTTTTAGCTTTTTCATATTCTGCTTCCAATTCATTTAATGCCTTTAATATATTTTCTGGAACGTACTGTCCACCATAATCATTAAATCTACAACTCATATTTATCCATTCTCCATTCTTTATTTTTTAATTGTTTAATATCTATATTTATAAAACTCTTTGTAATTTCTTTATATAACTTAGCTAATACTTCTTAATAAATACCATAACTTTTCTAGTTCTTTTATAATAATTTCATTCTTTTTAGTAACTTTTACGTCATTCTCATCTTTTTAACGTTAGAGTTTTTTTATATACTAAAAACTTATTTTATCTGATTTTATTAATAAGATCTTTCATTTTATCAAATGACTTCATTGTCACTCCATCTTTATTAATATCTTCAACACCAGATGAAACATCTACTCCCCATGGATTGGCTTCTTTGATTTTTAACAAAACATTTTCTGGTGTTATTCCTCCTGCAAGAATAAATTTAAAATCATTATTTAAATCACATTCTTTTTTTATAATTTCCTTAAATGGTGCAAGTGAATATGTTTCACCACTCCCGGGATTACAACCATCTATAAGAATGTTATCCATAACACAATTATTTTTCATTCTCATATAATATGAAACATATTCATTCAAAAATATTTTGTTATTTATTGAAAGTGCTTTCCAGATTTCAAATTTATGATTCTCATTTTTTTTAAGTAAGTTTATAAAATCAAAATTTTCGCTTCCATGAAGCTGAACTACATCCAGGTTCACTTTTTTTAAAACATTATTTATTTCAATAAGAGAATTGTCTTTGAATACACCAACACATTTAATTTCTGGATTTAACTTCTTTCTTAAAAATTTCGCATCGAATGCACTTATTTGTCTTTTGCTTTTTGTAAAGACAAAACCTATATAATCTGGTTTTAAAATATTTAAGTATTCTATTTCCTTTTCACATGTTATTCCACAAATTTTAATTTTAATAAAATCACCTCCTCTTTAAGAAAAATATCACCATTAAATATTAATTATTTTTTTTACTTCATTTTTAAATTCAGAATTATCTATATTTCTCATGAAAAACTCACCAATAAGTACACCATTTACACCATAGTCCTTTATTGTCTTTAAATCTTCAATACTCATTATTCCACTTTCAGAAACTAGTATTTTGTCATGTGGAATATACTTTTTAAGTTCCTTTGTAACATCAAGGGAAACATTAAAGGTTTTTAAATCTCTATTATTAATTCCTATAACATCACAATCATATTTGAGTGCAAGGTCAAGTTCTTCTTTATTATGTACTTCAACCAAGGGCTGAAGATTAAATTTCTTTGCTTCATTATAAAAGTCTCCAAGTTGATCCTTTAAAACAGATGCAATAAGCAGTATTCCATCTGCACCTAACACTTTAGCTTCATATATCTGATAAAAATCTATGATAAAATCCTTTCTAAGTATTGGAGTAATTGAAGATTTTTTAATTCTTTTTAAATATTCATCACTGCCTTTAAAATAATCTTCTTCAGTAAGTACAGAGAAAGCACGTACTCCCAAGTTGTTATAACAAAGTAAAATTTCCATTATATCAAAATCTTCTGAGATTATTCCCTTTGAAGGCGAGGCCTTTTTAAATTCACCAATTACAGAAAGACCATCTTTTAAAAGTGCTTCCTTAAATAAATTCTTGTAATTTCCTTTTGCTCTTTCATTTTCAGCTTTTAATAAATTCAAGGCGTGAATTTTTAATTCAGCTATTGGTATTTCACTTTTTCTTTTATCCACTCTCATTTTCTTTTTTTTAATAATTTCATCTAAAATCATATATGCCCCCAGTTTTAATCTATTTTTTCATAAAAACCTAACAGAATTTCAATTGAAGATAATCAGTTATATTCAAATTTCTAATGAGTTTTCTAACAAGCAGTCAATTCTTCATATTTTTCATATGCTTTCCCACTGTCAATAAGTTCCTTAGCTTTATTTATACCTTCATTTAGTGATTCAACTAGTTCTGCTGCATAAAGTGCTGCACCACTGTTTAACACAACTATATCTCTTTTAGGTCCCTGCATTCCCTTTAAAATATCTATAATAATCTTTGCATTTTCCTTTGGTGTACCACCCTTAATTTCATCTGCATTAGCAAGCTTTATCCCCAAATCTTCTGGATTTAACTTATATATTTTAAGTTCTCCATCTTTAAGTTCACAAACGCTTGTTGTTGTAGTTGTTGTTATCTCATCAAGTCCATCATCTCCATGTACAATAAGAGCTCTATTTAATCCAAGATTTTTTAAAACAAGACCTGCACTTTCAAGAAGATTTCCATCATATATTCCCATAAGTTGCCCTGTTAAAGGTGCAGGATTAGAAAGTGGTCCTATCATATTAAACAAAGTTCTTGTACCAAGTTCTTTTCTTTCATTTGCAACATTTCTCATTGCCCCATTATATTGTGGTGCAAACAAAAAGGCCATTCCTTTTTCCTCAATTACTTTCGCACTTTCATCTTTACTATAATCTGTTTTTATATTTAATTCTGTAAGCACATCTGCACTTCCACTCTTGCTTGAAACTGCTCTGTTACCATGTTTTGCAACCTTTGCCCCACCACTTGCTGCAACTATTGCTACTGCTGTTGAAATATTAAATGTCTTTCCTCCATCTCCACCAGTTCCACATGTATCAATAAGATGCTTTGGATTTTTAATTTCTACAGGAATAAAGTTATCTCTTAATGCTTTTACTGCACCAAGAATCTGCTCTGGGGTTTCTCCATTTATCCTAAGCCCCATTAAGAAGCCTCCAATCTGACATGAAGTTGCTTCACCTTTCATTATTTGATTTATAACATCTCTCACATCATTTTCACTTAACACTTCTCTTGCTCCCAATTTTTTGATTGCTTCCTCAATAATCATTTTTAATCCCCCTCCTTATTTAGTTAACAGTTAACAGTTAACTAGTAACAGTTAATAAGCTTTTAAGCTACAACTTTAGATGCTCATTGGCAATTAACATGTAACAATTAGTTTTATTGCCCCTGAAAATTTATATCTTTTTAAACTTAAACTTTAATTTCTTTGTTACTTCTGTTCTTCGTTACAGATATTAATAACAAAATTGCTTATGATATGCTTTCCTTTAGGTGTATAAATTGATTCTGGATGAAATTGAAGTCCATAAATATCATGTTCTTTATGTTTCACTGCCATTATAATATTGTCATCTATTGTAGATCCTATAACATCAAGACATTCTGGAAGTGACATATTATCTACTATTAAAGAATGATATCTCATAACATCCATCTTCCTTGGAATTCCTTCAAATATTAATTTGCCCTTTACAGATATTTTGGAAGTCTTTCCATGGTATATTTCGTCTGCACGTATTATCTTTCCACCATAAGCTTGTGCAATACTCTGATGTCCAAGGCATATTCCAAGTATAGGATATCTAGCTCCAAGCTTCTGCACTACATCTATTGAAATTCCAGCATCATCTGGAGTACCTGGACCTGGTGAAATCACTATTCCTTTTGGATTTAATTCTATTATTTCATCAATGGTTATTTCATCATTTCTCACAACCTTAACTTCTGCAAATTCCCCAATATACTGATAAAGGTTATATGTGAATGAATCATAGTTATCAATTAAAAGTATCATCTTAAAGCCTCCTTTAATGCCATTAATTTATTCTGAACCTCTTCAAATTCCTTTTCTGGGACAGAATCAAAAACAACACCTGCACCTGCTTGAAGATATGCAGTATTGCCTTTCATTACTATTGTTCTTATTGCTATTGCCATATCTGTATCTCCTCCATAGGAGAAATACCCAACTGACCCTCCATAAATATCACGTCTATATTCTTCTAACTCTTCAATTATTTCCATTGCTCTTATTTTAGGAGCTCCTGATAAAGTTCCTGCTGGAAGGCATGTACTTAATGCTTCAAAACCGTCTATATTTTGTAATGTCTTTCCTGTAACTGTACTTGTAATATGCATTACGTGAGAAAACTTTTCAATTTTCATAAAGTCTTTTACTTCAACAGTTCCAATTTCACTTATTCGCCCTATATCATTTCTTGCAAGATCAACAAGCATAACATGTTCTGCAAGTTCTTTTTTATCCTGAAGAAGTTCTTTTTCAAGAGCTGAATCTTCCTCCTGAGTTTCGCCTCTTTTTCTTGTACCTGCAATAGGCTTTGTAGATGCTCTCCCATTTTTAACACTTACAACACTTTCTGGTGATGCTCCTATAACTTGATAATCATCATAATCAATTAAATACATGTATGGGGATGGATTAACTTCTCTAAGTCTTCTATAAATTTCAACGAAGGATTTTTGTGTTATACATTTCATCCTTAGAGATGGAACAAACTGAAAAATATCACCTGCAAGAATATGTTCTTTTCCTATACGTACATTTTCTTCATATTTTTCTTTTGAGGTGCACAATTCAAAATGGACATCTTTCTTTTCTTCAAATTCTTCTATATTAGTAGGTCTGCTTAACAGTGAAAATATATATTCTCTTTGATTTTCAACTATGCTTTCATATTCCCTAGGGTCATCATTTAATATGTTATCAATGACAAATACCTTGTGAGTAAAGTGGTCATAGCATATATATCTGCTGTATAAATTAAATCTTATTAAAGGTAAGTCAAGTATATCTGGATTATTAAATTTAAGTCTTTTTTCATACAAACAAATTGTTTCATATCCCATATATCCTATAGCTCCGCCTTTAAAAGAAAAATCATTTGTACTTTCGTCAAAATCTAATCTTATTGATTTTTTTAGTTCATCAATATCATCTATACTTTCTCCCAAAATTTCCTTATATGGATTTTCACCTAAGTATGAGTATCGTCCAAAATAATTTTCTGTACTTCCACTTTCAAAAATGAATTTTCTTCTTCCCTTAAATCCATTAAAAATTCTTATGGGTGTAACTTCATCACCTCTATATTCTGTTATTAATGAAAAAACCTTATTTTCTTTTCTTTTTTCATTAAACTGATCTTTAGAAATATTTATCATCTAACTACCTCCTTTAATTCTTCTACTCTTTAAAATTCATAAAATATATAGTAAAATCCATATTTTTATACACAAAAAAAGTCACTTCATCTCATATTGGGACGAAGTGACTCGTGGTGCCACCCAAATTTTATGTAAAAATAGCTTAGGAAATTTAAATATATTATTCTCAAATACTAAAATAAAACAACGTACGTATGTTAAAAAATTATATTATTTATAGTACTTTGAAAAAAACAAAAGCACTTCATCCTTAATACAGGACGAAATGCTATAATTTCGCTATGCCACCTATGTACATACTTCAATACAGATACTCAAATTTAATACTGAATCCACAATAATAAATAATTTATATCCTGTCAATATAACGGTAGACTTCCGTATATTCCTACTTTAAAATAATTTCAGAATATCACCTCAAAGACCCATTCAGCAATATCTACAGTATCTGTTTCTCACCAAAATAACAGATTCTCTTTACACTAAGCTTTATTGCTTACTTTTCTTATCAACGGCTTTTTAAAGCATATTTACTATATTTGTAATATATCATACAAGCTAAAATATTTCAATACTTTTTTGTTAAAATTTGAGATTTTATTTTAAGTTCAATAATATTTACAGTGAATGTAAAAATACTGTAATGAATTTATTTAATTTGTATCTGCTATATTTATTACAATATATATGTTGCACTATGGAATTTGCAATTACTACTATGTCAATTAATATATATAGTATTAAATATAATACATATCGTCTTTTTCTTTATTCTTATACCCCTCTGAAAGATCTTCTAATGTCATTGAACAGAAAAAGTTTCTGATTTGTTCATTGGCTTTACTCCATAAATTATCAATAAGATAATTTTCCATGTCATTATCTTCTGCTTCTACATCAATTAGCAAAAGATCTCCTTCAAGTACACTTAATATTTGTGCAATGGTGAAATTCTTTGGTTCATCAGTTAAAAAATAACCTCCCTGAGCACCTTTTTTGGCTTTAATAATACCACCTTTTCTAAGTGATGAAAAAATTTGTTCTAAATATCTTTCTGAAATATTCTGTCTTTCTGAAATACTTTTTACTGTAGCCATTTCATTACGTGAATACACGCATATATCAATAAGTGCCCTTAATCCATATCTTCCCTTTGTTGAAATTTTCATTTAATCACCCTTATAAACTCTTTTCTATTTAATCTCTTCTTTTTATTATTATACTATATAATCACCATTCTACAATAACAAAATTGATAACTATTCTTATTTAGATTAAAGTTCAACAGATCTTCTTGGAATTTTAAATCCTATAGTATCCTCTATTTCTTCCAAAGCCCTTTTATTTTTAGGATCTACAAACATACATGTAATTCCTTTTTCACCAGCTCTTCCAGTTCTTCCTATTCTATGTACATAACTTTCAGGTGTTTCAGGAATGTCATAATTATAAATATGAGTTACACCTGTAATATCAAGTCCTCTTGCAGCAACATCAGTAGCAATAAGATATTGTAATTTTGCTTCTCTAAATGACTTCATGATTCTTTCTCTCTTATTTTGAGCTATATCACTATGTATTTTTGCGCAGTTATACTTTCTTGTTGCCATTACTGTTTCAAGATCATCAGCTCTTCTTTTTGTTCTACAGAATATAATAGCCATAAACGGATTATCTTCATCAAGAACCTTGCATAAAGCATCTCTTTTCTGTCTGTCAGTTGTTTCAACTACAAACTGCTTTATTGAATGCATGTCAACTTCTTCTTTTTTTACAGAAATAATTGCAGGATCATTCATGTACCTATATGCAAGTTTTTTTACTGCTGAATCCATGGTTGCTGAAAAACAAAGCATCTGCTTTTTCTTTGACATCTGTTCCATTATCTTTTCAACTTCATTTTTAAATCCCATGAAAAGCATTTGATCCGCTTCATCTAAAACAAAAATCTTTACAGTCTTTAAATCTATTGTCTTCCTTTCTATATGATCTAGTAATCTTCCTGGCGTTGCAACTATTAACTGCACATTTTTATTAAGCTTTTTAAGTTGTGAATTTATATCTTTTCCCCCATAGCATGCAAGTACATTTATTTTTTTGTCTTCATTTAATTTATCCGCTTCATTTGTTATCTGAAGTGCAAGCTCTCTTGTTGGTGTAAGTATAAGTGCTTGAACATCCTTTGATTTTGGATTTATCTGTTCAAATATAGGTAGTAAAAATGCAAGTGTTTTTCCAGTTCCTGTCCCTGCTTCTGCAATTATATCTTTACCATTTTTTATTATTTCAATGCTTTCCTCTTGAATTGGAGTTGGTGCACTAATTCCATTTTTCTTTAATATATCAACTAATTCTTTAAATATTCCAAGTTTTTTGAAATCCATTATATCAAACCTTCCTCGTTTATCATATTCTCATTTATCATATTGTTGTCTTCTATAGTATAAGTTAATATTAGTAATTGTCAAATTAAAATCCCGTAGTTATTATTAAAGTTCTCATTTATATTGTTATAATAAATTTAATTTATCACAAGGAACATCCAATTTAAATTGTTAATTGTAATTTATATACCCAATATAGGTTGAATGTTATCTCTCTGAACAATTGCAACTGAAGCCTTTAATGCATAGCATAAAGCTAAAATTCCAAGTATACTAGAAATATTAATATCTCTACTCGGTTGCAATGAATATTTATATGTGCCTTCTGCTTTTTGTTTTACACGTATATTATAAGTTTCAAATGCAATATAAGTAGAAATTAACCTACTTGTAAAAAATCCATAGACAGCCTGAAGAGCTAATGCATCTGGGTTATTCTGGAGATTTGTTGTATTATTTATTCCACTATTATTTTCATTATTATTATTATTTTCCTTATCATTACTGGCTGAAATTTTTTCTAATAAAAGTTGTATACCTTGAGATGTTGAATTAATAAATATGCTGTCTGAAGTTAAAGTTATAAAATTAGCAAATTGTTGAAGGTACAATAATTGTAATAAATACTTATCATCTTCATTCATGTTTCCAAAATCAATATTATTATATTGATCATTATTCTGTGATTTTTCTTTATTTTCATACTGATCTTTTTCATTATTTAAATTCTCTTGTGATTCACTATTGTCATATTTACTATATAAATCTTCTTCACATGTGTTTTTTTTTCTTTTTTTATTAGTACTCTTCTTTTTTGACATCTTGATGCTCCTAAAATTGTTCCCTAGTCTATAATATTTGTAAATAACTTACTTTGTTACATAAAAGAAAACTATAAAAATAGCAAATAATTTTTAATTTAAGTTTTTAAAAATTATTTGCTATTATTAAAATACTATTATAAATAATAAGTCTATTTTCACCTAATAAATAGTGATAAGAGCACTTTTCATTTATTATTTTAAAACCTTCATCACTGGAATAATCATAGCCATAAGGTATATCAAGTAGGGTTGAGAAATATTCTTTATAATTACCATTACAGATATCATATTGATAATTAATAAAATATCTCAAATAGTGCATACAGTATTTAATTTCCCAAATAATTAAAAGCTTATTTCCAGTGATTGTTTTTAATATCTTACTATTTATAGTCTTTGGATAACAATTAATTTCACATATTTTTATCTTTTCACATGGTCTTAAGCATATTGTAATATTACTAGATACTGATGTTTGTTTGAATATATTATACATAATGTATGTTTCAACCTTGTTAGTTGATAAACACATTTCAATTGGTTTTTCTTCAACATTATATATATAATCATAGCAAATAAATCCTTTATTATTAATACTATCAATATATTCATCCTCATATATTGCAACTTTAAAAGTAACATCTGCTTTTTCATGACACTTTAAATTACCAATATGCAGTTTTTCTGTAGTTGCTCCATACTGAGTTATACCATTTATCTTAACAGAATCCTTTATAAACAAAGTTTCTTTAGGTATTTTATCTTTTAAACATATATTTTCAACAGTTTTATTGCTTATATTTGTAATATTTATTGTATAAGTAAGTACATCAGAAATAGATGCAATTACTTTATCTACTTCTTTCCTCACACTCAAATTTTTATCAAGAATAGGTGTTACAACACGGTTACTTAGTATTGTATCATATATAACTGGACCCTCTTCTGAAACCTTGTACCTGTAATTCACTCTTCCTTGATTAATTACTATCAAATTTATCATCCTTACTACAATTGCTTTTTTCTATTTTTATAAATTCCCATCTTTACAAAGTACTTTTTTATTATTACAAATATATTCAATAAAAAGTGTAATGCTTATAAAAACATAGTTACACTCTATATTTGTTATTGTAACATCTTCTATGCAGTAATCTATATCATAATAATCTTCTTTATTTGTATCACCTGGAACGACAATAAAAGTGCTTAATGGAATATCTTTTTTTATATAAAAGCTCTTACTTCCATAATTAATATAAAATGAAGTGTGTAAATACCCACATAATACTAATTTTTTACCACTTAATCTTTGTCCTTCATAAGAAACACCTTCAATAGTGTCTATTAAATTTACGCATGGTAAATGTAAAACTGCATTTTTAAAATCTATATACTTATTGTCTATATATTCACAAAAACTAAATTTATCATTTACATTAATTTGCTTAAAATATCTTTTTTTATATGTGTTATCTATAAAATTTTCATTTATTGTTTTTGCAATATCACTCAATTTTTATTCCTTTTTTATTAATTTCACTAACTAGTATATGATTTTCATGATAAATTGAGCTAAAATGTAATAATTTCATTTAAAGAATAATAATTTAAACATACATAAATTACTTCCTTTAATCTTATATTTTAATAAAATACAAAATATATATGTTGCAATAATTATTCTGCATATAATTTTAAAAATCCTGTAAGGATTTTCACCTTAATTGTCAATTCTCAATTGTCAACTGTCAATTACAATATATATACACTACTTAGAAATGAACAATTATTAAAAAATGCGTAACCCCTAATCTGGACTTACGCATTAAAATATTTATATTAAATTAGTAATTATTTTTACTATTAGCACATATCTACAATTTGAACTTTATATACAACTGTTATAATCTGTCCTGGTGTCATTGTTCCTAAATCAAATCCAGCTGATGGATTATAGTCTGGATAAGGTGTTCCATTTATAGTTGTTGATCCTATAACAAACATTGTATTATGAGGTGTAGGATCCTGAAATACAACATTTGTAGCATTAATATTTCCTACATTCTGAATAGTAACTGTATAAGTTATCTGTTCTCCTCTTGTTGCATATTGTTTATTAGCAGCTTTTGTTACATTAAGACTTCCATATGCTATATTTGTTGTTACTGTATTTGAATAGCTTGTATCAGTGTAATATGGCTGTTTTGGATCTACTGGATATTCAAAAGCAATAACTGCTTGGTTAATGACTGTATTTGTTGCTGGAACTGAAACTACAGTTACTACGAATTTTACAGTTACTACATTACCTATTCCTATATCTCCCAAACTAAATCCAGTTGTTGGATTACTTAATGGTTGGCTTACTCCATTAACTTTTACGCTTCCAGTCTTAAATGTTACTCCATTTGATGGTGTATCCTGGAATACCACACTATAATCAATTACATTACCTACATTAGTCAATGTGATTGTATAAGTGATTTCATCACCTATAGTGGCTATGGTTTTATCGACAGCTTTAAGTGCAGTTATCTTACCTAAAACCACATTTGTTGTTACTGAATTACTTGGTACATCCTTAGTTGTTACTGAACCACTTGGATCAATTCTATAACTAAAGTTAATATTAGAAGTATTCTCTACATATGCTGGAGTTGGAAGTGATGTTACTGTAGCTTGGAATTGAATAAGCGAAGTATTTCCTGATATGATATTATTTGGCATATTAAATCCTGCTATAGGATCATAAGTTGGATAACTTACTCCATCAATGACCAAAGTACCAGCTTTAAATGATGCACCATTTGATAAAACATCGCTAAAGAACAACTGAGATATTGTTGTATTTCCTGTATTTTTAATTAAAAGACTATAGTTTAGAACATTCTGTATTGTTGCATATACTTTATCAACGACCTTAGACACTGTCATGCTTGGTTGAATTATTATAGTATTTACAGTATTTGATTGATAAGATTTAGTATAATACTGACCATTTGGATCAATCTTATAACTTAATGTTCCAACAGCATAGTTTATTACCGAAGCATGTGTTGGTAATGGAATAACAGTTACAGTAAAGACCACAGTTACAGTATCTAATGGATTAATGTTTCCTAAATTAAATCCTACAGTAGGATCATAATCTAAATGAGTTGTTCCATTAACCTTTACAGAACCTAAATTGAAAGTTATATCGCTCTGAAGACTATCTGTAAATATTACATTGTCAGCTCTTACAGTACCATTATTAGTAACAACAACTGTATAAGTCAAAATATCTCCTATTGTAGCATAATTTTTATCTACAGTTTTTGTTAATGCTATTGAGCCTAGATTTATTTGTGTTGTAACCGTATTTGAATTAATCTGAACTGGAATATCTGAACCATTAGGATCAATACGATATGAGAATGTTAAATTAGCTGTATTAGTTACTAATGACGGATTTGGTACAGATGTTACAATAGCTTCAAAAGTAACAACAACAGTATCTCCTGATATTATATTACCTAATGTGAAACTGTTATAAGGATTATATCCTGTATAAGAAGTTCCATTTATTGTTACTGAACCTTGTATAAATGTCAAACCTGATGGAATAACATCTCTAAAGTTAACGTTCTTAGCTAGTGTGTTTCCTGTATTTGCAACACTTACTGTATAAGTCACTAAATCATCAATTGTTGCATAAGCTTTATTTACTGATTTAGTAGGAGTAAGACTTCCTAAATTAATTTTAGTTGATACAGTATTTGTTCTTCCTTCTACAACCACAGGTTGATTTAATGGATCTATATAATATTTATAATCTATAGTTGCAAAGTTATAAATATAATAATCTGATGGCAATGTCTGAACTGTTACAGAAAAAGTAACTACAGAGCTTCCATATCCAGCTATATAATTTAAATTAAATCCTGTATTTGGATTATAATTTGAATAAGATGTTCCATCAATCTTTACAGATCCTGCAACAAAATCTAAACTTATTTTTATACATAATTTTAATAAACCATGAATAAATTAATTCTTTTACTATTATAATAAAAATGAATGAACTATTTATATTATTTTATAAGCAACATATTTTATTGAGGGGGGATATCTTCAATAATGGACATTAAAATTGCTTCAAATACACCAACACTAGTAAAAAAAATACTTGGTAGCAATACTTTCAATTCATCAGAAAATGGAAGTGTAGATACACAGACTTTCACACTATGTTCCAATACTTCTTATATGGATAATTCAGCTATAACAATAACAAATATAGAAACATATTACTCTGATTTAGGATTATTAAATGTTCTATCAGATACAACATCAACTGAAAGAGTGACCACATTAAATCTATCAAAAGATATTTCTGAAGAATCAATTCCTTCAGTTATAAATACCATTCCAAATATTAATAAATTATATGAAGAAACTTTACAAATGATCAATAATAGCGCTGATTCTAAGGATTATATATCAAAAGAAACTTATCTTCTTTTAGGACTTCAGAATCTAGTAAATATAGATTTTACTATTTCAGATTATATTTCGTGTAATGATAATATAAAATTCTGTTGCTGTTATGATTCTTTAAAGAATTTTATAAACAGTGCATGGACTATCATACATTCTATATGCATTTGTGATAGGTATCTTTATTTTTTGATTGGACAATCATCTATAACATATAACTATAGCTTAAAGATCTATAATGAACTTGTTTTATCAACAAAGCTTTTGGATAATACTATAGATAATTTAAGCATAGATTCTTCTTTCAACACTAATGATAAACAATCATTGATTTCCATAAAAGCTTCCTTGAAAAATTATATTGAAAATATTGAAGTTTCAGAAAATAATATTCCATCTTTTTTAGACTTTGAAAATGTATGTTCAAAAATAATAACTTCATTGGATTTATGTTTAAAAATTATTTCTTCATCCACTGTTTTTAACTGTGATGCTAATTCAATTAATCCTATTTATTCGTTAATAAATACAGTAAATCTTATAAAATATACTCTTGCAGCTATAACCTCTTCTTATTCATGCATAAATGACGATTATCAAACAATAGTAAGTAATATTAAATCAGCATTATCTTTTTTAACATCTATTGTAGCAATAAATAATGATATTAATCTTGTTAATAACTTTAATTCTAATATAATATTAAAAAAGACTTCATCAAAAGTATTAAATACTGAAAATAGCAATGATAAATTAAATTCTAATATTCTTACATCATTTAATTTTATATCTGAAAACGGACAACCATTTAATATAGAATCATCAAATTTAAAGATAAATAACAATGAAAATATACAAGAATCTACTAAAACTATAAATACTGAAATATATGATAATAATTCTTCTTCTGAAGAATCCATAATAACAAAAAGCGTTACACTAAATCTATCATTTTATGTGTGTAATTTAAATATAAGAGTTTCAGGGACAATAGGCTCTGATAATTTTACAGCATACATTTTCTATTCAAATTTATATAACTTGAGCTATTTTGGAATTAATGATACAAATGTTACTATAAATGTGGATATTCCTGAGAATACAAATAAATTCAATATTTCAGAATGTTTAAATCCCAGTATTAAGGCATCTTCTGTCACTCCAAATTCAAATTATAGCTTAACATCTAAAGATAGTTTTAACGCAGATATTAAACTTGAATTTACTCTAAATGGTGAAGTACTTATAACTTCTATATTACCTATAGTCATTGCAAAATAAAATCCTTGTTTAGAATTTTATCATATTCTAAACAAGGATTTTTAAGTATTAGAAATCAGTATATTTGTAAGCGCTGATATTGGTTTAATAATGGGAACCTGTGTTGAACAACTACTACATTCAACATTATTTATACATAAAATAAATTCATTTGAAATCATGTCATTTATACATTGAGCATTTTGTATTTTAGCACTTATTATTACGTCTATCTTCTTATTTTTTATTTCATTTGAATTATGAAAATTTACACTTACCCATGTTCCATCCTGAACAAACTCTAAGTTTTCTATCTTTTTACCATCTATTGAAGCATAACTTTGCATATGATCAAATATAAGATTTTCACCTATGTTATTTTTTAAAAGAATATCATAATTTACATTTGTATCTAAAGTATTGAATGAAGCTTTAGCGCTTATTTTTTCCCCATCTATTGCAGGAACTATATTAGTAATTTTTTCTGCTTTCATATTTATTTTAACACTATTAAACTTTATATTTATTAGATTTGATTTTGTTATTAAACCATCTACACCTTCGTATCCCTTTATTTTAATATAAGCCATATTGCTAATTATATAGTTACTTTCAACTATTGCTGCAAGATCAGTTATATTTGTTGCGATTGTTATTTCAATTTCTTTGTTTTCTTCCACTGCTGGATTATCAATTTCTATCTTTAATGCTTTCTCACCATCATCATATTGAAAACTCCCCTCAATAATTTCTCCTTCACATTTTACAGAACTGTTCTTGTAATTAAATGTAAGTGCTCTATGGAGAGTTTCTTCAATAATAAATGAGCTATAAATTTCTTTTATACATGGTGCATTGAATTTAACTATAAAGTTAAGCGAATGATTATATACAGCAATATTTTCTTCTATGTCATTCAAAATTCATACTCCCTTTTCTTTATAAATTTTATTACGGTCCTTATATGTATATTTCCAATAGATATTTCATATAACAACAAAATAATTCTAAAGACAATTTATGTATTTTTGTTTTACATAATAAAAATACCCCAAGATAAAAATCCTGGAGCATATCTTTATAAACTTTAAAGCTTATAATCTAAGTTATAATACAGAAAGTATTATTTATATTAAGATTATTTTTATACTGTTCTATTTACTGGTTGAGGACATGGTTTAATATTTGTGCAAGGTGACAATGGTGGACATACAGGTGTTGTTGCTGCACCATCAGTACAAACTACTTGAGCACCTGAATTAGTCATTACAGCTAATTTCTCTGTTGTTGTAGCATAAATTTGTTTATTTATTACTAATGATAAATCACCTGTTGCAACAAATGTCGCATAAGTTATAGGATCACCAGTTGCTGGTGCTGTATAATTATAAGTTGAATTTACTGGTCTTATACAGTCAACAATTATACAACTATCAAATTCTTCACTAATGTTTAATTTTGTATTTGTTGGTAAGCATAATCTACCTGCAAAATTAATACTTAGTGGGAATCCTAAATTACTTAATAATGTTGGATTACCTAAACTTGTTTGAGATTCTACTGACCCTGTTCCTATTAAGTTTGCTATAAATGGAGTTCCTCCAATAGTTCCTGTTATAGAAATACTTAAATTACAAACAGAAAAAGCGATTCCTTTTTCTACAATTTTAGTCATTGCATAAGCTTGTTCTGTCTGATTACAGCAGCATGAATTTGTCTTAATGCTTCCTGCAAATTGATTGTATAAAGGTGTTGTTATATTTCCGCTTGTACACGAACATGCAGCTTGAGAAGCAGTTAAAGTAAGAGATTTACTATCTACAAATCCACTTATTGTAGTATTTTCTGAACCTATACAGTCATAACTGTAATTTACACCTGTAATACATATTTTTCCTGATGGATTAGTATTTTGTAATAAATTAGTCTGGAATACTAAATTTGTAGGATACCCAGTTTCATATTTATTTATACACATACAATTTTGAATTACATCAGCAAGTACAGGTACCAAAACTTGAGTTGATACGTCTCCCTGATTTATTATTACTGGTGTATCACAAGGAGTACATCCACAGTTTATTTTTGAAACACTTGAAGAATTCGTAGAAAAACAATTGTTATTTACTGGTGATGGTGTTGTACCATTACAATTTGCCATTATAAAATAACCTCCTTATTTATGAAAGTTCTATTTCGATAATTTTTATCCTTATAGTGTATATTATGATAAAGTAATTACTTTGTTCATAAAAGTTATAGTACATTTATGCTTTTTAATGTAGAACAAGTATAATGTAAACTTAATATTAATATATATATTAGAAGAAATATTTCAGGAGGGTTTAAATGACTTTTATGAGAAAATTCAACACTATACTTCATAAATCCAATGACAAGATTTTCATGATAGATTCTGAAGATGGTATTAATCTTTCAAATTTTGATATGAACTTTAAATTATTATCATCTAGACAAATAGAAGGCGGCAGTTTCTCATTCATTGACTACTGGTTTGACTTAACTCCTGATGATAAAATATATGGAATCATTAATAATAAAAAAAATTCATTACTTTTTTATCGTATAACGGATAAATATATAATAAAAAATGTTTTACTGAAATATAATCCTGATAAAGTATTTGTAAAATTTGTTTATGCAAAACAAATTAATTTATTTACGCATATACTCTATTATGAAATAGATAAGTTGAACCCATACAATGTAAAATTAATACATCTTTATAAAAACAATTTGACTTGGAATAAATATGTCGTTGATTCATTTTCATATAATGTTCTTACAAACTTTTTAGTTACATATGATAACGACTTTTCACCTTATATATTTTATTACAAGCTTGTAAACGGATTTGAAGAATTATTTGTCTCAATTTTTGATACATCCTCATGTATATGGTCAGATCCACAAAAGTTAACTAATTCTAAAAAACCTAAAATCTATCTTTCAGCTATTAAGGATTCTAAAAACCATTATCATATAATATATTCTGAAAATAATTTTAATAAATATTATTGTACTTACATACATGGTTATTTTGATGATGGTGATTTTAAACAATTAAATAATTTTAAATTAAGTGACACAGTTGCATGTACATTTCCTAATGTAATTGAATATAATGATACTATATATGCCCATTGGGTTGAATATCATAATTTATATGTAAGTATCTCACCTGATGGTGGATATACATGGGATAAAGTATCTATTTCTGGAGCTTCTTCTGCCCTACCATTTACATGTTGTAATTATCATGATAACAATAACAAACATGATACTTTTAATTATTTTACTTTGTATATGGTTGATGCTTCTGAAAAAATTCTTGGGTTAGATTAACTATTAATTTAAAATATTGCATTATATATAATATGCACTAAAGTGTTTTCTAGAAATCATAAAGGAGATAATTAAATTGGTAAATACAATTAAAATAAACTGCAGTGAAGCAGCATATGTTGATAAATATCATTCTTACGTTAATTTTTCAAAAAGTAGTAATTTAATAGCTGGGATCATTAATAACCGTAACCTTGGAGTAAATTTATATAAAACAATATTAAATTTCAAACTTTCTGATATAACTCCAGACTCAGTTAAAAGTGCTTATATATTCATCTTTGTAGAAAACATGAAATATTCTGGCAACACTCCAAGTAATATTGGAATATGCGGTAATTATGAACATATTGATATTCCAGTTCTTAATTGGACTTCTTTTCCTAAGGAAGGTTCTACGGAAATATTGAATTTGAGTATGCCTAGAAATTCAACCGGCTCATATATAAAAATAAATGTAACATCCATACTCAAAGAACTTTCAAAATTTGATATAAACTACAACTTTATTTTTACTCCTACTTCAGTAAATTCAAGCATGATAATAAAATTAGGATCATGTAACTGTAGCAATCCTCCTTACTTAAAACTTGAATTATTTGAAGATGATCCTATATATAAACATACTGAAAGAGAAATTGATGATAATTTCTCTACTGAAGAAGATAATCTTGATTTAAACGAAAAAGATGAAATGCTTCCAGGTTCATCAGACATTATATTCCAAAATAATATATCTGATAATATTGATGCTCCTGAAAACAATTCTAAAAATTCATATGATATTGAATATTCTGACGACATAAAAAAAGAGGATATAAATTATAGAAATAAAGATATGTTAAATGTATATGATAAAGTTCTTGATATACCAACACTTTTTACTGAAGTATTAAATACCCTTGCATATCAATCAGAACTTCTTGACAATTTGAAAATTCCTGATAACAAAGAAGATTTTGACAATATGTTTTCAAATATTTCTGGTAAACTCAATAATGTTAATGAAGAAATTTTAAATCTTTATAATGAACTCTCAACTAAATCTTCTTCAAAAGATATTGTTCTTACAAATACAATGATTGAAAAATTAAATCAAAAACTTGAATCACAAACTTCGATAATTAATTCTATAAAGGTAATAACATCTGATAATTCTTTAACTGAAGATATAGAAAAAACAAATGATCTTATTTTAACCTTATCTGATAATATAGAATCATTATATACGATTTTAAATGAAATAAAAGAAATATCATCTGCAAATTCAACATCTGAAGAAATAACTGCATTAAATTCAATTATGACACTACTAGTAAGCTCTCTTGAAATTCAAAACTCGGATATATCTTCTTTAAAAGAATTTATTGAAAACACATGTACTAAAACTGATGCATCTGATATAAATTCTTCCATAACTGAACTTAATACAATTTTCAGTAATCAAACATCTTTAATAAATAGCATAAATGAAACTTTAGGACGAACATGTTCAACTGATGATTTGAATTCTACTAATAATTTTATTTCTAATTTATCAGGAAATATTGATTCTTTATATGAAATAGCAAATTCCATAAAAGAAACTGCTTTAAATATTCCAACATGTGAAAATATCGATGATATAAATAAACTTATTTCTAATATTCAAAATACCATTAATGAACAAAACTCACAGCTTGAAGATATAAAATATAAATTTACTGGTATTATTTCAAAAAATGATATAGAAAATACAAATGCTTTAATTATTAATTTAAATAAATTGATAGATAACAATAATAGTAATGTTGATGAACTTAATAATACTGTTTCTATATTAAAATCTGATTTTATTAATCAAATGAAGGATAATTCATCACTTATTTCATCTTTAAAGGATATATGTTCCAAAAATATTGAAATAGGAAACCTTGAAGAACTTATAACTTCATCTATTACAAGTTCATTTTTATCTCAAAATAGTATAATATCATCTATTAATGAAAACTTTTCAAAGCTATGCAATTCTGATGATGTTTCAGCTTTAAAAGAAAATTTGATTTATCTTCAAAATAATCTTGATAATAGTAGCGTAGAATTTAAATCCTATACTAAATTAAATGAATCATACTACAAGTCAATAACACAATCATTAGAAAAATTCGATGCTAAACTCTCAAGTTTTGAAGCTATAAATAAAAAGCTTGATTTATTTGAAAACAATTCTACACTTCTTTCTAATAACTTTTTAGATTTAAATAAAGAAGTTGAAAAATTAAAAAATGTTGTTATACCTGTTTCTCAAAACCTTGAATTATTACAATCTGATTTCAATGAACTTAAGGATACCATATTAACATCTTATTCTGCTAAAAATGATAATAGTGTTCCTTCAGATACTTCTGAGATTAATTCTATTAATGAAAGACTAAATATTATATGCGAAAACATTCAGAAGGTAATGGATGTAATATCAACAATAACCATAGAGCCATTAGATTAGCTATAAATTAAAAATAATAAACTCCACCATAAAGCACAATCTTTTATTGATTATATGCTTTATGGTGGAGTATTTTTTAGGATATTTTCCATATTCTAAGACTTATATTATCTACATTTATATCTGTTGTACCTGTATTTTGAAAACTTATATAGTTGTTTTTAAAAGGCTCAACTCTAACAAGAGTAGAAATATAAATAGTTCCATTATCCTTCCTATAAAACAACCCCTGATTTAAAGGATATTCATTTAATTTTAATTGTATGCCTATATAATCTTCAATTGAAGTATAACCAATAAAATTTGCATGACCTTCTAAAGTTATAAAATATACTCCTCCACGATTTAATTTTACAAAACATGTACCATTATTATAATCTATTACATATCTATTTCCAGACATCCTATTACCCAGTTCAATGTAATCTCCTTTTGGAACTGTCTGACAGTCAAATTCCATAGAATAAAAAGTTGCACAGTCTGAATCTGAGCCCTTTGGACCAGTAATGCCTTGCATACCTCTAGATTCTAAATTATCTGCTATTGGAATATTGAAATTTTCAATATTACTATTAATAATCTCGTTTGATATACCAGTTTTAGTTATATGCGGATTAACAAGTACCTTTTCAATAAAGATCATATTATTTGGTATATTACTAACAATTAAATAATAATTTCCTGATGGAATATCTTTTAAAATGTATGTTCCGTCAGCTCCTGTTATTGTAGTGTATTCAGTAGATTGTCCATCTTCAGTATATAATTTTATTACCACTTTATCTACACCGTAAAACTCCATTTTCGGTAGTATAAGAATATCCTTGAAGGATAAAATCATTATTTAGTTTAAGCTGAAGTGCAATATAATCTTTCTCATTTGGAGTTTCTAAAAATTCTCCATAACAGGAGTAATCAATCATAAATGTTCCTTCTCCATTTAAAATTACATAATTACTATTATTCTCATAAGAACTAAACTCACCATTATTAACTGCACTACATCCTAAATTAACGGTACATCCTCTTTTAACTTCCTGATTATCTAGATAAATACTATTTAGGTTATTGTACGTATAACAACATCCTGAAGGTCCTGGAAGCCCTGGTGGCCCTATTAGTCCATCATTAAATGCTATTGGTGCATCAACAGTATCAACAAATGTTCCTGACGGAACATCTATAAGCTTTGGAGTAACTCCTGTGTTTGTTACATATCCTTTCGCAGTAACAAATAAATAATCCTGAGGTATATTTGAAAAAACAGCATAGTATTTTTGTGGTATTACCTTATCTATTAAATACTTTCCATTAGAATCTGTAATTGCAGAATAATCTGTTCTTATTCCATTTTCATCATATAAAGTTACAACAACACCAGCCTGACCCTTTTCTCCTGGGTCATACACACCATTTTTATTTGAATCAATCCATACAAAATCACCTAAAGTTACAGTGTCTTTTCCAGGAAGCTTTACTTGTATTCCAACTTTTTCAGGTTCAACAGGAAGAAGTTTTGCATCTTTTCCATCTTCGTCTGTAAAAGTTCCCCTTAAAGCAAATGAATTCCAACCTTTAAGTCCTTCATTTACACCTAACGGTACTACACAGTCAACATATATATTTAGTGTCTGTCCAGGCCTTATTATTGTTCCACCTGTTGTTATTATTTTAAAAGATTTTGCATTGGTAATTGGTGATGGTGGTGTTTTTGTCCAATCATTATCTCCTGGTATTGTACCTCCACTTTCACTAAATCTTTCTGGATTGTAACTTTCAGAGTACCATATTTCTATTGTAGGTGAAGGATCTCCTTGATATGGAGGAGTAAGTTCAGCTACAATATTCTGACCAAGATATACAGGAAATTCTGATCCACGGCTAGTAGTATTTAGTATTACTCCTGTATCTCCAATATGAGGTAATATATCAACCATTTCAATATTTCTATAATTTGTATTACTTATATTTATAAATGAAAGTTTATATAATGCTGGACCTCCATTATAAGTATTTCCAACATCTGGCCATTGAGTGTAATTTGTATCAAGTGCTCCCTTTACTTTTTTATCAGATGCATATTTAGTATTTAATGTTGTCCAAACCCACTGATTAGAAAAATATTCTGCATATGAAACAGATACATTGCCTATATACTCAACTTCTATAGGAAGCAAATCAACTATTATAGGATTTACTATTGGTGATGCCCATGCATTTATAAATCCCTCATAGTTTATTGTATCTGTTGGAATTACACTTCCACTTGGATGATTATATTTTGAACCATTAATTTCTGCAACGCCATCTAAATAAGTTGTAAAATCAGTCTGTTCTGGTGAAATTTGATCAGCATAATAATTAACAACATTAACTGCAGTATCCGTAGGTTCTGCAGTTGGATCAACTACTCCATTTAAACGAGGTGCGTCACTTTGAGTAAAATCTATATCGGCATCTGGAAATTCCCATTTAAGTCTTGTAACCTTATTAGGTGTTGTTGGAAGATTATAATATGTCCAATAAGGATTATATCCATATGGAAATCCTACTCCTATTTCTGTCCATGAAGGATTTACTACACTATAATCATCTGTTGTATAGAATAAGTGAAATGTTTTAGCTGGAAATGTTCCTAATCCTCTTATAGAAAAGTTTCCTGGAAAGACCTTTTCTATTGTAACATTGGCTGGAATTGTGTCTATAACAACAAGATTTGTAAGGGCAGTATTACCATTGTTTTGAATATATATTTCATAGCTTATTAAAGCTCCAGCATAACTATGGTTAGGGCCATACTTGCTTACTCCTGTCATTGGAAGAAGAGATGTAACTTTAGATGTCTGATTTGAATAATCAAGTACATTTCCTTCAGAATCAATAAGCTTAACATTATTAGTAAGATCAGTATTTAAAGCTACATTTTTATCTATATTTACTTTAATTATTAATAATAAATTATTACCTGTATACTGAGTGATACTCCAAGTAATGCCTGTATCTCCTGGATCTTTTACATAAGTTGGTGGGTTGGGATTTAAAATACCTCCACCTTGATTCATTACAACAGGTACAAATAGTGGATCTAAAGTCATACCAGCTGGAAGAGTATCCTTAATTGTAAAATTATTAAGTGCTGCTCCTCTATCACCTAAATTTTTTAAAAATATAGAATAGTATGCATACCCTCCTGGAGTTGGATTATTATTTACTGGAGAAGTCATTAATTTATCTATATCCCACTTAGCTTTAATGCTTAATGTTACAGTTGGGGCAATTGCAGTAAATGATGGTGTATCTGATCCTGCTAAATATAACTGAGCATTATTAGTACAAGTACTTCCATTTAATGTTCCATCTTTAAATTTGCATATTAAGTCTATTTCATAAGCAATACCTGTATCAGTTACCGGTGGAAAGTTAAAAGTAATAACCTTGTTTAAGCCTACTGTTTGTACTGAATAAGTTATCACTGGATCTACTGCAGAAAAATCTAGTTCAATATAGGATGGAACTGTATCTACAAGAACAGCAGGATTAATTTCTGGAAGTGTAAGTCCATTAAAACTAGCCTGAATGGTATAGGTAAAAGAAGTATCATAATTAACCGTTGTTTTATCAACATGTTTTAATAAAAATGCCATTTTTTCTCCTATTAATTTTAAGTATTTACCAAATTATATATAATTTGAATATCTTTTTATAGAATGTAATCATTCTTTTTATTGACACATCTACTGTACATATATACAAAAATATTATTTAAACAATAAACTAATTTATCTGTCTTATTTATTTAAATAAAAATGTGCTAAAGCATAATAAGTATACTCTAGCACATTTCTTGTTATTTTTAAGAATATTTAAATTTGAAATAAGATTAATTAATTGGGGTAAATTAAAAATTTAAAGTTATTAATAAATTTTTTAAATTAGTTATTTTCTATTATCTCTATTATTTTTGATTTACATCTTCCACCGTTGCAACATCCTGATCCAGCAGTAGTCGCTTCTTTAACTTCCTCAAAAGTTTTTGCACCATCTTTAACTGCTTTTACAATTTCTTCTTCAGAAACTTTTTTACATAAACAAATATTTCCCATACCGTTTCTCCTTTTACAATTATAATTTTTCTTAACATATACGTTATAAAATTTAATATTAAATAATATTTTTATTCTTCTATTGAAATAGCTGCAACTGGACAGCTATCACAAGCTTCTCTTACATTTTCTTCATTATCTGCACTTACTTCACCTGCAACTGCAACTCCAGTATCGGTAGTAAATACCTCTGAGCATATTCCTTCACATAATCCACAACATATACATGTATTTTCATCCACAAATGCTTTCATTATTAGTTCCTCCTAGACACACTTTCTTAGTTTCTTATTAAGATAATTTATATAATTATTATAATTACATAAATCTATAATTAAGCAGCTGAGAGAATTATTATTACTCAGAACTTGAGAGATTATAACTTTATACCTTGCAATTAGTTTGATTCAACATATAAATCATATCTGAGTTAATAATAATTACCCAACTCTTATAATCATTATTAATCAATAACGATTATTTGTCAATACTTTTTTAGTTTTATTCAATTATATTTTTATAAATTTAATTTCATAAAAAAATCGTAACTAAAGAGAATTTTTTTACTCATTAATTACGATTTAGAGCCGTTGAAAGAAAAATGTAATGCAACAACTTTTTTATTCTATTATAATCTCTAACAATCTTGTAAGTTCTAGTCCTTGAATTGCTGTAACTTTCGCACCTTTTATATCATTTAATCCAACGCTTATTCCTGCAATTTCACAGGTTGTAAGATCAACATTTTTTAAACTTGTATTATAAAATACTCCATTTAGTAAATTTGTATTATCAAACATTATTTTATTAATACTTACTTCTTGAAAAACTCCTTCTTCAAAATTGCACCTATTTATGTGTACCTTATTTAATTTTGAAAAAGAAAAATTCGAATATTTACCAAGGCAATCTTTAAGTAATACATCCTTCATCATACATTCATCGAATTTTGCACCCAAGAGCTTACAGTTTATAAATTCTACTCTTTCTATGCTTCCATTCCCAAAATCAATATTTGATAAATCGCAGTTTTCAAATACAGTATCAATAATATCTATATTTTTAAAAATACAATTATCAAATACCACATTTCTAAAAATGCAAGAATCAATATTCATGCCTTTTTCTTCTTTACCTTCTATAATTTCACTATCAACTATTTTATTCATTATTTTATCACTTAGTACTATTTCATCATAAAAATCTTCTATATCTTCAAAATCATCTACAAATTTTGGTTTATTTATTTTTAAACTTTTGTTCATTTAAAGCTTCCCCATTTCTTAAATAATTTTATTAATTATACAATATCACATAATTATTATAGTAACATTAATTTTATAATTCTGCACTATATGAATATATATTGCAATTGATAAAAAAATTGCTACAAAAAATCATTTATTTTAAAATAATCAAGATTACAACATATTTTTCTATAACATTTCTATTGATATGAATTATTCCCATGTACAATATATGGATTCACGTGAACCATACAATGTTTTATTTCTTTATCTTCTTCTATATACTGATGAACTTTCATCGCAATACTATGGCCCTCTTCAACTGACATTTCAGAATCAACTGAAATATCTACATCAACATATAATTTACTTGCATACTGACGTGTTTTAAGATTATCAATCTTTATAACACCCTTAGTATTAATTATCTTTCGTCTTATTGTCTTTACCTTTTCATCACTTGCTGATGCATCTATAAGCTGATTTACACTCTGCTTGCATATATCATAAGATATTTTTATTATGATTATACAAATTACTATTGCAACTAATGGATCTAAAACCGGAAACCCCATTCGTGCTCCTATAATTCCTATTAAAGCGCCTATTGATGATAATGAATCTGATCTGTGATGCCACGCATCTGCTTTTAAAGATGTACTGTTAATTTTCTTAGCATATATTAGTGTATAATAATACATGGCTTCTTTAGATAAAATTGAAATTATAGCAGCCACTACAGCAAGAACTCCTGGTACTCTATAATTTTTATTAATTATGTTCTCAATTCCTGAATATCCAATTCCAAGTGCTACTATAAATAGTACAATTGATAAAAATAAAGCTGTTATGCTTTCAATTCTTTCATGCCCATAAGGATGCTCTTTATCAGCTTTTTTGCTAGAAAGTTTTAACCCTATTATTACACCTATGGTTGTGAATACATCTGAAAGTGAATGAATACCGTCTGCAATCATTGCTGCGCTAGTTGCTACTATTCCACAAAATACTTTAATTATAGAAAGAACTAAATTTCCTATGATGGTATTTATACTTACCCTTACTCCAATTTTTAATCTATTATCTTCCAATTTTTTGTGCCCCCTATATTCTCAATTGAGTTTATCTTATTAAAATTAATATATTCATTAATCTATATATTTGTGAAATATTTTTAGTAAGAATAAAAAATATAACTCCTATACTCTGTTTATATTGAGTGTATTTTTTTGTTTTAAGATTATACTTGTAAAATTATATATGAATAATAACCCGCTCATTATCAACTGATAATATCATTCAATATTATTGTGACATAAATATAAATAAAGCATAACATTTCTGCTATGCTTTATTTATATTTACTATTTATTATTGTAACTGAATAGACTCAATTAATATACCGCCACTTAAAGTCTTGTTAAAGAGAAAAGATACTTCGTCTATGTTACTTAAATCTATATTCTGAAAATCCTTTAGTGGTATTCTCACTTCTCCCAATGGAATTTTTGTGGTCCAATCATCGAAAAAGAATCATAAGAGTTTACTTACCATCTGATTATAGTACTTCTATAAATAAGCGCTATAAAGTTATATACATGCATGATGGACATAATTTATTCTATAAGGAAACTTCAGCTTTTGGTGGGATATGGGATATACAATCTGCCATGAGTAAATGGGAATCTGAAGGAAGAGATGGTATCATAGTCGTTGGGATAGACTGCAATCAAAATGGTGGAAGATTTGATGAATATTCTCCATGGATTAATGAAAATCTTACTGAAATAATACCTACGAGAAATATCAGTACTGCGGGTGGTGAAGGTGAACTTTATATAGATTTTATAGTAAAATTCCTAAAGCCTTATATTGATAAAAAATATAGAACATTGCCTGATAGAAATAATACATTTATAGCTGGCTCATCTATGGGTGCATTTATATCTTTATATGCAGGATATAAATACAATGATGTTTTCTCTGGTATAGGCGCATTTTCTACGGCTGCCTGGTTTAAAAAAGATAGTCTTATAGAATTTTTAAATAAAAACTTTAAGAAAGGCACTAAAGTTTATTTAGATATTGGAACAAAAGAAACATCTGATGATAATAACAAAGATTTTAACAATATTTATCTTAACGATACTAAGGAAATTGCAAACTTGTTTCTGAATTTAGGACAAGATAAAAAAGATTTATTTTTATTTATAGATGAAGGTGCAAATCATTCAGAAGAATCTTGGAAGAGAAGATTTCCTATGTTCTTGGACTATATGTTTCAATAAATAAACTTAAGTTAAAATGAAATCAAAGTAATATTTATGAAAAGCCTCTTAAATCTTCAAAGTTATATATATAAGAATATAAAATTAAAACCTGACTTAATGCACAATAAGGGGACAGTAGATAGATTTGTGTAAAAACAAAATCTATCTACTGTTTTTTTGTATG
>OGST01000086.1_pt1 | contig 89061 bp, 80 predicted proteins | sample 1574021 | NCBI WGS metagenome assembly OGST01 (sample SAMN03295847, study PRJEB24534) | human gut metagenome | isolation source: fecal sample 7 from infant 6 | host: Homo sapiens | place: USA: Pittsburgh, PA | collected 2014-07 | reverse complement strand
GATAAATATAGTTTATCATATAATAATAAAAATTGTTAAGAAATAAACTTAAAATTTAAATTATTTTAATATTTATATAGGAAATATTTAAGAATAAGGATGGTAATAGTGAAATTTAGAATAGGTGAAATATTAAAAGTAGAAAAATAATTATTTTTAAATGATTACACAAACAAATAAATATTGAAAATTATGGGCAAAGTGGTATAATAATAATGAAAATGTGATAATGATTATTATTTGCTAGAAAATGTTATTTCTTTCATAAAACCCTAGATACGTGTCGATTTATGAATAAATTATTATTCATAAGAAATAATATAAAGGTATAGTTAGAGGTGAAGAAATTAAACATTTCAAATATAAGGAGGAAAAAGTAATGAAAAATTATTGTGAAATAGTAGACGTTGTGGCAAGACAAATTCTTGACTCAAGATGTTTCCCTACAGTAGAAGTTGAAGTATACTTAGAAGATGGTACTGTAGGAAGAGCAGCAGTTCCATCAGGAGCATCAACTGGTATGTATGAAGCAGTTGAATTAAGAGATGGAGATAAAGATAACTACCTAGGAAAAGGTGTTTTAAAGGCTGTTCAAAACGTAAATGATACAATTGCTGAAGAATTAATTGGATGCAACGTATATGATCAACCATATATAGATAAAATGCTTATTGAATTAGATGGAACTCCAAACAAAGCAAAATTAGGTGCTAACGCTATATTAGGTGTTTCTCTTGCTGTTGCTAATGCAGCTGCAAAATCATTAGATTTACCATTATACCAATATGTAGGTGGAGTAAATGCAAAAGTTTTACCAGTACCTATGATGAACATAATCAATGGTGGATCACATGCTGATAACTCAGTTGATTTACAAGAATTCATGGTTATGCCAGTTGGAGCTAAGACATTTAGCGATGCATTAAAGATGTGTGCTGAAGTTTACCATACATTAAAGAAAACTTTACATGATAAGGGATATTCAACAGCTATCGGTGATGAAGGTGGATTTGCTCCAGACCTTAAGTCAAACGAAGAAGCTATTGAAGTTATTATAGAGGCTATAACTAAAGCTGGTTACAAAGCTGGAGAAGACATGTTTATAGCTATAGATGCTGCTTCATCAGAATATTACAAAGATGGAAAGTATGTATTAGAACATGAAGGAAAAACTTTAACTGCAGCTGAAATGGTTGACTTCTTAGAAGATTGGGTTAACAAATATCCAATTATCTCAATCGAAGATGGTATGGCTGAAGAAGACTGGGAAGGTTGGAAGCTAATAACTGAAAGATTAGGTAAGAAAGTTCAATTAGTTGGTGATGATTTATTCGTTACTAATACTGAAAGATTAGAAAGAGGAATCGACATGGGAGTTGGTAACTCAATCCTAATCAAGTTAAACCAAATCGGTACTTTAACTGAAACTTTAAATGCTATCGAAATGGCTAACAGAGCTGGTTACACAGCAGTTATTTCTCACAGATCTGGTGAAACAGAAGATACTACAATTGCTGATTTAGTTGTAGCTGTTAACGCTGGTCAAATCAAGACTGGTGCTCCAGCAAGATCTGAAAGAGTTGCTAAGTACAACCAATTAATAAGAATTGAAGAAGAATTAGACGATGTAGCTGAATACAGAGGAAGAAAAGCATTCTTCAACATTAAGAAATAATTTATTTAATATATAAGGATAAGATTATAAAATCTTATCCTTATTTTTATGCAAGATTTTTATGTAAGAGTATGATTTTGTAACTATTTACTTGTAATGTAGCATTTAATATGTTAATATAAATTTATGTAAATATGACCGTTTTGAGTAACCATGGGAGGTATAAAAATGAAAGATGTTTTATTAATATTAGAAGTGATCTTAGGGTTAGCAATTATAATATCAGTATTATTACAACCAAGTAAAACAGATGCATTAAGTGGACTTATTCAAGGAAGCAAAAATGAAACTTTCTTTTCAAAAAATAAAGCTAGAACAAAGGAAGCTATGCTATTAAAAGTAACAATTGTAACAATGACTTTATTTGCTGTGAATACAGTAGTATTAAATTTAATATAATGTTATAACAAGAGCTGCTTTTCATAATAGGTGGCTCTTTATATTTATTTAGTATTAAAAATAAAAGGAGTGTTTTTATGGGTATATTTAATGGATTAATGGGAAATGCTTCAGAAGTTAATCTAGAAGCTTTAAAAAAAGAATATGGGAAAATATTAGCATCATCAGAAACTATAGAAAAAGCTTATAAGTTAGTAAGAGATATGTTTATCTTTACAAATAAAAGACTTATTTTAGTTGATAAGCAAGGCGTTACAGGAAAGAAGACAGAATATCATTCAATTCCATATAAATCAATAACTCATTTTAGCATTGAAACTGCTGGACATTTCGACTTAGATGCAGAATTGAAGATATGGATTTCAGGAACAGCTTTACCGATAGAAAAGCAATTCAATAGTAGCTTGAACATTTATGAGTTACAAACTGTATTAGCAGAATACTGCCTTAGATAAATGGGAAAAGTGAAATAGTGAAAGAATTAAGGAAATAATTCATCTTCTTTGAATTATGCAAAGGTATTTGTTTGTAGATAAATCTACAAAGGCAGAGGAGATTAATATATAATAAACAAGTGTAGGGATAATCCAGCACGCTGAATTATAGGGAAAAGTGAAATAGTATAGGAAATAATTCGCCTTTGCTGAGTTATGGAGAAGGGATTGTTTGTAGGATAAATCTACAATAATCAGAGTATTAAGAGATAATTTATAGTTGATAATTGGTGTGGACAATTGACAATGATGGTTGTTGAATGTCCATTTTTTTGATTTAATATATTTTGGTAATTAAATCATTTAGAGGAAAATTGGTGAAGCAATTAGGAAAGTACTTTGAAATTGTGTAATATAAAGATAAGATGGATAAACTAGAGAATAGTGAAGAGTTAGAAAATAAATTCATGAAGAGTTTAATAAATAATAAAAGAATGAAAAGTTTAGAAAATAATTTAGACGAGCTGAATTATAGAAAAATGAAAGAATTAATTATTTATGTTCTGTAGTTTTATAAATTATATAGATTTAAGAATTTACATATAATAAATATAAGCTACTAAGAGAAAAGATTAAAATAGATTTAAAGTATATGGAGGAAACGTATATATGGGAATTAAACAAACGTTATTAAGTTTTATGAGAGAGGAAGCATACAGACCAATGGATATTCAAGAGTTGGTTGCAGTATTTGATATAAATCCTGATGAGTATAAATCTTTCAAAAAAGTTTTAAAATCAATGGAAAGGGAAGGCCTAATTGTTAGAACTAAAAAGGATAAGTTTGGTGTGCCTGAAAGACTTGGATTAATAACTGGTAAGTTACAAGTGCATCAAAAGGGATTTGGATTTTTACTTCCTGAAGCTGAAGGCGAGAAGGATGTCTTTATTCCAAGTTCGTCTATGAATGGAGCTATGAATGGAGATAAGGTTTTAGTTCAAATAACAAGGGAAGATTTAAATGGTAAAAAGAGAGAAGGAGAAGTAAGAGAAGTTTTAGAAAGATCTAATAGTAAAATCATAGGTGTATATGAAGATAGTAGAAACTTCGGCTTTGTAGTTCCAGAAGATACAAGATTAAATCAAGATATCTTTATTTCTAAAAAAGACAGAAATGGAGCTAAAGATGGAGATGTAGTAATTTGCGAAATAGTTAAATGGGCGGATAAAAGAAGAAGTCCAGAAGGAATAGTTAAGGAAGTATTAGGTAGAAAGGGAGATAAGGGGTTAGATATTCTTACAATAATTAAGAAGTATGGATTACCAGAAGAGTTCCCGGAAAAAGTTTTAAGTTATGCAGAAAATATTGAAGAAGAAATAGATTCTAAAGAATATGCAAGAAGAAAAGATCTTAGAAATTTAAGAATGGTAACAATAGATGGTGAAGATGCAAAAGATTTAGATGATGCTGTTTCAATAGAAAGACTTGATAATGGTAAGTTTAGATTAGGAGTTCATATTGCAGACGTATCTCATTATGTAAGAGAAAAGAATCCTCTAGATAAAGAAGCTTTAAAAAGAGCTACTTCAGTATATCTAATAGATAGAGTAATTCCAATGCTACCTAAGAAGTTATCTAATGGTATTTGTTCGTTAAATCCTAAGGTGGATAGATTAGCTTTAAGTTGCTTTATGGTTATTGATAAGAGTGGAAAAGTGATTCAACATGAAATAGAAGAAACAGTTATTAAGACTAGTGAAAGAATGACTTATACAGATGTAACAAAGATTCTAGAAAATAATGATGAAGAACTTATAAATAGATATGATTACTTAGTAGATGATTTTAAGGCTATGGAAGAGCTATGTAATATTCTTCGTGAAAAGAGAATGAAAAGAGGAGCTATAGACTTTAACTTTGAAGAATCTAAGATAATATTAAATGATTTAGGAAAACCAATAGATATTAAGCCTTATGACAGAGCTATTGCAAATAGAATAATAGAAGAATTTATGCTTGTATGTAATGAAACAATAGCTGAGCATATGTTCTGGACTAATCTTCCATTTGTTTATAGAATTCACGAAGAGCCAGATGAAGAAAAGTTAGAAAAATTTAAAGAGTTTGTATATAACTTAGGTTATATTGTAAGATGGGGTCAAGAAGCTCATCCAAGAGCTCTTCAAGATATATTAGAAAAAGTAAAGGGGAAAAAGGAAGAAACAGTAGTAAGTACTCTTTTATTACGTTCAATGATGCAAGCTAAATATTCACCAGAATGTGTAGGACACTTTGGACTTGCAGCTAAATATTACTGTCACTTTACATCCCCAATAAGAAGATATCCAGATTTACAAATTCATAGAATTATAAAAGAACAATTAAACGGCAAGATAGATGAAAAGAGAGCGGGAAGATTAACAAATATAGTTGAAATAGCATCAAAACAATCATCAGAAATGGAAAGATTAGCTCAAGAAGCTGAAAGAGAAGTTGATGATTTAAAGAAAGCAGAATATATGCAAGAAAGAATTGGAGAAGAGTTTACAGCAATTATATCTTCAGTTACATCCTTTGGTTTATTTGCAGAATTACCAAATACAATAGAAGGATTAATTCATATAACAGCTTTAGATGATGATTACTATATTTATGATGAAGCTCATTTATGCTTAATTGGTGAAAGAACTAAAAAGGTATATAGATTAGGTGACGAAATCAAAGTTAGATGTACTAGAGTTGATATAGATAACAGAGAAGTTTATTTTGATTTAATTGAAGAAGAACAACCTAAAGAAGAAATAGTTCCTAGTGAAAAGCTTAGTGAAAAAATTCAAGAAGCAAAAGATGAAATGAAAAGTGAATTAGTCCATGAAGATGATAATGAAGATAGTGAAGAACTGTAATATTTTGCAAAGCAAAATATTGAAAAAATGAAAGAATGAAAAAGTGAAAGAATTAAGGAGGTTTTGCTTTGCAAAATTTAAGTTTAATTGTGTAAAGCACTATTTATTCAAAAATCCTTAAGGATTTTTTACCTTAATTTTTTCATTATTTCATTTCTTAATTATTTCATTAAAAATAAATTGCTTCGCAATTTATAAATATTTTGTTATACTAAAATAAAAATAAAATGAGTGGTGAGAGTATGGTAAGGAAGAAAAATAGTAATACATTAGCTGAAAATAGAAAAGCTAGGCACGATTATTTTGTAGAGGAAACCATAGAAGCTGGAATAGCTTTAGTTGGAACTGAAGTTAAATCAATAAGAGCAGGAAAATGTAATTTAAAAGAATCTTATGCAGATGTAGAAAATGGTGAAATTACAATCAAAGGTATGCATATAAGTCCTTATGAACAAGGAAATATATTTAATGTTGATCCATTAAGGGAAAGAAAGCTTTTACTTCATAAAGAGCAAATATCAAGATTTGCAGGACTTGTGTCACAACAAGGATTTACTTTAATACCATTATCATTATATTTAAAAGATGGTAAGGTAAAGGTTGCACTTGGATTGTGTAGAGGTAAAAAGAATTATGATAAGAGAGATTCTATGTTAGAAAAAGCTCATAAGAGAGATATAGAAAGACAATTAAAAAATTCTACAAGATATTAATAAAATATAGCTTTCAAAATTTATATACGTAAAGTTTAGGTGAGCGCTAATTAAGATGGGATTTAGCTTATAAATTTGGAAATGGGGAATTTATGTGATAAATAAAATCTTAGAAGTTATAGAGGGTGAGGATAAGAAAAATCCTTATACTGATGAGGAGTTAGCTGAAAAGCTTAATGTAGATAGAAAAGTTATTACTAAATATAGGAAAAATAATCATGTCCAATCTTCAAGAGATAGACAAAAAGATCATGCTATTAAGGATGCTATAGATATATTAAAAGTAAATAAGAATATTTCTGAAAGAGCATTTACAGCTGAATTAAATAAATTAGGCTATAATATAGCTAGATATTCATCAAATAGTATAAGGAAAACTGTGCTTGAGCAGTTTTCCTATATGTTTGATAATAATGAATGTTTAGAGAAATATTCAGAAGAAAGAGATAGCAAGCAACTCGATGAAAACGATACCTTTAAAAGGCTAATAGGATATAATGGAAGTTTGAGCATTCAAATAAGTCAAGCAAAAGCAGCAGTTCTATATCCACCCAAAGGTCTTCATACTTTACTTTTAGGGCCATCTGGAGTTGGTAAAAGTCAAGTTGCAGAATGTATGTATGAGTTTGCAAAGACTAATAAAGTTATTTCTGAGAATGCTCCGTTTGTTGTTTTTAACTGTGCAGATTATGCCGATAATCCACAGCTATTACTTTCTCAGCTATTTGGATATGAAAAAGGGGCTTTTACAGGTGCTAATAATGATAAACAGGGGCTTGTAGAAAAGTGTAATGGGGGAATACTTTTTTTAGATGAAGTTCATAGACTTCCTAATGAAGGCCAAGAAATGTTGTTTTATCTTTTGGATAAGGGGAAATTTAGAAGATTAGGAGAGTCTGAATCACTTCATGAAAGTGATATTATGATAATTGCTGCAACTACAGAGGATGTTAAGGCATCATTATTGTTGACATTTAGAAGAAGAATACCTATGGTAATTGAGTTGCCTGCATTAAGCGAAAGGCCAGTAGAAGAACGCTTTGAAATAATAAAAAAGTTTTTGGTAGAAGAGAGTTTAAGAGTTAGGAAGGATATATTAGTTAAAGGAGAAGTTATTAATGCATTAATGAGCTATGATTGTATAGGAAATATAGGTGAGTTGAAAAGTGATATCCAGGTTTCTTGTGCAAGAGGCTTTCTTACTTCGAAAATTAATAATATTGAACAAATAACAATATCACTTCAAGAAATATCAAGCCATATCAAAGAATCTAAAAACGTTAATAAATTTCAGTGGGAAGATGTAATTTTTACTTCTTGTGGAAGTAAAGAAATAAAAGATACTAAAGATAAATATGAATTTGATTTTGAAATATATGACTTTATAGAAAAAAAATATAATGAGTTAAAAGAGTTAGATTACGCAAAAAAAAGTATTGATAGAATACTTGGAGAACAAGTTGAACGAGAATTAAATAAATTTGCGTTTAAATTTAAAGTAAAACCTGAAATAAGTAAAGAGGAACTCTATGGAATAGTTAATTACAAAATAATATATGCGGTAGAAGAGGCTATTAAAGTAGCAAACATATATATAAAAGATTTACTTCCTAAATTATTTTATCCGTTGGTTATACATTTAAATTCTGCTTATGAAAGAATAATAAATATAAAAGAAATAACAAATCCTCAATTAGATTATGTTAAAGAAAACTATAATATTGAATTTAAGACGGCGAAGGCAATGGCAAAGGTAATTAATAAAAATTTAAATGTTGAACTTCCAGAAGATGAAATAGGATTTATAGCAATGTACCTAAAAAACTTTAGACAAAAAATTAATGGAATTAAAGGAAAAGTTTCAGTAGTAATTTTATCTCATGGGCATGTTGCAAAAGGAATGGCTGATGTAGTGAATAAGCTTTTAGGAGTAAGCCATGCTGTAGGACTTGAAATGAATTTAACTGATTCGCCAACTGTTTTTCTTGAGAGAGTTATAGAACTTGTAAAGAAAGTTGATGATGGTAAAGGATGTATATTGTTAATTGATATGGGATCACTAGCCAATTTTGGCAGGATAATAACTAATAGGACAGGTATAAAGACTGAAGTCATAGATAGGGTAGATACAGTTTTGGCCTTAGAGGTTGTAAGAAGGGCTATATTACCAGAATCAACTTTAAAAGATATAGTAATAGCCTTAAAAGCAGATAAGAAGCTTATAAAAAATAATTATGAAGGACAGAAGAAATTGCCTTTAGCTATTATTACACTATGTATTACTGGAGAAGGTACTGCATTGAAGATTAAAAATTATATTGAAGAATATATTCCTGATAAAGCTAATAAAGTTAGTATAATACCTATAGGTATTATTAGTAGTGATAATGTAATAGATTCAATTGAGAAACTTAGAATTAACTATAATATTTTAGCTATTGTGGGAACAATAAATTCAGAATATCCAGATATACCATTTATATCTATAGATAATTTGGTTAATGGTAGGGGATTAATAGAATTAAAAAAACTTATAAATAAAGAATTTGAGCAACAAAATGATTTACAAGAAATAATAACTTCAAAGTTAATATTTAATAGTGTGACTTCAAAGTTTAAAGATGAAATTTTAGATATGATGATAAACTCACTTATAAATAATGGGTATGTTAAAAAAGAATATTTTTTAAGTGTTTATAAGAGAGAGGCGATAAGTAATACTTTTATAAAAGGGGGAATAGCTATACCTCATGGAGAGGCACAGTTTGTAGCTAAACCAACCATAGCTATAGCAAAATTAGCCAAGCCAATTATTTGGGATGGAGTTAATAGTGTTGATTTAATTTTTTTGATAGCTATAGATAAAAATTCAAAAAAATATATTGAGCAGTTATATAGGCTTATTTCAATGAATAACGTATTAGATAGCTTAAGAAAAGCAAAAAAAAATGAAGAAATTGAAGCAATTCTAACAAGTAATACGTTTTCAACCAAGTGATTTGGCATAATAGTTGCATTAAACAATAGTGTACCTAAGGAGATGGTATAAAAATCTCCAAAGGACACTATTTTATTTTATAAGGAGGGATATATAAGATTAATAAAAAATATGTCTAACAATATGAAAAACTGTTAATTAGGAGCTGAAATTATGAACTTTGATTTTTATTTTGGAAAAGAACTAATATTTAATAAGTTAAGATTCAAGTCTAATGAAGAGGCACTTATATTTTTGTCTAGAAAACTATATGAAAAAGGTTATGTAAAAGAGGAATTCAAGGATGCTGTTATTAGTAGAGAAAGACAATATCCAACAGGTCTTGCCTCTAAGTCAGTAAAAATTGCTATACCGCATGCTGAACATACAATGGTAAATAAGTCAGCCATAGCGGTTGCGATACTAGAAGAGCCAATTGAATTTAGATCTATGGAAAATTCAGAGGATATTTTAGATGTAAAAATAATAATAATGCTTGCAATTGATAAACCACATGGGCATATAGAAATGCTTCAAAAAATAGCAGTTCTTATAAGAGATGAAAATGCTTTGTTAAAATCTTTAGAAGCTGATACACCAGAAGAGATAGAAAGTATATTTGGCAAATTTTTAAGATAGAAAATAAATTATAAAGTTTAATTATATAAGGGGGAAAATAAAAATGAAAAATATTATTATTGCTTGTGGAGCAGGATTAGCTACTTCAACAATGGTTTCACAAAAGGTTTCAAACTTATTAGACGAGAACTGGATACCACATAAGATTACTCAATGTATATTAGCTGAGGTGAAAGACAACGCAAACGATGCTGATTTAATTATTACTACAATGAGAATAGATGAAGATTATGGAGTACCGTATATTCATGGTGGAGCATTTTTAACAGGTATTAACGAAGAAGAGGTTTCTCAGCAAATATTAGATATATTAAGAGATTAATTAAGTAAATTATACAAATATAAGTTTATAAATTGTAAATATTAGGAGGGGACTATTATGGAATTTATAAAATATCTATTAGACTTAGGTGGATTCATATTTGTACCAATGGTAATGATTATAATAGGTTTAATTTTTAGATTAAACTTTAGGAGAGCAATTAAGGCAGGTGTAACTGTTGGAATAGGGCTTATAGGAATGGGACTTGTATCAACACTTACTGAAAATTCTTTATCGCCGGTTGTTAAGATTTTAGTTGAAAAGCTTAATTTGAATTTAATAGCGATAGATGTTGGAGGTGGACCAGCAGCTGCTGTAGGTTTCGCATCGGCATTAGGAGGAATACTTATACCTATAATACTAGGAGTTAACTTTATAATGATACTTTTAAGGCTAACCAAGACAATGAATGTTGATATTTATAATTTCTGGTATTTTGCAATAACAGCTGGAATTGTTCAAATTACTACAGGAAGCACAATGCTTGCTATACTAGCAGCTATAACACATGCAGTTCTAAGTTTAAAGATGGCTGATTTAACTGCAAAAAGGTTACAAAAAGTTGTTGGAATAGATAAGATATCAATACCACATGGATTTGCAGCAGCAAGTGTTCCATTATTTATAGTACTTGAAAAAATATATTCAAAAATTCCATTCTTAAATAAAGAAAAGGTCGATAAAAAGAAAGATTCTAATCCAAGTAAATTTAAACCAATTGGAGATATAATTGCAGATTCAGTTTTACTTGGAGTTATTTTAGGGGCTATTTTTGGAATTGTTGCAGGATATGATCTTAAGGGAATATTAACTACAACAATGAATACAGCAGGAATAATGATGCTATTTCCAAGAATGGTTAAATTGATAGTAGAAGGTTTAATGCCAATATCAGAAGCTGCTAAGAAATTTCTTAATAAAAGATTTGCAGATAGAGAACTTTATATTGGTTTAGATTCAGCAGTTACTCTTGGACATCCAACAACAGTAAATATCGGTATGCTTATGATACCTATATTCTTAATATTTGCAGCTATACTACCAGGAAATACAACACTTCCTCTAGGAGAAGTACCATTTGCACCATTTTATGTATGTATGGCAACTGTAGTTCATAAAGGAGATAAATTAAAAACATTTATATCAAGCTTAATCTTCTTACCATTAGTATTATATATTTCTAGTTGGGCAGCTCCATTCTTTACAGAAATGGCAACTGCACAAGGATATACACTTGTTCAGTCAGGACAATTAGCTGTAACTACAGCTTTAGGAAACTTATTTATATTAATACCAGCACTTCTTGCAAAGATACCAGTTATAGGAGCAGTACTACTAGTAGCAATAATGGCTGTAGTAACTTTCTTCTCATTAAAGGCAGAGAAATTAGAAGAAAAGAATTTGGAAGAAAGAAATATTGAAAAAAGTTTAAATGCTTAGTAAGTAATTATAAATATTTATATACAATCATCTATTAAAGATATTAGATAATACAGAATTTAAGGAGGAGATATTTATGGCAAAGTTAAAAGCAGGAGTTGTTGGAGCAGGTATTTATGGACTTCATCATGTAAAAACTTATTTGTTTAATGATGATATTGAAAAAGTTGTATTCTGCGACTTAAATAAAGATTTAAGAGAAAAAGTTGAAAAAGAATATAATATTAAAGGGTATGAAAGTGTTAGTAATATGCTAGATAATGAGGATTTAGACATTGTATCTATAGCTACTCCAGATCCATATCATTTTGAACCAGCTAAATTAGTTATAGAGAGAGGCATAGATGTTTTAATAGAGAAGCCGTTAGCTACTTCTGTTGAAGAATGTGAAGAATTAGTAAGATTGGCTAAGGAAAAAAATGTTAGAGTAGCAGTAGATTTTCATAAAAGATGGGATCCAGCTTATATTGCAATAAAGGACGAAGCAAAAAAAGAGGAGTCAGGAAAATTTATAAGAGGATATATGTCTCTAGATGATGTTATAGATGTTCCAATGAAATGGTTTAACTGGGCACATAAATCATCACCAGCTTGGTTCTTGGGAGTTCATTGTTATGATATTATTAGATTTATAACTGATAGTGAGGTAAAAGAAGTATTTGCAGTTGGAAATAAAGGACTTTTAGAAAGTAAGGGAATTGATAGCTATGATTCTATACAAGCCATATTAAAGATGGAAGATGGTTCAAATTGGGTTGTTGAAAATTCATGGGTTATACCAAATGGTTTTCCAAAAGCAAATGATGGACAACTAGTTATTTTGACTGAAAATAGATATTTCAAGAATGAATCATATAGAGGACTAAATTATTATACTCCAAACACACCAAAGATTCCTAATTATATATTTATGGATTATAAAGATGGAAAAGCATCAGGATTTGGTTTGGATCCTATAAAGGACTTTATTAAGGATGTAAAGAGTGGTAATAAATTTATTGCTGATGAAATAGATGGATTAAAGGCAACATTAATTGCAGCAGCCGTTCATAAGTCTCTAGAAACAGGAGAAGTAGTAAAGCTATGATAAAGGAAGTGGCTATAGGAAACATATCACAAGGATTAGAATTTGATACTAAAAATGCTGATAGATATGAGCTTTGTGATAATATGCTAGAAGGGGGAACGACCCCTTCATATGGAACAATTAAAGCAGCAATAGAACAATTAAAGGCTCCGTCAATGGTAATGATAAGGCCAAGAGGAGGAGATTTTGTTTATAGAGATTATGAGCTAGAGATAATGATAAATGATATAAAGGTTTGTAAAGAATTAGGGGCCAAAGGTATAGTGTTGGGAGTTTTAACAGAAGAAAATGAAATAGATTATCAAAAAACAAAAATGTTAATTGATTTAGCTAAACCAATGGAGGTTGTATTTCATAAGGCTATAGATTTAACAAAAGATCCTGTTAAGGAAGTAAAGAAATTAGCTAACTTAGGGATAGATAGAATACTAACTTCTGGTGGTGAAAAGACAGCAGTAGAAGGGATAGAAGTATTAAAGTCTATGATTGAGGAGTCTAAAGGAACTTCATTAAAGATAGTAGTTGCAGGAAAGGTATCTAATGATAATATTGACTTTTTAAGTGAACATTTAAATACAGATGAGTTTCATGGTAGTACTATAATTTAACATAAGGAGATATAATATGAGAGAATTTTTTGGAATTAATGAAGCTGTGTTAGTTGAAAAAAAAGCTTTTAATACAGCTGTTGAGATAAGTCAGCAGCCAGAATTATGGCAAGAAACATTTGAAAAAATAAATAGAGAAAAAGAAAAAATAGCTAAATTCATAAATGAAAAATTAAAAAATAAAGACTTAAGAATAATATTAACTGGGGCAGGAACATCGGCGTATATAGGAGATACTTTATATCCATATATAATGAATAGTACAAATAAAAGAGTAGAAAGCATTCCAACAACTACATTAGTGACAAATGCTAAAGAATTTTTACAAAAAGATAAACCAACATTGGTTATATCATTTGCAAGGTCTGGAAATTCACCTGAAAGTGTTGGAGTATATGAAATTTGTGAAAAGTTAATAGATGAGTGTTATCAAATAGTTATAACATGTGCAGCTGATGGAGCTTTAGCAAAAAGGGCTCAAAATAGTGAAAATTCCTTAGTTATTTTAATGCCAGAAAGAAGTAATGATAAAGGCTTTGCAATGACAGGAGCGTTTACTTGCATGGTTTTAGCAACAGTACTTATTTTTAATATCAATAATCTAGATGCCATAGAAAAGGATGTTAGGAATATAATTATTCATGCTAGAAGAATTATAAATAAAGAATTTAATTCGATTAAGAAATTAGTTGATAAAGAATATGAAAGAGTTGTTTATTTAGGTTCAGGTTCGCTTTATGGGCTTTCAAAAGAAGCAGCTTTAAAAAATCTTGAACTTACTAGTGGAAAAGTAGATACCTACTCTGAATCTGTATTAGGTTTTAGGCATGGACCAAAATCTATAATGAATGATAGAACTTTAGTAGTAGTATTCATATCAAATGATGAATATATAAGACTTTATGATAGAGATATTGCAAGAGAAATTTTTGGAGATAATGGAAATCATAAAATAGTAGCCATTGGATACAAGTATAATAAAGAAATAAATGATGTTTGTGATGAATATTACTATTTAGATGAAAAAGAAGATGGTATAGATATATTAGCAGTTCTTGATTATATTTTGTTTGCACAAATATTTGCATTATTTAACTCTTTAAGAAATGGAGTATATCCTGATGATCCAAAGCCAGATGGGACAGTTAATAGAGTAGTTCAAGGAGTTAATATATACGACATTTAATAAAATTATGTGTAAGTATAGTAGTACTTAGTAAAACTATTTATTATAAAATAAGTAGTTAATAGATTAGTTATATAAAAAGGGTACTATATGATATACGGAGATTATTTAGAAGGAATTAAGATACTGATTTACTAGTTATATACCGAGATATAATATCTAAAGAGTATTTATAAGTGGAGAAGAAATATGTTTGAATCAAAGTTAAAAAATGTTAGGAATATTATTTTTGATATGGATGGAACGTTAGTTGATACATCAAAGATTACTGTAGAAGCATGTCAAAGGACTGCAAAAGAGTTTAGTCTTCCAGTGAGAAAATATAATGAAATAGTTGGACTTATAGGGTACGCAGATCCAGAATTCTTTTTCAGAATGTATCCAAAAGTAAATAAGAATTATATAATTAGTTTCGGAGAAGTTGTGGCTAAAAGAGAGCGTGAATATATGATAGCACATAAAGAAGAGATACTATTTGATGGAGTTAAAGAATTGTTAATCAATCTTAAGAAAAATGGATATTATCTTTCTATTGCTAGTACAGGATCTTTAGATCATGTTAATACTGCTTTAAAGGCGTCCAATATATATAATATATTTAATGATATTAAATGTAATGAAGCAATTAAAATAGAAATGGTAAAAAAAATAATTAATAATGGACCAGAAGGCGAATGGCTTATTTTAGGGGATAGACGTAAGGATTTTGAAGCAGGGAACTCTAATAATATTATAACAGTAGGGGCTGAATATGGATTTGGAAATGAAGAAGAAATGAAGTTATTTGATTTAACAATTGATAGTCCTAAAAAATTATTTGAGTTAATAGAAGATACTGTAATATGTTAATTTAATTAAAGTAAATAGTAAAAAAAGCAATAAACATTATGATGAAAACTTAAAATTTGAATATATAAATATTATTAATAAATATAAACATAGACTATAATCTTAAATTTTCCTAAAAATAAGATTATAGTCTTATTATTTTGTAGAAAATTTATCAATCTAATAGTAAACTTATATTATATGGAATAAAAATTAAAGAAAAAAGGGTCAAGAGGTATAGTGCTATGTATAATAAAAGTTTATTAATTGAGAACTCTCATAAAAGAAGCGAGAATTATGGAGTTGAAAAAAGTAGAGATCATTCAAAAACAATGTTAAATAATGAAGAACTAAAAAAAGTACTAGAGATAAATAAAGAATTAATAGAAATATCTAAGCCATATATAGATATGGTAGTTGAGTCTGTAGAAGATAATGACTTTATAATAATTTTAACAGATAATAATGGATGCATACTTTACATAAAGGGCGCTAATGCTATTAAAGATGAATTAGAAAAATTAAATTTAAAAGTTGGTGCTTATATGGATGAGAAAAATATAGGTACAAATGCAATGGGGACAGCTATAACAGAAAATAGATGTATTCAAATAACTGCAAATGAGCATTATGCTACTATATTTCAAAGTTTAACTTGTTCTGCAGCTCCTATTCATAATAGTAAGGGAGAAATAATAGGAACTTTAAATTTAACAGGAAAAAGTAATATGAAGCATCCACACACCTTAGGATTAGTTATTTTTGGAGTTACAGCAATAGAAAATGAGCTTTATAGAATAAAAACTAATTATATCTTAAATCAAACCTACAATTATATGAAAACTGTTATAGAAAATGTTGATAAAGGAATAATGATTATTGATATACATGGAAAAATTATAAATATAAATGAATTAGGATTAAATATTTTAGACAAAAGAAATCAAAACTTAATTAATGAATATATAAATCATATGATCCCAAACTTTCAAAATATAGTAGACAGAATTTCAAAAAATAATGAAACTATAACAAAAGAAATAAAGTTAAGTCATGCAAGCAAATATAAAACCGAAATTACTCTTAAAGGAATTAAATGTAACGAAAAAATAATAGGGATTGTAGCAACATTAACAAAATTAAAAGAAAAGAATAAAGAAAATGATTTTACAGGAGCGTTTTTTACTTTTAATGATATCATAGGAGAAAGTGATGCTATAAAAAATGTTATAATAAATTGTAAGATTATAGCTAACAGCCCTTCAACAGTCTTAATTCAAGGAGAAAGTGGGACAGGTAAAGAAGTACTAGCGCAATCTATTCATAATTATAGTATAAGAAAAAACAATAAATTTATTGCTATAAATTGTGGAGCCATACCTGCTAATATAATTGAAAGCGAGCTTTTTGGATATGAAGATGGAACTTTCACTGGAGGAAAAAAAGGCGGGAAAATAGGAAAAATAGAACTTGCTAATGGTGGAACTTTATTTTTAGATGAAATAGGTGAAATGCCACTTGATATGCAAGTAAAGCTACTTAGAGTGTTACAAGAGGGGAGAGTCACTAGACTTGGAGGTAGCAGAGAAATTCCTGTAGATATGAGAGTAATAGCAGCTACGAACAAAAATCTAAAGAAGGAAATTAAAAAAGGAACTTTTAGAGAAGATTTATATTATAGACTATGTGTTATTCCAATAAAACTACCACCTCTTAGAGAAAGAAAAGGCGATATAAGAAAGTTTATTGAATATTTCTTTAGCATGAAATCAATAAAATTAGGAAAGGAAATTCCTGAAATAACTAAAGACTTATTTAATAGATTGCAAGGATATAATTGGCCAGGGAATATTAGACAATTAGAAAACTGTATAGAAAATATAGTGAATTTAAATGGTGAGTTATCAGATGATATATTAGAAGAATCAGAAGAAAAAATAAATGAAATATTAGATATAGATAGCAAAAATATAAGTTTAGATGAAGTAAAAGAAGAAGAGTGTTTTAACTTAGAGGAAATTGAGAAAGTAACTATAAAAAGTGCTATAGAATATAATAAATATAATATGACAAAGACTGCAAGAGCATTGGGTATAAGTAGAAATACTTTATATCTTAAGGTGAAAAAATATAAGATCGAAATATAGAGTTGTGTAATAAATTAAGACAATGTCCTAAAATAGAACAGTAAAAAGTAAATAAACTGTTTTATTTTAGGACATTTTTACTTGAAGTATTTTATCATTTTGTAAGAAAAGTTAATATTTTAACGATATTGTTAAATAAAAGACATTTGGCATGACTTTTGCTTATTATATTTATGTAAAAAAGTAAAAAATAAATTATATAAATTTAGGAGGTTTTATTATGGCTCGTTTTACATTACCAAGAGATTTATATCATGGAGAAGGATCGTTAGAGGCATTAAAGACATTAAAAGGAAAGAAAGCATTTGTTGTAGTTGGTGGAGGCTCAATGAAGCGCTTTGGATTCTTAGATAAAGTTGAAACATACTTAAAAGAAGCTGGAATGGAAGTTGAACTTTTTGAAGGAGTTGAACCAGATCCATCAGTAGAAACTGTTATGAGTGGAGCAGAAGCAATGAGAAAATTCGAGCCGGATTGGATTGTTGCAATGGGTGGAGGATCACCAATAGATGCTGCAAAAGCAATGTGGATTTTCTATGAATACCCAGACTTTACATTTGAACAAGCAGTTGTTCCATTTGGATTACCTGAACTTAGACAAAAGGCTAAATTTGTAGCAATCCCATCAACAAGTGGTACAGCTACAGAAGTAACAGCATTTTCTGTTATAACAGATTACAAGGCAAAAATTAAATATCCTCTAGCAGACTTTAATATAACTCCAGATATTGCTATAGTAGATCCAGATTTAGCACAAACTATGCCAGCTAAACTTGTGGCACATACTGGAATGGATGCATTAACTCATGCTATAGAAGCTTACACTGCATCATTAAGATCAAATTTTTCAGATCCATTAGCTATGAAAGCAATTGAAATGGTTAGAGAAAATTTAGTTGCTTCATACAATGGAGACAAGCAAGCTAGAAACTTAATGCATGAAGCTCAATGCTTAGCAGGAATGGCATTTTCTAATGCATTACTTGGAATAGTTCACTCAATGGCTCATAAGACAGGAGCAGTATTCCATATTCCTCATGGATGTGCAAATGCAATTTTCTTACCATATGTAATTCAATATAATAGAACTAAATGTGAAGATAGATATGCAGATATAGCAAGAGCATTAAAATTAAAAGGTGAAACTGATGCAGAATTAACAGATTCATTAATAGAAATGATTAATGATTTAAATACAGAGCTAAACATTCCACATACAGTTAAAGAATACGGAGTAACAGAAGAAGACTTTAAAGCTAATCTAGAATTTATTTCTCATAATGCAGTTTTAGATGCATGTACTGGATCTAATCCAAGAGAAATTGATGATGCAACAATGGAAAAATTATTTGAATGCACATATTATGGAACTAAAGTTAATTTCTAAAATACTTTAAGTTTTATAAGTTAATAGATTGAATTTTTTAAGGTTATCTTAAACTGAAATAATTTTCTTTTTGAGGTAACCTTAATTTGAAAAGGTAGAGATATATAATCTGGATAAAAATGCGGTAATCTAGATAAAAATACGGTAATAATAAAGGCATGTAATTAATATAAATAAAATAGTTGATATAAATAAAATAATTGAAATGAATCAAAGTACAATATTTAGTAATACAGAATAATATTTACATTAAGTAATTGTGTGAATATTTAAAAAATGATAAGATAAGATTGATATGAAAATAAGCCAGGGGGGAACAATCATGTATAAGATAGTGAATAAAAGAGAACTTACAGACAATATATATCTTATGGATATAGAAGCACCAAGAGTTGCTAAATCTGCTAAGCCAGGACAATTTATAATTATTAAAAATAATGAAAAAGGGGAAAGAATTCCTCTAACAATAGCTGATTATGATAAAGTTAAAGGAACTGTCACTATAGTATTCCAAGCTGTAGGAAGAGGAACAAAAGAATTAGCTAATTTTGAAGAAGGAGATTATGTAAGTGATTTTGTTGGGCCTTTAGGACAACCAAGTGAGTTTATACATGAAGACCTAGAAGAGCTTAAAAAGAAGAACATAATATTTATAGCAGGTGGTGTGGGGGCAGCACCGGTATATCCTCAAGTTAAATGGATGCATGAAAATGGTATTGCTTGTGATGTAATAGTAGGAAGTAGAACTAAGGACTTATTAATATTAGAAGATGAAATGAAAAAAGTTGCAGGCAATTTATATATAGCAACAGATGATGGAACATATGGATTTAATGGTAGAGTAACAGATTGTTTAAAGCACTTAGTTGAAGAAAAGGGAAATAAATATGATCATGCAGTAGTAATTGGACCTATGATAATGATGAAATTTATGGCAATGCTAACTAAGGAATTAAATATACCAACAACAGTAAGCTTAAATCCAATAATGGTAGATGGAACTGGAATGTGTGGAGCATGTAGAGTTACTGTAGGTGGAAAAGTAAAATTTGCATGTGTTGATGGACCAGAATTTGATGGTCATTTAGTTGATTTTGATGAATCAATGAGAAGACAAGCAATGTATAAGAGCGAAGAAGGAAGAGCTCAACTAAAAATCGAGGAAGGGGACACTCATAATCACGGCGGTTGTGGATGCAAGGTGGAATAGTTATGAATATGCAAGATAGAATGAAAAGAGTACCTGTTTCAGAACAAGCTCCAGAAGTAAGAGCAAAAAACTTTGAAGAAGTATGTTTAGGATATATAGACGAAGAAGCAATACAAGAAGCAAATAGATGTTTAACTTGTAAAAATCCAAAATGCGTAGATGGATGTCCAGTATCAATAAATATTCCAGGTTTTATATCATATATGAAAAATGGAGAATTTGAAAAAGCAGCTAAAGAAGTAGCGAAATATAGTGCATTACCAGCTGTTTGTGGTAGAGTATGTCCACAAGAAAGTCAATGTGAAGGTAAATGCGTATTAGGAATTAAAGGGGAACCAGTTTCAATTGGTAAGTTAGAAAGATTTATAGCAGACTGGTCAAGAAAACATAACGTAGAATTAGCAGATAGAGAAGAAGATAAAAATAAAAAGGTAGCAGTTATAGGTAGTGGTCCAGCTGGATTAACTTGTGCAGGAGATTTAGCTAAAAAGGGATATGATGTAACTATTTTTGAAGCTTTACATGAGCCAGGTGGAGTTTTAGTTTATGGAATTCCTGAGTTTAGATTACCTAAGGATGACGTAGTAAGAGCAGAAATTGAAAACATAAAAAAACTTGGAGTAAAGATTGAAACTAATGTTATCATAGGAAGAACTATAACTATAGACGAGCTTATGGAAGATGAAGGTTTTGAAGCAGTATTTATAGGATCAGGGGCAGGGCTTCCTAAGTTTATGGGAATTTCAGGTGAAAATGCAAATGGAGTTTTATCTGCAAATGAATTCTTAACAAGAGTAAACTTAATGAAAGCATTTAAAGAAGAATATCATACACCTGTTAAAGTAGGTAAGAAAGTAGCAGTAGTAGGCGGAGGAAACGTTGCTATGGATGCTGCAAGAACTGCTTTAAGACTAGGAGCTGAAACTCACATTGTTTATAGAAGAAGTGAATCTGAACTTCCAGCAAGAGTTGAAGAAGTACATCATGCTAAAGAAGAAGGTGTAATATTTGATATATTAACTAACCCAACAGAAATTTTAGTAGATGAAAATGGTTGGGTAAAGGGAATGAAATGTGTTCAAATGGAGCTTGGTGAACCAGATGAATCAGGAAGAAGAAAGCCAGTAGTTAAAGAAGGTTCAGAATATGTTATGGATGTTGATACTGTAATTATGTCACTTGGAACTTCACCAAATCCACTTATATCATCAACAACAAAAGGTCTTGAAACTAATAAGTGGAAATGTATAGTTGCAGATGAGCATGGACTTACAACCAAAGAAGGAGTTTATGCAGGGGGAGATGCTGTAACTGGAGCAGCAACCGTTATTTTAGCAATGGGAGCTGGTAAAAAGGCAGCTGAAGCTATAGATGAATATTTAAATAAATAATATTAAAGAGTTATTTCTAACGAGACTTTATTGGGCTTAATGACTTAATATGTTAGAAAATAACTCTTTTTATATATATTCATAACTGGTTATGTTAATAAAAAATAAACTTTGTTAAAAAACTGTAAATATTGTACATCTTTTTGAGTAGTTTTATGTGAAAATATAGTATAATTTAAAGGAGTGGTTTTTGTATAAAATATAAGTATAAAGGTTAAATATTTGTTAAGTATAAAATCTTTATTTTATACAAATATAAAGATTACTAGAAATTATTAATAAGGTTATTATAATAATTATACGAAAGAGAGGAATTTTCATGTACTTATCAAAATTTACCGATTACTCATTTAGAGCTTTAGTATATTTAGCTGAGAATAGAGACAAGCTATGTACTGTTGAAGAATTAGCAAAAAAATTAGAGATTTCAGAGCATCATTTAAAGAAAATAATACACAAACTTGCTAAAACAGATTTAGTTATATCTATGAAAGGTAGAACTGGTGGATTAAAATTAGGTTTAGAACCTCAAGATATAAATTTAGGAGAAGTTGTTCGTATAACAGAAGATAACCTAAATATTGCACAATGCTTTAGTAAGGAAGATTGTTGTCCATTTATAACTTCAGGCTGTAAGTTAAAGGGAATAATGAATGAATCTTTAAGTGCATTTCTTCATGAATTTTCAAGATATACATTACAAGATTTGCTTGTTTAAATTTTAGTTATTTAAAGTTATATGGTTAAAACTAGGCTATAAGTTAAATTTAAAATTAACTTTAGCCTAGTTTATTTTTATAATTTATTTTAAGGACACTATGTAAAATTCGGAAGTATCGTTGTTCCAACCTAAATCAAAAGGCATTTTAAACTTATCAATAGAATTAGAATTAACTAAAGGATACCCAGCATTATCAAAACCTGTAATTATAGCACTATGTTCAATATAATCACCTTGCTTATATATAACTAAATCACCTAAGTTTATTTCATTACTTGATTTAGACATACTATCTAAAATTTCATTAAAAGATCCTGAAAAAGATATAAATGCTTTATTACTAGATAAAAGATATTCTAAAAGTTTCTCAGAGTTAACCCAAGTTTCACTTGCCATTACTCCTTTAGATTCATTAAATTTATAAGACCAATTTTTATCTTGTGGTATTCCACCACCTTCAAGGCTATCAGCTAAGCATTGGGATATGAAATTAGTACAATTTCCAGATCCAGCAACATAGGTATAATAATTTGAATTATATTTACTATCCAAGTTATTTGCAAAAGATATTCCAGAATACTTATTAGCATAATTTACAGCAGCTTCCCTATTATAAGTAGAGCTATTTTTAGGTGTAGGATTAATTTTAAAGTTTAAATTATAAGCCCTATATTTAGTTATTGGAATATTCTTTTCAGTTAAATTAAAATCATATTGCCCTAGACCACCATCAAAGCAATCTTGATAGTAATCTTTAGTAACTATAAAAGAGTTTCCAAATGTCTTTAACTCTAATGTGTGTATTAAAGAGACACCAAAATTATTAATCTTTTCTGCTGCATCATTATATATGTAATCAAGTTTATATTCTTCACTTAATGTTAGACTATATGTGTTATCATTTTCTTTTAAATACAATATTTTAGGTGTGGATTCTATATTTTTAAAACTTATATTCCTTTCACTTGCCCAATCTCTTAAAAAAGCAATCCTTTTAAATTCATGTTTCAATGAGTAACTACTAAAGGTTTGAGAAATATCATAAAACTTATAAAGATCTTCAACATTACCAGTAGTAAAAGATTTATTACGAGTACTATATAAATCATTCAAAAATGAAATTATAGAAGTTTCTAAATTTTCATCACTATCGGTTATAAAAGTACCAGCATGCGCAATTGGTTCATTTTCATAGCCTTCACTGAAAAATACAGAAGGCACAAAAGACGAATTTGAGGTCTTAGAAATAAAAAATACAAAATTAGTTATAAGAAAAATTGGAAATAGTAAATAACTACTTGCTTTTAATATCTTTTTTTTATCTATATCTTTAAAGATATTTCGCATATAAAAAACCTCCCTGTTATTGACCATATTTGAATATAATCAAGCTTTCCTATGTTTTTAAAACTATATAAATAAAAAACTAAGAATTTAATAATAGTAGTATGCGCAGTTAGAAAATAAATATGAGGAGAAATGAAAAGTGAAAGAGTGAAAAGTGAAAAAGTTGAGGAAATAATTCACATTCATTGAATTATGGAAAATGGGAGTTGTTTGGAGATGAATCTACAAAGGCCTGGGGATAATGGAGAATTAATAATGAACAATAGATAATTAAGGAGATAATTTGTTTTTGTTGAGTTATGGAAAATGAGAGAATGGAGTTAATATATAATTGAATGGTTAGTCTTGATAGAAAATATTAGTAATATAATATATAATTGAAATAAGCAAATAAAAGGTACTAATGAGTTGGAGGGATTATTAATGATTAATATTGGTGTTATAGGAACTAATTTTATAACTGAATGGTTAATAGCTGGAGCAAGGGAAGTTGAAGGTGTAAATATATCTGCTGTTTATTCAAGAACTGGGGAAAGGGCAAGGGAGTTTGCCAATAAGTTTAATATAGAAAATATATTTACAGATTTAGAGGAAATGGCTAATAGTGATTTAATAGATGCTGTTTATATAGCTTCACCTAATGCTTTGCATGCTGAACAAGCTATATTATTTTTAAATCATAAAAAGCATGTGCTTGGAGAAAAGGCTTTTGCTTCAAATACAAAGGAAGCTGATGCAATGATAAAAGTAGCAAAGGAAAATGATGTTGTCTTAATGGAAGCAATGAAAACGACTTTACTTCCAAACTTTAAAGTTATTAAAGATAATCTTCATAAGATTGGTAAGGTTAGAAAGTATTTTGCAAGCTACTGCCAATACTCTTCAAGATATGATAAATATAAGGCTGGAGAAGTGTTAAATGCATTCAAGAAGGAATTATCAAATGGAGCTATTATGGATATAGGAGTTTATTGTATAGCACCAATGGTGAATCTTTTCGGAAAGCCAAATACAGTAAAAGCAAATGGAATAATGCTAGAAACTGGAGTTGATGGAGAAGGTAGCGTAGTATTTGGCTATGATGATATGGAGGGAGTTGTAATATACTCTAAAATAAGCAATTCATATCTTCCATCAGAAATCCAAGGGGAAGAGGGTAGCATTATAATAGATAGAATTAATACATTTAATAATGTAAAAATAATATATAGAGATGGTAGAGAAGAAAATTTAACATTAGAACATAAAGAAGCAAATATGTGCTATGAAGTAGAAGAATTTGCTAACTTAATTAAAAATGGAGAAAGAGAATCTAAGATTAATTCATTAGAAGTTTCTAGGAATGTGGTTGAAGTTATTGAAGAGGCTAGGAAGCAAATAGGGGTAAATTATCCGGCGGATAATAATTAAAGAATGAAAAAAATTAATACCATATGGACTTAAAGATGTGCATGGAAAATTTTTTGAATCAAAAGTATTTGAAAATCTAGATCAAGAAAAGGTAGAAGAATTTGATAACCAATTTCCTTATATGCAAAAACTGAAATTACCAGGACAATGGGAATAGTATTTATATAGGTTGGCTATTACAATGAAGCATATTCTTTAGAAATTAGTGACAAAATAAGCAAACTTATATATAACTACTTTTTATTAAGAAATTAATTATAAAAATAGCAATATAAGAAGCTTTTTCACTTAATGCTAATAAGATTGGGTTTAAATTAAGTTGAATTTGTTATAATATAAGTATGTAGAAATTGTGTATTATATAAAGTTAAATTTAGATTAGTAATAAACTTTAATTTTCATTAAATGTTAGCTAGTCTTGTTAATGAAGAAAAATTAATAAGATAGTTATAATTTTAAAATTTTTAAAAGAAAATTGTGGAAAGTAAGGATTAAATCTAAGTTGACATAGAAATCTATATAATATATAATTTACACGTAGTCAAAATTGAATATTTCGCGTTAAACTAATTCTTAACCTGGGGGCGTTTTGGCTTCGACGGGGGTAAGATGGGTTTGATAAGCGAGCCGAGGCAAGCATGTCACCTCGATAATAAAGTATGCATTAAAGATAAACGCAGAAGACAATTTTGCATTAGCAGCTTAATATAGCCGCTCATCAGCCCAGGGTGCCCACGCTCTGGATCACTGGTGTCATAAAAGTGGGAAACGAAGTTTAGCAAAGCTTTGAGCTAAAGGGGTATTCATGAAGCTAGGGAATTAGGAGTTTGTTTGTGAGCGAACTAAGGACCGAAATTTTAGTCACAAACTACGCTCGTAGAAAGTCAGGCTGGTCTGCTTTCGGACAGGGGTTCGATTCGTAAGATGAGTCGCCTTATGAAGTGATTCATAAGTGATAACTTGGCTTTATCGGTGAACCTGTAGCAAGTAATGTTGACGGCAATACCGAGAGGTATGTGAAGAAATTCAACAGCCTCGTATCGACTTATAGGTTCCTAAAGCGAAAGCTATGGAATACTAGGATAGAAGACATAAACTATACTGAGCTTCTATAAGACGCCAAGAGTGTATAAGTTTTATACACTAAGATATAGTCAGTGCCATTAAGAAATTATGGATGCACATGACCCCTCGCCTCCACCATGAAAACCTCGACAATACATAAATGTGTTGTGGAGGTTTTTTGTTATGTTCTTAGATAGAAGTAGTAATGAAGTTGCAAACTAATGTGAGAGGTACCAATACATTTATAAATGTTATATAATAATAGTTAAATAATAATGAAGTTTTATGTTTGTATAAGAAGGAGTATGTATGGATAACAATAAGCAAATAGCTATATCGAAAATAGCAGATATTTTATCAAGTACTAACCTAATAATTCCACAAGTTGATATTTGGGAAAAAATTTTTAATAATGCAGGGTTATCAGAGAACTATCAGTATAGAAAGCATTGGTTAAGTACTAAACAAGAGGAAATTAATTGGAGAATTGAATACTATCATAATGATAAATGTTATTCTGCCTTAAATGAAATATTATGGCACTTACAACAGGATCAGAGTAAATTTTTAAGTTTGGTAAATAGTATAATTGATAAAATAAATATACCAAATATATTTGATGTAGATATAGATAAGAAAATAAATAAGAGAAATACTTATGGATTTGGAAATATATTTGATATAGAAGAATATTTAAATAAGAAAAGTATACTAGATAAAAATATTATATTAAAAAATTATCCTTCAGAGGAATTTAAGCTGTTAAGAAGCAATATAAATATGCTTAACTTAGACATAGTATTTACTAATGATGGATTAAGTGTTATTCCTTTTACTAATAGGATAGTAGAGAGTAGTTTTGATGATAGTATTTTAATAAAATGGTTAGACGATAATTATTTAGATATTAAAAAGAGCTATACTGATGCTATAAAAGCTTATAGCAATGGTGATCAAGTAGGGTGTATTACACATTGTAGAAATGTTATAACTGGGATATTTACTATTAATAAACAAGAGCAAAGAAAATGGAAAGATGGACTTAAAAAAGCTTGTGAAAAAGATAAAAATATTATAAATATTGATAAAATTGATGATATTCCAATAATGAAGTATAGTGAGAATAGTCCTAATATTAACAATCGTTACCAGTATCCAAGATATAATTTGATTTATAGAGTATATACTTTTTGCTGTGCTCTTGGTGCCCATGCTAACGAAGGGAATATAACTTCAACAGGTGTTGATTGTGAAGTTACTGATATGGAAGATGCTTTTATGGCATTAAGAATGACAGAGGATATTTTAATATGGTTATATCAAACTAATGGGATTAGTAATTCATAATATAAATTAAAAAATATCATGCATATTTAATATTAGGTAATTTTTTTTGTAGGAGTCTAGAGTTAGTATATAGATGGTCACTAGTGTAGGTGAATTATAAAATGTATTATTTCAGGAGGATAAAATGATTGATATAAAGAAAATAGAAAAAGATTTATGGGAAGCAGCAGATCAACTTAGAGCAAATTCTAAGTTGACTGCATCAGAATATAGTATGCCAGTTTTAGGATTAATATTCCTTAGACATGCATATAATAGATTTTTAGTAGTTAAGGAAGAAATAGAAGCTACATTACCATCAAGAAATGGTAGAAAAAGACCAGTAACACAAGAAGACTTTATGAGTAAAAGTGCTATATATATTCCTCAAATAGCTAGGTATGATTACTTATTAGATTTAGAAGAGGGAGCAGACATTGGTAAAGCAATTAATGATGCAATGAAATCTATAGAAGAGGAATATGAAACTTTAGCAGGTGCATTACCTAAGAATTATAATATTTTTGATAATGATTTACTAGCTGATTTAATCAGAATATTTAATAGTGATGAATTACAAAGGGCTACTGGAGATGTATTTGGTAGAATATATGAATATTTTTTAAATAAGTTTGCTATGAGTGGTGCACAAGAAGGAGGAGAGTTTTTTACTCCAATTTCACTGGTTCAAATGATAGTAAATGTTATTGAACCAGAAGGTGGAATAGTATTTGATCCAGCATGTGGTAGTGCAGGGATGGCTGTGCAAACAGGACACTTTGTTGAATCTCACGGTAATAATGCTAATGATAAAATTACCTTTTATGGGCAAGAGAAGGCAGATTTAAATACAAAATTAGCAAAAATGAACTTGGCTGTTCATGGATTAAATGGGAAAGTAATTCAAGGGAATACTTTCTATGAAGATAAGCATGAATTACTGGGGAAATGCGATTTCGTTATGGCAAATCCACCATTTAATGTTGATGGTGTAGATAGTGAAAAAATTAAAGCAGACCCTAGATTAAAGTATGGGTTACCAGGAATAAGTTCAAAAGGTAAATCAGTAAGTAATGGTAACTACTTATGGATACAATACTTTAACACATACTTAAATAAAACAGGTAGAGCAGGATTTGTAATGGCAAGTTCAGCAACAGATGCAGGTGGTAAGGAAAAAGATATTAGAGAAAGTTTAGTTAGATCAGGAGATGTTGATGTAATTATATCGATAGGAAATAACTTCTTCTATACTAGAAGTTTACCGTGTACTTTATGGTTCTTTGATAAGAATAAGTTAGAGAAGAATAAGGATAAAGTATTAATGATAGATGCAAGAAATATATTTAGAAAGGTCAATAGAACAATAAATGACTTTTCACCAGAACAACTTAAAAACTTAACATCTATTGTATGGTTATATAGAGGGGAAAATGAAAAGTACCTAAAGTTAATAAAAGAGTATATAGTTGAATATTCAAATAAATCAGAAAAGATAAATGAAAAATCTAAAGAATTTGAGAGAGTATTACAACTATTAGTTGACCAACTTGAAGAGTTTAATTCATTTAAGTTAATTGGTGAAGAAGATAAAGAAAAGAAAGCAGAATATTATGAGTCACTAAAAGCTTTAGAAAAAGATATGGATAAGTATTTTATAGACAAAGAGAAGCTAAATAATGAAATACAAGATTATTTAAATAAGGTTAAATCATATACAGATAATGCTTTTAGCAGTATAGAGGAGCATAATGCTACACAAAAAGATATATATACTGGATTTGACAATATATCAAAAGAGCTAAAGCTAAATATAAAAGCAATAGACCATTTATATAAAGAATCTAATAACATTTTAGATAAAGCAGAAAAAGACTTGGATGCTAAAAAGAGCGATGTATGGAATACAAAAGTAGTTAGAGAAAATAGAAAGATATTCGAAGAGTTAAGAAGAAAGTTAATAGAATTTATAAAAGATATTAACTATACATACTCTCAAGTAAAGTGGCTTCAAACAAAGTTTGTTGATGCAAAACTAGAAGATATTGAAGGATTATGTAAGTTAGTAGATAGAGATACTATTGAGCAAAATGATTGGAGTTTAACACCAGGTAGATATGTTGGAATTGCACAAAATATCGATGAAGATTTTGATTTTGAAGGAAGGCTTAAAGAGATACAGATAGAATTAGATTCATTAAATGAAGAAGCATCAGAGTTAGCTCAAATAATAAAAGTAAACTTTGAGGAGTTAGGGTTATAATGGTGAAGAAAAAAGTTTCAGAGGTTACAGAATTAATAAAAAGAGGTGTTTCACCTAAATATGTAGAGGATGATGGAATTTTAGTAATAAATCAAAAATGTATTAGAGATAATAGGGTTGATTTATCACTAGCAAGATTAACAAGTAAAGAGAAAAAAATAACAGAAGAAAAATTTTTAAATGAAGGAGATATATTAATAAACTCTACAGGTACAGGAACGTTAGGTAGAACAGCTCAAATAAATAATATAAATGAGAGTATTACAGTTGATACTCATATTACTATAATGAGACCTTCAAAAGATGTTAATGCTAAATTTTTAGGGTATTTTATAAGATTAAATGAATCATTAATAACATCAATGGGAAAAGGTGCTACCAATCAAATCGAATTGTCAGCAACTGATTTAGCTAATATTGAGATATATTTACCGGGAAAGAACATTCAGGATAAAATAGTTAAAATATTATCAGCATATGATAATTTAATAGAAAATAACTTAAAAAGAATAAAACTATTAGAGAAAAGTGCAGAGTTACTTTATAAAGAATGGTTTATTAATTTTAGATTTCCAGGATATGAAGAATATGAATTTTTAAACGGAGTACCTAATGGTTGGAAAAAGAAGAAAGTTGGAGAGCTTATATTAAAATTTAAAAGAAAGAGTAAAGTGAAAAAAGAAGATTATTTAGAAGCGGGTGAGATTCCAATAATTGATCAGAGTAAGAGTTTTATAGGAGGATATACAGATAATGAGGATGCAAAAGAAGAAAGTGTTCCTGCTATTATATTTGGTGACCATACAAGAATAGTAAAGTATATTGATTTTCCATTTGCAAGTGGTGCAGATGGAACACAATTAATATATAGCAATTCAACTGAGGTATCGCAACAATATTTTTATTGGGCCATTAAAAATATAGATTTATCCAACTATTCATATACAAGACATTTTAAGTATTTAAAGGATGAGGAAATTTATATTCCAAGTAAGACTGTTATGGAGAAGTTTTCAGAAATAGTAGGTTATAATTTTAAGCAAATAACAAATTTAAGAAATCAAAACAATAAGTTGATAGAAGCAAGAGATATATTATTACCAAAATTAATTATAGGGGAGATTGAGGTTTGAGTAGAGAGTATTCAGAGGATGGGTTAGTACAAAAGACTACAATAGATTATTTTAAGTATAATTTAGATTGGGAAACTGTTTATGCTTATAATACTGAGATACTTGGTGAGAATGGAACTTTAGGTAGAAAATCTGAAAAGGAAGTGGTGCTTGTGAGGTATTTAAAACAAGCACTAAAGAAATTTAATCCAGACTTACCGGATGAGGCTTATGAAAGCGCCATTGAGATAATAACTGAAAACAACTTATCTAAAACGTTAATAGATATTAATGAAGAAAAATATAAGTTGTTTAAAGAAGGGGTAAAAGTACAGTTTAAAGATAAATATGGTGAATTAACAGAAGAAAAATTAAAGGTTTTTAATTTTAGGGAGCCAAAGGAAAATAGTTTTGTTGCAGTAAGAGAATTGTGGATACAAGGAAGCTTATATAGAAGAAGAGCAGATATAATTGGATTTGTAAATGGAATCCCATTATTATTTATAGAGTTAAAAAATACTCATAAAGATGTTAAAAATGCTTATGAAGATAACTTTACAGACTATAAGTATACTATTCCACATTTATTTAACTGTAACGCTGTTGTAATGTTAAGCAATGGAATAGAAGGAAAGGTTGGTTCTGTAACAGGTAAGTATGAATACTTTAATGAATGGAAGAGACTTGAAGAAGAAGAGGAAGGTTCTGTAGATTTTGAAACTATGTTAAAAGGTATGTGTTCTAAAGAAAATTTTATGGACATATTTGAAAACTTTATTTTATTTGATGATAGTTCAGGAACTAAGGTTAAAATATTAGCTAGAAACCATCAATTTTTGGGAGTTAACAAAGCTATAGAATCATTTAAAGAATCTAGAAAGCTTAAAAGCAATAAGTTAGGGGTGTTTTGGCATACTCAAGGTAGTGGAAAATCTTATTCTATAGTTTTTTTCTGCCAAAAGCTTTTAAGATCTGTTAAAGGAAATCACTCATTCTTAATTGTTACAGATAGAAAAGAGCTAGACGAACAGATCTATAATACATTTGTTGGAGTAGGAGCTGTTAAACCTAGTAGTAAAGTATGGGCATCTAGTGGTGAACATTTAAGACAATTATTAGGTGAAGACCAAAGATATATATTTTCATTAATACACAAGTTCAATGAAAAAGTTAAAGAACCTTATGAAAATACAGAGGATTTAATTGTAATATCAGATGAGGCACATAGAACTCAATATGGATTACTTGCAAAAAATATGAGGGATGCTTTACCAGATGCAAAATTTTTAGGATTTACAGGAACACCACTATTAAGTGGTGATGAGTTAACTAAAGAATTCTTTGGTGACTATGTTTCAGTATATGATTTTGATAGAGCTGTTAAGGATGGAGCAACAGTTCCTTTATACTATCAAAGTAGAGGTGAAAAGCTTGGGATAGTTAATGATGAATTAAACAAGAAAATTCACGCTAAAATTGATGAGTTTGATTTGTCAGATGAGGAAGAGGAAAAGCTAAGAAAAGCCTTATCTAAGGAATATCATATAATAACAAGTAATGAAAGATTAGATACCATAGCAAAAGATATAGTAGAACATTACTCTACTATGTGGGAAAGTGGAAAAGCTATGTTGGTGTGTATAGATAAAGTTACTTGTGTAAGAATGTATAATCTTATAGATAAGTATTGGAAAGAAAAAATTCAATCTACTAAAAAAGATATCGGTAAATCTTTTGATATGCAAGATGAGCTAGATAAGCAAAAGAAGTTAAAATGGTTAGAAGAAACTGAATATGCTGTTATTGTAAGTGAAGAGCAGAATGAGGTTAAAAAGTTTGAAAAATGGGGATTAGATATAATTCCACATAGGGAAAAAATGAAAAAAGGTATAAAGAGAGAGGGATATGATAAAGAAAGAGATCTTACAACAGAGTTTAAGGATTCTGAAAGTCCATTTAGACTAGCGATTGTTTGTGCTATGTGGTTAACTGGATTTGATGTTAAGAGCTTGTCTATTTTATACCTTGATAAAGTGTTAAAAGAGCACACCTTAATGCAAACAATAGCTAGAGCAAACCGCGTAAATGAAGGGAAAAATAATGGACTAATTATTGACTATATTGGTGTATTAAAAAATTTAAGACAGGCTTTGGCTAAATATGGTTCAGGAATGGGGAATGATGGTGGAGAAAAGCCACCAGCAGGAACAGATGAAGATTTGCTAAATGATTTAAAGAAATCAATAAAACTAACTAAGAAGCATTTAAAGGTAAATGGTTTTAATTTAGATGAATTGATTAAAGCTGATGGATTTAAGAAAATTGCATTAATAAAAGATGCTGAAGAGGCGGTATATGCTACAGAAGAGGTAAAGAAGAAATTTGAGATACTTGCAAGAGATGTTCAAAATAAGTATAAATCTTGTTTATTCATGGAAGGAATTGATGAGTTGATTCCAGAATGTGATGCTATAAAGGCTATATACAATAAGATACAGGACAATAATAGAGAAACAGATATTTCACATGTTATCCTAGAGCTTCATAATGTTGTTGATGAAGCAATAAAAACAGAGAATATATCTGAAGGTGGATTAGTACCTAGTAGGTTATTCGATATCAGTAATATAGACTTTGATAGACTAAAAGAAGAGTTTAAAGGTAGTAAAAGAAAAAATACAGTTTTACACAATATGAAAGAACAAATAGAGCAAAAACTTGAAAAAATGATAAAGCAAAATCCTATGAGAATGGACTTCTATAAAAAATATAAAGAACTAATAGAAGACTACAATTATGAAAAAGACAGAGCTGTAATTGAAGCAACTTTTGAAGCTTTACTTAAATTTGTTAATGATTTAAGCCAAGAAGAAAAGAGAGCAGCAAAAGAAGGTTTGGAAGAAGAGGATTTAGCATTATTTGATTTATTAGAAAAGCCAAATTTGGAGAAAAAGGATAGAGATAAGTTGAAAGAGGTAAGTAATGACTTATTAAATAAGTTAAAAACGCTTATTGATGACATAGATAATTGGCGTGAAAAAAGAGAAAGTCAAGCTAAGGTTAAAGTTGTTATATATGATTATTTAATAAATTATTTACCAGAAGCTTATGATTTTGATGAGATAGATAAAAAAAGAGATATTGTATATAATCATTTCTATGAAAACTATGCTACATCAAAAAATAATACTTATAGCATGTATAGCTAATAATAAATGAGCCTACATATACGAAGGTATGTGTAGGCCCATTCATTATATGAAATAAATATAAGTTATAAATATATATTATTATATTGAAAGGATATCTATACTAGATAGATAATTTCTATAGGTTCATAAAAAAATGGAGGTAATGTTAATGAAAAAGGTTAGTAAAATAAGTGACTTAATTGAAATGGAGCTAGAGGTTAATGTAGTAAATACTATTGAAGAGAAAATAAATATTTTAGATGATAGCTATGGGGCTGAAAGGGATATTGATGCAGATTTAGGTGGTTATGTATTAGTATTAGAAACTAAAGATGATGTTATTGAAGTAAAAGAAAGTATATTAAAAGATATTATTGCAGAGTATGTTGATGAAATTGAATGTGAAGGAGTTAAGCAGTATTGTTTATCTCTTTTTCTTTTGTCTTCTGATTATGCAGTAATTGTAGTTGCCACTAAAGAGCTTATGGAGATTCTAGTAGAAGAGTAGGAGGTGGAGAGGTGGCAAAGAAAGCTATTAAGGAAACTAAGTATTGTTCATTAATTTCGCAAAGTGTAATTGCAGATGAAGAATATACTTATGCATTGGAGAAGATTATAGTTAAACCACAAGGAAATAGAGAAGAATTAAGATTTAGTGTTTATAAGGATCAACAGAGATATGGGATGAAGCTATTAGTAAGACCGTTGGATCTTCAAGAAGAATTGTTTTTGCAATTATTAAAGAAGGCTATAGAAGATAACATGTTTAGTAAAAAGTTTATAACACAGTTAAAGAATTTAATTAATGAGAAATAAGACCTAATTATCAGTATTAATGGTAATTAAGTCTTTTATTATTTTAGGAGGATTTATGAGATATTTACTATGTGTAGGAAGTATTAAAAAGGGTAAATTTACAGTGAAAATTAATAAGGAAGTTAAGAAAAATTATGGAAAGTAAAAATGTATCAAAAAGAGTTAATTTAGTATCGGTAAAGCTTATAAAAGAAGGTTCAATTTTGTATGAACCAAGAAGGGTTTCAAGTCCTAAGGATGCTTTTGAGTTAGGTAAGGAGTTCTTGATAGATAGTGATAGAGAAAAACTTATACTAGTGTGTTTAGATAATAAGAATCAGCCTACTTCTATTAATACGGTTAGTGTAGGAAGTTTAAATTCATCTATAGTACATCCAAGAGAAGTATTTAAGGTAGCTATATTAAGCAATTCAGCAAATATTATAGTTTATCATAATCACCCATCAGGGGATGTTACTCCTAGTAAAGAAGACATTAATATAACAGAAAGACTAAAGGAAGCAGGAAAAATATTAGGAATAGAACTAATAGACCATATTATCGTTGGCTCAAATAGTAGTTATTATAGTTTTAAGGAGAAAGGAGATATTTAGTGTGTTTGCTAAAAAAAATAGATATATAACAAGAGGCGTTAATGAAAGAATAGATTTACAATTACAGATATTACTATGGAGTTTAGTTGATGATTTGCAAATAGAAAAAGACTATTTGCAAGTTTTTAAGTTAAGTAGGGTTGTAGATGTTGTAAATATAGAACACACACAAGAAGTTCCAGATTATAAGGTATATATCAAAGTTAATGCAAAAGACTTAGAGTTTGAGGGGAATGAAAAGGTGTATTTAATAGATTCGCAAGATTACAGCACAATGTTGTTATCAGAGGAATATTAAGGGGAAAAGGGGCAGAGTTATGCTGAAAAATAAATCAAAGATTTTAAATGTATTCTTTATTAAGGATTTAACTAAGTTAATTGAAAAATATAATAACATGGACAAAGATTTAGTAGAAAAGCTAGAGGCTTTAGTGGTAAAGGTGAATGATAATGAGATAAAAGAAACTTTAATGAACGATTTAGATGTAACTTTAGCTTTAGTAGATGAACTAGGGGAAGAGGTGGATGATGATGTTATCAAATTATATTTCTTTATTAAAAATCATATAAAGGAAATTAATATAATAGAAGCAAAAGCAATATATGAAGAAATTGCTTTCAGAGGATATTCAAAGCTTGATGATATTATTATGTATTCTAAGCTAAATGATTTAAGAGAGTATGTTAGTGATGAGATAGATGAAATACTTGGCTCATCTTATCACATTGACAGATTATTTGATAAGGATACCATTATAGATTACTTTTTAGAAGGTACTTCAATTGAAGAAATAGCTAGAGAAATGATAGATAACTATGATGAATATGAAGAAGTATTGGATATAGAGCCAGATGTAATGTTTGAATCTAAGTATGGGCAAACATATTACTATGCATATGTAAATAATTAGTTGAGGTGGAGATATAATAATGAATGTAATATTAATTATACAAATAGTAGCTATGGTATTAGAGTTAATTGCTAAAGGATTAAGTGAATCTGAGGCTGTTAGTAAAGCTAGTAGTGCGTTTAATGTTTCGGAGAGCTTTATAAGAAAATTTCTATAAAATTAATAAAAATTATACAAATATTATTTAAGTATTTGTATAATTTTTTTTTGCACTTCTAAAGTGTTCATAGATAGCTACTTTGTCACCTATACCACTATACTTTCTTTAGTAATAATATTTGAGTATAATGATATAAAAACTATATAAGTAGGAGATGTTATGAGATTAGAAAATGCAATAAATTATAGATTAGTTTCATTGGTAACAAGTTTTTCAGTAGCAGATAGATGGGGATATAAGAATAATAGCGATGGGTATAAAGAGCTAGAAAGAGTGTTTAAGGAAAAATACAAATTAATAACTCTTGAGGAGTTTAAAGATGAAATTATTTTGGCTTGGATAGGAGAATCATATAATAAAAGAAGAATAAAGAGATCTAAGGCACAAATACTGGATGAAGATGTAAGTAATGAAGAAAATAGAAATTTGTTTAATAAGATATGTGATAAGGTAAAAAGTCAAAATAAAGAAAATTTATTAACTGGTATACCTGAGGAAATTAAAGAAAATAAAGAAGTTGTAACAGATACAATAGATATTATAGATAAAGTATTTGCTAAGATAATGGAATCGGCTAAAAATAAAAATGTTAAACTTGAATTTGATAAAGAAGATTTTGATGACATTACTTTAGCGATGGCATGTCTAGAAAATCTGAAAGGTAAATCTCAATTAGATGATTTAGATAGTGATACATTTTTAGAAGGTTTTTTAAAGGTATATAATAAGAAAATGAATCATGCAGAGATGCCAGCTAAAATTTACACAGAAAAAATGTTGTTAGAAATAAAGACAGACTTCAATGCTAGGCTTAATACTATGCCAATTAATAAGAAATCTAGAAATAGAACAAAAGAAACTATTTTTGATAAAATGGATTATGCTAAAGTATCAGAAATGACACTTGCAGATTTTTCAACAGGTTATGATGAATTAGTAGATTTGTATTATGAAATTAACAAAGATATACATTCTATAGATGGTCTGATAAAATTTTACAATATAGAAAGTAAATATAATTTGATATTTTATATAAATATAGTAATAGATCTATATGAAGATGCTAGTTTATCAAAAAAAGAGTTGGCAAGTCAGATTTCAAAATTAGCATTGATGGATTTAGTTATATATCGCTCTTCTAAAATGAGATTTGAAATTAATAAGTTAATATATGCTTTTGGTAAAGAAGATGAAACATACAAGAGCTTGTGTAATGAGATTAGTGAATTATTAATATTAAAAAATAAAATTGTTAATGATTTATTAGAAGTAGGAACTTTAGATTTCAAAACTTTGAAGGATGAGGCTTTTAATGCTATAACCTCAAAGTCTAAAGAAGAAATAGCTAATCAAATTAAGAAAGTTGATGTAGTAAATTATTTAGGTTTTAATGATGATAAAAAAATGAAGCAAAGAATATTAAAGAATTTAAAATACTTAATTGAGAATAATAAAGAAATATTACTAGAAAGAAGCACATTAAGAAACAGAATATAATACATAACAAATATAGATACTTCAATTTAAATTAGAAGTATCTATATTTTTTTTATTTGTTAAAATACTTTAATTTACAAAAATGTAAATTAAATTTTGAATCTAGAGTTTTAAGGTGGATAAATTAATTACTAAAAATTATATACTCTAACTGTAGCAAACGAGCTATAAAACATGATCTTTAAAAAGTTAATAACATGCATCTAAGGAGGTAAGGTACATGAAGAATAATGAAGTATTCTTTTTTGATACAGAAACTGATTCGTTAGACTTTAGAACTGGAAAGATAAAATTAATAGCTTTTTCTAAGGGACTTAATGAAGTGGTCACAACAACAAGTGTAGATGAAAGACTTAAAAGTATTTTGAATGATAAGAATATTATTAAGGTGTTTCATAACGCTAAGTTTGATGTTGGATTCTTTCAGAGTAAGGGCTATAGAGTAAACAATTATCATTGCACATTACTTATGGCTCAAGTATTAGGGGAAGAAAAGTTAAGCTTAAAAGCTTTAGCTAAAAAATATCTTGATGTTGATATGGACAAGTCTATGCAACATAGTGATAACTGGCAAGAAACTGAGATAACTCAAGAGCATATTGACTATGCAGTAAAGGATGTTGAGCACACTAGAGCTTTATACTATAAACTTTTAGATTTACTTGTAGAGAATAATCTTTTAACTGTTTATGAAAGAGAAAGAAGAGCTCTACCAGCTATAGTAATGCTTGAAAGTAATGGTATTAATATGGAATTTGATAAATGGAATGCTAGATTAGATGATGATAGAAGGTTGGCTGTTGAATTAGAGATTAGGATTAAAGACTTACTTAATAGGAAAGAGTTAAATCTTAATTCGCCAAAGCAATTAGTTGAAGCTATTGTAGAGTATGGGATTAAGCTACATTCAACATCAGATGATGAGTTAGCAAAATATTCTGATGAACACGAAGTAATCAAACTTATTAGGAAGTATAGGAGACTTCAAGCTAAGATTAAAACTTATGGTGAAAAGCTAAAGAAATTCATTGATAACGATGGTAGGATAAGAGCACATTGGAGATTAATAGGTTCAAGATCAGGAAGAATGTCTTGTAACAATCCGCCACTTCAAGCTATGCCAGGAAATAGTAGAGAGTTTTTTGTTGCAGATGAAGGATACAAGCTTATAGGTTCAGACTATTCACAGATTGAACTTAGAGTTTTAGCGTCTATTTCAAAGGATGAAACTTTGATTAGTTACTTTAATAATGGAATAGATCTTCATTTAGGAACAGCAAGTTTGATTTTTAAGAAACCTATAGATGAAATTTCTAAAGAAGAAAGACAGGTTGCTAAGAGTTTAAATTTTGGCATAGTTTATGGAATAACTGCTTATGGTATTCAGAAGAATCTTAGAAAGAGTGGTGTGGATACATCTTTAGAGGAAGCAGAGAAATATAGAATTGAATTTCTTAATGTTTATCCAAAGGTAAAAGAACTTCAAGATTCTTTATTAAAAGCAGATTATATAAAAACATTAGGGGGGAGAAGGTGGCAAGGTGGTAGCTTAACTATGACTCAAAGATTAAATTTACCTATTCAGGGTTCAGCAGCGGAAGGATTAAAAGAAGCTTTAGCATTACTTGTTGAAAGAATGAAAGAGTCTTGGAGATTAGTTGCGGTGATACATGATGAAATACTTTTAGAAGTACCAGAAGATGAGGCTGAAGAAGCAAAAAACATTTTAGAAAGTTGTATGGTTGAAGGGATGAAAACTATAGTTAAAGATATCCCAATTATTGTTGATAGTTCAGTAAGTAATAATTGGTGTAAATAAGAGGAGGATTATAAATGATTTTTAGAAATAACAAAGAAGTATTAGGAAAAGCTGGGGCGAGGGCTACTTTAAATGAAGGTGAGTATGAAGCAATAATAAAAAGAATAATTTACTTAAGAGATTGTAAAACAGATTGGGGGTTTAGAGATTTTCTTGAAGTAATTTATAACATTAGTGTTGGAGTTACAGAAAAGGAAAAGAAAGAAAAGATAATGGTATCTCAAGCAGAAAAGTCAAAGTGCTTCAACTTCTTAATGGATGTATATAATGGCAATATTCCAAATGAGATAAACATTGATGAGTTAGCAGGCAAGAAATGTACATTAACTATAAAGCATAATACTGATGAAAAAGGTAATGTGTATGCAAATATAGTAGAAAGAAAATTTAACTAACTTAGGAGGAATTAAAATGTTAATAAAAACATCAGAACAATTAGTAAAAGAGTTTATAATAGAAGAAATTGTAGTTAAGGGATGTCCTGATAACTTATACAAGGTACTAGCTTTAATAGAGCAAATAAAACAATCAGGAAATAGGAGGGCATATGTTAAGCTAAAACAACACTGTGATATTGTAGATGAGAATTTATTCTCATCTATAATGAAAGTATTTTTGAAGGGCATAGATATAAAAAAGGATCAAGTTCAAGATGAAGTAGAGATATCAATTGATGATGCATTGGTAGAAGAGTTAAAAACTATAGTTACTAATAGTAAGGCAATAGCATTGGGATTTTACTATGACGAAAAAAATAAGCTTAGATTAAATACTAACAAGTGTATTTCATATCTAAGAAAGATTGCAGAATTTATTATTAAGCATGGAGTTTTAATGATATATAACCAAAAGGAAGGTATTTTCCAAGAGCTTAATGATGAATTAATGGGAACTATACTAAGGTATCTTATGAATACAGCTATACCAGATAGTTGGAAAAAAGTCTATGAAAGGGATATTATTGATGGGCTAATGAGAGAGGTCCCTAGAGTTGATACTAACATTATAGATGATACATTAATTGCTTTTAATAATGGAGTTTATAATGTTGTAACTAAGAAATTATTACCACATGATAAAAAGTATATGTTTACTAGCAAATCGCCCATAGATTATCTGAAAGATGCAGATTGTCCAATATTTAAAAAGGCAATTAAAGAAATAACATGCAATGATGATGAATTATTATCATGTCTTCAAGAAATATTCGGAAATGCTTTAATTAATAATACTAAGGCTGAAAGGGCATTCTTCTTTACTGGAGTAGGATCTAATGGGAAGAGTTTCTGTTCAGAGGTACTTACTGAAATTGTTGGAGTCAACAATGTTAGTAATATACAACTATCTAAATTCTCCGAAAGGTTTGGAATAGAAGGTATAGTAAGTAAAACACTTAATATTGCAAATGAAAATGAGCTTGGAGGAGCTATTAGCACTGAAAATCTTAAAGCAATAATAAGTGGAGATACAATAAACATTTCAAGAAAATTTAAACAAGCTATCAATTATAAGTCTACAATTAAGTTAATATTCTTATTAAATACATTACCAGATACTTTAGATAATACTCATGGGTATTATAGAAAAATTCTGATAGTTCCATTTAATAGAGTATTTAAACCAGAAGATATTGATAAGAAATTAAAAGAAAAGGTATGCACTGAATTAAGTGGTGTACTTAATTGGTGTCTTGAAGGGGCAGAAAGACTTATTAATAATGATTATAACTTTACAGAAAGTAAAGCTATAGAAAAAGTAACTAAGGCGTATAAGGAAGAACAAAATCCAGTAGAAGCTTATTTAAATGAAGTTCTTGTATATGAAGAGGGGAGTAGTGAAACTAAGAAAGCTGTACTAGATGCATATAAGTCTTGGATAGAGGGTGAAGGTATCTCAGCAAGAGGCTCTGATTCACCGCAAAGATTTTGGAGAGCTTTAAATAACTCTACTAAAATTAATTTAAATTATGAGTTAACTTATAAGAAAATTTCAGGTACCTTATATTTAAGGGACTTTAAAATAGATTACTCTAAATTACCAAAGCAAGAAGTTAAATATACTTTTAGTAATTAGGGGGGATAAGTGGCTAAGGTGGATAAGATTTTTTTCTAGATATGATAATTAATTGATTTAGTTTTTCTTAGATTAAAATTATTGACCACTTAGCCACCTAACCACCTCAAAGTTAGGTGTAATAAATAAGATTAATAAGTATATATCATAATAATGAATACTAAGGAGGAAAATTTAATGAAAGAATGTATTAAAACTACTATAAGCAGAGAAAAGTTATATGAAAGGAATTATACAAGAGATAGTGCAGAAAAAATTAAATATAATCAAGAAGTTAATAGTAGGATAAAATATAATTCTTTAGTTAAAGTATTAGCCTCTATGTATTTAGATTCTCCTAAAGGAGAAGTATAAATATAAGGAGTTGATTTAATGGGACAACCTAATTATCTTGAAATAAAAAGGGCTTGTGCATATATAAGGTATAGTTCTGATAATCAGAGGGATGAAAGCTTAGAAGCTCAAATACGAGCTATAAAGGAGTTTGGTTATGCAAAGGGATATGAGATAGTAAAGGTTTATCAGGATAAAGCTAAGTCAGCCACTACTGATAGAAGACCAGGTTTTCAGCAAATGATTAAGGATAGTGCCAATGATATATTTGATGTAGTAATAGTACACAAGCTAGATAGGTTTTCTAGAGATAAATATGATAGTGCTCAGTATAAAAGAAAATTAAAGCAAAATGGGGTAAAGCTAGTTAGTGTTACTGAAAATCTAGATGATAGTCCAGAGTCGGTTATACTTGAAAGTGTTATTGAAGGTATGGCTGAATATTACAGTAAGAATCTTGCTAGAGAAGTAATGAAAGGAATGAAGGAAACTGCATATCAAGCTAAACATACAGGAGGACTTCCACCTTTAGGCTATGATGTAAATGCAGAAAAGAAATATGTAATAAATGAAAGAGAAGCTGAAAGTGTAAGATTAATATTTGAAATGTACACAGCTAGATATACTCTAAGTCAAATGGTAGACGAATTAAATTCAAGAGGATTTAAAACTAAAGCAGGAGCTATTTTTAAGCACAACAGCATTAATAGTGTTCTTACTAATGAAAAATATACTGGAGTTTATATATTTAATAAATCAGCTAAAAAGGATGCATATGGAAGAAGAAATAGTCATCTTCAGAAAGATCAAAGTGAAATAATTAGAATCGAAGGAGGTATGCCACAAATTATAGATAAGGAACTATACGAAAAAGCTCAAGAAATTCTTAGAAGTAGGAAGAAGTCAAAAGCAGTTAATAAGGCTAAGGAAAGCTATTTATTATCCGGGATAATTAAGTGTGGAGAATGTGGCTATGCTATGTATGGAAATCGTAGACAAGCTAGAAGTAAGCCACTATATGTATCCTATAGATGTGGCTGCAGAAAGCGTACAAGTAGTAATGTATGTAGCAATAAGGAAATAAGAAAGGAGTACATTGAAGAATATGTTCTAGCAGAACTTGAAGAAAGAATATTCAATGATAAATCTATTCCACTATTAGTAGAAGGAATTAATGAGGAGCTAAAGAAACAAAGTGAAGGAGATGAAGATAAAAGAGGAATTATAGAAAAAGAACTTAAAGACATTGAAAAACAAATAGGCAATATAGTAATGGCTATAACGAATGGATTTATCCAAGAAGAGTTTAAGGTTAAGATGGAGGAGCTAAAAGAACGAAAAGCTTACTTAGAAGGTAAGCTAGTGGATATAGAAGCAAGTCAATCAGTTACTAAAGTTACTGAAGAAGATATAAGAGGACTTTTAGCTGGTTTCAAGGAATATGTAGTATCTAAGAATATTCCAGAATGTAAAAATTTCATACAGGACTTTGTTAAAGAAGTCGTAGTATATAAGACCCACGTTGAAGTAATTTTCAACGTGGGTTTTAACTTTATAAAAGATACTTATGTAGATATTAAATCTATAATACCTAGAACAAAGTTATTTTTGGTATTATAAAAATATTTATAGGATTAATAAGACAATTGAGGATCAGGATTTTTATTCAGCCAACTAGAAATTTTATTAGATAGATTATTATTTTGCTTAATAGCAACATTTATTTCTTTATTTCCAAATTTAGAAACTAAGTATAAAAGTTGGGCTATTTCAGTTTCATCAAAATCGTAAAGATGACAGAAGGATGAGAATTTTCCAGAATCTCTTACTCGTACAACTTATTTTATAAAGCGTGTAAGCTCTCTACTGATAAACTCTTTAAGGTTAAATGTATTAATATTATAATTCAAAAAAAAATCACTCCTAAAAATTTTGTTAGGGATAGTATATGTAATTATCAGTTTTACATATAAGGATTTTTATGGTATAATTACCATTATATACATAGATTCTTAGGAGGGAATTATGGCAAAAGGTAAATACACAAGTAAGGAATCATTAAATCCAATCAAAAATATTATTTCTAAAGCAGGAGAAATGACTTCTACAGAAGCTGTAATTAGCAAAAATGATAAAGGATTAAGTGAAGTACTTGCAGCTGCGGCAGGAATGGGGGCTGGTGCTGCTGGTAGTTTTGCAGCTTTAGGAGCATTAGGGATAGCAGGATATAGTGCTGTTGGAATAACAACTGGACTTGCAACAGCAGGAGGAATTGTTGGTGGTGGAATGGTTGCAGGAATAGGTGTATTAGCAGCTCCAATAGCAGTTTTAGGTGTAGGAGGATATGCATTAGTTGCGAATAAGAAAAAGAAGGAATTATTAGTTGAAAAGAAAGCTCTTCTACAAGAGGCTATAAGAAAACAAAATATAATTATTGATAAATTAAAAAATAAAGTTCAATTACAAGAAGAAAAAGCTAGAGAATTAGAATCAATGAATATAATCCTTACAGGAATAATAAATGATTTAAAAGGCGATATAGCGGTAGCATAGATGGCGGATAAATTTAATGAGAATGAAAGAGATTTATTGAATGTTCTAAAATGTAATCAAGATAAAAGTGATAATCTTATTAATAAAGTAGAAGATATCAATAATAACTTAGATGATAGGATAAATGCTACTAGAGAGTTGTTAAAAAGTCTAAATATTGATATTAGCAAATATTCTAATTATAGTAAAATAAAGAATGAATCAAATACAAATAGTGAGAGTGTTTTAGAAAAAACATGGGAAGATATAGTAAGGGATGTTAATGATGAGGGTTATGTTAATACTGGAATAAATGATATTTTAACTAATAAGGAGCAAATGAAAGTTTATCAAAAAATAGATGAGATTAATGAACAATTCTCTAAGGCAACAGGGTTAAATTCCATTGATATTAAATTTTTATTTTTTGCAACAGCATTACAATGCTTGAGACAATATTTAATTTCTAATGATAAGTTTAGATTTGATACTGACAAGGGCGGGGATAACTTTATAGGTAAATTTGTACCAAGAAAATATGAAGATATATTGTTGGGTTCTGTACCTTATGATGCAGTAAGAAAAGCTGAAGGGTATAAAGACCAAAATACAGGGATTAGTGGTGCAAACCATAGATATATGGCTTTAGGACACGATCCTTTACTAGGATGGATTTTTGGAACGTTAAATATTATGACGAATACATTAACTAAGAATTCACCGTTATTGACAACATATATTGTAAAAGCACATCCAACTACAGGTAATTATACTCAAATAGGAGAAAGTGTTTTAATATCAGAGGTGTTTATAAATGGAGTTAATTTGGCTAAAAATGATTATAAGTTATTAGCAGTTTCTGTAATTAGACAAGCATTGCATTTGGGGGCAGATGCATTCACTAAGATGGGTTTACCAATACCAATTATCAATACCATCTCACCAGATTTAAGCTCAAAATTATTAAGTGAAAATTTTAGAATTGATGTATATAGTGTTAGCAGAGGCATAATGCTATCTACACTAATAAATTCAATAATTTCAGTTATTCATGGATTATTCTATGATAAAAAAGTAGATATTAAAAGAGATTTGTATGAAGTTAGAACAAGAAAGATATTAAGTTATTCGAATGCATTAGCTACATCAAGCAATATTATTTATACGGCAATTACAAAGAATTTTACAAGATTAGATGTAGGTGGAGCAGTTGTAACACTTTATAGACTAATAACTGATTATTCATTTATTAGTAAAGTAAAATATGAGTTTATAAATGAAATACTAGATAATGAATTAAGACAAGAGATCGAAAAGATAGATGATATGTATAATGAATTAGTATAGAAGAAAATGTAAGTCGAGGGTACTAATAGTAACGCCTCGCCTCCACCATGAAACCCACGAAAATCAACTATGATTTTCGTGGGTTATTTATTGTATTTAGAATAGCACAGGTTTGACCTGTGGTTCCAGAAAGCTTCTAGCGGTGAGTAGAAATTAAAAAACCTCCGTTGTAAGATTATAGTAGGTTTTCCGACCATAACTATAATACAAGGAGGTATCCAATATGGATAATAGTAGTCTAGCACATAGTAAATGGAATTGTAAAGATCACATAGTTTTTGCACCAAAGTATAGAAGACAAATAATTTATGGGATATTTAAAAGGTAAAAGTTCATTGATGATCTTTGATCGACATGCAAATTTAAAATGCAAATACGGAAATAGGCGGCTTTGGTGTAAGGAATATTATGTTTATACAGTAGGAAGAAATAAAAAATAATAGAAGAATATATGAATTTAAGAGGATATATTTTAGATGAAAAAATTTAAAAGATATATGCAAGAATATAAAAGAATAATATTAAAGTAGTTATGGAAGAGGGAAAATGTTTATGAAGGAAAAAGTCTTAGAGTTAGTCAATGAACTATCATTAAAGTTAAGCGATAATTCAAATGCAAAATTCATAAGTAATGAGTTACAATTGAGCAGAAATATGGTGAGTCAATATCTCAATGAGTTTTATAATAAAGGACTATTTATTAAGATTAATACAAGACCTGTATTATTTTATAATAGGTCAATATTACAAAGCAAAAATAATATTTATATAGAAAAGAATATATTTAGTTCAAAATTAGAGTTTGAAGGGTTTATTGAGAATAAAAGACACAAAGATTTTCGTAAAATGATAGGTTGGAACAAAAGTTTATTAGGGGCTATAGATCAGATAAAAGCTGCCATTTCGTATCCGGATTTAGGTTTGCCAGTATTGATTACTGGGGAATCAGGAGTTGGTAAAAGCTATTTGGCATCGTTAGCATATGAATACCTAGTAAATAAGAAAATAATAAGTATAGATGCTCCATTTACAACTATAAATTGTAGTGAGTATTCTAATAATCCAGAGCTTTTATTAGCGAATTTATTTGGACATAAAAAAGGGGCATATACAGGTGCAGTTTCTGATAATAAGGGCATATTAGAGACAACCAATAATGGAGTTTTGTTTCTTGATGAAATACATGCATTAAGAGAGGAAAGTCAAGAAAAGTTATTTCAGTTTATGGATAAGGGGAGGTTCCATAGATTAGGAGAAAATGATAAGTGGTATGAATCTAAATTAAGGTTAATATTTGCGACTACCGAAGATCCACAGAAGTGTTTATTAAAGACATTGCTAAGAAGAATACCAGTAATAGCTGAAATACCTTCATTAGATGAGAGAAGTGAAAATGAACGTGTTGAATTAGTATGCTCATTTTTTAAAGATGAAGAAGTGTATCTAAATAAAAAGATAGAGATAAGTGATTGCATTTATAAAATGCTTATTAAAAATCATTTTTCTGAAAATGTTGGGAGTTTAAAGAATACAATTAAGGTTCTTTGTGCTAATGCATTAATTAAGCAAAAAGATGATAAGATATTAAGGATCCAAGTACCTCTTCTTCCGAAAGAAATATTAGAAACGTATAAAATGGATTTAAATAATAGAAATGATAGGAAGTTTTATAGCGTTGATTCAATAGAAAAGAAAAATATAGAAATAAAAAAATACAATTTGGAAGAAACCATAGCGAAATATTACATAGATAATCATAAAGAAATATCGATTGATATGATAATAAAATTTTGCGACAAATTAATAAAAGATAATTTTAGTTATCAAGGTTTTAAGATACAAAATAATAGTAGTGCTGATATATATATAAGCAAAAATGTGAATATGTTTTTTATGGAGGTATGCAAAAAGTATAGCATGAGTTATAATGCCTTTTATGAAAAAGTAATTATTAATTTTTTATGCTCATGGATAAACAATGAAGAGGAAAATAATATTATAGATGAAGACAGTATTAACTTTGATCGATATGTATGTAAGTATTTTAATAAAGAGGTAACTATAGTCCAAAGTTTATGTAAGAGTTTAGATATAGAACTTTCAAAGAGAAAATGTTGTTTATTAGCAATTATTTTTAAACTTATGATTAAAGAAAGTAGTAAGAAAAATACTATAGCATTAATATTAGCACATGGAGATTCTACAGCAACTTCGATGGCAAATCTCACAAATGATTTATTAGGTGAATTTATTTTCGATGCAATTGATATGCCTTTAAGAACAACTGTGGCAGATATGATATTAGAACTTGAAATGTATTTAGACCAAATTCCATCATATGATTCAATAATTTTATTAGTAGATATGGGCTCTCTTGAGCAAATACATAAAGGAGTAAGGCAGTTTGAGAATAAAACAGTTTTTGTATTGAATAATGTAACGACACAAATATTATTAGATTTAGGAACCAGATTGCAAAATGAGGAAGATATTGAGAGATCAATAAAGAGAGTTACTTCAGAAAATAAATTTTCATATATTCATAGCCCTAAAAAAATAAAAGAAAAGTTAATTTTATGTAGTTGTGCAAGTGGAATAAGAACAGCAAACAGAATAAAATCTATCTTAATTAATAGTTTAAACAAAGATATCGACATAAAAATTAAATCATATGATTATTATTCAATAGTAGACAAACAGTACTTAAGCAATATTTCAAACGAGTATAATATTTTATGTATTGTTGGAACTTTAAATCCAGAAATCAAGAATATAAATTTTATTTCATTAGAAGATCTAGTTATGGGAGAAGATATTGATAACTTTTATAGTATTTTTAGTGAATATTTAACTAATGATGAAATTGAAGAATTAAAGAAAAGGATAGTAAAGAACTTTAGTTTAACAAATTTAATGGAACAATTAACAATATTAAATCCTAGTAAATTACTAGAACAAGTGTCAGAGGCAATTAATCAACTACAACTACAACTTAATGAGTCATTTAGTAATAGTATATGCATAGGTTTATACGTACATATATCTTGTTTAATAGAAAGACTATTAATGAGTAAAGGTAAAGGATTGATAAATGATATTACTGTTCCTATGCATATAGATAAAGATTTCGAAAGAATATTTAAAAAAGCATTTACTGTCGTTGAAAATTACTATAGTGTCGAGATTGACAGTGTTGAAATAAAATATGTACAAGACTATATAAGAAAAGCCTAGTAAAATAGGCTTTTTTTATTTTGGCATTATAATTGCTATTAATAATATTGCAAATAAAAATTTGGAGGGATTAAAAATGAGTGTAGTACTATCAAGAATTGACAATCGTTTATTACATGGAATCATAGTAACACAATGGGCACCTATATCAGGGGCAACAAGAGTAATGGTAATCGATGATAAGGTAGCTAATGATGAATTAGCGAAGGCTAGTATGAGATTAGCAAAGCCAGCAGGAATGACAGTTTCTATTATTACTGAAGAAACTGCACTTAATAATTTCAAAGCAGGAAAGTATGACAATCAAAAAGTATTTATTATTGTCAAATCACCTGATATTATATTGAGATTACTAGAGAATGGAATAAAAATTCCACGTTTAGTAGTAGGTGGAACTGTTGTAAAACAAGATGGAATTAAATTATCTAATAGGGCATATGCGACTGAACAAGAAGTTAAAGAATACAAACAAATATTAGACATGGGGGTAACGGTAGTTACACAGTTTGTACCTCAAGAGAAAGAAGTACCAATACAAAATATAATATAAATTCTATTAAAAATCAGGAGGATAGAAATGGATTTTTCAGTATTACAGATTATTTTATTAACGATTTTGGCTTTTATTAAACATGTTGACTATTATGGAATACCAATGTTATTTGTAAATTATCCGGTATTCTGGGGATTATTTACAGGGGTGATTGTAGGTGATATTCAAACTGGTTTAGTAGTTGGTGGAACTATTCAATTAATGGCATTAGGTGTAGCAGGTTTTGGAGGCTCATCAGTACCTGATTATGGAACAACAGCAATAATTGCAACAGCACTTGGTTCAATAGTAGGGATAGAAGCAGGACTTGCATTAGGAATACCAGTTGGCATGTTGGGGGTACAATTTGATGTAATAGTAAAAATATTAAATGGGTTTGTTGTTAAAAAGGCACAAGATTATGCTAATAAAAGAGAGTTCAAAAAGATGAACAGAGTTTTATGGTTAGGACCAATCTTTTTTGGATTATCAGCAGCTATTCCTGTTTTAATATCATTAACACTAGGTAAGGCAGCCGTTGATCTATTATTAAATAATATGCCTTTATGGTTTATATCAGGATTGACATTAGCAGGTAGAATGTTACCAGCAGTAGGTATTGCGATGTTACTAAGGTATATGCCAGTAAAAAAATATATTAATTATCTACTTATAGGTTTTGCTATTGCAGCATTTTTAAAAGTACCAATAGTATGTGTTGCAATTATAGGATTCGCATTAGCTTTCGATCTATTTAAGAGAAGAGAAAGGGAATTGCAGTTAATATATAGTAGTGGAGGAGATTATGAAGATGAATAAAGATGTAAAATTAGATATAGAGCAAGGCGTAATAACTAAAAAAGACTTAAGAAGGGCAAATTATAGATAGTTAATGAGTGTTTGTACATTCAATTATCAAACGCAACAAGGGGCCTCAGCTGCTTATGCGCTTTCACCAATATTACGAAAAATATATAAAAATGATGATGATTATGTTGAAGCATTAAATAATCATTTCCAATATTTTAATACACAACCATGGTTAGCTTCAATAGTACTCGGAGCAACCGTAGCTATGGAAGAAAAAGAAGGGTTAAAAGCTAAGCAAGCAATACAGGATTTTAAGGTAGGTGTCATGGGTCCTTTGGCGGGAATTGGAGATTCGTTATTAATGGTAATGATTCCAACGATAATGGGTTCTATAGCAGCATATATGGCTAAAGAGGGGAATCCTATTGGAGTACTGCTTTGGATGATATTAATTTTTATAATATTTGCTTTACGTATGAGGGGATTTGAATTTGGATATAAGCAAGGGATTAAAATTATAACAGAATATGGAGAAAAATTAAATAATCTTACTGAAGCTGCATCTGTATTAGGATTAACTGTTGTAGGTGCATTAATTCCTTCAGTAATATCAGTTGTAGTACCTATTAAATTTACCTTTGGTGAAGTGGCAATGGAGATACAACCATTATTAGATCAAATAATGCCATCTTTAGTACCAGTAATACTTACTTTTGTTGTTTATAGATTACTAGGATATAAGAGGATGTCAGTGACTAAGATAATTCTATTAGTTATTCTATTTGCTATGGTTGCAGCTGCATTTGGATTTTTAGCATAAAGTATAGTAAGTAATTCAGAGAAGGAGAAATAAATGAAGAAGATAATTATTGCAACACATGGAAACATGGCAGAAGGACTAAAAGATACATTAGAATTTCTTGTAGGTAAAATGAATAATCTTTATATAGTAACAGCATATGTGAATGATGTTGATATCGATAAGGAAATAGGAAAATTGATGGAAAACGATGATGAAATATATGTGTTAACAGATTTAATGGCTGGTAGCGTAACGCAAAAGTTTTATAAATATATGAGTAATAATATTCACATAATAAGTGGTATTAATTTACCCTTAGCATTAACAATAGCTATTCAAATTAATACTGATAATGAGATAAAAATAGAAAGAATAATTAAAGAGGCAAAAGAGCAAATAGTCTATGTAAATAAATCTTTATTAGATATATCTAATGATGATGAATAATAATAAGTAAGGAATGGAGAATTATGGATTATTTAAAGAGAGTTTTGAAACATTCAGGGGAAGAGAGTAGAACTATTTCACCAGAGAATATGACTGGAGAAAAGGGAAAGAGTTGTATGGAAAGCAGTTTCTTAGGAAAGGGAAGAAAAGGAAGAGCGTCTGTACCGTTAAACGCTGGTGAAACAATAACTATAGCGCAGATTGAAGGACCAGGTTCAATAAGACATATGTGGATGACACTTACAGACAAAACTACTTCAGGTAGTTTTGTTTTAAGAGATGTTATATTAAGAATATATTGGGATGATGAAGAGGAGGCATCGGTAGAATGTCCAATAGGAGATTTCTTTTGTAATGGATTTGGAACACGTTGTGAAATAAATTCTCTTCCTATTGTTGTAAATCCTAATGGAGGGATGAACTGTTATTTTGAAATGCCATTTAGAAAGAAAGCGAAAATTACTATTACAAATGAACATCCTGAATTTATTAAACATTTCTTCTATACAATTAATTATGTATTAATGGATGAAATAAGTGAAGATACGTTATACTTCCATGCAAAATGGACTCGTGAGAAGATAACTACTTTAGGAAAAGACTATACATTAATAGATAATATCATAGGAAAAGGATACTATGTAGGGACATATATTGGACTAGCAGCTTTAGAAAGGTATTGGTGGGGGGAAGGCGAGTTTAAGTTCTATATTGATGGAGATAATGAATATCCAACTGTATCCTCTACTGGAGCAGAAGATTATTTTGGAGGGGCTTGGGCATTCCATGAAAAAAAATATGGGGAGTTACCTCATGCAAAAAATTATTGTACAGCCTTTATGGGATATCCATTTCAAAGTAAAAGGGATCATACAAGAGATTTTTTTAATAATGGAAAGCCAAATCCTAATCCTGTACATGCGTTTGGCGATGATTCAGTTCCAATGCATGGATTGTATAGGTGGCATTTACCAGACCCAATCTCTTTTAAGAAGGATTTAAAAGTAACATTTCAACAGCTTGGGAATGACGATATTAGTTTATTTGAAAGACAAGATGATGTATCTTCAGTCGCATATTGGTATCAATTAGAACCACATAATAAGTTTAAGGAATTACCATGTAGAAAAGATAGGTTACCTAGATAAAGTTAATATTGAAATATACATAAATCTATAACTAGATTTATGTATATTTTGAAGTTATGAGTATATATAATTTAATTTGATTATTAGATATAAATTTTGGTATATTGATGAGATTATCTAAAGATTTATAGGTCTTAAAGTACTAATTATAAATTCAAATATAGATTAGCTTTTGAATAACATTTGATATATAAATTTTTAATGGATGGAGAAAGGAATGGATAGATGAATAAAGTGTTTGGAGCTATTGAAGCAGGAGGGACGAAATTTGTTTGTGCTATAGGAGATAAAGATTTAAACATTATAGACAGAGTAAGTATAAAAACAACGATACCAGAAGAAACAATGAATCAAGTATTCAAGTTTTTTGATAAATATAATTTACTATCTATAGGGATTGGATCGTTTGGGCCTATAGATATTAATAAGAAATCTAATAAGTATGGATATATTACAAATACACCTAAATCAGGATGGAATAATTATAATTTTGTTGGAGCGATAAAAAGTAAATATAATATTCCGATAGAATGGACGACAGATGTAAATGCAGCTGCATATGGAGAGGTATATAGAGGTAATGCTAAGGGAAAGAATAGTTGTATATATATTACAGTTGGAACTGGAATAGGTGGAGGAGTCGTAGTAAATGGTAAGATACTTGAAGGGAATGGACATCCTGAGATGGGACATATATTAGTTAGAAAGAATGAAAATGATAAATTTGAAGGAATATGCCCTTATCATTCTAATTGTCTTGAAGGAATGGCATCTGGACCAGCAATAGAAAAACGTTGGGGGAATAAGGCATTTAATCTTTCAGAAAAAGAAAAGGTTTGGGAGAATGAAGCGTATTATTTAGCACAAGGTATAATGAATTTTTCATTAGTTCTTAATCCGGAATGTATTATATTAGGGGGAGGGGTAATGAAGCAAAAACAATTATTTTCACTTGTTAGAATAGAATTAGAAAAGTTAATGAATGGGTATTTGATATTACCTAAGTTAGATGAATATATATTATCGCCTGGGCTTGGAGATGATGCAGGAATAACAGGCTGTTTATTACTTGCAAAAGATATTGTTAATAAGTATGCTAATTTTTAATAAGATTAGGCTGTCTCGTAAATAATTTTTAATTATTTATGTAGATGCTTTTTATTTCTATTTTCATATTTATTCATTATATTCATAACAATAATTATCATATATGTGTATTAATTGTAATAGTGTATTTTTGATTGAATAAAAAATATATTATTAAGCTATTTTTAATGACTCGAAAATTTTTTCAAGCGGCGTACTACTTGTGGCAGCTTCGTAAATATATATTGTTTTAGATTTTTCTAAGTCTTTCTTAGCAGCTTTATATCTAGTATTAAAGTGATAAGAATTATTAGAATATATTTTACAAGAAAGTACAATTTACTAACATTATTGTTAAATATCTATTGATGCTTTTTTCACTTCTTACTTGATATTAATCTAGACCTAAGTAAGTTTTACAATCTCTAAATAATAGCTCTATAGCCCAATGGTCTATATATTGAGTTAAAATCTCTAACGGTGTTAATGATTCATTTAAAGAAATAAAAGCTTTCAATACTTTATCTTTTTGAAAAGAGTCTCTAGTATAACTTAAAATAATGGAAATATTTTTTCTATCTTTTAAATTGACGACATAATTGTAAATATAATATTGTTTGCCTTTAACTGTGATAAGGTCAAAGTATTCAATATTCAATGATGTAGCAAATTAATGATATTAATATATCAAAGATGAATATAGTTGATAATAAAAAGTATCCATTATTGAATAGACCATTAAGAGACTAGTTAACATATTTATATATAAGGCTTAAGGTATAAGATGTAATTGTGAATAAGTTTTACATTAATACACGTAAATATGATATGTTAGGATCAATAATTAGTCAAGCTTTCTATGTCGTTACCCATACGGCACACTTCCTATGATTAATTTGTTTTACGATTGTCAGTCGTTGCAATTATATCATAGTAGTTTTTTCTGTGCAGAGCTTAGGCCATTTTATCCACCGGCATAGTCAGTAGTTTTCAATAATAAGAAAAAGCACGATAATGCTATCGTGTTTTTTTACTTTATCTCTATAAACTCCTTATAAAACTCATCTTTCGCAATTAGCATCTCATCAGTGTAGTACCAATTTCTAGGAGTAATAGATTTATATTTATTTATAATTAATTCTGATCTTTTTTTATTAGTGTTAATTATTAAATATGGATATATATCATTTAGTAATTGAATAGCATCATTTCTTCTTAAAACATAACTATAGCAATCGTTATGTTTTTCTATATTATAATTTTTCTTAGAAATGATTCTTCCTTTTCCTACAGTGTTTTTTATCCATTCTAATAATTCTAATGTTGTTGAAGCAATCGATACACAAGGGGATGGGTGTTCATTTTTATGTATTCTTTGTAACATTATACTACCTTCACCGTCAATAATTCCAGCAATATAGGCTTTTTCTGTTTCAGTCATAAAATATCCTTTTTTAAAACTAATATCTTATAATGATAGTTTGCGATTATTAGTAAAAAATATTATGGCTAATTATTGAATAAAACTCAAGGTATTTTTAGAGAATTATTTAGAGCCTAATATGTTTGTAGGGGTATAAGTCAAATCGATCCATTTCATTATTATTTAATAGATAAATGTAGTTACTTTATCTAAAAACATGGTAACTACAAAAACATTTATAAAATGTGAAGATATGATATGTAGTTGAAAGTATAACAGAACAAAGATAGATCGATTATTTAAAGACTGGAAATAAAATAGCTGTATTTTGGAATTACATGAGGAAATACCAGCAAAGATGATTAATAAAGCGAATAAATCAATCATAATTTAAACAATAAATGTAGTTACCTTATTTAAGAATGCAGTAACTACAAAATTAGTGGGATAATAATCTTATCATTAAATGATAAATGTAGTTACTTTATTTTAGAACACGGTAACTACATTTTTATTTAGCAAATAGAAAGAAACTTTATATTAAAGGTATATGTATTTTAATATAATTCCGTCTAATAATATTAATAAATAAAATATTAATGTTTAAGGAAGCAATTATGAGTAAAATAACTAGAAGAGGTTATGTACCTACAGATGAAAAGGAATTTAAAAATGAAAATATAAATAAATTATATGAAGCATCGGAGGATTTATTGTATCTTTTAAATAGAGGATACAAAATTAAGGGAGCTTCAACTTTCATAGGTAATCATTATCTGTTATCTTAAAGGCAAAGACTTGCATTGGTTAGAGGAATATCTAGATATGATGATGTTATAAAAAGAAAGTCTAAGGAAATTACTAATCTTTAAAATATTGAAGAAGTACATATAGATGGGTTTAATACAATAATAACTTTAGAGGTTGCTTTATCTAATTCTTTAATTATTAAGTCTATGGATGAAACTATAAGAGATTTGGCAGGACTTAGGGGTACTTACTCAGTTATAGAAAAAACTGAAGTTGCAATTAAGTTAATAGGTGAATTTTTATTAGAGCATAAAATTAAAAAAGCTATATTTTATTTAGATAAGCCAGTTTCTAATTCTGGTAGATTAAAAATGAAGATTCTGGAGATACTTGAAGGTTTAGAATTTCAAATTGAAGTATGGAATATTGATAATGTGGATAGCGTTTTAAAATCAAAAGAAAATGTGGTATCTAGTGATGCGATAATTCTTGATAATTGTATTAGTTGGATTAATTTAAATATGCATATTATAAAAGATAAGATAGCAAATGACAACTGCATAGATTTTAATAAGTTATAGTATGTTTGCTGGCCACAACTATAATACAAGAAGGTATCAAATATGGATAATAGTAGGTTAGCATATCGTAAATAGAATTGTAAATATCACATAGTTTTACATAAAAGTATAGAAGATAAATAATTTATGTGGATATATTAGGGTCATTTTTTCATGGATTTTTAGCAAAGGGAATAAATTAAATAGTATAATATAAAATAAAAAGTATTAAATAAAAAAGGGTATGAATTGGAAGCGGAAAGAGCAGAAGCTTCTTTTATAGGGAATATTTCAGGTGGCTTTAATACTCTTTTAGGTAGAGGAGGGTTAACTTATCAGGAGGACAAAAGCAAAGAATTTCTATTGAACGTGTAATTATTAAGGATTCTAAAATTATTATTTTAGATGAGGCAACTAGTAGTGTTGATACTAAGACAGAGAAGGATATTCAAAATGCTTTGTTCGATTAATGAAAAATAGAACCAGCTTCTTAATTGCTCATAGACTTTCTACTATTAGAGATGCGGATAATATTATGCTTATTGATGATGGCAAAATACTTGAAAGTGGAGATCATAAAACTTTAATGGAGAATAAGGGGAATTACTTCCAAATGATAATAAGTCATATTGGAAAGTTAAATGTTGGAAATGAATAAATTATATAGTGATAATTAGAAGTAAAAAGTTAGAAACTTTATATAAAATAGAGTTTCTAACTTTTTATTATTTATTGATAGGAGTGCTTATTTGCTATATAAGAATCCTTGCACTATAATAGCTAAAAATATAGAAGAAAGTTTTTATTTAATAGGAAAAGATAAAAATGCTATTGTAAAAAATATATCATAGCTAGTGGTAAGATAGAAGCCCCTTCTCCATTAGATACGTGGAAAAAATAAATGTATCTAAATAGATATGTAATAAAGTCACAGAAGGATATATATTAATCTGTATAATTAAATAGTAAAACTGTCATAAATAAATTTAAGGGGGATATGCATGAGCAGTTTAATTAAAATTTGGAAAAAGTGGTCGTATGTAATTCTAATAACTTTTTTGATTTTGGGTATGTTTGATTTTAGAATTGGATTGATTGCATCAATTTGTATGGTTGCACCTATAATAGTTGCTATATTTAGAGGTAGATTTTGGTGTGGAAATTTATGTCCTAGGGGAAGCTTTTATGATAATGTAGTATCTAAGTTTAGTAATAAAAAGAAAGTTCCTAAATTTATTAAATCAGTATATTTCAGGCTAGTTGCTATAGCACTAATGCTTACTGTATTTACTACTGGTATGATAAAAAATTGGGGGGATTTATATGGAATGGGATTTGTAATATACAGACTTATAGTAATAACAACTATTATAGGTTTAATATTAGCTCCATTTTACAATGAAAGAGCATGGTGTAATTTTTGCCCAATGGGAAGTATAGCTGCATTTATATCAAAATTTAGAAATAAGCAGAATAAAAATATTTTATTAAGCATTAATGATGCTTGTGTATCATGTAAGTTATGTACAAAAACGTGTCCTATGGGAATAAATGTTCATGAATATAAAGGGGAAAGTATAACTTATTATGATTGCATACAATGTGGTAGGTGTGTAAATAAATGTCCTAAAAAATCTATAGGATATAAAAAATAAAAATATATAAATTCTTTAAGTGGAGTGTACTTTTTTATAAGTAATTCCTAACATTAAGAGATTTAGAGTTATACAAAAGGTTAGAGAATTCTGTAGAGAAAATGATATTCAAGTTGAAGCTTGGTCACCTTTAATGGCTGGAAATGGATTGCTAGAAAATGAGACATTAAAAGAAATAACTAATAAGTACAATAAAACAGCAGCACAAGTAAGTACTATGTTGGGATTTACAAAGTCGAATAGTAACTATCCATAAATCTACAAACGAAAGAAGATTAATTGAAAATATAGATATATTTGATTTTAATATAAGTGACGATGATATGGAAAAGATAGATAGCTTAAATAAAGATTTAAGAGTAGGACGAGACCCAGATAATTTTGATTTCTAATTTATAATTAATAGAGTGTGGCTAAATTATTTATAGTTACTTGAAATTATTAATTAGTAATGGAACAAAGGGAATATTAAGTAATAGGTTTTGAAGTAAATAACACAAAACAAGAACCGCACAGATTTTTCTGTACGGTTTTTTTCGTTTTATCACTTTTGATTAAACCCATTATATTTTTAAGCGTTGTGACTTTTCCATATACATTACTGTATCCAGGAAATTACTTTATAGTTCAAGGTAATAATCTATAAGTTCAAAAGAAGTCTCTTGTCAATTTACCAAGAAATTTTATGATTTTGTTTTAGAGAGGACTCTATATTTAAATCTAAGACATCAAAATCAGTAGCACAATAAATGTTCATGAATAATATATATTATGAAAACCGATAAGGATAGGTAAGTAAAATGAAAGTAAAGATATTAAAAGGTACAAGTCCAAAAAAATTGGAATGTGAAATTAATGAGTTTATAAAAGATAAATGTATTATAAATATAAGTCATGAGATAGTTACTTCAAATATGTATGATAGGTGTGTAATTACTTTGGTAGTTATAATTTTATACGATGAATACAAACATTGTGGATATTCAGACCTTGATTCAATACTAGATTTGAAAAATAAAAAAACGAATTAAAAGAAAAGTAATGGAGGGACAAAAGATGAAAGTTGTTATACTTGCTGGAGGAAAAGGAATTAGAATGAGTCAGTTAACAATGAATATTCCCAAACCTTTATGTGAGGTTGGGGGTATGCCTATAGTATGGCACATAATGAAAATATATAGTCATTATGGATTTAATGACTATATGTTTTTGTTAGGCTATAAAGGGGAAAAAATAAAAGAATATTTTATAGATTATTCATGGAAGACTAGAAGTTTTCTTTTAGATATGAAAAGTGGAGATATTAATATAGATTCTGAACCAGAACCATGGATGATAAACTTTATTGATACAGGTATTGAAACTATGACAGGTGGAAGATTAAAAAAAGCTCAAAAGTATATTGGAAATGAAACATTTATGTTAACTTATGGAGATGGACTAGCTGACATAAATATAGATGAATTATTAAAATTTCATAAAGCGCATGGGAAAATAGCAACAGTTACAGGCATATATAAGAAAAGCCAATATGGAATTTTAACTGTAGAAGATGGATTAGCTAAGTCTTTTGAGGAAAAAAAGAATATTGATGAAATAATAAATGGTGGATTTTTTGTTTTTGAACCAGAAATATTTGACTATTTAGAAAACGATACAACATGCGTTTTAGAACAAAATCCATTAAAAAAATTAGTTAAAGATAATCAATTAGCAGTATATATTCATAATGGATTTTGGACTGCTATGGACACTTTAAATGATATAAATAATGTAAATAAAATTTGGAACGAAGGAAAAGGAGCGTGGAAAATATGGTAAGTACGTTTTGGAATAATAAAAATGTTTTTATAACTGGTGGCACTGGATTTTTAGGAAGTTACTTAGTTAAAAAACTAGTAAACTATGGAGCTAATGTAACTATCTTAGTAAGAGATTATATACCACAATCAAATATATATCGAGGAGAAGAATATAAAAAGGTTAATGTTGTACACGGTACCTTAGAAGATTATTTATTAATAGAAAGGACACTTGGAGAATATGAAATAGATACAGTATTTCATTTAGCTGCTCAGGCCATTGTTGGAGTTGCAAATAGAAATCCACTTGGAACTTTTAAATCTAATATAGAAGGAACTTGGAATATACTTGAGGCAGCAAGAAAAAGTCCATTAATTAAACGAGTAATAGTAGCATCTAGTGATAAAGCTTATGGAGATCAAGAAAAACTTCCATATGATGAAAATATGCCGCTTCAAGGAAAGCACCCTTATGATGTTTCAAAAAGTTGTGCAGATTTAATTGCTCAAACTTATTATGAAACTTACAAATTGCCAGTATGTATTACAAGATGTGGAAATCTTTATGGTGGTGGAGATTTAAATTTCAATAGAATCATTCCACAAAGTATCCAATCTATATTAAATAATAAAGCTCCAGTAATAAGAAGTGATGGAAGTTTTATTCGTGATTATTTTTATATAGAGGATGCAGTAGATGCATATATTAATTTAGCTGAAAAGGTTGTTGAACTTAATTTAGGGGGACAAGCTTTTAATTTTAGTAATGAAATACAATTAACAGTTTTAGAGCTAGTTAATAAAATATTGAAGATTATGGGAAGTTGCATGAAGCCTATAATATTAAATCAAGGGAGTAATGAAATAATACATCAATATTTATCAGCAAAGAAAGCAAGAACTGTATTAGGATGGAGTCCAAATTATACGATTGATGAAGGTCTAAGTAAAACTATAGAATGGTATAAGGATTTCCTTAAAAAGGAGATATAAATGATGCAAAATAGTGTTTTTTGTATGGTTGTATCAAGAACTAGATTAATTCAGGCAATTGCATGTTTTTTATCTTTATATAAAAATATGGAAAACTTTAAAGTATATATCCTTTGTGTAGATGAAAAATGCTATGAATTTCTTAAAGAAATAAATTTAGATAAAATAGTGTTAGTAACAATTGCTGAATTAAATAGAGAAGATTTGTTAGAAATTAAGGCTTCGAGAAAATTAAACCAATATTGTTGGACATTAAAGCCTGGATTTATAAAGCATATATTTACTTTAGATGATTCAATTAATAGAGTAACTTATATAGATTCAGATTTATTCTTTTATCAAAATCCTAATGTAATATTTGAAAATCAACCAGATGCTTCCGTTTTACTATCTAGTGGAGAAATATTTTTGCCTATGTATTCGAAAGAATTTAATCAAACTATGCAAACTCTCACTGGAAATTTTAACTCAGGGTTTATTAGCTTTAAAAAAGATATTAACGGATTACAGTGTGTTAATTGGTGGGATAAAATGTGTGTAGATAGTTGTACTTCAAATCCTGAAGATAATAAATTTGGAGATCAAAAATATCTTGATGACATGCCATTCCTATTTAATAATGTTTACGAAATAACAACTCAAGGAATAAATATAGGGCATTGGAATTATTTGAAATATAAGTTTACAGTTTCAAATGATAATGTAATGGTTAATAATAACAAATTAATATTTTATCATTTTAGTGGATTTAGAATAATTAGTAAATATGATATTAGGCAGGTTCATGAAGAAGATAGAGTGAATATACCATTTATTTATCAAATATACAAAAGAGCACTTGGAAAAATTATTGATGATGTTGAAAAGATAGATCCAAATTTTAAGGAATATATTACAGTAGCTGCTATTGATGATAATTAAAAAAGAAATCTGTTAAGAGTAAGGAGGGAAGAAAAAGATATGAAAGCAAGTGTTATAATACCATCATATAATTCTAAAGAGCGATTATACTACAATCTTATATCCTTAAATAATCAAGATTGTGACTTAAATATTTTTGAAGTTATTGTAGTTGATAATGGATCTATCGATAATACTCTAGAAATGTTAGAAAATTTTAATGCTAAATTTGCCTTTAAATTTGTGAGACTTGAAAAAAATAGAGGAATTGCTCGCGGAAGAAATGAAGGCATAAAAAGAGCAGTTGGTGATATTTTAATATTTCATGATAGTGACATGATAGCTAGTAAAGATTTTATAACTAGGCATTTAAAGCATCATGAAGAAAAAGATATAGTTGTATGTGGAGTTCCATGGAAAAGAATTTTTACTTTTTATTATAAAGAATTAGCTTCAAGCATTGAAAATTATTTAGATCAAACTGTGACTAAACAAGATGAAAAGCTTAATATGGTAGATAAGTCGCCATTAATAGATGTTGAATCAATAATTGATGGAAGTTATATAAATAAGGCTTTTGACTTAGATGCAGAATTTATGAGAGGGCTAAAAAATATATTAAAAAATCATAATGAAGAATTAAAAGATTATCGTCTGCCATGGAGATTTTTTATAACTAATAATGCTTCAGCAGAAAGAAACAGAGTAATAGAAGTGGGAATGTTTGATGAAAGTATAGTTGGATATGGATTTGAAGATTATGATTTAGGAATAAGGCTATATAAATCTGGGAGCAAATTTATATTTGATAAAAATATATTAAATGTTCATCAAGAACACCCTACAAATATTAATATACCTGAAACACGTGAAAATATAAATTATATATGTGAAAAATACAATAATAATTATTTTTTAGATGTGATATTAGTTTGTACCTCTGGTATAACATCAATTAATGATTATGATTTTAATGAATTAACTAAAGATATAAATAATATGATATCTGTAAGCTATTTCAAACCTCTTTTAGATATATTTTTAGAATTACTTCAGACATGTAGACGTCGCTACGTTAGAGAGGATTTTATAAGTATAAACAAAGTTATTCCAACTATAGATACTGATGTAAACAAATTAATTATGGAAGTTAAAATTTTAAGAGATAAATTTGGAATTAAACACTTTACAGAAGCCATGTTAGCTTTAATAAGAGACGTTTATAATGTTTATTATTAAATTCTAAAAATATACTGAAGAGGAGGGTAGGTATGAGTAAATATCATTTATCAATGATTTTATCGGAATCAAATTTATTTAAATTAATACCAATGTATGTTTCTTTAGAAAACTGTTGTAGTGATTTTAAGTTATTTATTCTATGTATGAATGATTCGGTTTACCATATACTAAATAAAATAGGATTTAAAAATATTGTTTTAGTACAATTAAAGGATGTAGAGGAAAATAATTATGATTTAGAAATGGCTAAGTCTAATAGAATATTTCATGAATATTGTTGGACACTAAAACCTATATTTTTATATTATGTAATTAATAAATATGACAATGCGAAATATTATGCACATGTAGATGCAGATTTATTCTTTTTTTCTGACTTAGATTATATTTTTAATGAGAATCCTGATGCATCAATTTTTCTAATAGATCATAGAAACTCAGAAGAGTTTAAGATGTATTATGAATTAAGTGGATTATATAATACAGGATTTGTAGGATTTAAAAATAATGATGAAGCAAAAGCTGCACTTAGGCTTTGGGGAGATAGGTGCTTAAAGAAATGTACAGTTGAATATGATGTAGCTAATAAAACTTTTGGAGACCAAAGGTATGTAGAAGATTGGCCTAGTATATTTAAAAATGTGCATATAATAAACTCTATTGGAGCAAATGTTGCATTGTGGAATGTAAAAAATTATAAAATTTCAAAAAAGAATAATGTTGTTTATGTAGATGATTCACCTCTATTATTTTACCATTTTTCTGGTGTACTGTTATTGGGATCAAGAGAATTTGATTTATGTCCTTATTATCATATAGAGGATGAAAAGTTAATAAAATATATATATGATCCTTATGTTAGATGGCTTTCACAATCAATAGAAAATGTAACTAAAGAGTTTCCATGGTTTAATGCAGGATTTGTTGATAAAGCTAATATTGTGAATTTGCATAACTATAAAATATAATTTATATAATAGAAAAAGATACAGATTATAAATTTTTAAACTGAGGAAAATAAAAGCAAAACTACTTTACGTGCATGGATAATAATTTAGCATCATTCACGAAGGAATCTACTAAAAAGGTATATATAGTTTATTTTTAGTAAAATATGAAAAGGCGAGCTTAAGTTTTAAGCTTGTCTTTTTATTATATAGAAACCATAATGCATTAAAGTTTATGGAAAGCTTGTGTAATAGAGATATTTAAAATTTTATGGTAACCAAATTCTTTACCAATGAAAACAGAGTATATCTGCATGTTATAATAGTTTAAAATAATGAACGAAAGGTGGATGAATGCATATGAAATATCAACATATAATTGAAGTTAATAAGGATCTTTGTATTGGATGTGAACTTTGTAAAAATGATTATCCAGTAAATAACATAATTATAGAAAATAAAAAATCAGTAATAAAAAATCAAGATTGTCTAATGTGTGGACATTGTGCAGCAATCTGTCCAAAAGAAGCTATTACAATAACAGGATTTGATGAACCACCAATAGAACTTACAAATAAGCCAAATTTAGATTCAGATGAATTACTAATGGCAATTAAAGCTAGAAGAAGTATTCGTAAATTTAAAGATAAAGAAGTTTCTTCAGAAATAGTAAAGCAAATTATTGAGGTAGGTAGATATACACCTAGTGCTAAGAATTCACAAGATGTATCATATATTGTGTTGGATAATAAAAAAGGAACATATGAAAAGGAAGCTGTGAAATTTTTTAGAAAAATAAAACCTATTGCAGATATTGTAGTTAAACATTCAAAGCAAGTTCCAATTGATGATAATTTTTTCTTCAAGCATGCCCCTATTGCAATAATGATAGTTACTAAGGATAAGATTAGCGGTTCACTTGCAGCATCAAACATGGCGCTAATGGCAGAGTCTTACGGTTTAGGAGTTTTGTTTAGTGGATATTTTTCAGATGTAGCTAATAATTCGCTAAAGTTAAAAAAGCTTTTAAGTTTAAAGCATAGAGATCATGTTGTTACAACTCTAGTTATAGGATATCCAGATGTTAAATATAGACGTACTGTACAAAAAGAAGCAGCGAATGTTAGATACTTATAATTAATGGAGGATTTTATGGAAAAGGAATGCCAGCAAATAATACAAGAAATCACATTTAAATTTAAAGAATGTCGTAAAGCTATTTCTGCTATGGGTGATGAAACCAGACAATTAATTTTAATTGCACTCCTAGAGAGTGACTTTAATGGTATACGAGTGGGGGAAATTACTAAAAAAACACATCTTTCTCGTCCAGCTGTATCTCATCATCTTAAAATATTGAAAGAAGCAGAAATTGTTAATGTACGTAGAGAGGGAACAAAAAATTATTATTATCTTGATTCAAAGAAATCACAATGGAAATCACTAACAGAACTAATAAATCTTATATTTGTAGGAATACAACATATTGGTGAAGATGATGAAAGAGAAGGAGAGTGAATGAAAGAGATTTAGCAAAAAAAGCCAGTAAAAATTAATTTAACTGGCTTTTATAATGGGTTAAATGCTTAAAACGTATTATTTCAAATAGTATCTTTCTTTATTTTGAGTATTATTTTTATACTCAATAGCCTGAGTAGGGCAACCACAAATACATGCCATACAATGAGTACAGTTATTTCCCCAAACTGGCTTTTGATTTTTTAAATTAATATTATTTAAAGGACATAGTGCTACGCATTTTCCACAGCTAATGCATTTATCAGTATAATGAAATCCTTTTGCATGAACAAATAGTTTATAAAAAGCTACATTTGTTATGCCACTTTTAATTGTACCACCTAAGCCGCTAGGAGTAATAGTTTTGAATTCATTTTCATCATTTATATCAGAAATAATTTTAGATATTTGTTTATCTGCTTCTTTAATAATTTGTTTTGATGTTTCTTTATCTGGTATAGGAAATAGAGCTATATAATTCTCTGGCATTTTAATTTCTGCCATACCTTTTAATTGCCACTCTTTATATTTACATAGCTTTTGAATATAGTTTACGGCTTTGGCTGTATCCCCTCCACAAGTCATTATAAAGTAAACCTTATTATTTCCTGAAAACTTTATTTTTCTTATAAAATCCGTCACTACGATTGGCAATCTCCATGCATAAGTAGGGCATACGAAAATAAATGGTTTATCTTTTGATATTAATTCATCTGCTTTTTCTTCTTTTATGAGTTGATTTAGTGATATAAGTTCATCATTTAATTCTTTTGCAATTTTGCGAGCTACATATCTGCTATTACCAGTACCGCTAAAATATAAAATCATAAGTATATCCCCTTAATTATTTTTTAATTTTAAATTTTAATCTTTGTACCCTAATAAAGTAAATTATAGATATATTGTATTTTAATAAATACAAAATTTACTGGTAAAAAAATTATAGCACATTAATATTTCCTAGAGTTATTGGTAAAGAATTTGATTACCATTAAATTTTAAACTTTAAAATATTTAGGGGCTATTTAGAAATAATAATGAAAGTACAAATATAAAATAATTAATCGGAAGAGTCTTAAATTCTGTTATTTGGTTGATATGGATTAATTTAAATATAGTATTATAGAAGAGAAAATATAATTTGATAAGTGTATATATTATAGTGAATTAATATATAATATATATATGGGAACAGGTTCGAAAAATGTAGAAAAAAGTTGGATGTAAGCGTTGACTCTTTTAAAAAGTTATATTATAATCAGCTTAGAAAAGAAACTAGTAGTAACAAAGCAGTTACTACTTGAGTATGTTACTGGTAAGCAGGCAGAACTCAGATTACGTAGAAAATGTCCTTTTTCTACGTAATCTGAGTTTTTTTTCTAGAAAGGAGTATTTTAACATGAAAGTAAGTCAGATCCTAAATAACAATGTAGCAGTTGTCAAAAGAGGAAATAATGAGGTAATAGTTTATTCTAGGGGAATATCTTTCAAAAAAAAAGTAGGGCAAACAATTACTGAAAGTGAAATTGAAAAGACATATGTATTAGATTCAAATGATATGTTAGAGCATTTTAGTTATCTTTTATCTAATACAGATGAAGAAGAAATTATAATGGTAAATGATATTATTGAGTATGGTGAAAATCTACTGAATGAAAAAGCAAGTGATTATTTAAGTCTGACATTGCTAGATCATATTAACTTTGCACTTAAACGTGCTGCTAAAGGACAATTTATTCGAAGCCCATTAACTTGGGAAGTGAAGAAGTTTTATCCGAAGCATTTCAAAATAGGAATTTATGCCTTAAATCAGATGAATAAAAAATATAATGTTGAGTTTCCAGAGGATGAAGCTGTTTCTATAGCATTACACTTTGTTAATTTACAAGAGGGAAAAAGTAATTTAAAAGAAACAGTTCAAGTTATGGAGACATTAAGAGATATTGTTTCTATTATTCAATATCATTACGGGACAGAGATTGATGAATCATCATTAAATTATATGCGTCTTATAACTCATCTTCAATATTTTATTCATAGAATACAGAACGGTAAAACTTATAGTGATAATGATAAAGAATTAAACTCTCAAATTAGAGGCCTTTATCCTGAAGCATATGAATGTATAAAGAAGATAGAACTTTATGTAAAGGAGCAATACAAATGTGAATTATCAATTGATGAGGAAACTTATTTGATGCTTCATATTCATAGAGTTACAAACAGAAATAAAAGAGAGGGACAGTAATGAAGTATAAAGATTTTAATACAAAAATTATTGAATTAGTGGGTGGCAAGGACAATGTTCAAGCGGTTGTTCACTGTATGACAAGACTTAGATTTACATTAAAGGATCGTTCAAAAGCAAAAACAGAAGAAATTAAAAAGCTGGATGGAGTAGTTGACGTTGTTTCAAATGATGTTGCTTATCAAATCATCGTAGGAACTCATGTAAGTGAAGTTCATAGTGAATTAATTTCTATGCTTGGAATTAGTGGAGAAGCAGCTTCTTCAGAAGACAAGGTTAAAAAGAATCCAGTAAAGGCAGTATTAGATTTATTTTCAGAATCTATGACTCCAATACTAGAACCAATTATTGCTGCAGGTATGTTAGCTGGGGTTTTATCATTACTTTCTTTAACAGGAATAATATCAGCAGAGAGTCCAACTTACATGCTATTAGATAATATTCGTTCATCGGTATTTTTCTTCTTACCAATTTTTATGGCAATGTCTTGTGCAAAGCGTTTAAATGCAAGTCCATATTTGGCAGTAGCATTAGCTGCAACGCTTTTATCAACAGGAATTAATGGAGTTGAGGGATTAAGCTTTTTTGGAATTACACTTCCTGCGACTACTTACTCTAACTCCTTTATTCCAATAATTTTAGCTGTATGGTTTATGGGATATGTGCAAAAATTTGCAAAGAAGGTATTGCCTAAATTTTTACATTATTTCTTAGTACCAGTAGTTACTTTAATTATTTGTTTACCAATTACTTTAATGTTCTTTGGACCAGTGGGTGCATGGATTGGTAGTGCTATGAGCTGGATTTCTATGTTCTTAATGAATACTTTAGGTAACTGGAGTGTTATTGCTTTATATGCTGCAGTTCAACCATTCTTAATTATGTTTGGTGCTGGAAACTTTATTATTCCTATAGTAGTTCAATTCCATGCAGAACTTGGTTATGACCCAATTTTCTATGCTGCATGTACAATTTCAGATATAGCTGTTGCTGGTGCAATGCTTGGATATTTCTTAAGAACGAAGAATGAAAAGCAAAAACAATTATTTGGTACTTTTAGTTTTAGTGCATTAATGGGAGTTACAGAACCAGCTATATATGGAGCTTTTGTTAAGTTTAGAAACTTATTCCTTGCAGTAGCTATTGGTGGTGGACTTGGAGGATTATTTGCAGGTATCATGAATGTAAAAACATATGCAATGGCTTGGGGATTAGCAGGGCTACCTTCTTATATTGGAAATAATGACTATAAGAATTTCTATTCAATGATTATAGCAGTTATAATAGGTTTTGTAGCAGCAGCAGTTGCAGCGTATGTTTTAGGTATTCCTAAAGATAGTGAAGAAGCTGAAGCTTCAAATGAAAAAGTTGAAAGTTCAAGTGAAAAAGCTGTATCTTCTGAAAGTGATGATTCTATGATGAATAAAATCGTAGTTAATGGATGTGCTACTGGAAAATTAGTTAAGCTATCTGAAGTTAATGATAAAGCATTTTCAACTGGAGCTCTTGGAAGTGGTGTAGGTATAGTAGCTGATAATAATTTAGTAGTTGCACCAGTTGATGGAGAAGTTACTTGTGTATTCCCAACTAAACATGCTTTTGGACTTAAGACAGAGTCTGGAGCAGAACTTTTAATTCACATTGGTATAGATACTGTACAATTAGAAGGGAAGCATTTCTCTACAATGGTAAATCAAGGGGATAAGGTAAAAACAGGACAACCATTAGTACAAGTTGATTTTGATAAAGTAAAAGAAGATGGCTTTGATCCAACTATTATAATGGTGGTTACAAATACTCACGAGTATCTTGATGTAATTCCAGTATCTAAAGATACTATAAGTAACAAGGAAGAATGTATTAATATAGTTCTATAAATTTAGAGTGAGGTTTTTATTATGAAATTAAGAGAAGATTTTTTATGGGGAGGAAGCATAGCTGCGCACCAATGTGAAGGTGCTTGGAATGTTGATGGTAAGGGAATCGGTATAATGGATTTAGTTACTAGTGGTTCCTATGAAGTACCTCGTGAAATATGTAAAGATATAGAAGAGGGCAAGAGATATCCTTCTCATGATGGAATTGATTTTTATCACAGATTTAGAGAAGACATTGCTCTATTTGGAGAAATGGGTTTTAAGGCACTTAGAATTTCTATTGACTGGTCAAGAATCTATCCAAATGGTGATGATGAAGAACCAAATAAAAAAGGAATAGAATATTATCAAAGTGTTGTAGATGAATTAATTAAAAATGGTATAGAACCAATTGTTACATTATATCATTTTGAAATGCCAGTAAATCTAGTAAGAAAATATGGATCATGGACAAATAGAAAGGTAATTGATTTTTACCTAAAGTATTGCAAAACTATGTTTGAAGCATTGAAAGGTAAAGTTAAGTATTGGGTTACTTTTAATGAAATGAACCATATTGATCCACAAACTGAGGCATCGGATATTTTTACATATATAATCGCAGGGCTTAAGTTTAGTGAGATGGTAGAAAAGAAACAAACATTAGCTACTATTGGCTATAATATGACACTTGCAGGGGTAAAAGCTGTAGAGTTAGCTCATGAAATTGATCCTAATAATAAGGTAGGATGTGTTTTTGGATTAACACCTGTTTATCCTATAAATTGTAATCCAGTTAACGTTATGAATGCCTTTAAAGAAATGGATCGTGATTTCTATCAAATTGATGCAATGTGTAATGGAAGATTCCCTCAATATAAGTTAAAAGAATATAAAGATTCAAATATACAACTTGAAATCTCTAATGAGGATAAAGAATCCTTCTATAATGGTAAGTTAGATTTCATAGGAGTAAACTACTATTCAACTAGTGTTGCTCATTATGAAGGTGATGATGATGGAGAAGAAACTCTTTTTGGAGGAGTGCAAAATCCTTACCTAGAAAAGAGTAAATGGGGATGGTCAATTGACCCAATTGGACTTAGATATTTATTAAATTATGTTTACCGTAAATATGAGTTGCCTATTATTGTTTCAGAAAATGGTCTTGGAGCTATGGATAAGGTAGAAGAAGATGGAAGCATAAATGATGATTATAGAATTGATTACTTAAATCAGCATTTAATTCAATTGAAAAAAGCAGCTGAAGAAGATGGCGTAGATTGTTTTGGATATTTAATGTGGGGACCAATTGATTTAATAAGTGCAACTACTGGTGAAATGAAGAAGAGGTATGGTTTTATTTATGTGGATAAGCAAGATGATGGTACTGGAGACTATTCACGTAAGAAGAAAAAATCATTTGATTGGTTTAAGGAAGTTATAGAGTCAAATGGAGAAAGCTTAAAATAAAGTAATATATAAAAGCACTAATCATTTATGGTTAGTGCTTTTTGTATATTAACATTTTAATATGAATTTCATATAATGCTTATGAAAAACTATCATAGGATGTGTACAAATATGTCCATAATAAGTAAGGTACTTTATAGGACAATTATTGGTTGTGGAGGAATCGTCGAAAGAAATTTTAATAAAGAAACTAAAAACTTTAAGAAAGTTAATAATGACTTGTTGTTTGATATCTTATCAAAAAATACTAGGAGTGAAATAGGGGACAAATTTAAATTTAAAAATATACTTTCTGTAAGTGATTTTAAGAAAAAAGTCCCCTTAACTGACTATTCGTATTATGATAATTATATTGAACGTATGGCTAATGGTGAAAAAAATATATTAACAACACAGAATGTTGAGTATTTTGGAAATACTTCAGGAACTACAGGTAAACAAAAATTAATTCCAGTAACAAAGTCTAGCAGAATGAAAGCTGCAAAATATATGGCATTATTGATGACTAGATTTTCTTATAATAATTTTAAAGAAAATTGGAATTATGGTAGGGGATTAATGATTGCAGATGTAGTAATGAATACTTATACTGATGGGGGAATACCAATTTGTTCAGCTACTTCAGGCGGGATCAATGGCATGAAAAGTTTTTTACCATATTTATATACTTCACCTTATGAAGTGATGAAAATTAAAGATAAGGAAGTATCACTTTATTTACATGTACTTTTTGGATTAATAGAGAAGAAGCTATTATATATATCTGGTATTTTTATTTCAAACATATTAGATTTATTAAGGGTTATGGAGAAAAATTCAGATAAATTAGTGAGGGATATTTGTAGAGGGAAAGTAAGCAAAACATTAAATATTGATGAAGAAACTAGAAATGCATTAAATAAATATTTATCTCCAAATGCTAGTAGGGCAGATGAATTAGAAAAAGAATTTAAAAAGGGATTTAAGGGAATTTGCATGAGAGTTTGGCCAGAGCTACAATATATAGCAGCAGTTACAGGAGCTAATTTTACAATTTATGATGAGATGGTTAATTATTATTCAGGATCAATTCCAATACATTCACCTTGTTATGCAGCATCAGAAGGTATCATAGGTATAAATCCATATGTTAAAAGTATAAGATATGTAATAATACCAGATACAGTTTTTTATGAGTTTATTCCATCAGAAGAATTAAATAAAAATAACCCAATAACATTATGTGCTGATGAATTAGAAATAGGAAAAAGCTATGAATTAGTTATTACTACTTATACAGGACTTTATAGATATAGGTTAGGTGATGTTATTAAAGTTATAGGTTTTTATAACAATTCACCTGAAATAGAATTTTTATATAGAAGAAATCAAGTGTTAAATATGGTATCAGAAAAAACAACTGAAGAGCATTTAACAGCTGCAATTAATAATACGAAAAATAAGCTTAAACTTAATTTAATAGATTATACAACAGTTGCTGATAATTCAAGAACACCTGGAAGATATCAATTTTATTTTGAAATTAAGGGGAAGGTTACAAAAGAATTAGTTAGAAATATTGAAACCACTTTAGATGAGGAGTTAAAAAGTTGTAATTTAGCATATAAGAGATTTAGAGGCAAACGTGGACTAGCTATACCAAAGGTAATAATACTTAAAGAGGGAACTTTTAATAAGGTAAAGGAATTTTTACTTATGAAAGGAATTTCAAAAAATCAAATTAAGATACCAAGAGTAGCTACTACAAATAAAAATGTTTTATATACAATTGAAGGTAACAAATTGCACTATTAGAATACTAATAGTTAAAAATAGTGTTATAAATAGTTATTTAATGGTTTAATAGATATTTTTAAAAGGAATTTAGAGACCATTTTAGATGCGAGTATCTTTAAACAAAATAATTTTTAATAACTATGTTTTTTCAATAAGAGGATGTACCAAAATGAATTGATACTACCTCTTATTTTTGTTTTAATAAAGTTTTAATTTCATTTAATTCTTTTGTTAATTCCTGAATTTGTTTTTCTAAACTTTCTATTTTAGCTGTGCTAATATCATTACTTTTTGAACTAGAAGTACTTGAAGAAGTTGAGGTGCTTGAATCATTGCCATTTGTGTTTGTAGAATTATTACTACAAAAAGGATTACTAATATTATAATTCTTTGGATCATAGTATCTACCTGGCCCTGATTCGAAATATTGTTGTTGAGCATTAAATACTAAAATAACTTGACCAATTAATTCCAACCAGTTTCCAATAAGGTTTTGAACATTAAAAGGAATATTTCCAGCTATTATATTACCAATTATTTCACTTATTATTGCAAAAAGCTCTGGTGGTATGGTTTGGAATGGGCTTGGTGGTATGTCATTACAGTTAGTAGTATTATTATTGTTATTATTATTATTATTATTATTATTATTGCTATTATTAGCATTGTTATTAGTAGTATTATTATTACTACTATTATTACTATAAGATCTTATTAAATCTTCAAAATTTCCCCAACCATTAAAATTCATATTTTACCTCAATAAAAGTGATTATATTTATTATATTAGATATATACTAAAAAGTACTAGATTAAAATATTATCTTTCAAAAATATTAAATATTATTTATGAAGATTCTATTGAATTTGTGCTGATAAAAGAAATTTTTTATTGAGCAAATAGAAACTTACTTAGTGCAAAATAGTTCACAAATATATAAAATATTAAAGGTATATAATTTATTATTATAAAAGAAAAGTCATCTACATAGTACAAAAGCACTGTAGATGACTTTTTAAATTTATTACTTTGTATAATTATCGAAATAACCTTGAATGAATATAATAGGAGTTCCTTTATCTCCACTTCCTGATGTTAAGTCAGATAATGATCCTATAAGGTCAGTAAGTCTTCTTGGAGTAGTACCTTGGGCTTCCATAGCTCCAACTAAATCTGATTCCTTATTTTTAATATATTCTGATATTGCTTTCTTAAGTTCTTCACCTTTTAAATCAGCAAAGTTATTATCAGCAAGATATTTTAATTTTATTTCATTTGGTGTACCATTTAAGCCTGCTGTATATGCAGGGGATACTACTGGGTCAGCAAGTTCCCAAATCTTACCCACTGGATCTTTGAAGGCTCCATCTCCATAAATCATAACTTCAACATCTTTTCCTGTTTTTTCTTTAAGAATAGCGTGTATATTATCAACTACAGGTTGACAGTTACGAGGGAAAAGTTTAACAGTTTCTTCTGTTGATTTGTTTGAACCTAATAATCCATAAGCTTCATTACATCCACTTCCATCGATAGATTCACATAATATATTATCAAGGCTATAAATTTTTTCTCCGCCATTTGCTTTTAAAATTTTCTTAGTTCTAAATCTTGTATGAATATCACAAGTAAGAACACTCTTTGTATAATTTAATATAGTTTTAGGATTGTTTGAGAATATTACTTCACATTCAACACCATATTCTTGAATTAAAGATTTATAATAATCAATATAATCAACACCTGTAAAAGGATGTTTATTATATCCAAATAGATTACGGAATTCTTGTTCTGTTAAAACATCTGTCCAAGGATTAACACCTTTATCATCTAACATATCTAAATCAACTAAGTGATTTCCAACTTCATCAGATGGATAGCTTAACATTAATACTATTTTCTTAGCTCCTTTTGCTATACCACGAAGGCAAATTGCAAAACGGTTACGACTTAAGATAGGGAAGATTACACCAATAGTATCGTCACCAAATTTAGCTTTAACGTCCTTAGCAATATTATCTATAGAAGCATAATTTCCTTGTGCACGTGCAACTATTGATTCAGTTACAGTAACAATATCTTTATCATTTATAGTAAAGCCTTCAGCTTCTGAAGCTTTAAGTACGCTTTCTACAACAATATCTTCAATTTTATCGCCTTCTTTAATGATTGGGCAACGAAGTCCTCTAACAACTGTACCAACAACTCTTTCCAAAATAATCTCTCCTAACAATTTAAATTTATTTTCAAATATTTCACACTATTGTAATATACCTCAAAAGATGATATAAGTAAAATAAATAGAATGAATATATAGTATAAGGAGTACTTATATGGTTACTAAGTTAGATTTATATAAGGTGTTTTGTCAGGTAGGAAAAAGTAAAAGCTTCTCTAAAGCATCAAAGGAGCTTTACATGACACAGCCAGCAGTTAGTCAGGCTATAATGCAATTAGAAGGAGAACTAGATATTAGACTTTTTAATAGAACATCAAAGGGTGTAACCTTAACTAATGAGGGAAGTCTATTATATGAATATGTAAATTCAGCAATTAATTTAATTAATGTTGGAGAAGAAAAAATACTAGAATTTAAAGATTTAACTATAGGAGAGTTAAAGATTGGTGTGGGAGACACTATATCTAAATATTTTCTACTTCCATACTTAGAAGAATTTCATAATAGATATCCTAATCTTAAGTTTAAGATTATAAATGGAACTACATTAGAATTATGTGCTTTAATTAAGTCAGGAGAAATTGATATAGCAATTTGTAATTTACCAATTGATGATCCTTCATTAGAATTTATAACTTGTGGGGAAGTTAGAGATATTTTTGTTTGTGGAGAGAAGTATAAGGGTTTAACAAAGAAGAAAATTTCATTAGAAGAAATGGTTAAATATCCTTTAATATTTCTAGAACCTAATTCAAATTCAAGAAAATATGTAGAGAATTTCATGCTATCAAATGGGATAAAAATCTCACCAGAATTTGAGCTTGGATCTTTTGATTTATTATTGGAATTTGCAAAGATAAATTTAGGTATTGCTTGTGTAGTAAAGGAGTTCTCAAAGGATTATTTAGAACAAGGATTATTATATGAGGTTAAAGTATTAGAAGAAATACCTAGTAGAAGTATTGGAGTTTGTTATTTAAAGAGCGTATCACTTTCATTAGCTTCTACAAAATTTGTTGAGATATTAGAAGGTTAATTAATGTTAGTAGATATCAAGAGTAAATAGATAGCATAATTAAGAAGAGAAAATAGAAATTATGAAAAATAAGATGATAATATGGAACAGCATTAAGTATAAAATCAAGAAGAGAAATAAGTAGATTAATTGAAGATAAAAGAATAGTGGTTAATGGATAATTGTGTGTGCAAGGATAGCGAGTTTAAGAAAGTGATGATATATTATTAGATAGGAGTTTAGAGAAACAGAAAATAACAATGAAAGATTAATAGTATTTGAAAATAACGAAGTGGGCAGAATTAATGTTTTAAAAAATGAAGAACAGAATATAATAATAGGTGTAAATATATATGATAAAAAGGAAGAGTTTGAGATAAATAATCCTGTAAGAACATACAATATAATTTCATTTATAAATACTAATTTTAATTATAAGTAAAAGTTTAGAGAACATGATATTTTATCATGTTCTTTGTTTTTGATAGAAGCCTTTGGTATAATAATACATAAATGAAATTATTTGATTTTTATAACAAATAGTAAGTTGATGTTAGTATTTATTGATATCAGAATAAGGAGAACTTTATGAAATTAAAAGAATGCTTAGACTATTCAATTAAGAATAACAAAGAGTTGTTGATAGAAGGTAAAAATGGCAGATCATTTTATATTAAAGTTTCACGATATGATTCGGTTAAGATTTTTTATAAATTTTCTAATAGTGGAAGAGATGGAACTATAAAATTTGAAAATGTTAAAAGTTTTAGATTTAAAGATAAAGAAGATGAAAAAGATTTTTCTTATATTGAGTTAGGAAAGGAATATAATCAAAAAGATATTAAGACTATTGTTGAAAATTTTAAAAAATATTATTTGGAAATTTTAGATATTATATCTGGAAAAGAAGATAATGAATATGGTAATTATAAAAAGAAAACTTACGAAAAGATTTTTAATAGGTTACATAAACAAGAAGATAACCTCTTACTTGATTATTTTACGGGTATGAAAAGAATAAAGGTAGAAGAGTTAGATAAAGAGGAGCATAATAAAAATATTGATCCAGTTATATTACTTCAACCTTCAAATAAGTCTCAGAAAAAATCTATTGAAGCAGCCATTAAGCATAAGATATCAATAATTGAAGGACCACCTGGAACAGGAAAGACTACCACTATTTTGAGTGTTGTGGCTAATATGATATATGAAAATAAGAAGGTTGTTGTTGTATCAAAAAATAATTCTGCTATTAATAATGTCCTTAATGAGCTAAATAAAATTTCAATTACAGAGTGCTTTATACGATTAGGAAGACAAACGGTTATTGATGAATTAACTCCTAGGTTAGAAGAAAAGATTAAGAATTATGAAAAAGAAATAAAGAATATTTCTGTAAATGAAAAAGATAATTCTAAAAAAGAAATGAAGAAGTTATGTGATAAATTAGATAAATTAGAAAATGATTTAGAAGAATTAATTAAAATAAAAAATATATTAATTGAATTAAAAAATAATTATAGACATTTAATTAAAAGAAATGAAGCCTATGGATTTGATAACTATAAGGAGATTATTAAGAAAGTAGATAGAACAAAAAACTCTAGTTCAGCAAAGAGGAGTTTAAATATAGTTTCAGAAGTGTTAGTTAATATTTCTGAAGGAAAGAAAGTAGGAATAATAAAGAAACTTTTAACTTATATTAATTCTAAGTTTTTATTTAAAGAATTAAGGGATAATGGGATTATAATTCAAGGTTTATTAGAACAGAAATTTTTAGAGTATGAAATAACAGATATGAAGAATAAACTAGAAAAAGGTAATTTAGATAAATTACAAAATGAGATAAGTAAAATATACAATGGCGATTATATAAGTTTATCAAAAGAGCTTGTATTGAAAAGTTTAAAGAATAGATATAGTAAAGAAGATTATGAGAATATTTATAAAAAAATACAAGAGAACGGAACTTTAGACTTTAGTAAAATTAAAAGAGAAATTATAAATTTATATCCAGTTATAATGACAACAGTGGATGCCTTTATATATAATTTTAATTATTTATTTGATAAGGATGAAAAAATAGATTGCATAATAATAGATGAAGCATCTCAATGTGATATTATGTCTGCATTACCATTACTTTATGTTGCTAAAAAAATAGTAGTTGTTGGAGATAATAAGCAATTATCAGCAATTATTAATATGGAAGATAATGAAATAAAAACTAAAGTTGAAGCAAAATATGATTATAGAAAAGGTAATTTTTTAAACACTATATCAAAAGCAATTGCCCCTCCATCTAATATGTTATTAGAACATTATAGATGTGACTATAATATTATAAATTATTGTAATAAGTATTTTTATGATAATAAATTAATTGTTTATAAAGAGGCTAAAAAAGATTCTATGATATTGGTATATAATGACAAAGGAAAATACGTTGATTCAGATAAGGTATCATTTGTTAATTTAAGAGAGATTATAACAATTGAAGGGCTAATAAATTCAGATATAGCTAATAAATTTATAATAACACCTTTTAAGAATCAAGCTAATAATCTGTGTGAAAAGTATAGTAAAGAACGATGTGGAACAATTCATACTTTTCAGGGAAAAGGAGAAAAAGAAGTTTATTTTACGACAGTTTTAAATAATACAAGTGAAGGAAGAAAGCATCTTCAAGGTAATCATAATTTATTTACTAATGAATTAATAAATGTAGCTGTATCAAGAGCTAAAGACAAGTTTGTCTTAGTAACAGATAGAAACTTCTTTTTTGAAAACGATAAGAATGTGAAAAACTTAATTGAATATATAGAAGCTTATGGAGAAATTATTCCAGATAAAACTGTTTGTATTTTTGATTATTTATATAAAGAAATGAAAACATATACTGTAATTGATAATTGCGACAATATTTTTGAAAAAAAAGTTAAGGAGTGCATTGATAAATACATAGAAAAGCATAATGAGTATAGAGTTGTTGTTAAGCTTCCTCTAGCTAATTTAGTAACGGATAAAGGATTTTTAGAGAAAAGAAATGATATAAAAAAGTTCATTTTAAATAATGCACATTTAGATTTTACTATATATGATAAAAGGATTAATAAGCCTGTTATGGTAATTGAGCTTGATGGAAAATATCATAAAGAAGAAATTCAAAAGGAAAGAGATAAAAAGAAAAATGAAGCTCTTAATTATATGGAAATTCCGTTATGGAGATTAAATTCAAAGGATGCAATAACATCTCAAGATTTTGAAGATTATATTGATAATAATATAAAATAATAGGAAAGTGATAATTAAATAATAATATTTAATTTAATTATGTAGAAAGAATTATGGAGGAGTAGAAAATTTTACATATAAATAATAATTTTTAGATAACATAAAAAGATATAAATATTATTTAGATTAGATATTGGTTATATTATCATCAGTGGGTGATATTGTAGTTTAACAATATCACAGGCAAATAGAATGCAATCTACTATGAGTATATAATTGCTAGATTCTAGAGGGGATACTTTGACGCTATTATAGCGCATTAAAGTGAAAGTTCATACATTAGTGCCGCTTTTTATTTCACTTAAATTATCCTCAAAGATGCATATATGATAAAATATTTATAGATATATGAATAAAACTGGTGGTGAATTTATTGAAGCAAGGTCTATATGAACAAATAATTAACACAGAGATACAAGAGCAGCTTAAAGCTCTAGAAAATGAAAAGTTTATTATAGAAAAAAGTAAAATAGATAATGAAGAAGCAAAGGTAATTCTTTCTCAATACATATCTAAAGTTATTAGAAAATCTCTAAATTATATAAGAGATAAAGAAAAGGAAGATAGTGATAAACTATTAAAGCAAATAGAAGCTTGCAATGATATTATTAACATATTAAGTGAAGTGTCAAATGAGGATGATATTAAGAAATATGAAATAGATAAAAATGGGCAAATGCTTAATGCTTTATATAGTAAGATTAATAATAAAAAAGCGTTAAGGAAAGAAAAGTCAGTAAGGCCAGCAACCCCATTATCTCAAAGTTCTTTATTTACAGGGGCTTCCTTAGAGCCTAATATGCTTGGAGAGTTAAATAAGGAGATATTAACTTCAGACTCAATAGATTTATTGGTTTCTTTTATAAAGTGGAGTGGACTAAGATGTATAATTGAAAGTTTAAAAGAAGCCACAATAGCTGGAAAGAAGCTAAGGATAATTACAACTTCTTATATGGGGGCTACTGATGTAAAGGCAATAGAGGAGTTAAGTAAGCTACCAAATACGAAAATTAAGATATCTTATGATACAGAAAGAACTAGACTTCATGCAAAGGCTTATATGTTCAAAAGAAATACAGGTTTTACTACTGCATATATTGGTTCTTCTAATCTTTCTAATGCTGCTTTAACTTCTGGTTTAGAGTGGAATATTAAAATAACAGAGCAGGATTCTTCTGATATTATAAAGAAGTTTGAAGCTACTTTTGAAAGTTATTGGAATGATGGAGAGTTCGTATCCTACTTAGGAAGTGAAGAAGATAAAAATATATTAAAGAAATCATTATATAAGGAAAAAAGAATAGATGAAGAGGAATTTAAATTTTCTTTTGATATAAGACCATATGCGTATCAAAAGGAGATTTTAGATAAATTAAGAGTTGAAAGAGAAATATTTAATAAAAATAAAAATCTTGTTATTGCAGCAACAGGAGTAGGTAAAACAGTAATTTCAGCTTTTGATTATAAAAATTTTTGCAAAGGAAATAAGAAACAGCCAAATAGATTATTGTTTGTTGTTCATCGTGAGGAAATCCTCAAGCAAGCAAGGGATACCTTTAGAGCAATTCTTAAGGATAATAACTTTGGAGATCTAATGGTAGGTAGTAACGTTCCAGATAGTTTAGAGCATTTATTTGTATCTATTCAAAGCTTAAATAGTAAGGATTTATGTGAAATAACAACAGAGGATTATTATGATTTTATCATAGTAGATGAATTTCATCATGCAGCAGCTCCATCTTATCAAAGATTATTAAGTTATTATAAACCTAAAGTTTTATTAGGATTAACATCAACTCCAGAAAGAGCTGATAGTAAGTATATATTTAAATATTTTGAAGATAGAATATCAGGAGAAATAAGATTGCCAGAAGCCATTGATAGAAAGTTATTAAGTCCATTTCAGTATTTTGCAGTATCTGACTCTGTTGATTTAACTAAAATAAAATGGCAAATGAAGGGCTATAATTTATCTGAGTTAAGTAATGTTTATACAGGAAATTATATAAGAGTAAATGAAATAGTAAGTGCCTTAAAAAAATATGTAACAGATATTGAAGATGTTACAGGTTTAGGATTTTGTGTAAGCAAAGAACATGCAAAGTTTATGGCTAAAAGGTTTAATGAGCTTGGAATTGCCTCTATAGCATTAACTGATGAAAGTAGGAAAGATGAAAGAGCACATGCTAAGAAAAAGTTAGTAAGTAAAGAAATTAAATTCATATTTGTTGTTGATTTATATAATGAAGGTGTGGATATTCCAGAAATTAATACAATATTATTTTTAAGACCAACTGAAAGTTTAACAGTATTTTTGCAACAGCTTGGAAGAGGTTTAAGATTACATGAAGAAAAAGAATGTTTAACTGTTTTAGACTTTGTAGGGCAAGCACATAAAAATTATGATTTTGAAGAAAAGTTTAGAGCTTTAATTGGAAGAAGTAAAAGTTCAGTAAAAGAGTATATTGAAAATGGATTCTTAACTTTACCTAAAGGTTGCTATATACAATTAGAAAAAGAAGCTAAAGATTATATACTAAGAAATATAAAGTCTGCAACCAATTCTAAAATAAATTTAATTAATAAGCTCAAAGCATTTAAAATAGATACAGATTTAGATCTAACTCTAGAAAACTTTTTAGACTATTATAATTTATCTTTAACAGATTTTTATGGTAGCACTAGAAATAGAAGCTTTTTTAGGATGTGTGTATTGGCAGAGCAAAGAAAAGATTTTAATGATGATAATGAAGAAGAAATAACCAAGAAGCTATACAATTTATTATTTATAAACTCTAGAAGATTTATAGCCTTTATAATAGATTTAATAAGCAATAATAGTGATATTAGCAATACTCAATTTACTGAAGAAGAAGAGTTAATGCTAAATATGATGTATTTTACTTTTTATAATGATTCACCAGAAAAGGTTGGTTTATCTTCATTAAAGGAAGGAATTAATAGACTTCTTAATAATAAGACTATGATGAAGGAAGTTTGTGATATATTAAGTTATAATTATAGACATCTTGAATTTATAGATAAAAAGGTAGAGTTAGGTTTTGAATGTCCTTTAGATTTACATTGTGATTATTCAACTGATGTAATAATGGCTGCCTTTGGTTATTATAATGAATATAAAAAGCCAGCCTTTAGAGAAGGAGTTAAATACTTTGAAGATAAGAAGTTAGATATATTCTTTATTACATTAAACAAAAGTGATAAAGACTTTTCACCTTCAACATTATATGAAGATTATGCCATAAATGAAAGGCTGTTTCATTGGCAAACTCAATCAAGGACCTCAGTTGAAAGTACAACAGGACAAAGATATATTAATCACTTAAAAACAGGAAATAAGATTGCTCTTTTCGTTAGAGAATATAAATCAAAGGATGGTTTAACATCACCATTTACTTATTTAGGAATTTGTAAATATAGAAGTTATACTGGAAATAAACCAATAAGCTTTGTATGGGAATTAGATGAAGAAATTCCTCCTAAGTTAATTAATAAAGCAAACAAATCAATTATTATTTAATTAATAAATGTAGTTACCTCATTAAAATTTGAGGTAACTACAAAACTATTTAGAAAAGGAAGTAAAATATGAAAGTAATAGAAGTAGTTGCAGCAATAATAAAAAACGAAGATAAGATATTTATAACTCGTAGGAGCTACGGTGAATTTGCAGATATGTGGGAATTCCCTGGTGGAAAGATAGAAAAAGGAGAATCACAAGAAGAGGCATTGATAAGAGAAATCAAGGAAGAGCTTGAGCTAGATATAAATAACTTAGAATATTTAACAACAGTGGATTATGACTATACTAAATTTCATTTAACCATGTATTGTTTTATTTGCGAAATATGTGGAGGAACATTGAATTTGAATGCACATAATGACGTAAAGTGGGTATCAATAAATGAGTTATCATTATATAAGTGGGTCCCTGCAGATGTTGAGGTAGTTCAGGAATTATTAAGAAGTTACTAGTAATAAATTTAATATTATTAATGGAAACATAGCATATTTGTTTTTCCATCTAAGTAATATTTATTAATTAGATATTTTAGGGGACTAATTTTTGAAAAACAAAATTTATAAAATATGATTAAATTTTGATTTATAACCAATAATTAATAATGATATATGCATTTTATGGAAGAAGGAGAAGTCGAAATTGATGTAGCAAAAGAGAAGTATATTGAAAAATCATCTGAAATTATTAGGTATCGAAGCAATTTATATTAGAACAGTTAATAAAAAAGTTAATTTATAATTTGAAATAATATTGACAACCATTACATATGGTGGTATCATTTAATTATAGATACGGATTGTTACTCTTTGAGGCATTACCAGTTTAAGTTTTAATTTTGGTATGCTTTGGAGAGTTTTTTTTGCATAAAGGAGAGTATAAATGAAGGCTATAAGAAAAATTAATAATAATGTTGCGATATGTATTGATAATAATGATAAGGAATTAATAGCTTTTGGAAAAGGAATCGGTTTTCCTAAAATGCCTTATGAAATAACAGATTTATCAATAATTCAAATGACCTTCTATAGAATTGATTCGAACTTATACAAGATGATAGAAGAAATACCAGATGAAATTTTACAAGTATCTGCACAGATTGTTGCTATAGCTCAAAATACATTAAATTGTAATTTAAATCCTAATTTAGTAGTAAGCTTAGCAGATCATATTAATTTTGCAATGGTTAGACTCAAAAAGTATAAGGAAATGAAGCTTGCTTTTTCATTTGAAATTGAGAGATTATATCCTAAAGAAACAGAGCTTGGGAGAATGGCAGTTAATTTAATTCAGAAAAAGTTAATGGTTAATTTACCAGAAAGTGAAATTACTAATATAGCTATGCATTTTATTAGTGCAGAAGAAGAAAATGAAAGCATCGATAAAGACGTAAATAGTGAAGATTTAATTGATGAAGTTACTGCAATTATACAAGATTATTTTAATATGGAAATTAATCGTAAGGACTTTATATTTAATAGGTTTGCTAATCACCTTAGATATTATTTAAATAGGGTTCAAAACAAAGAACAATTTGTTGATAATGTTGGAAGTCTGATGGAAAAATTAAAAAATGATAATCCTAAAGCTTACGAATGTTCTATTCTAGTTGCAAATTATATAGATAAAAAGTTAAAGTCTAAGCATACAGCTGATGAATTGTTTTACTTAATGATTCATATAAATAGGATTAGTAAAAAAGTGAATAATTAAACTTATAAGGATTGTTACTTGTAATGGAGGCATAACCAAAGTGAAATAAGATTATCTTATTTTTGCTTTGGTTTTTTTATATTTTAAGGAGGAATAATAATGAGTAAAAAGAAAAATTATGATGAATTAGCTAAAAGAATTCTAGAAGAGGTTGGTGGTAAGGAAAATGTAATGCATGTAGCTCATTGTGCTACAAGATTACGTTTTAACTTAAAGGATGAGAGTATACCTAATGATGAAAGATTAAAAGCCTTGTCAGGAGTCATTGGGGTTATGCACGCAGGTGGACAACTTCAAATTATAATTGGTCAAGATGTTTCAATACTTTATAAAGAAGTATGTAATATTGGAAACTTTTCAGCTGATATTAAATTAAGTGGCCAATCAGAAAATGAAAAGAAGAAGATTACTTTAAAATCAATAGGAAATGGAATACTTGATGCATTATCAGGAAGTTTAACACCAGCTATTCCAATTATAACAATAGCAGCATTCTTTAAGATGATACCTGCTATTTTTGGACCAACAATGTTAAATTTAATTTCTGAAACAAGTGATTTATATGTTCTTGCAACTTTCGTAGGTGATGCTGGATTTTATTTCTTCCCAATAATAATTGGATATACTTCTGCTAAGAAATTTAAAACTAATCCTTTATTAGGAATATTATTAGGTGCTATCATGCTTCATCCTACATTTATGAATATGGTTGAAGAGGGAAGAGCATTTAGTGTATTTGGTATTCCAAGTACTGTAGAAAACTATTCAAGCACTATGTTACCAATAATTATGAGCGTATGGGTTATGTCTTATGTTGAGAAATTCTTTAATAAATACTTACATTCTGCTATAAAAAGCGTTTTAGCTCCAGCTCTTACAATTGCTGTTATGTTACCTATAACTCTATGTGCTGTAGGACCAGCTGGTGCATGGATTGGTGCTTCAATTAGCCAAGGTATATTAAATTTAAATGGTGTTGCTGGATTTATAGGAGTTGCACTTATTGGAGCTACATTTGAATTATTAGTTTTAACAGGAATGCATATTATTTTAATCACAGCTTTAATTCAAACATTTATGATAAATGGAAGTGAATCCTTTGTTGCGCCAGGTATGGCTGCTGCAACCTTTGCAGTTCTTGGTATGTGTTTAGGAGCGGCTTTAAGACTTAAAGATAAAGAAGAAAAATCATTATCATGGGGATATTTTATTTCATTAATTGTTGGTGGTATTACTGAACCAGGTCTTTATGGAGTAGCAATTAGATATAAGAAACCTTTATTAGGAATGATTGCAGGTGGATTTGCAGGTGGATTATACTTTGGTATTTTAAATATAGGTCACTATACTTTAATTCCAGTTACAAATATAATTAGTCTATTATGCTTTACAGGACATACAACTGCAAATACAGTTCATGGTATTATAGGTTCTTTAATTTCTGTTATTGTCGCAGCGGCAGTTACTTATTTCTTTGGATTTAGTAAGGAACAAATAAATGGTGAAAAATAATATTAGTGATGATAAAGTAAAAAAAATATTAATAAGAGCTGATGATCTTGGATATAGTGAAGCAGTAAATTATGGGATAGAAAAAACTATAAAAGATGGATTAGTTAAATCAGTAGGCATGATGACAAATATGCCTGCTGCTAATCATGGCTTTAATTTAATAAAAGAATATAATATATGCTTAGGGCAACATACTAATATTTGTGTAGGAAAACCTGTTAGTGACCCTAAATTAATTCCGAGTCTAGTTAATGAAAATGGGGAATTTAAGGGATCTAGTAATTATCGCAATTCAAATGAAGATATTGTTGATTTAGATGAAGTTATAATTGAAATTGAAGCACAATATAAGAGATTTATTGAATTAACAGGATATAAGCCTAGATATTTAGATGGGCATGCTATTAAAAGCGAAAACTTTTTTAAGGGATTAGAAATAGTTGCTAAAAAATATGGATTAAAATATTCAGGATTAACTTTTGGAGAAATTCCTATGTTAGTTGGTAATACTAATGTTTATGTTCATATAGCAACTTCAAGTGAGCAAAAATCTATTGATCCATTAATAGAAGCTGTTGAACATAATCATGTTGGTGATTGTGATATAGTTATTACACATCCTGGATATATTGATGCATATATATTGGAAAATTCCTCAGTTAATATTCCAAGAGTTTATGAAGTTGAAATGTTATGCGATATAAAAACAAAAGAATATTTAGAAGAAAATAATATTTCATTAATAACATATGATGATTTATAGAAAGGAGTTAATATGAAAAAAGAAGATTATTCAATTTATGAATACAGAATGCAAAAAGAAATACAAAATCATGAAGTAGTATATAATGAAAGATTAAATGGAAAATTTGAAAAAATTTCTGTAAGAACGAGTATTTCTGGATATGTAGATGGATATATATATAGACCCGAAGTTTGTGATAAAGATGAAGTTTTACCAGTTATGTTTAATTTCCATGGCGGTGGAAATGTTCTTGGATATGCAGAAGTAGATGGAATTTACTGTCAAAGGTTAGCTAATGAGGCTCATTGTGCAGTAATCAATATTGATTACTGCCTAGCACCAGAATTTAAATTTCCAAAACCAATTTATTCAACATATGAAGCAATAGTAAAAATAAAAGAAAATAGTTATTTATATAAAATCGATCCTAATAGAATTGTTGTAGGTGGTCATAGTGCTGGAGGATATATTTCAGCTGCATTATGCTTATTAGATCGTAAAAGAAAAGAAATTGGAATAAGTGGACAAATTATAGATTATGCTCCTTTAAAACAATCCTTAAGTGAAGAAGATAGGAAGGCGCTTGATCCTAGTAAAGCAATGAGTCCAAGTAGAATAGCACAATATATAAATTGGTATTTTGAAGATCTTAATGATTTAGATGATCCACTAGCTTCTCCATTATTAGCAGATTTAAGTAATCTTCCAAGAATGCTTATATTAGCTGCAGAATATGATTCTTTGTTAAAAGAAGAAAAGGATTTTGCAGATAAGGCTAAAGCTCAAGGTAATAACGTTAAATTTGAGATATTTAAGGATTGTCAGCATGGTTTTACTCATAAATGGCTTAAAGAATATAATGAGAAAGAAGCTGAAAGAGCATGGAAGATGATGGCTGACTTTTTAAAAGAGATATTTTTTGAGTGATTTTTAGATGGGAGAAAAATATGATATTTGAAATGAAATATACTTATGAAGAAATGCCGAAAGTTATTAATTATCCAGAAGGGACTAAGGTTATTAAGGGAGATAAAAATAATATAAGAGCATTTATCCGAAAAGATGTTGTATATTGCAAGAAAGATGGAATTGACTTAAAGTTAAGGCTTGTATATCCAGAGAACCTTGATGAAAATAAAAAGTATCCTTTATTCTTCCATGTTCAAGGTTCAGCTTGGCTGAAACAAAATCTAAATGCTCATATTTTAGATTTTAAGGATATTGTAACTAAAGGATACATTTTAGCTGTTGTAGAATATCGTCCTAGTGATGTAGCCTTATTTCCTGGACAGATATTAGATGCAAAGTGTGCAATGAGGTATATTAGAGAACATAGTGAAGAACTAAAAATTGATATGAATAATGTATTTGTGTCAGGGGAATCAAGTGGAGGACATACATCTTCTATGTGTTGGGCTACTTGGAAGAATTATAAACTAGATTATACAGATGAACCATTATGTGAAGTAGGAGGATTTATAAACTTATATGGTATAAGTAATTTATCAACGATGCATAAATACTGTTCAGCTTTTGATCATGATAAATCTTCACCAGGAACTATGATTCTTGGAGTAGATAGGATTTCAGATAATTTAGATATAGCTTTAAAGGCATCCCCTATATATTATGTTAATGAAAATTCTAATGATGACCCATTACTAATAATTCATGGGAATAAAGATCGTGTTGTTCCATTTGAACAAAGTATAGAGCTATATGAAAAATGCGTTAATTATAATAAAAATGTTGATTTTTATTGCGTAGATGATGGGGATCATGGAGGAAATGTTTTTTATTGTAAGGAAACAATTGATGTAATTATTGATTTTTTAGAAAATAATAAAAAGTAGCAAAATTATTAAGAGGTTATCACAATAGAGGATTAAATTCTAATTGTGGTAACTTTTTTACAAAAGCTTATAAATCATATATACAAGTTTAATTTGTTATTATATATAATTGGATTAGTGAAATATATTAACTATAATTA
>OGST01000077.1_pt1 | contig 95802 bp, 101 predicted proteins | sample 1574021 | NCBI WGS metagenome assembly OGST01 (sample SAMN03295847, study PRJEB24534) | human gut metagenome | isolation source: fecal sample 7 from infant 6 | host: Homo sapiens | place: USA: Pittsburgh, PA | collected 2014-07 | reverse complement strand
ATATTATATATATATTATATTTAATGTATAAATCTTTTGAAATTGAGGAGGTGACTCCCGAATAGGGAGGTATATTATGTCAAATGAACATCCTGTTGAAAATTTAATGAAAAGTACTATGGAAAATCTAAAAGATATGATAGATGTTAATACTGTTATAGGTGAAGCTGTGGAAACACGTGATGGTAGCTACATTATACCAATATCAAAAGTAACATTCGGTTTTGCATCTGGTGGAAGTGAATTTGGAAACCAATGTAAGCCATCCCCTGATAAAGATGCTAAACATCCTTTTGGTGGTGGTTCTGGAGCTGGTGTCACAGTTAAACCTGTTGCATTTTTAGTTCTTAGAGATGATGCTGTAAGACTTCTTCCTGTTGATCAAAATAATACATATGATAGAATTGTAGATTCTGTTCCTCAAATTATTGATATGATTAAAGGCTGCTTTAATCATGACAAGAAGAAGGCACAAGATCAAAATCTTGATGTTGAAAATAATCCATGTGATTCTAACCCATATGATGATAGTGACTCATCATCTAATAATTTATTCTAGAGTCTTTTTAAGTAGATGCTTAAAAATCAGAACTTACCATTTATTTTTAAGCAAATAACACCAAATAAGAATAAACAATTCTTATTTGGTGTTATATTTCTAATCACATCTTGCAATTTATTATAAATCCAGTTCATATTTTTAAGATGTCTCTTTCGAGGCTACCTATTATATTTCCTTAATTATTTCATTCATAGCTTCTATTGTTTCTTCATCTTTTTCTGAATACAAATCTAAAGATGGCAATTCATTTAATTCTTTTAATCCAAATTGTCTTAAAAACTCTTCAGTTGTTCCAAATAAAATAGGTCTTCCTGGAACCTCCAACCTACCAACTTCTTTAATTAAATCTTTTTCTAATAATTTATGAATAGCACTTTCGGATTTTACTCCTCTTATCTCATCTATATCAACTCTTGTTATAGGTTGCTTATAGGCAATTATAGCTAAACTTTCTAAAGAAGCTTGTGATAAAGATTGTCTTTTATTTTTCTTTAATAATTTTTGTATATAATCGCTATTTTCAGCCTTTGTAACTAATTGATATTCTCCATTTATTGATATTAGTTTTATTCCTCTTTTTTCTTCTTCATAATCTAAAATCATTTCATTTAAAATATTTGATATTGTTTTAGGTGAAACTTCTATAGAATTACTTAAATCCTTAATAGTTAAAGATTCTCCACTTACAAATAATAATGCTTCTATTGCAGATTTTATTTTAGGTTTTGATGAAATTTCTTCAAATTCATATTGCTCAACTTCAGTTTTACTCACCTATTTTTCTCCTTTCAATTAATATGTCATCAAAATTGTCATTTTGATAGGCTTTAATCATCCTAAGTTTTATAAGTTCAAGAAGTGCTAAAAATGTTACTACCGCTTCTAGCTTACATTCGCTCTCTCTTATTATATCTCTAAATTTAACAATTCTTTCCTCTTCAATATTACGTAACAACTCGTCCATTTTATCTTCAATCTTATATTTATCTATATAAATTTTTCTTTGAATTATATTTTCCTTATTTTGTTTCATAAGGAAGTTTTCTATTAATTTATTATAAATATTATAAAGATCAAGTAACGTAATATTCTTAAATATGTCTTCTTCTTTTTTATCACTTTTAATTTCTTCAATTATTTCTGGTTTTTTTGTATATATATCTCCAGAATTTATGTACTTTTCTTTAAAGAATAATGCAGCGCCTTTAATTTTCTTATATTCTATAAGCTTTTCCATAAGATTTTTTTCTATATCTTCTTCATTTTCTTCTGAAACTTTAATATTAGGTAATAGCTTTTTAGATTTTATTTCTATAAGAGTAGCTGCAACTACTATGAATTCAGATGTAATTTCTAAATCCATAATTTTCATATCATCTAAATATTTTAAATATTGACTAGTGATTTTATATATCTCTACATTATAAATATCCATTTCATTTTTTTTAATTAAATGCAGCAGCAAGTCAAATGGACCTTCAAAATTTGCTACCTTTACTTTGGGCATTTCCATAAATATCATCCGCCTTTGATAACACTATATTCCTTCCAATATATAATATCAATTTTAATAGTAAAGAACAACCTTTGTTTTATTTTGCGATGCAAAATAGTGAAAAAATAAAAAATATCGGATATAAGTATCTCTACTTAATATCCGATATTTTGCCATATGTATTTAAAGATGTAATTCCTTTATACTATACGCCTTTTCTAAACATGTTTTTCATATTGAATTTGAAGTTTTCAAATATTCCTCCAAGTTTTATATCTCTATCTGAATATAATTCTACTTCCCCAATTTTTTCTTCTCCAAGATAAACTTCACATTTACCTACAATATCCCCTTGCTTATATTCCTTTTTAACTTCGTCAATTACTATTCTCTTTTCTAATTCTGCATTTGTTCCTTTTGGTACTATTGCTACTAAATCTTCCTTTGCCCTAGCAACTAAGAATTTATCAGTTTGTTTACTTAAATAAATATTTTCTACATCTTCATCTTTTGATAAAAGCTTTTTACCTTCAAATTTGGAGAATCCATAATTTAAAAGCATTCCTGCATCCCTATTTCTTACTTTATATGTTGGTGCACCCATAATAACAGATAACATTCTAACACCATTTCTAGTAGCTGTTGCAGAAATACAATATTTTGCTTCTTCAGTATATCCTGTCTTTAATCCATCACAACCTTCAAAAAATCTTACAAGCTTATTATGATTAACTAATTCTATAGGTGATTTTCTTCCTTCAGAAATAGTTTCCATATAAATTCCTGAATATTTTAATATTGTTGGATGCTTTAAAAGCTCCAATGACATTATTGATATATCTCTTGCAGTAGATAAATGACCTTCTATAGGTAAGCCATTACAATTTTTGAATGTTGTATTAGCCATACCTAATTCTTGAGCTCTTTTATTCATCATTTCTACAAAAGCATCTTCTGTTCCGCCTAAATATTCAGCTAATGCTACAGCAGCATCATTACCAGATGCAATGGCAACACCTTTTATTAATTCTTCTACAGTTCTTATTTCCCCTGTATCTAGAAGCATTGTGCTTCCACCCATTTTTTTAGCATTTTCGCTACATGTTACCTTATCTTGTAATGTTATTTTTCCACTATCTACAGCTTCCATAGTTAAAAGCATAGTCATTATTTTAGTTACAGATGCTGGAGCAAATTTTTCATCGATGTTTTTCTCATAAAGAATTTTCCCACTTTTTGGCTCTATTAATAATGCTGATTTCGCATCTACATTTATTCCTTCATCACTAAAAACCTCTGTAGTCCATTCTTCATAAGTTTCTATTGAAGTATCATATGGTTCTACATCTGCTTTTACTGGTACTACAGATATAGATAATAAGCTTAAAACAATTGCGACAACTTTATTCATAAATTTTTTATTCATCATATTGCCTCCCTTCAAAGCTTATTATTACCAATAAAAATAAAAATATGATAAAAAGAACTAAATTCTTATTATCATATTTTTTTATTTATTCTACAATATCGTATATTAAAGGAATTTCCTTATCTAGAGAGTTAGATATAATCATGTTCTTAATTATATCATTCTTAGCTTTTTCTATATTACTTTCATCGTTACTATGAATATAAGCCAGTATATCCCCCTCTTTTACTATTTCTCCTCTTTTTTTATTTAAAACTATACCTACAGATAGATCTATTATACTTTCTTTTGTTTCTCTTCCTGCTCCAAGTTCCATTGCAATTAAACCAAAGGCTTCTGCATTTATTTTTGAAATCACACCACTTTGAGCAGCTTTTACTTCAACTACATATTTTGCTTTAGGGAATTTATAAGTATCATCTATAAGACTTGCATCCCCACCTTGGGCTTTTACAAATTCCTTAAGCTTTTCTAATCCCTTACCATTATTAATATTTTCTAATAATAATGCCTTGCCTTCTTCGAAGTTTCTTGCTGTCTTTCCACAAACAAGCATATAACTACCTAAAGTTAATGTTAATTCTAATAAATCTTTAGGTCCATTTCCTTTTAATAATTCTATAGCTTCTTTAACTTCAAGAGAATTACCTATTGCATATCCTAAAGGTTGATCCATATCAGAAATTACACCTATAGTTTTTCTTCCTACTGAACTTCCTATATCAACCATTTCTCTTGCTAGAGACTTAGCATCTTCAGGAGTTTTCATAAATGCTCCATCTCCAACTTTTACATCTAATACTATAGCATCTGCTCCTGAAGCAATTTTCTTACTCATTATACTTGATGCTATTAATGACATATTATCTACTGTTGCTGTAACATCTCTAAGAGCATATATTTTCTTATCAGCTGGAGCAATGTTACCTGTTTGACCAGTTAATGCTATTCCTATTGTATTTGAATTATTTATAAATGTTTCTTCAGAAAGTTCTACTGAAAATCCATTAAATGCTTCTAATTTATCAATAGTTCCACCAGTATGACCTAATCCTCTACCAGACATTTTAGCAACCGGAACTCCAAGTGATGCAACTAGCGGAGTTAAACAAATACTAGTCTTATCACCAACTCCACCAGTAGAGTGTTTATCTACCTTCACTCCATTTATAGAAGATAAATCAATCTTATCTCCTGAATTAACCATTGCCATAGTTAAATCTGCAGTTTCTCTTTTATTCATCTTGTTAAAGAATATGGCCATAAGTAATGCTGATGCTTGATAGTCTGGCACTTCTCCCTTTGTAAATCCATTTACAAAAAACTCAATTTCTTCTTTAGATAAGTCTAGACCTTTTCTTTTTTTTAATATTATGTCATACATTCTCATAAGAACATGACCTCCTACTTTAGTATATTGTTTTTAAACCTTTATCTATTTAATTTGCTATATTGCAATAACCAGTTTACTTTTCTAAATTTTTAGTAGACATTGTATATTCATTATTTTTTATTTAACATTCTTAATTTATCTTACTTCTAAAATTATAAGATACAATATTAAATATTCCCTATTATTATGCTCTAGGATGAGAATTTTTATATACAATATTTATTTTATCATTATTAATTATTTCATAATATGTGTCCATATAAGTTAGAACTTGATTTCCTAAAAGCTTTTGCACAGCTCTTACATTAGCTCCATTTTGTAATAAATGTACCGCAAAAGAGTGTCTAAAAGTATTTAAATTAACTTCTTTTTTAATTCCTGCTTTATGAGAATATTCTTTTACTATTCTCCATACGCCTTGTCTTGTTAAATGATTTCCATTTAAATTAACAAATAGGGTTTCAACTCCTGCAGATGCAACTTGATCTCTTATTTTTAAATATTCCTTCAAAGCTTCTGTTGCACTTCTTCCAATTGGAATAAGTCTCTCATAATTTTTATTATCATGACATTTTACAAAGTTTAATTCTAAATTGATATCATAAACATTTAATCCAATTATCTCTGAAACCTTCATTCCAGTAGCATACATAAGCTCTAATAAAGCATTATCCCTTATTCCCTTATTGCAATCTTTATCTACAATTTTAATTATTCTGTCTACCTCATCTATAGTTAATATCTCAGGTAACTTTTTAGTTGTAGTTGTATTCTTATAGTATATTTTAGGTATTTCACTTACAACTTTTTGATCTTTTAGATAATTATAAAAACTTCTAAGACTTATAACTATTCTGTTTATTGATCTTTCTGACTTACCTTGGCTAAGCAAGTATTGTATATAACCAAGTACTGATACATTATCCGTTTCATCAATACTCATATTTTTACTTTTTAAATACTTAACATATAAGTTTACGTCAGTTACATAGGCATAAACAGTGTTTTCACTTTTATGACTTTTTAATAAAGCTTCCTTATAATTATTCACAATTTCTTTCATAATTCTCCCCTATCCTAATACATTATTAATTCGACAAAAAAATTCTTATTCCTTCTTTATTTTCATTGGATTAGGTTAATTTATAAACTTTCGTTACTACCATTCTTATTAACCCTGGGCTCATATAGCACTCAATTATAACCCCTATGGCAAATAGGATAACAAAGAAACTTAATTTCATTACTAGTCCATTTAACATCAACTTACTACTTCCAATTCCATTAAAAAACTTTTCTTTTAACTTCACTGAAGATAACTCTAAAGAAATAATACTTATACCTATAAAAAAAGGTATATAAAATATGTTTTGTGGAACTGTCGATGTTAGAGCAATCCAAATACCTTTTCCATTAAATGTAGTTAATAAAAAACTAAAGGTATAACCTAAAGTAAATCCCTTTATTAAGTCTATTATTAAAATTATAGGCGCTCCAAAGACAGTAAATCCTAGTGCTATTATAAGTAATATGATTATTATATTATTTTTTATTATGCTTATAAGCAATTCATTTGTTTTTACCTCTTCAACATTTATACTTTTAATGAATCCTGTAAAGTAATCAGCTAAATCCTTTGCATCTACTCCATCCATATATTTTATGGTATATGAACCTAGTAATATACCTACAAAGAAAAAAGTTAGTACAAGTAAATAGAATATTTTATTTTCTCTAAAGTTTGAATTCAACTTTTCTATTAAATTCATATTATTCCTCCTCCATAGTTGCTATAGAACATAATATGTTTAAAGTTTCCTTATTATTCATAATTGAATATATGTAAAATATTTTTTTATTAAAAAAATAAAAAAATGGAGTGAAGCTATAAAAATAGCTTTTCTCCATTTATTTTTATCATAATAAAATTTATAAGTATGAAAGTACACTTATAGTTTTACCATCAATTATTTCACCCTTTTTTATCATTTCTTTAAGATCATTTATATTTAATACTTTTACACTTGTAAACTCATCCTCATCTTCATTTTTTTCTCCTAAAGATAAATTCCAAGCTTTATATAAATGTATAATTTCATCACAAAATCCAGGTGCCGTTGCAATAGATCCTAAATATTCTATTTCTTTTGCAACATATCCAGTTTCCTCTTGAAGCTCTCTTTTTGCACAATCCATTGGATCTTCTTTTTTATTAAGTTTACCTGCTGGTATTTCTAATAATGTTTTATTTAATGGTAATCTAAATTGTTCTACTAATATTATATTTTCTGAATCTAAAAATGCTATAACTGCACAAGCTCCTGGATGTTTTATAACATCTCTATTGGCATTTTTTCCATTAGGTAACTTTACATCAATGTTTACAAAATCCATAAAATTTCCTTTATGAATTAACTTTTCATTTAATATTTCTTCATTTAAATTCATTATATTTCTCCTTATAAATCAATACACTTTTTTAACTTTGTTATACCATATTAAATTTAAACTATATTATTAATATTATATCATAACTTTTAATATATAGATTCAACAATTACCTTATTTGCTTTGAACTTAAAATCAATTATTTTATCATTCTTTTCATTTAATTTTAAAATGAATTTTACAAAAACCTTATAATAAAAATACAATTGTTTATTACAAATACATTCTTTCTACATATCTTTTTGAATAAATTAATAAATAATTCAATAATATTGTAAAGTTTCTAGTTTCATTTTATATTCTATTTATTTCTTATCTAAAAAGCATGTATCTAAATATAAAAAATCATCTCCTATTTACTGATTTTTTTATCAATATAAGAGATGATTTTAATATAATATTAACTTATTTATAGATATAATTTTTAAAATCTCACTTGTAATTTCTTGGTAACTACATAATGGAAATCTTGCGAACATTCTAGTACCAACTTCCCCTTTAATGTAAAACTCCCCTTTTTTTTAATCCACCACCAACCTGAGATAAGTCAGTTATTTCTCTTTGTGTTTGCTCCATACAATAGTTTAAGAATAATAATGGATCAGCACAAGCCACTTTAAATGATGTATCATTTAAATAAAATTTTCCTGAAGCTAATTGTTTTGTTTTCCTTCCTATCATTGAAATTAACCCTTTTCTTACTCTTGGTATTACAATAATTTTTTTGTAATCCATACCTAACATCATGTATATTTTATCTGCTACATTTCTAGCCATTATACAATCATCTTCATGTTCTTCCAAGGTTGAAACTTCAGATTCGATATTCAGAAAAACTTTTGTTGCTAATTCTTCCCCATAAATTATTCTTTCCAACATATTTCTAGTTGGTTCAGCTAACCCAACCACTTCCTGATAAGTCAGGTTTAACATGGTTAATAGCCGATAGGAACTTTCTGCCATTGTTTTAGATTTACCTTTTCCATACTTTGTTACATATAAACAATCAAATAAATCAGCAAAAGCTTCCTCTCTATTAGATTCATAATCTTCCATAGAACTAAACCATTTGCTCCACTTAACCATTGATTCGTTTAATATTATACTATCTTCAGTTAATACTCTTTCATTTCCCCAACAGTCTTTTATTTTGAAATTACCATTTTCATCTTTTAAGTGTGGAAAATTATCTTCTAAATACTGTATTATATTTACATTTGTAAGTAATCCCTTTGTAGCCATCTTAGTCCTGATAACTGCATATGGTACTGCTTTCTTTAATCCTAACCCTTTCGCTATCATGGTTGCAACTTTATTAGTCATAATTCCACAACCATCAAATGCAGTTACTTTATTATAAGCATCTTCACCTTCTGCTTTAACCAACTGTCCATCTTTAAATACCTTAGTATCAGGAGTATAAACTGTATATTCTATATCAGATACACAAATCATATCAGGAATATAAGCTTTATTATTAACAATTATTCTTTTACTTCCTGAGAATAATAAACTCCATCTAGCACTTAAATCTTTAGCTATTGATATTTCATTATTTTTATATTCTTCTGAAGTTTTATTCCTTTCTACCCTTCCAGCATCAGCTAAGTTGAATATTTTTTTAGCAACATCATAATAATTTACATCAATATAAAAAGCTTCTTTCTTTTTAGATTGGTTAGGTGCTATTGTTAAAAAAGTATATTCTTTACCTTCGGCAATTAGATTTCCTATTCTCTTTAGATTTACATTTGATACTTTTATTATTGGGTTAAAATCCATTGCATCTATAAAATCTACTCCAGCAATTCTAAAAAATATATGTAAAAATTGAGATTCACTTAATGCTAATTCCTCTGATGTACTTTCATTGTTAAGAATTAGTTTCCCTTCATGATTCATTGTTGCTTGGGCAAGATTATACCCCTTTATTATTACTCTTTTACCTTTAGTTTTTGACATAAATAAATACCTCTTTTCTTTTAATTTCTTATTTTGTTTCCCAAATGTTTTTTTAATCATAAGTTCAATTACCTTAGACATATTTTGTCCATTAGCTTCACATTACTCTTTAAATTTTTGTTTTAGAGATTTATCAATCCTTAAAGTTATTACTGAGCTCTTATTCATAAAAAAGTACCCTCCTTTCTGTATTTTGTTTATACTTGTATATACATAGTGGGTAAAAAAATATTTGTATTTACCCTTACATTTATAAGGGTGGTTTTTACAAGCGTTTTCGGACACTAATTTAAAATTTTTTCAAATTATTATATGTAAAGATATTTTAAAATGGAAAAAATCATTCTAAAAATTTTAAAAAAATAAGCAGGAAATTAATCCTGCTTACAATTATTCTCAATTTTTATTCAATTTCGTAACTGTCTAAAAATACAATCTTTGACAATGCTCTTGCACTATGGAAACTTATTTGCCTTTTCTTACTCCACTCAGACGCCATCATATCCAAAAATACTGCCTTATCTATTTTTCCATTTAGATATTCATGAATTTCTTCATAGATAGTATCATCAGCCATAAAACCTTCTACAATGTCAAAGTCATGGATTCCATCATTTCTACAATGAACCACAAAATCAAGCCATTCTTCATTGTATTCCTCGAATTTTTTTACTCTTAAATCTTCTAAATCCTTTAAATAATATGTGTTTACAACTGGTGTTTTATATTTTTTAGTCCATTTCTGGCTTGTTCTTTATTTCTAGTACAGTAAAAACCATAACCAAAATCCTTTGTGTACTTTCCTTTGATTATTAAAGGTTTTTTAACAACTTCATAACTTCCATGATAGATCATATTCATACTTATATCTCCTTATATTTCGTAGAATTTAAATCAACTTCATTTTCCACTAAATATACTTTAACTAAATGAATCTTTAACGCCTTTAGCTATTGTATATGCCATAGCACTAATAAATTTCAAATCTGTTTCATATTCAACAACATTAATTCCTTCTGGTGCTAAACAGCCGGTAATACTAAAATCTCCAATTCCATCGTGATTTCTATTTACACCAGCACCAGGAAAAATGGGTTTATTATCAACTATAATTCGTCCAATATTATTATCTTCACTTGTTAATGATGCATCAATGGCTATTATAGTACTATTAGGATGCATATTATAAATATCAGTTATACTTTGTGTTATGTTCATTCCATGAATAGGTTTAACCATACTACCATAAACAGGAATATTAAATTCTTTATCTTCTTTTAATAATGAACCAACAAATGGGCCAAGACAATCAACTGTATTAGTTCTATTTGTTCCTATACATACTATAACAATATCTTTTTTCATATTACTTTGTTCTTTAAAATAATCACTTATCTTTAAATATGTATCTTTAGGTACTCTTATAATATCATTTTCCTTTTTATAGTTTCCTCTTATTTTATCTAATAATCTGCTAAATATCATTTTTATGAATTCACCTCATTTTCTTAAAATCTTGACATCAAGTTATACTAGATTAGCTTAGCACTTCTTTTTTATATTTTACAATAAAAGAATTAACTTTTTATCATTTATCCTCTTAAATTTCATTAATATAAAATTGATATTTTATTCTGTTATATTTAATCTATTCTAAATCTAATCCCATATATTCAGCTATTTCATCAATTGAAGGTTCTACCTTTATTTTATTTAATTCAATTTTTTTCTGAGATATTGCTTCAAATAACCCTTGTGTCTTATATTTACTTATTTTTTCATAGTCATCTTTAGTTATTTTTTCACCATGCGATGCTTTATTCCTAAGAGAATGCCACTCATTCAATAATTTATTTAAATTAAAATGTACATATTCAAATTTAATTTTATGTTTTTTAACATACTTTTTCATATCGTTCCACATCAAATGGTCACTTGGCTTATCATAAAAATTTAATAGCCGAATAATTTGATTTATTTCGTGCTCTACAATTGAACAATACTGCTTCACCAATATACTAGGTGCTATGGAAAATCTTTCATCCTTATAATAATAATCTTCTTCTATTACATCTGCAGAAACAAGCTCTAATATTGAGAAGTTATCTAATCCTAAATATTGAGTTTTATAAAGTGTGTACATATCATTAATTTTATTTCTACTTTCCCAATTTACAATAATTAAGTTAGTTTCTTCTTCTGTCGCAAAAACATTTATTTTTTCCAATTCATCATCTAAGTCTACAATTAATCAATACATTCAATATTAAAGTCAATATTATTACATAATATACAATATGTTGTAATCAAAAACACCTTCATGGCAGAATAACAACAAGTTTGATAGTTACTTTTCATTGTATATTCTGATAAATTGCTCATCATCATTTCAGCCAATACTTTTCTTTCAACATTGGATAATTTTTCTCCATCTAAAGCTTTTGTAATAGCATCATCATCAGCTTTAACTACCCTTTCTAAAAAAAATTATACTCTTTTGAATCTGTTTCAGACAAAGAACATAACCCTTGTAAATATTGAATTATAAAATTAGCATTACTCTCTTTCTCAAGTAATGCTAATATATTAGCAATCATACACATAGCGAACTCTTTCTCACCTTTATACAGACTATGTTTGGTTACTATTTCCCAATCCTCCCAATACATCTCTTTACATCGTTCTTCAATCTCCCTATAAGTTATCGTTAACATATGCTCTCCCCACCAATTTTATATAATCATACTTTTATTTGCAATTTTTATAACTTATTTACTATTTCTTCATATTTATCCTCACTTATATAAGAATCATTAAATTTAGGTTGTTCTTTTGCATATATCATTAATCTTTCAATATAACTTAGCTCTTTATTACTTAAATTTTTAAACTCTTTAACTCTGAACTTATCAACTTTATCGAACCAACTCTTATTACAATGAGCTCCACTACCATGTAGATACATTCTATGAGCAAAACTTGTCTTTTTTCCATTTCCAGCTTTCCCCACATATATTACTATGTTTTCTTTATCATAAAGAAAATAAATTGCATTTTTACATTTTTTATAATTTTTGATAATATCTGCTTTATTTTTGTTTTTAATAGGTTCATTGTCTATTTCTTCTTCAAACCTCTTAATAAATTCATCTCTACTCATAAATTCATACTCCTTTTTTATTTCTATTTATTTAACACTTTATCATATATATCATTACGCTCTACCATATTATATCTATTTTATAAATAAATTTCATCTTTTATCCATTTTTAATTAATAAAAAATAGAAGCTTCATTAATTGAAACTTCTATAAATCAAATCGATATTTTATTTAAATCTAAGAGATAAACTGAAATTTATCACTCCGAATATAACTTATTTTTTATGCGTAAGCTTGCCTCTATGTGCATTATCCAGTGTCTTGAAAAAGGCATCTGGATTAAGCCTTTAATATCTTTTCCACTCCAATAATCTAGAAGCCAAATAGCACTTTCATCTGTGCTTACTACATTTAATGACTTCAAATATTCTTTCTTATCATTCGTTATACTTCTTTTCAAATCCTTAAAAGATAAGTTTCTGATAATTTCTTCTGTACTTTCTTTTACATCTGTAATATACAAATAAAGTTCCTTTAAATTTAATTCTTTTGAAAAATCTGCAATTTGATGTCCTACAAGTTCATTTCCTGTTGTGATGATAGAAGAACCAATGCGTTTATGATAATTTTTTAAGAAAAAAATTTGCTCGCTTTCATTTATTAATGAATTCGCTACAATATCTTCAATACGGAAAATATGCCAAAGAGAATAAGCAATGGTTTTGCTATGGTATCCATCTGCATTTATGAATGGCATTAAATTAAAGTCTTCTCTGCTTAATTCATTTTTAAAGGAAATCAAAACATTCATTAATTGTCTACGTAATTCAAATAAAATTTTAATTCCCTCTTTGTAAGTAGACTCCTTTTTTAATTTTACCTGTATTGATTTGTTTAATTCTGACCATTCTTTATTCATCATAAATTATCCTCACAAATTCTAATTTATCGTTATATTAACATAAACAATACTTATTTTATTATATCATCTAATCAATTAAGTACAATAAAGCAATCAACTTAAATAAATTCATGCTTTTAACTTAAATCAGAACCATCCATTAAACATATTATATTCTATATTCAATAAAAAGCAGCTTTTTGATAAGCTTCTTTTTATCAAAATTATATTTTTTAAAAATAAACTTAAATAAAAATTAATATTATTAAAAATTCTGTTTTTTAATATCAGTCACTACATTTTCAATTCCATCAATGAATCAATCTAGACTTAAAAACTCACGTCCTATTCTACAAATATGATAAGTAGATGTATTCATCGAAGTATTTTTACCATTTAATTTAAAAGTAATTATAAATTCCCTATCTTCATTAATATCAAATAAATATCCTTTTTCTTCAATTTTTCTTTTAACAACTTCTAAATCAACAAAAACACTTATTAATAAGTTACCTGAATAAAACTCCATCAAATAATCATTATTCTTTATTATAATTGGAAATGGAGTATAGTTTTCATTAATACTTTTCATCGAATTTTAAAAAAACACTTCAGGATTTTACATTGTTCTTACTATAGCTGCTAAATTATCAAAATGCTTTGGTTTATAATCAATGCTATAAACTAATCCTTCTTCCATTTCTTTAACTACGCTTCCATTTATAATAGCTTCATCAATTAAAATCTGTAATTCTTCACGATAATTAACTTCAGCTCGGTTACTATACACCCTTCGAAATTTCTTATCAGTTCCAAGGAAACTTTCCAAATAATCATTATTAAACATTTCCATTCTTTGTTCAATATTTTGTTGTTGTGTAATAATTCTTTCATTTTTATTACTGCTAGACTTAATTTCTAATAATCGTGGTAGCCCATTGTCATCAACTGTAATATCTCCATATCTTAAAGAATTAGTTATATCATTTAATACTGCAAAACCACCTGACTCAAAAATAGATTTGAGTTTAGCAAGTTCATTTTGTAATCCTTCTTTTCCACTTATAAATCCTGCAGACTGCTTCCAACAAAGACTTTTTAAATCATGCTTGCTAAAATAAGAAAAAGCTAGAGAATCACCTATCTCACGAAGTCGTTTTATTGCTTCTTTATATAATATAGATAATTCTTTGAGCTCCTTAGCCTCAATACTAAATTTTTTTCTAACTTCATTCTCATTATTTTTATCATTACTTATCTACTTATTAAGTTTAATTTTATCTTTTATTGTTCGTATTTCATTTTCTATTTCAATAATATATTCTAACAAATCCATTTGGATATCATAAGCAATCATTCTATTCTCTTAAGGATTATTAAGAAAGTTCTGTAGTTTTTTATTCAAATTACAAATAATAAATCTATACCTATCATATATTTATTTCTCCAAATCTAAGTTTAATTATATTAAAAGTTTTATTACTTTACTTCTTCATATTTATAATTATGTATTAAATAAATTAAAATACTCATGCTATATCAACTTAGGAAAACACAGGAGGTATTACTCCAGCAACGTAGCTAATTGCAAAATTCATGCTAACTTTACTCATACTCACTATAGCTATTCCATCTTTCTCATAACTTATTATTAAGTAGTCAATGAATGTAATTAACGCTAAAAAGCCTATAATTAGTATTACATTTGTTATAAATGAATTTACTCCTATGAATCCCAATGCCTGTGCATTCCTAAACTGTCATATTTTTCATTTTACCTTAAAATAACCTTATTTTCAATAAAATTTATCTTTTACATAAAATAACTAGAAGGTTATATTACCTTCTAGTTATTCCTTTTGTTATATTAATATTTTATTTGCAACTATCACAAATTGAACTATTCCAGGATCTTCCCTTAAAACTCCTTTTACACTTCTTGCATTTACAATCATAAGTCTTATTTTTCGCCATTTCACTCATCTTTTTTCTAGTTTCTTCTGAGTGCTTTCTGTTATAAAAAGAATTGCTATTACCAGTTTTTAACGAAGCCTTTTCGCTAAGAATTTTTCTAGTTCTATTAGAATGTTTTCTTCCATAAAAGGGATTACTTTCACCTTTTAGCTCATTACCCTTACCATATCTCGGATTTAACGCTCCACTTTTAAAAGGATTTCCTTCTCCACCATCACTGACATTTGTAAGTCTGAAATTACTCTTTTCTCTATAATATTTAATTAATTCTATTTCTTTTTTATAAGCTTCTTGTTCTGTTAAATTTTCATATACTATTCTACTTTCACACTTATGTGTATTAAAATAATCCATAAAGAATTGATTTCTACCACTTAATTGGCAGTATCTATTTCTAATACCCTTTCCAACATAAAAAACTTCTCCAGTTAATACATTAAACCATTCATACACATAATATTTTTTGCTCATTCTATACACTCCTTACTCAAAAAAATCTTAAGTATTGCCTAAGTAAAGACTAACTAGATTTTTTTTATAAGAGTATAGAAACCTCTATTTCTTATAATAATATTTTGCCATCAAAAATACTTTTTTATTACACTAAAATAAAACTAATCTTTTATTTAATTAAAAAGAATTTATATTACTATAACCCCTTTAAATTACTACTGGTATAACTAAAATTAATACTGCTACAACACCTAGTATTATATTTATATCTAACCTAACATAGCTTCTCTTCTTCATTTATTTCTCACCTCTATTGAGATTATATACACTATACTGGATTTTAATACAAAAAATAAAGGTAGATAATCAATCTACCTTTACTATATAATTTAAAAAGTCCTTATAAGATATGTTCCATATAATTTTATAAACTATTATTTATTCTTTGAGAACTTTTTTTCTAATCTTTGCAATCTTCTCTCACTGTCTTCGTTCCAACCTTGTTCTAATGCTAATTTAGTTACTTCAATAGCCTTTTCAAGTTCCCCTTGTTCTTCATAAATGATAGCAAGTTACTTAAAACCTCTGTGATTAGGTAAAAATCTATCTTTAGATAAGTATGCATTCTTTAATTTCTCTGAAATTGATATTTGCTTTTTACAATACTCAATAGCACCATCTAATGCCCCTTCAAATTTATCTCTATTTGAGTAATATAGCTCTATTCCATAGTGATAGACAAAATGTATATTTATAATATCATTTTCTTCTTCAATTAAACTTTCTGCTTTTTCTAAGAACTTCTTTCCAATATTAAAATTATCATAACTAGTATAACCACCTATTGCAAAACATAGGAAGTGTACTCTACTTGCTGAAGTTTCTAATATCTCACCTTCATCTATAACAAAATCTTCTTCTGCTCCGAAAGGTTTATATGTATCTCTAATAAATTGTCTTTCTTCCTCTGTAAACTCATTCATCCACCACTCTTCAAGTTTGTGATATCCTATATCTCCACCTATTTTTTTAGTTGTATCAATATTTTCTTTATTTCTTCTAAACAAATTAAAAATCATATTTAACCGCCTCTTATGTTATCTTTATATTTTATCATGAAATCCCAATTTCAATATAACAAATTCTAAAACATACTTGCAATATCTGAACTAATAGGTATTTTTTGTGCCTTTACTTCCATTCTTTTTTTGATTATTCTATTTATTTTTATATTTTTTATTGATTATAATTAACATTTGCAATTACTAAGCCAAAATCTATAATTACAAAGGTACGTGGACACATTCGAGCGAATATAATAAGCCCTAAAATTTACTCCTAGGACATTATAATTGCAAAGTACACGCATTGTATCCTTGCTTTAACACTCTACTTATAATTAAACACTAAATTGCAAACTGTTACCCTACAACTCTCTTTAGCATGTTTAAATCCCGCACTTACGTACCAGTTCCCTAAACACCCCATATAATTTATTAATCGGTCATATGAACCCGACTAAGGATATAGCTTTATAACTAAGGTAATTAAGCCATACCCCCTAGATTTTCTGCATTGGCTCTATGTAACCACTAGAATTATTTTAAGTTGCTCTAGTGCTTGGACAACTAACCTACACCAATTTTAGGCAATAGGAAATTAAGCCTTGCAAATTCTCTCTTTTTTTGATACCATTTAATTACGGTTTTTCGGTATCTCCAAGAGAGATATACAAAGTTAATTAAAACATATTAAGTTTTAGATAGTATCTACTGGAATAGGTGCTATTTTTTTACTTTCTCATATTTTCCAACGGACTAAATCTTTGATATCTTTTTCTAAAATCTTCATCCATTAAATCTAAATAAGCTTTTTCTGTAACCATTACACTAGAATGACCTAGTATTTTAGATAATGTATAAATATCTCCTCCACTAATTAAAAATCTTCTTGCAAAGTTATTTCTAAGAGTATGTGGTGTAATATTTTTCTCTATGTTGACTCTCTTTAAATATTCTCTAAAGTTTCTCTCAAAATTGTAAGCTGTTAATAAGCCATTAGTTCTTTGAGTTGGAAATAATAAATCACTTTCTTGTATTGTATCCTTATATCTAATCCATCTATTTAACCATTTACTCATTGTAATAGAAAAGAATGTAACTCTATCTTTTCTTCCTTTTGTAACTTCTGCTGGTATATAAATTGTTCTTCTACTTAAATCAATATCATGTATAATCAGAGATAAAGTTTCACTTAACCTCATTCCAGTATCAAAAATCAAATTAATAATTATATAATCCCTATATTCATGAAACTTAGTTAAATTAATAGATTTTATAAATTTTTCATATTCATGATCCGTTAGTTGTTCTTTTGCTTTTCTAGGAACTTTCAAATAATCACAATGTCTGATAATAAGATTTAATAGTTTTTGGTCTTAAATTTTTATAACTACAATAATCGATATAATCTTGGATTATATCTTCAATTTTTTTAGATTTTCTATTAATTCTAGGCAAAATAAAAACACCTCCATTTATTGATTTTTATATCAATAAACAAAAGTGTTTGTATAACATTATTATTAGATATTTATTGGTATCCTTTTGCCATTTGTCCTCATTTATTCGTCGGCATAGAGTATAATTTCATTTTCAACTTTGGCTTTATTACTAACTTTAGCTTACTTTATTCTTTAATCTTAGCTTGTCTGCAATAATTGCTATAAATTCACTATTAGTTGGTTTACCCTTTTCATTATGAATTGTGTATCCAAACAACTTATTAATAGCATCCACTTGGCCTCTGCCCCAAGCAACTTCTATTGCATGTCTTATAGCTCTTTCAACTCTTGAAGCTGTTGTATTATACTTTTTAGCTATTGATGGATATAATTCTTTTGTAACAGCAGACAATAGTTCCATATCGTTAACAACCATTGTAATGGCTTCTCTTAAATACATATATCCTTTAATATGAGCTGGCACTCCAATTTCATGGATTATGTTTGTAATTTCAGTTTCTAAATCTACTGGGCCTTTAGATTGATGTTTAACTTCTTGTTCTACTACAGCAGATTGTTTTCTAACAACATCATTTGAAGATCCATTAAACATTTCTCTTATTCTCTTAGTGAAAACATCCATATCGAATGGTTTTACAACATAATAATCAGCACCTAAAGTAATAGCTCTTTGCGTAATTTTATCTTGACCAACTGCAGAAAGAACTATTATTCTTGGCATTTTTTCTAAATTCATTGAATTTAATTTTTCAAGCACTCCTAAACCATCTAAATGTGGCATGATTATATCTAAAACTACTAAATCTGGTTGCTTTTCCTCGATAAGAGCTAAGGCTTCCCTTCCATCCTTAGCAACTGCAGTAACTATAATATCTCTTTGATTTAATAAATAATCATTTAAGATACTGCAAAACTCCTTGTTATCATCAGCTATTAAAACTGAAATTTTTGAATCATTCATACTTCTCTCCCCCATCTTCCCAAAATACTCCAATTAATTCGAGTACATATTAAGTTCTTTTAAAAATTTATCTTTTAAAATTCATCTATAAACATTATATATAGACATAACAGAAAAAAACAATCCTTTTCAAGATTAATTTAATATCATTATAACACAATTTATTTGGTTTTAATAGTTTTTTTACATTTTTTTCAAAATTTTATTATAATATTTATTTTTTATATAGATAAATTTCATTTTTCTGACAGTAAAAATAATAAGAGTACATTTAGTACCCTTATTATTTTATATAATTATAACACTTATTGTATTATAAAACTATTCAAATTTATTGATTTTTTATTCAATTACTCCTGCATCTTTTAACATCCATTCAATGTATATTCCATAACCTACATCTGGTTTATTTATTAATACATGAGTTACTGCTCCCACTAATTTATCATCTTGAATAATGGGACTTCCACTCATTCCTTGAACTATTCCACCTGTTTTTTCTAAAAGTTCTTCATCTGTAACTTTTATTACCATACTCTTAGGTCCAGGCTCCTCTTGAGGTAATAATTTTACTATTTCTATATCATACATTTTAGGTCCATTTTCGTCTATTGTTGTTATAATTTTTGCTGCCCCTTCTTTTATCTCATTTCTAAATCCTACTTTTAAAGGTTTATTAAAAGCAGGGTTTACTAAATCAGCACTTGCCTCTCCAAATATACCAGCTTCTGTATTCTTTTCTATTGTTGCTAAACTTTCTTTTTCGTTAACAAATAAACCTTTCAACTCTCCTGGTGAACCTTTTTCACCTTTTCTAACACTTATCACTGAAGAATTTAATAAATCTCCATTTCTCACTATAAAAGGTTTATTAGTATCACCATCTGTTATAGGATGCCCTAAAGCTCCAAATATTGAAGTATTCTTATCATAAAATGTTAATGTGCCTATACCTGCAGTTGAATCCCTAACCCAAAGTCCTAGTTTATATTCATTATTTTCTTTTTCTAAGTCTATTTCTTTGTTTTCTATATTACCATTTCTAAGATAATCAACATTTATTTTAGAATTATCAAGATTTTTAATTTTTTTTGATAAATCCTTTGAACTTTGTATTTCTTCTCCATTAATCTTTATAAGTACATCCCCAAGTTCTATACCAGAATTTTTTGCAGGACTTTCAACCTTACCTTCTACTGATTCTATATCAGAATGTCCTACAACTAAAACACCTTTAGTTGATAATTTTATTCCTACACTTGTTCCACCTGGATATACCTCCAAGTCATTCACTTTAGATACTGCTACCGACTTAACAGGAATAAGTCCTAAAAGCTTTACTTGAAGCTTATCCTTCTTTATTTTGCTGTTCTTCATAAATATATTATCTGATAATACTACATCAGAAGTTGAGGCAGCTTCATTTACATATATTTTTTCTGGAATACTACTTAAACTAAAGAAAGTAATCAAACCCAGAATCAACATTGGAGTTATTATTACGCCTAAATATTTTAACTTTTTCATCCTCATATCATCTCCTCCTTTGCTTCTGTATTTAACTTTCCCTCATCTGCATTCTTATATGCTGTATTAAGTTTGTTAAAAACGTTAAAAATTTTAAAGATATAACTTGAAAAATATAAAAAAATAAAATCATGGTAAATAACCATGATTTTAGTGTATTCATTTTTTATTAAGTTATGTATCTTATTTATGAATAACTTTTTAATATTTCTTGTTTTTTAAGATCTGCAAAAGCAACCATTTCTGAAGCATTTTCTAAAGTAACATCACTCACTTCATCGCCACTAGTCATCTTTGCAATTTCTTTAACTTTATCGTACTTATCCAACGTTCTAATTTGTGTATATGTTTTTTCATTTTCAACCTTTTTTGATACAAAATAGTGACAGTCAGAAAGTGCTGCTATTTGAGGTAAATGTGTTATACACAATACTTGATGCTTAGTAGACACTTCATACATTTTTTCTCCAACTCTTTTAGCAATAGTTCCACTTATTCCAGTATCTATTTCGTCAAAAATAAGCGTTGGTATTTTGTCCTTATCCACAAAAACACATTTAAGAGCTAACATAATTCTTGAAAGCTCACCACCTGAAAGAACTTTTTCTAATGGTTTTAAAGGTTCTCCTGGGTTTGTAGAAATTAGAAAAATAACTTCATCCAAACCTCTTGAATTAAAGTTTGCACTTTTTTCTATTAATATTTTAATTTCTGATTTTTCCATTCCAATATAAGATAATTCATACTTTACTTTTTCTTCAAGATTCACAGAATTCTTTTCTCTTATATTATGCATTTCTTCAGAAACTTGTCTCATTTCATCTTCTAATTTTTCTTTTTTTAAATTTAATTCTTTAATTATTTCCTCAGAATTAATAAGTTCATCATATTGTAATTTTAATTTTTCTAAATAATTTAAAATTTCTTCTACTGATTCCCCGTACTTTTTCTTATATAAACTAATTTCATATATCCTAGAATTTATCTTTTCTAATTCAAATTCGTCATAATAAATTTCAGATGACAAATCTCTTACTTCTCTTGAAATCTCTTCCAAAGTATAAAGAGCTTCTTCCATTCTTTCTCTTTTATCTATTAATTTTTCAAAATGCTTTTCAACTATAGATAATTCATTAACAGCTTTTGATATTCCTTCAATAACTGAAATACCTTCCATTGGATTATCTAAAATAGAATAAGTTTTACTTAGTGCTAAAGAAATTTTTTCTGCATTTGAAAGTAAATTAAATTCCTCATTTAAGCTTTCTTCCTCACCAACTTTTAATTTAGCCTTTTCTATATCATCAATTTGAAATTTTATATAGTCCACTAGTTTTTCTCTATCTGCATTCCCATTTAACTCTTTTATTTTTTCTAAAATTAAATTTTGCTCTTTTCTTAAATTTTCAAATTCCTCCAAGTATGGATTTAATTCCTCTCCTATAAAGTCATCTAAATAATATATGTGAAACGCTCTATTTAATAAATTTTGATTTTGATGTTGCCCATGTATATCTAAAAGTTTTTCTCTTATTTTTCTTAGATATGAAAGTACCACTGATTTTCCATTTACTTTTATTATGCTTTTTCCAGATAAAGTTGTTTCTCTTGAAATTATTAATATTTCTTCATAATCAATATCTAACTCTTTTAAAACTTCAATAAGTTCTTCATTTTCAATTGAAAATATTGCTTCAACAAAAGTTTTTTCTTCGCCATATCTTATTAAGTCTTTTGAAAATTTTCCGCCTAAAACATAATCTATAGTATCAATTAATATAGATTTACCAGCACCTGTCTCTCCGGATAATATATTAAACCCTTTTCCAAATTCAACACTTAGTTCCTGAATTAAAGCAAAGTTCTTTATATTTAATTGTAATAACATATTATATCACCTTTAATTTTATAAAATCATTTTTCTAACTTTATCTACTAATTCTTCAGCTTTATCTAAATTTCTTACTAATATAAAAATTGTATTATCTCCAGCAATTGTTCCTGCAACTTCTGTATCAAATAATGTATCTATTGCTTCAGCAACTGCCATAGCAGATCCAGTTAGTGTCTTTACAACAACAAATTTATCTACATTTTCTACTGATACAGCTGCATTAGATAAAATGCTAGATAACTTATCATTAATATCCTTAGATTCCTTAGATGATGCAACATATCTGTAATTTCCTGAAGCACCTTGCATCTTTATTAGCTTTAGTATTTTTATATCCCTAGAAACTGTTGCTTGGGTTACGTCAAATCCAGCTATTTTTAACTCTTCTGCAAGCTCCTCTTGTGTTTCTATTTCTTTTTCACTAATTATCTCTAATATTTTGTTATGCCTCTTTGATTTCAAATTAATCACCTTCACATTCTTTCCAGTTATTTAGAATTTTTGCCCGTAGTACTTTAAAATAATCATAATCATCAAATAAAACTATGTTTGCATATTCTTTTGCTTTTTTTATCTTTATTATAGTTTGATTGGTTGTCTTAATAGCTTTTTGACCATCGAAAGTTATATACACTTCTTCATCTTCATTTTCTGCTTTAACTTCAATTTCACTACCACTATTTAAAACTATTGTCTGCATTCCATGCGGATGAGGACAAATTGGAGTTATAGTAATTACATCTACATCGGGATAAATAAAGGGTCCTCCAGCTGAAAATGAATATGCCGTTGATCCAGTAGGTGTTGCTATAATTAAACCATCACCTTTAAAATTATAATATCTTTTACCATCTATAAATATTTGAAACTTCACCATTCTTGATAATGTTCCTCTTGCTACAACTATATCGTTTAGAGCTAATGATTCATTTTTTATGTCTTCTAAAGGTAAATCGCATGTTAATAGCATCCTTTTTTGAGAAATATAATTACCTTCTTTTAATTTTAAAAAAGCTTTATCCATTTCAGAAACTTCTATACTTGATAAAAATCCTAAATTTCCAATATTAATTCCTAAAATAGGTACATTTAATTTCCCATTTATACCTCTAGCAACACTTAAGATAGTTCCATCTCCACCTAATACTATTATAAGATCAAGTAGCTCCTTAAATTCATAGTTTATTATATCATAACTATTTAACATAATTATTTCTATATTATTAAAATATTTATAAAGCTTTTCTTTTACTTTCATAGCAATTTCATTCTTTTCATCTTTAGATGGATTGATTGCAATGGCAACTTTCTTCATAATCATGCCCCCCTTATACTGTACCTAATACATAATGTAAAGTTCATTTAAGACTTCAAGTTATTTCTTGAAGCCTTAAACAAAAATTATTATCAATATATTTTATAGTGAATTATGAGATTCATTTACTATTTTTTCTATATCATCTATGGTAAATGTTGATTCTTTATTTTTATCTTTAGTAAAGTAAACTAAATATTCGATATTTCCCTCTGGTCCTTTAATTGGAGAATAGCTTACAGATAAAATATTTAGGTTTTGACTAATTAAAAATTCTACTATGTCTAAAACTACTTCTTTATGAACATTTATATCTCTAACTACACCTTTTTTCCCTACTTTTTCTTTTCCAGCTTCAAATTGAGGCTTTATTAAAGCTACAACTTCCCCACTTTCGTTTAATAAACTTAAAGTAGCAGGCATTATTTTCTTTAATGAAATAAATGATACATCTATTGAAGCGAAATCTGTTAATTCACCTAAATCTTCAGGAGTTACATATCTTATATTTGTACGCTCCATACATACAACTCTTGAATCTGTTCTAAGCTTCCAAGCAAACTGTCCGTATCCAACATCAATTGAAAATACTTTTTTTGCATCATTTTGTAACATACAATCAGTAAATCCACCAGTAGAAGCTCCTATATCCATACACACCTTATCTTTTAAGTTTACTCCAAACTCCTTGATAGCTTTTTCAAGCTTTAATCCACCTCTACTTACATATGGTATCTCTTGCCCTTTGAATATAATATCTGCATCAACATTAATCTTTTCTCCAGCCTTATCAACTCTTTGTCCGTCTACAAATATTTTACCAGCCATTATACTAGTTTTAGCACGTTCTCTTGATGTGAATATGCCTTTTTCAACTAAAAGTATATCTAATCTCTCTTTTTTCCCAGACATCTTTATCTCCTTTATTTGTTAAGTTCTATGATAGCTTCTGCTATTCCTTCTGGATCTAATTTATTTTCTTTATATAATAAATCTACATTCCCTTGTGGAACAAATTTATCTTTAAATCCTAATGCTTTAAATTTATTTCTAAAGCCTAGTTCATAAAGCTTCATTAAAACATAGCTACCAAATCCACCATTTATTATGTTATCTTCAATAGTAACTATATCATAGCCTTCTTTTACTAGACTCTCTAACATACTACTATCTAATGGTTTTACAAATGTAGCATTTATTATTGTAGGATTAACTCCATTAGATTTTAATATTTCTTTGGCTAATAATGCATGTTGAAGCATTTTTCCAACTGCAATTATAGCAATCTTTTCTCCAGTTACAATTCTTTCCCATTTGCCATAACTTATTTCTGTTAATGGATTCATTTCATTACAGCAATCTGTACCTCTAGGATATCTTATAGCTACTGGTCCATTTTGTGTAAGAGCCCACTTTAGCATAACCTTTATTTCATCTAAATGTTTAGGCGCTAAAACTGTCATGTTGGGAACTTGAGATAAATAAGATAAATCAAACATTCCTTGATGAGTTTCTCCATCTTCTCCTACTAATCCTGCTCTATCTATTGCGAAAATAACTGGCATATTTTGAATACATACATCATGAATTAATTGATCAAAGGCTCTTTGCAAGAACGTAGAATATACAGCAAAAACAGGTTTTAAGTTTGCACTTGCAAGACCTGCTGCAAGAGTTGTTGCATGTGCTTCTGCAATTCCTACATCAAAAAATCTATTTGGAAACTCTTTTGCAAATCCCTTAAGTCCTGTTCCATCTGGCATCGCAGCAGTTATTGCAACTATTCTCTCATCTTCTTTTGCTAAATCTAGCATAGCATCACCAAATACCTTCGAATATGATCTTTCACTTGGAATATATGCTTCTCCACTTTCTAAATCAAATGGACTTACTCCATGGAACTTATTTGGATTTTTTTCTGCTAGTTCATAACCTTTTCCCTTACTTGTAACCACATGTATTATAACAGGTTCATCAATTTGTTTTGCCTTTTCTAATACTTCCGTCATCGTTTCTATATCATGTCCATTTATAGGTCCTATATACTTTAATCCCATATCTTCAAAAAGCATAGATGGTACTACAAATTGTTTAATGCTATCTTTAAATCTTGATATACAACTTGCTAATTTTTTACCTGCATTAGAATTACTTAAGGTTTCATTTATATTCGATTTTAGTTTGTTATATTTCGGTTCCATCCTTAAGTTATTTAAATGTGTTGATAATCCACCAACATTAGGTGATATAGACATTTGATTATCATTCAAAATAACAATCATTTTTGTTTTCTTAAATCCTACATCATTTAATGCCTCTAAAGCCATACCACCAGTTAATGCTCCATCTCCTATAACTGCAACAACTTGATTATCTTCATTTTTAATATCCCTGGCTCTTGCCATTCCTAATGCAGCAGATATTGACGTACTACTATGTCCTGTATCAAACGCATCATATTTACTTTCACATCTCTTTGGAAATCCACTTAATCCATTATACTTTCTAAGATTATTAAATTGATCTTTTCTACCTGTAAGTATTTTATGAACATAGCTTTGATGACCAACATCCCAAACTATTTTATCTTTTTCTAAATTAAAACTTTTAAATAGACTTATAGTTAGCTCCACAACTCCTAAATTAGAAGCCAGATGCCCTCCTGTCTTGGAAACGCTATCTATTAAAAATTCCCTAATTTCTCCAGCAAGTACTTCTAATTCAACATTTGATAACTCTTTGACTTCTCCAGGAGAAGTAATCTTATCTAATATTTTACCCATAATTAAACCTTTCTTTCTATTAAGATTCTCTATTTAATAAATCTAAAGTTATTGTTTGCAAATTTATCGATTCTACAGAAAGGCCTTTCAACAATTCAATACATTCTTTTGTTAAATTTTCGCATTCTCTTTCACAATATTCTAAACCAAATAAAGATATAAAATTGGACTTATTATTATTTTCATCGCTTTTAGTATTTTTACCAAGCTTTGAAATATCCCCTGTTATATCTAATATATCATCCTTAATTTGAAATGCTAAACCAAGCTTTAATCCAAAATCATTTAGTATTTCTATATCTTTTTTAGGAGCATCTGCAAGAATAGCTGCTGCTATAATAGATACTCTTATTAATTCTCCAGTTTTTTTACTATGCATATAAAGAAGTTCTTCTTTAGATATTAAATTCCCCTCATTTATAACATCTACGATTTGCCCGCCTATCATACCTTCTGGTCCTGCTGCTTCTGCTATTTCCCTTGATGCTAATAATGCTTTAGCTCCATTTTTTATTGAAAATTTCATCATTAAACTCATTGCTTCATTTAATAACATATCTCCTGCTAATACAGCTATATTTTCACCAAATTTTTTATGATTAGTCGGCATCCCTCTTCTTAAATCATCATTATCCATACATGGAAGATCATCATGTATAAGAGAATAGGTATGAATCATTTCTATTGCTGAGGCCATTTCTATTACGTCTTTATAATTTTCTTTGTATAATCCATAAGTCAATAAAAATAATATAGGTCTTATTCTTTTACCTCCTATATTTAAGCTATAACTTGCTGAATCATATATAATTTTATTATAACTTCCTTTATCATTAAAATATACATTTAAATACTTATTTATAAAATCTCTATGTTTTTCTATAATATTACTCATTCTTTAGCTCCACTTCCATATTTTCTTTTATTGTTGTTAGCTTTCCTTCTAAAGAATTTAGTGTTTTGTATAATTTATTAATAAGTTTAACTCCACTTTCGTATTCTTTCATTAAATCCTCAAGTGGAAGTTCATTATTTTCCATATTATTTAAAATAGTTTGTAGGCCTTTAACCATATCATCATAAGATTCTTTTTTTGCCATAAACTCTTCAACTCCTTAATCCATGGAAATAATTTTTCCTTTAACTTTTCCATCTTTAAATATTATATTAAATTCATCTAAATCCTTTATTTCTTCTTTAGATGAAATTATATTTTTTTCATTATCTTCAACAATTGTATATCCTTTTTTTAATACATTTATTGGGTTATGAGCTTCTAAAATATCATTTAACGATTTAATTTTAAGCTTTTCTTTTTCTATTTTATTAAAAACTAATTTTTTCATTCTATCTTCTATTCTATCTAGTTCCAAATAAGAATTAGATAAAATTACTTCTGGACTGTTTAAAGATAATATTTTTTTATAGTTCGATAATTTTTCTTTTTCATAACTAAATTTATTAAATACTATTTCATTTATTCTTTTGTTATAGTTATCTATTTCATACATTATATCAATTTCTAGTGGTACAGCAATTTCAGCAGCTTGTGATGGAGTTGATGCTCTATAGTCACTTACAAAATCAGATATTGTAAAATCAACTTCATGACCAACAGCTGAAATTATTGGAATCTTAGATTTAAATATTTCTTTAGCTAAGTCTTCCTCATTAAAATTCCATAATTCTTCTATGGAACCTCCACCTCTACCTATTATTATAACATCAACACTTTTAGTATTATTGAAATACTTAATTCCATTAATTATTGTTTTATAAGCGCCTTCCCCTTGAACTAAAGCAGGATATAAAACAATATCAATTAAACTACTTCTTCTTTTTGAAACATTTATTATATCCCTTATAACTGCTCCAGTTTCCGATGTTACAACTCCAATTCTTTTAGGCATTTTAGGTATTTCTTTTTTATGCTGTTCATCAAAATAACCTTCATCTTGAAGTTTTTTCTTAAGCTTTTCAAATTTTATATGTAGTTCGCCAATTCCTTCTTTTTGTAGCTTTTCTATATATAATTGAAGTGATCCTGTTCCTGGATAAATAGAACACCTAGCATTAGCTATAACTTCCATTCCTTCAGTTAATTTAAAGTCTAGATCCGCGCTATTACTTTTAAACATAACACAATTAATTTTACTTATTGAATCTTTTAAAGAAAAATATATATGTCCACTACTATGATATTTTAAATTTGATACTTCTCCCTTTACTAAAAGATTGTTTAATATAAAATCATTATCTAATGTCTTTTTAATGTAGTTATTAAGTTCACTAACTGTTAAAGTTTTAATTCTCATTATTCTCTAGCGCCTCACATGAATTTTTTATAAGTAGCGTCGTTGTTAAAGCTCCAACGCCGCCTGGAACTGGTGTTATCTTTTTAACTATTTGCTCTACTTTTTCGAAATCTACATCTCCAGTGATTTTACCATTTAAAGATGATGTTCCAACATCTATTATTATAGAATTGCTATTTACATATTCATCAGTTAAAAACTTTGGTTTTCCTATTGCTACTACAATAATATCTGCAGCCTTACAAACTTCTTTTAAGCTTCTAGTTCTTGAATGACAAATTGTAACTGTAGCATTTTTATTTAATAATAATTGTGCTACTGGTTTTCCTACAATATTACTTCTTCCTATAACTACAACATTTTTACCTTCAAGTTCAATATTAGATCTTTCTAATAAGGTTATTATTGAATTTGGAGTGCAAGGCAAATATGTTTTTTCATTGCAATACAATTTGCCTTGATTAATATATGTTAAACAATCTATATCTTTTGCGGGGGAAATGGTATTTATTATTTTCTTTTCATTTAATCCTTTTGGAAGAGGAAGTTGCAATATTATTCCATCGACTTCTTTATCAGAATTTAATAATTCTATTTTTTTTAGAAGTTCCTCTTCTAATATATCTTCGTTAAGTAATAGTTTTTCAAAATTACAACCAAGCGAAAGAGCTACTTTTTCTTGATTATTAATGTAGTACACAGAGCCTCCATCATTTCCTACTAAAATTGATACTATATTTGGAGGTCTAAGCCCTAACTCTTTTCTTTTTAATATGTATTCTTTTATTTCTTCTTTTATATCGTTTGAAATTTCTTTACCATTTATAATTTTCCCCATGAAAAATCCCCCTATTACATTTTATAAACTCTTAAATGCTTTATCTAAAACTCCATTTACAAATGAAACACTTTTTTCATCTGAATATTTTTTTGTTAATTCAATTGCTTCATTTATAGCAACCTTTTCCGGAACATCTTCTACATAAAGCATTTCTGCAATTGCTAATCTTAATATTGAAATATTAACCTTTGATACTCTATCTATCTTCCAATTTGTTAATGCTTCTTCTATCTTTTGATCTATTACAGTTATATTTTCTTCAACCTTAGCTAAAATTCCTTTTATATATTCCAAATCTATAGTTTTTAAATTCATTTCATAATCTTCTATAAAAGTTTCTATTGTTTCCTCTAATGTATTTTTGCTTAAAGTCATTCCAAAAAGTAATTCCATGGCTATTTCTCTAGATCTTTTTCTATTCATCTTATCCTCCTAAGTGTTCTTACTACTAATATTATTAACCTTCTAAAACTTTCTAATCATAAATATACTACAACAAATTTATTTAAAGCACAAGGAAAACACCCTCTGAAAAATCAGAGGGTGAAATTAATTTTCCTTACTTTCTTCTTTTTCAGTTTTTGGTAAGTAAATGCTTTGAACGTTTATATTAACATAATCAACATTCAATCCTGTCATTGCTTCAACAGTCCTCTTAACATTTTCTTGAACTGCATTTACTACTTCTGGTATTTTCACACCATACTCTACTGCTAAATTTAAATCTATTATAGCACTATTTTCGCTTAATGTTACTTTTACATTTTTTCCTACATTCTTCTTACCTTTTAGCAATTGTGATATGTTGTTACCACCTATTTGTTGTAAGTCTTCTACGCCATTAATTTCTTCAGCTGCAATTCCTGCTATTACGCTAACAACTTCATCAGAAATTTTTACTATCCCTAGATTATCATCATAGTTTTTATTTTCCATGTACTTACCTCCCAAGCGTTTTGATGACAAAACTCTTTTTTTCTTATGTTTATTATATCAAACCAATAATTATATTACAATGAATTATTTCTTTGATTCTATTATCACATCACTAATTCCAGAAACATTTTCAGCTATTTCTTGAATTGATGCACTATCAGCTTCTGTTACTTCATCAGCTTTAACAACTACTCTAACTTTGTTACCTTCGATAGAACATAACACATCTTCAAATCCTTGATTTTTAACATTTACTTCTATTCTGCTTTCTTTATCGATAACCATAGTTTTTTCTCTTAATTCGTTATCTGCAAGATCTTTTTGTTCTTGAGATGTATTTACATCATTTTTTAATGAAGTTAATTGTTGAATTGTTGCAGCATCTTTTTGATCTCTCTCACTTCTTAGGCTATAGAAATAATCTTGAGTTCCTAAAGTTTCCTTATCATCTTTCTTTTCATTATCCTTATTTTCTTCTGTTCCTTGTGATATTACTTGGCTAAAATCTGTTGGATCATTTAACCCCGTCTTATTTAATTTTGCTGCAATAACTCCTACACATACTATAAGAGCCATTAGTGTGAAAATAATACCAAATTGTTTTTTTGTCATTTTGATTTCCCCCCATCTTCTTTTTCAATTTAATTATATGCTAATTTTTCATAGGATATACATTAACCTTATCTATTGAAATTCCATATAAACTTGATACAGCCACTTGTATATCATATTTAACCTTACTACTACTTGCACCTTCGGCTACTATAACAACTCCGTTAATCTCTGGTTTATTAGTCTGTAAAATATATGGCTCATTTTTGCTTCCTTCGACTGCCATAACAACTTTACTTCCATCTGTTTGCTGAGTATTAGTTCTTTTTCCACCTTGATTATCTGTTTCTTCTGTTGTTGCTTCTTGATTAGTATTTTCAGTTGCGGGAACCTTTACTTCTCCACTTTTAAAGTAAATCATTACCTCAACTTCTCCTACGTTTTCTATTTTAGTTAAAAGATTTTTCAACTCTTTTTTTTCTTGAGCTTCATAACTATTCATTGTTTCTTCTGATTGACTTTGTATGTCAGATGAATTTTGTGTAGTAGTGTTTACACTTGTTGGTTTTGCTTCTTTTTTTCTGCCAGTTGTCAAAAAGCTAATAGCTAACAAAACAAAAGCCAAAACTAGTGCAATACAAACTGCATTTAGAAACTTTTTATCATTTATAACGTTAGCTAGCTCCTTTTTCCAATCACCTTTACCCATTTTCTCACTCCCATCAATTTACTTTATATACTTCTATTTTATCTTTAGAAACATTTAAAGCTTCTGCTAAGTAACTTATTATTTCATCTTCGTTATTTACTTTTTCATCCTGGGAAGATACGCTTTTACTATCTTTCTGTGTATTTATTATTATCTTTTGTATCTTAGAAACATCTTTATTTTTAACTCCTACTTGAACTTTATCAATGGAGTAATTAATGTTATTCATATCAACTTCACAATCTATATTGCTAACAAATTCTTTGTCTGTAAACTTTTCCTTTAAAAGTCTATTACAGTTTTGTTCTAAATTTTCTTTAAATACATTTTCACTATTACTCTTATAATCTTTACTTACTTCAGCGCTTTCATTTTCACTAAGTTCTATATACTTTTGTACCTGCAAAGAAATACTTTCTTCACCTTTACTAAATAAAGAAATTATAGGAGATAACATAACAGATATAAGTATTAATCCTAAAACAAATTTTAAATACTTTTTCATATTGTTATCAGGAGCTATAAACTCAATTGCCGTCATTAATATAAGCATAGTAACTAGGGTTATTACAAATCCTTTTATTTCTTCCATATCCCTCTCTACCCTCCTATAACAAATTTACCTGCTGATGCCATAATTCCAAGTAATATGAAGAACATAAGGCTTACCGATAAAACACAGGACATTATAAGTATCAGAGAATCTCCTGCCGCAGCAATTGAACTTGTTATTCGTTTATCACTTATTGGTTCTATAACTGCTGCTGTCAATTTATATACAAATGAAATTAATACTAATTTTATTATTGGATACAACATCATAAGTATTATTATAATTAGCCCAACAGAACTTACAGCATTTTTTATTATTAGTGAATATCCTGCTACAGATGCAATAGCATCTGAAAAAGCTTTTCCTACTATAGGTATAAAATTATCTATAGCAAATTTAGCAGTTTTTAATGTTACAGCATCGATAGTTGATGATGTTATTCCCCTAACTGTTAATAATCCTATGAATATAGTTAAAATTATACCCTGGAGCCATATAGTAATTTGTTTTGTAAGCTTACATAAATTACTTATTTTATGTTCCGTTGAAATATTATTTGCAAATTCTAAAACAAATGTAATAAGTATTAGTGGTATTATTACCGTTGTATATATTCTTGGAATAATTAATGTTGCTCCAACTACTATAGGATCCATAGTTGCAGCTTGCGTAAAGCCTCCTACAGTTCCAATCATCATAACTAATACAGGTAAAATAGCTACCATAAAATCTGATAAATCTTTTATTATATCAGTTGCTATATTTATAGAAACTATAAAACTTTTAGATAATATAACTATTAATAATGCATAACATGCAAAAAATGCTATATTTGATATCCCTTCATTAGAAAATGCAGTTTGTAAATTTTTAAGTAGTGAGCATATTATTGCAATTGCTATTATGCTTATTGATAATGCAAGTACAGTTTTTACTTCTTTAAATAAGAAACTTATAACAGCATCACTAATAGTTTTAAAAGATAGATTTCCTTCTCCATTTTTTATATATCCCTTAATATATTCAACCGGATCTAAGTCATTCATTATTTCAATATCTGATTTCATATTATTTATATAGTTATATAGTGAATCTAATTTATTATTAACTTCCTCATTTTCTAACTTAATTTCTTCATTAGATGTTTCATTATTAATATTTATCTTATTAATATTCTTTTCATTAGCTAAAGCACTTTTACTAGGAAGAACTACAAAAGCTATAATAATTATACTTATAACCAATATAATTCTCTTTGTGAAAATATTTTTTATCATAAAAACACCTACAATATTTGTAAAATTGATTGAAGAACAGCCATAAGTATTGGTATTGCTAATGTTAATATCAAAATTTTAGCTGAAAATTCAACCTTACTCGCTATGCTAGCAGCTCCTGCATCTTTACATATTTCACTACAAAATGTAGCTAAATATGCTATAGCTAGTATTTTTAAAACAACTCCTATATAGACCATATCAATATTAGCTTTATCGGCTATATCTTTTATAAAGTAAATTACATCATTAAGTTGTGTAATTACAAGTAAGAAAATTATAGCTCCTGCTGATAATGATATTAATGTTGATATATCGCTTCTTTTATCTTTAAATAGAAGAAACATAAATAATGCAGCAAAAGCAAAGGCAACAATCTTAATAATATCCATAATAGCACCTATAACATAAACATAGTTTTTACAGTATTAAATAGATTCCCTATAAGTCCTATTACTGTAATTAAAATTATTACTATTCCTACAATATTGGCTATTGTTGCAATTTCATCTTTACCACTAGCTTTTAAAACTTTCTCTAAGACTACAAGAAGGACACCCATAGCCCCTATTTTAAATATAATAGTTACATCTAGCATTTATTACCCTCCTACTAAATTAAAAAAATCAAAATCATAGCACCTATACATACTCCTATAGCTCTATACATCCTTACATTCTTCTTTGCTAATTCTTCAGCAGACCTACAATTTAATTTCATATTTTCTATTGTTAGGTTAAATAGTTTATCCTGACCGTAAACTCCTGACTCTCCAAGTGGTCTTAAAAAATCATTTACTAATCTTTTATCCTCTTCATTTAAGTTAAATTCAGATTTATTTTTTTTATATTCACTTTCAAAAGCTTCGTATACGCTTGTACTTTCTCCCTTTAAAAGCTTATCAGAAACTGCTGATAAAATAGAATTTATAGGAGCTTCAACCTTTAACGAAACATATTTCAAAGCTTCTGGAAGAGGTGTATTTGCATATATTACCTCATTATTTAAAAACAAAACTGATTTTAATATTGAATTAAGTTGCTTACTTCTCTTTTTAAAAATTTCACCATAGTAAAATCCTATATAAGTACAAGATAGAAAAATAATGATAACTGCTGTTATCTTAAGCACTTAAATTCCCCCTCCATTTCTATTGAATATATTTGTTCAATTGTTCCTACTCCATTTCTATTACTCAAAATAACTATTCTATCTAAAATAGAATTTTCTAATAAATCCTTAAAAACCTTTCTTTTATAAACATCTTCTATACTATATCCATGAATAGTAACTATAATATTTACTCCAGAATTAAATGCCATATGAAGAGCCTCTATATCTCCATCGGTTCCTATTTCATCACAAATTAATATGTCCGGAGATAAACTTCTTATAGCCATAATCATTCCATCTTTTTTTAAGCAATTATCTAAAATATCACTTCTAATACCAACATCCAACTGTGGAACTCCATTAAAGCAAGCAGCTATCTCGCTTCTCTCATCTATAATAGATACTTTTTTTCCTTTCAAATTTACAATAGGCATCCCAGTGGAAATATTTTTAGCTATATCCCTTAAAATAGTTGTTTTACCACATTTAGGTGGAGATACTATTAAAGTATTAAATACTCTATCTTCCTTAGTTATGTACTTCATAATTTCATTTGAGCATCCTATCACTTCTCTACATATTCTTATATTTAAAGAAGATATATTTCTTATAGTTCTTACTTCTCCATTTACTAAGACACATTCCCCTGCTATTCCTATTCTATGTCCACCCCTAATTGTAATATATCCTTGCTTTATTTCTTCTTCATAAGCATATAATGAGTAATTTGATATCTTAACCAAAATTTGCTTTATATCCTCAACTGTAGTTACATATTTTAATATTATTTCCTTATATGCTAGATTAACTATTATTGGCTTATGAACTTTTATCCTTATTTCTTGGACAGGTTCTTTTAAAAGTATTTCTCTTAGTTCATTACTAATTTTTAAAGGCAATACTTTCAAAATCTCCTCCTCATTCCTCAATTCATCACTTCCTTTTCTAATGTTATATTTAAACTTATTTCTCTCTATCAAATAATATTCATACTTATAATTAAATATGTAAAATATTTTTAATTAACTATAAAAAAATAAAGTTAATTATTTATATAAGTTTTTCTATAAATATCTCTTAGTTAAATTAATATTTTAAAATTGCCTCTTATATTCATTGTTTTTATTTTTTTATTCTTTAATATTTATTTCAACTAATTATCTATATAATTAAAACTAATATTGATATAATTATTTAGTAAATATATTAGATTTGAAAGTATCTATTATTTAAGTTTTATTCAATTACTGAAATTCTAACTTTATTTATATTATATAAGCCACCTTGAGCTTTATTAAAATATTAAATCTTTATCGTAATTTATAATAATTGCTATTTAGTTATTAATTAATAAAGTGTTGTTTAATATTTTATTTTCAATATAATACTATTAAAACGATAAAAAACCACCAGCTTAGCTGGTGGTTTAATAGTGTGGACAAATTCTATACTATAACTATCAGTTGAACAACTGATAGTTTTTTATTTTATGATTTCTTATTATTATTTTAATTAAATTGCTTCTTCATGGCAAAATGGACATGGTATTGATTTATTGTTATCTATAGATTCTTTTTCAACAAAAAGAGGCTTATTACAACTCTTGCAATTTACTTCGATATATTCATCTTCCATTTCTATAAGATCTTCTATTGAAACTTCTTCAAATAATTCATCTTGCAATCCTGTAAGATCTTCATCTATGTACTGAACATTTTCTTCTAAATAATCTTGCCTATTGTTCATATCTTCAATTACATTTGACATATCATCTAAAACCGATAAAATGCTACTAAAAATATTATTATATTTATCATCACTTATATTAGTAACATTAGTTTTAATATTTTCTATTTTTTCTTTTATATTTTTCACATCTTCACTTCCTTTAAATAGAAATATTGTCTATTCAAATTATACCCTAATATTGGATATTTTATATATAAATTTTTGTTTATTTAACTTTTATTGTAATCCTTATAGAATAAAAAAGCTAAGTAAAAACTTAGCTTTTGTTATTATACTCTTTCCATGTATTCACCAGTTCTAGTGTCTACTCTGATTACGTCTCCTTCATTAACAAACATAGGAACATTTACAACTGCACCTGTTTCTAATGTAGCAGGTTTCATTGCATTTGTAGCAGTGTTTCCTTTTATTCCTGGGTCTGCTTGAGTTATTAGTAATTCAACAAAGTTTGGAGCCTCTACTGAGAAAGCCTCTCCTTTATAGAACTTTATTACAGCAAACATATTTTCTTTTATGAACTTTATAGCATCTTCTACTTTTTCGTAGTTTAATGGAATTTGTTCAAAAGTTTCTTGATCCATGAAGTAGTATAGTTCTCCATCTGAATAAAGGTATTGCATTTCTTTTCTTTCAATTACTGCTTCTTGTAATTTAGCTGTTGGGTTAAAAGTTGTATCAGTAACACCACCAGAAATAACATTTCTTAATTTTGTTCTTACAAATGCTGCACCTTTACCTGGTTTAACATGTAAGAAGTCTATTACTGTATAAACTTGTCCTTCATGCTCGAAAGTAGTACCTTTTCTTAAATCTCCTGCTGATATCATTAAATATCCCTCCAAAAACTTTATTCCATATATTTAGTATAACTCTTTGTTACCTAAATAGTCATAACTTCAACAATGTTTATGACATAACAAAAATATTTTATCAAAATTCACAAATAAATGCAATTACTTATAATAACTTCTAAAAAATATTGTCATTATTTACTTTTTAATTCTAGCTCTAACAAGATATTTTCTTTATCATAATTTAAATTATAATTATTTATATAGTAATTATCTATTTTATTCAATGCATCCAACACCTCATTTTTATTACCATTTAAGGTGCATTTTATTATCCAACTACTTTCATCTATCTTATTATAACTTAATATTGTTGAATTATTTATATTATTAAAATCCTTCTCTATGTCTTTTATATATTTAACATTTTTCACTTCTGTTATACATGGTACAACATCTTTAGAGGAATCTTTTTTATTAAAAAGCATTATGCAAATTTGGAGAATTGTTATAAATATAACTATTAAATGTAATATTTTAATTTTTTTCATAACCTAACCTCTAATGTGAAATAATTTTCTTCATTTTTAATAATAGAATTTATCTTTATTTTGTCACTTTTTTCTATTTTAAAAACTTCTTCTTTATTTTTCACCTTAACAGATCCATTATTATTTTGTATATTCATGTATAGAATATTAGGAGTGATATTATTTATCCATTCCTCTATATTTTCTTTTTTAATCCCTTCTTCTATATTTAAGTTACTTTCTAAATTATTATTGTTATTATTATATACTTCTTCATATTCTTTATTTTGTAAAATTTTATTTACTGATGTAGGAATGATTATAATATTTAACAGTATTAGTATTGATATTAATTGATTATTCTTCTTATTTTCATTTAAATCTAATTTCTCTATAAACTCATTTGGTATAAAATTCTTATTTCTTAAATATTTCTTCATAAACTTTTTCTCCTATATTTATAATATAGTCATAATTATTAATAGTTATATCTTCGATACCTTTATCTATAATTAACTTTTTATTTTGATTTTTATATTCTATGATAAATTTATTTATATCTGTAGCATCATTAGTTATATAGGAATTTTCAATGACTCCATTTTCTATATTTATCAAGTGAAATAAGTCTTTTATTCTATATATTATTATCGAATACTTACCTCCTCTTACTTTCTTTATTACATATTTTCTTATTAAGAACTGTATTGGCTCTACTTGAATATTAGTAATATTTGTACAAGATTTAATAAAGCTATTATATCTTATAGAATAAATATAGATAATTTTAGAGTTTTTTAAAAACTCATAATGAAACAACAAATTCTTCTTATCTGAAAAGTCCTCTGAAATCTTTTTTTCAATAAACTTATCAACACTTATTCTCTTATTAAGTATTTCATATTTTTTAATAAATATTGATTGAGATAAAATTAATAATCTTCTTTTGTTCCCTAGTTTTTCTAATAGTAAATTTATATTATAGTTATCATATTCCTGTCCCTTATAATAATATTTATTATTAAATATACCTATAGAATTAACCATTTTTACTCCTTAATATAAATATATTTTGTTTTATAAGTAGTTGGGGTAAAGTAAGCTTTATTTCCAATTTCATTTTTCTTTAGCTCAATATACATAACTGAATTTTCCTTCTGTCTTGTTAAATAATAACTTCCATCTTTATATTCAAACTTTAAGTTTTTTAATTCTGGATAATCTTCAGATTTTTTCTTACTTACTTTTTGTAAAAGTTCTTTCTGATCTAATTTATTATCTTCAGCCAAAGCATTTATAACTTCTAAAACCCTTTCTTCTTCCACTTCCAGAGTATACAAGTCTCTATATGTTTTAAAATTTTGAGATTTTATATAGTTATTGTATATTATTTTTATTGAAAGATTTACTATAGCAAGAACAAATAAGAATACTATTAAACTTTCAACAAAGACATATCCCCTCTTTTTAGACATACTTTTTATATGCATATTATTCTTTCCTCGCCATCAAGACTATTTATCTTTAAATAATATATTTTATCTTTTTTTATTATTGTAAAATCAGAAACTCTTCTCATTATTATATTAATCCCTTTTCTTTTATTATCTATATATGTTTCTAAAACTATTTTTTTATTTATATTATCTAAGAAAATTCTTTTCTCCTTAACTTCATTTTTATTATGATCAATTTTGTATATCATTTTTATCATAGCATTATTAATTAAATCATTTTCTTGAATTTCTATTGATTTAACCATTTGTGTCTTTAATAACCTATCAATATTTAATAATGCATCATCAAAAGAATCTTGTGATACTGAATTTTTTATTAAATTTGTATAATTTTTATTAGCAGTCAATGCAATTTTAAAAGATAAGCCAAGTAAAATTAATTGAATAAACATAACTAATATAAGTTCTATTAAAGTAAAGCCTCTCTTTCTTTTATTATCTTTAACAAATTTATTTCTTTTCCATCCAATAAGATTTAATAAACTCTCTTTCACATAAAGTACCTCCTTCTTCATCATTAATTCTTATTTTTAACGAAATTGCTTTTGAAGATTTTTCCCCAGTGAAAATAGAATTATTTAACTTCTCTATTGTAATGCCATTACCTCTCTCCATATTTAATATAGGTGTATTAGTAAGTTTATTTAAAATATCTTTTGAGTATTTATATGATATTTTATTTTCATTAAAAGCTCTATTTAGTTCATCTAATGTAACATTATATTTTATTTCACTTTCTATTGAATAAGCTACTCTATCTGCTTCATTTTTTATATTTCTAATTTTTCTAGATCTAACTGCAGCTATTCCAATTTCTACCGCTATCGTTGCTGCAATTAATAAAATTGCAAGAGCTACTATACTTTCAACCAAAGTGCTTCCTTTTTTCAATCTATTATATCTCCTTCATTTTCATCTGCATCATTTACCCTTATAATATCATTTCCAACAGATACCTTTATTTCTATAAGTTTATCCTTATATGATAAACTTATAGTTCCAGCTGTCTTTATAAAGCCTTCCTTATTAATATTATTAATCCCATTCTGAAAATTTGATGCTACTTTAATATCATCATCCAAATTTAATATTTTTGTTAATTGATGATTTCTTTCAACCACTTCAAATACAACTTCCTTTTTATTTTTACTTATAGCAACATTTCCAATAACTTCATTTTTCCTACAATAGCTCTTTGCAAAACTTAGCAATTCTCTAACTTCATATACATTATTTTGAAGCTTTAAACTTTCAATTTTATCCTTAAAATATTTAACTCCACTAAATCCAACTGTTGAAAGTAGTGTAATTATTGACAATACAACTATTAACTCTATAAGTGTATAACCTTTCTTTCTCATCATAACCCACCATCTAATAATGAACTAAATAAAGGGACAATAAATATCATTAAAAACGCTATTACACAAGCCCCCATAATCAAAATTGATACTGGTTGTAAAATTGCCATATACCTATTTATATCTGATAATAACTTCTTTTCCAAATGATCAGAAAGCGATTTCATTCTTTCATCCATAGATCCACCTTCTTCTCCTAGCTTTATAATAGATGTTGTATAATTACAATAGTAACCATGTTTCTTTAAGCTTTCAGATATTGTTTCACCTCTCAATATACTTGAGTTTAAGAGCAAAAATCTTTCTTTTAAAGCTGAATTTTTAAAGCTAGTTGCAGAGTATACTAATCCATTTGATAAATTTACACCACTTCTAATTATTATAGATAGAAGTGAAATAAAAATAAATTCATTAAATTCTCTAATTATTGCTATTTTATTAAGTAAAGCTTTAATATAATTTTTAAGATAAAACTTATATAGTATATATGGCAGTAAAATTCCCCAAGAAAGAAAATATATAAAAGAATATATAGGATTAGTTTTCATATAATTTACAAGATCATATAAAAACTTACATACACTAGGTATCTCAATATTTAAATTAATATAAAACTCATATAAACTTGGTATAGTTACAAAAGCAATAAATATAAAAACTGTAATAATAGATAGAAGCAGTAAAATTGGGTACGCTAAAACATTTTTAATTGTAGATTTGAAAAAGCTAATTTTATCATAGTACTCTTCTAAACCCTTTAATACTTCTGATAAGTTACCACTTTTTTCTCCCATCGAGACCATTCCAACAAAAAACTCTGGATATAAATCATTGAATTCATTAAAGCTATCATTTAACGATTTACCTTGAGCAATAAAGCTTTTTATATTTCTTATACTTTCTTTATAAGTTTTTCTTAATGGTAATTCCGTAAGTAAATCCATCATAATTAAAAGTGAAATTCCTTCTTTATGAAGCATTGCCATGTTTCCTGATAATAAGCTTAAGCTATTAAAATCTGGTTTATTAAATATTAATTTTATTTTCTTCATAATTAAGACCTTCTTCTATTAAAAAATTATTGTAATCCATAATTGATATTTGTCCATTAGTTAATAAATCATTTAAGCTATCTATCATTTCTTCATTATTTAGCTCTCCTATTTCCTGGAAAATATTTGAAATTTGTTTTTTAATTTCTTTATCAATAAATACAACTGAACTTACTACTTTTCTTCCTTTATAACCTGTATAGTTACAATTACTACATCCTACCCCTTTGTAATTTATCATTTCATTCCCTTTGAATATAAACTTTATATCTTCTTTTTTACAATTATCACAGAATACTCTTATTAGTCTTTGAGATACTATTCCAATTAGAGAATCTTTAATTAGATATTGTTTTACACCCATATCTTCAAGTCTAAAATATACTTCTTGTGGAGTTTTTGTATGAATTGTCGAATATACTTTATGCCCTGTTAACGATGCAGTAACTGCCATATTAGCAGTTTCTTCATCTCTAATTTCTCCTATCATAAGAACATCAGGATCTTGCCTTAATATACTTCTGAGTCCAGTTGCAAATGTAATATTTGCTTTCCTATTTAAACTCACTTGATTTACACCTTTAATTATTACTTCCACTGGATCTTCTAAAGTTGTAATATTGATATCTTTTTTGTTAATTTCTTTTAAGATACAATATAATGAACTTGATTTTCCACTTCCTGTAGGACCATTTATAATTACTAATCCATTTTTTAATGCAATTATCTTTTTTAATTTTTTTATTTGGTTTACATTTAAATTTAAACTGCTAATATTATAATTAAATATTTCTCCATATAGGATTCTAATTACTAGTTTTTCTCCATAAATTATCGGAATAGTAGATAATCTTAAATCATAATTTTTTCCATTTACTTTTATTAAACTTTTACCATCTTGAGGTCTCCTTTTCTCCGTGATATCCATATTCCCACATACTTTTATTTTAGATAATAATTTTTGATATTCTTCATTTTTTATCTTCGTAAATCCTATTAATACACCATCAACTCTAAACCTTATGAAAACGTCTTCTTTTCGAGGTTCAAAATGAATATCCGATGCATTTAATTCTATTGCTTTAAGCAATAATATATCAAATAGCTCCTCTAATTCTCCTAAAAAGATATTCTTAATTAGTTCATTAATAAAGTCTTCACTTAATTTTATTATTTTTGTTCTTTTATTAAATAAAAACTCTACTTCTTCTTTATTATCTAATGTCTCATTAGATGTTACTACAATTACTTTATCTTCTTTTATCATAATAGGTAAACATTTGTTTTCTATAGCCTTTAATTTCTTTAATTTTCTAGCTATTTCTAAGTTAACTTTCTCTAAATCAAATTCAAAAATACTCATATAATATCACCATTTAAATTAATGTCCAACAATGGTAAAATTATACATATATTCTTAAATAAAAAAGATATTTATAAAATAAATTATAAATATCTTTATCTGCACTCTATAAAATTGTATGTTCCTGAAGCACCATCAATTATACTTATAGCATCATCAGTACATCTATATATTCTTTCTACTTTAACATCTTCACCACCAACAAAGATTATATTACCATCCTTATCTTTAGAAAGACCTTTTTCTAGGTTTATTAATTTAGGAAAATCATACACTAATCTTTTAGCTTTCCTATCATGATATTTATATAATGAATAGTTGTTATTTTCCAATTTACCTAATATAAATATTCCCTCTTGAGTAGACTCAACATCACTAACATCTAATACATCTTCTATTACTTCATTAACTTCTCCATCTTTATCTATTACTTTTAATATCTTTTGTTTTCCTTCTTTTTCTTGCACAAAAACTATTCCATTATCTAAAACTTTTAAAAATTCAACATATCCTAAATCTAATTTGTATAAAAGTTTTTCTTCATTGCTATCAATGTTATAAGTAAATATACCATTAGTTTTATCTTCTCTTATTCCATAATAAACCAAAGTATTTCCATTTAGCCAATCAATTAACTCTCCTGAAATTGCAACCTTGGTATCAATTGATATATTCTTATTTTTAGATAAATCCTTTATTTTTAAATCTAAGTACTCATCCTTTAAAAAATATGCTAAATATTCACCATTTTTAGCTAGTTTAGGTGAAATAACTATTTTTTCTTCTTCTATATTTTCTTCTTTTCCTAGATAATTTATTTTATATTCACCATTTTCATTATATATAAAATTACCACTTTCTAAATCATAAGCTGTAATTATATATTCAGTATCTACTTTTTCATATTTATCATTTGTTAAATTATAAATTTTGTATTCTCCTGAATTTTCTATGGCAACTGCTCCATTTAGTATATCTACTTTATTTTTTTCTTCTACTTCATTTTTACATCCATAAAGAAATATACTTATTAACAAAATAAAATTAACAAGGAAAATATTCCTTATTCTTTTTTTATTCATCTTTTACCTCTTCTAATTAATATAGTTCCCTTTACAAATAAACTCTGCTGATCCTATCATATATACATCATTATTTATAATCTCTACTGCTAAACTTCCTCCTAAAGTTTCTACATTAACCTTATTTGAGCATAATCCTAATTTTTTTAAAGCTACAACTGAAGCACAACATCCTGTTCCACAAGCTAAAGTAGCTCCTGCACCTCTTTCCCAAGTTTTTACCTCTATATTGTTAATATCAATAACTTTAACAAAGTTAACATTTGTTCCTTCAATAAATAAATTGTTTTTTTCTATATCTTTTCCTTCAATGATATCATACTCATCATTATTATTAATTAAGATAGTATGAGGTACGCCCATTAATAAGGCTGTTAATTTATATTCCTTTTCTTTAATTTTAATCACTTCATTTATTAATGAATTTTTATTATTTAAAGGAATATCTTTTCCATCAAAACTTGCCTTGCCCATATTAACTTTAACTGATTCAATCTTATTTTTATCATTAATATAAAGTTCTACGCACTTTATTCCATCTCCAGTTTCTATGCTAATTATATTTTTTTCTACTAAGCCATACTCGTATAAATATTTAGCAAAGCACCTAATAGCATTACCACACATGTTAGCACGAGATCCATCACTATTTATTATTACCATTTTAGCATCTGCAATATTAGATTTTCTTATTATAACTAATCCATCTGCTCCTATTCCAAATCTTCTATTACAAATCTTTTTAGCAATTTCAGTTTCAGTTTTAATTAATGCATTTTCATTATCTATAATAATAATAAAATCATTTCCTAATCCTTGCATTTTTATAAAATTCATAAAAACTCCCCCTCTTAACTTTATATGCCCCATTGATAAGTTTACTAATTAAGTGTTATACTATCTTTATCTTATTACCAAAGAAAGGATGATACTTATGGCTTTGGATGGTATCTACTTATATAGTTTAGTATATGATTTAAAAAAATCAATATTGAACTGTAAAATAGATAAAATTAATCAACCAGAAAAAGATGAAGTAATTTTAACTCTAAGAAAAGATAGAAAAAATATAAAATTATTAATTTCAGCTTCTTCTAAGTTTCCTAGAATTCATTTAACTAATATAAGTAAACCAAACCCCTTGCAAGCACCAATGTTTACAATGGTTATGAGGAAATATCTAATTGGTGGTCGAATAACAGATATAACTCAATTAAATGGTGATAGAATTCTTCAATTACATATTGAGTCTACTGATGAATTAGGATTCGATAGTAAATATATATTAATAGTTGAAATTATGGGAAGACACAGTAATATAACTCTTGTTAGAGAAAGAGACAATAAAGTCATGGAATGTATTAAGCATATTTCTGCTGATATAAATACTTTCAGAGTTTTATATCCTGGTGTAAATTATGTATATCCTCCAAACTCTAACAAATTAAATCCTTTTAACTTCTCAATTAACGATTTTAATTCATATTTAAATAATAATGATATAAGTATTGATGAAGGAATATTTTCAAGGATATTTACTGGCATAAGTAAATCTCTATCAATAAGTATATATGAAAATCTCCTACAAGATAATAATACCATAAATCGAGAAAATATTTTTAATTTCTTTAAAAATTTTATGAAAAATTTAGAAAACAGTTTTAATTTTAAAATTTATAGAAATAATGAAGTTTTCAAGGATTTCCACTGTATTAAATTAAGTAATTTAGAAAGTATTTATTCTTCAATATCTTTTAAAAATCCAAGTGAATTACTTGATGAATTTTTCACAGTAAAAGATAAACAAGATAGACTATTAAATAGATCTACAGATTTACAAAGATTAATTTCAACTAACATAGATAGATGTAATAATAAAACTAAAAAATTAAAAAATATTCTTAAAGAATGTGAAGAGAAAGAAAAGTATAAGATTAACGGTGATTTATTAACTTCATATATTTATATGTTGAAAAAAGGATTAAAAGAAATATCCTTATTAAACTTTTATACTGATGAAGAAGAATATATAACTATAACGCTAGATGAAAATAAAACACCATCTGAAAATATACAATATCTTTATAAAAAATATAATAAACTAAAAAAATCTGAAGAATCTGCATTAGAACAATTGAAAAAAAATGAAGAAGAGCTTCAATACCTAAACTCAGTTATGACGAATATCCTAAACTGTGAAAGCTATATTGAAATAGACGATATAAAAAAAGAATTAATTGAAACTGGATACTTAAAATTCAAAAATACTAATAAAAATAATAAAAAAGATAAATCGTCTAAACCTATACATTTACTTTCTTCTGATGGAATAGATATTTATATTGGTAAAAATAATATTCAAAATGATTATTTAACTTTAAAATTTGCTAATAAAAATCATATGTGGCTTCATACAAAAAATATTCCTGGATCACATGTTATACTTTGTAGTGACAATCCATCCGATATAGCTTTAGAAGAAGCTGGCATACTTGCTGCTTATTATAGCAAAGCTAAGAATTCTACAAAAGTTCCTGTTGATTATACTAAAGTAAAAAACTTAAAGAAGCCTAATGGTTCAAAGCCAGGTATGGTTATATATCATACTAATCACACTTTATATACAGAGCCATCGTTATATAATAATTTAAAAATTGAAAATAATAAAATTATAAAATAATAAAAAAGAAACCATATTTGTAAATACAAAATATGGTTTCTTTTTTATAGGTTTCAATAAAGTTTTATATCCAATTGAATACAACAATAAATAATAATATCTTATATTTATCGTATTACATAACTTAAATGTTATATATGGTTTATAAGCATATCCCCATCATTTTTAATAAGTTCGTTATCAAAATATTGATAATAATAACATTTTATTTTACCATTATATAATTTTCTATTTTTACTTGACTTCTTTCCAAATGGTCCTTCAAAGCCTTCGTAAGATGTAAGAATATTGTAATCCCAATTGAAAAATTTCTTTTTAAAGCTTCCAAAAATTTTATATAATTGTTCTACTTCTTTCTTTTCTCCTAACCTTTCTCCATATGGCGGATTAGAAATTATAAATCCATATTTATTACTATTTGAAAAATCCTTAAAATCTCTTCTTTGGAATTCAATATATTTTGAAACTCCAGCCTTTTCAGCATTACTTCTTGCTACTTTAAGAATTCGTCCATCTATATCATATCCTATTAATTTTATATCTTTATTTTTAATTGCTCTTTCAGCACCTTCTCTTACTTGTTCAAAAACATCTGAATCCATTGTTGGCCAAGTTTCACATGTAAAACTTCTACACATTCCAGGTGCGATATTTTGCATAATCATAGCTGCTTCTATAAGTATAGTACCTGACCCGCAAAATGGATCAACTAAAATAAATTCTTCTTTCCATCTTGAAATAAGTACCATAGCTGCTGCTAGAGTTTCTTTAAGTGGTGCTGCTCCAGCCTCTTCTCTATATCCTCTCTTATGCAATCCTGGTCCTGATGTATCTATAGTTAATGTTACGACATCCTTTAAAATTGATACTTCAATTTTATATAATGGACCACTTTCTTCAAATTGGCTTATTCCATAAGAATTGCTCATACTATCTACAATAGCTTTTTTTACTATAGATTGGCAATCTGGAACACTATGTAAAGTTGATTTTACAGATTTACCATTAACATGCATTATCCCATCTTTAGGTATTATATCACTCCATTTTATGCTCTTTGTTCCTTGGAAGAGTTCTTCAAAACTTCTTGCTTCGAACTCCCCCATTTTTATTAATATTCTATCTGCAGTTCTTAAATGTATATTAGCTATTGCAATATCCATTTCATCTCCAGTAAAATGAACTTTACCATTTTCTGTTCTTAAATCTTCATATCCTAAAGCTTTTAATTCTTTTGCTGTAATACCTTCTAGCCCAAAGGTAGTAGTTGCAATTAAGTTATATTCCATGTTTTTCTCCTCTAATTTCCTTCGTAAATTTTCACTGAATCATTTCCATCGATTTCTGCTATTTCAACTGCTATTATTTCACTCTTAGATGTAGGAAGATTCTTTCCTACATAATCAGCTCTTATTGGTAGTTCCTTATGTCCTCTATCTACTAATACAGCAAGTTGTATTTGTTCTGGTCTTCCAGAATCAATTATAGCATCAATTGCTGCCCTTACTGTTCTACAAGTATATAAAACATCATCTACTAAGATAACTTTTCTTCCTATAACCTCTACCCCTAAGTCAATATTATTAACTCTTGGTGTGTCTTTTATTTCTGTAATATCATCTCTATATAAAGTTATATCTACATAGCCTACAGGAACCTTTATACCTTCTATACTTTCTATATTTCTTGCAATTCTTTCTGCTAAAGGATAGCCTCTTCTTTTAATTCCTACTAAAACTATGTTTTCTACACCTTTATTTTTTTCTATTATTTCATGAGAGATTCTTATTAGTGTTCTTTTGATAGCTTTATCATCTAATAAATTTGCTTTTAATTTCATTTAACTCACCTCTATTTTCTTATATTTTCTAAAAGTTCTAAATAATATTTAGGTAATTCTGAATCAAACTCTATATACTCATTACTTCTTGGATGAATAAATCCTAAGGTTTTTGCATGTAATACCTGCCCTTGTAATTTAAATTTTTGCTTTTTATTACTATTGTAAAGAGGGTCTCCAACTAAAGGATGACCAATAGAAGCCATATGAACTCTTATTTGATGTGTTCTTCCAGTTTCTAAAGTACATTTTACTAAAGCAGTTCCATTATTATATTGTTCTAGTACATTATAATGAGTTACTGCTCTCTTACCATCATCCACTATAGCCATTTTTAATCTATCCTTTTTATTTCTTCCTATTGGCTTATCTACAGTACCTTCTATCTTACTAAATTTACCTTCAACTAGAGCATAATATTCTCTTTTGATACTATGATCCTTAAATTGTTTAGCTAAATGATTATGTGCATCATCATTTTTTGCAATAACTAATATTCCCGATGTATCTTTGTCTATTCTATGAACTATCCCGGGCCTTATGACTCCATTTATACCTGATAGATCTTTACAGTGATAAAGTAATCCATTTACTAATGTACCACTATAATTTCCTGGTGCCGGATGTACAACTACTCCTTGAGGTTTATTTAAAACTATTACATCTTCATCTTCATATACTATGTTAAGATCTATATCTTCTGGCTCAACATCAAGCTCAATTGGTTCTGGCATACTTACAATAATTTCATCATGATTTCTTAATTTATAATTACTCTTTATTTCTTTATTATTTACTAATACAGCGCCTGAATCAATTAATCCTTGTATAAATGATCTTGATTTTCCTTCTATAATATTAGATAAATATTTATCTATTCTAATCCCTATATTTTCTTCTTCAGTTATTTTAAATACTAGTTCATCCATTAATACAAATCTCCATTTTCTTCATAATTGTTAACATATTATAATTCTTAACACATTATAATACATTAAAACATTACACTCAATAGTTTAAAATTTATTAAAAATAAAAAATCCGTATTAAACGGATTTTATGTATTAGTTTTTAGCGAAAAAGCTTTTTATCTCGTCCATATCCTCAGTATAAACTTCTTCTAATTCTTCTATGTTTTTACTGGATAGTTCTATATTTTTTTCGATAGCTACTTCTTCTAATGGCTCTGCAATACTATAATTTTTAGTTAAATCTTTTTCTAATTCATCAAAAGTTTCAGTTTGAGCATTCATAAAATTTCTAAATTTAGCTCTAAACTTAACAAATTCTTGTTTAACTTTTTCATATTCATCATTTATTGAAACTACATCATTATGAGCCTTATCTAAAATTTTCTTAGCTACATCATTAGCATTTTTTAAAATCATATCTGATTCTTTTTGAGATGCTTCTCTAGCTTGCTCAGCTGCATTTTGAGCTAATAATAACGTATTTTGAATAGTATTCTCTATTTTAACATAATGTTCTAATTTTTCATTTACTCTTGATAGGTTTTCTTTTAATCTTGAATTTTCTTTATAAAGCTCTTCATAATTTTCTATAATTTCATTTATAAATTCATCAACCTCATCACAATCGTATCCTCTAAATCCCTTTTTAAATTCTTTGTTACTTATATCCATTGGAGTAAGCTTCATAAAATCACCTCTACACATCATATATATTTTTTAATTACAATTCTCTGTTTACCACTTCTAGTTCCGCCAATAACATCTCCAATTATAAATTTTCCAATTCCTCTAATTGTAACTCTAGTGTCTTTTACAATGTCTTGACTTTTGTCTTTTGCTTTTACATAATTTATTAAAACCTTACCACTATCTATAAGCTCAATAGCTTTTGCTCTTGACAGGCTAGAGAGTTTTGCAACAATGCTATCTGCTCGTAAAGAAGAAACATTAATAACTATTTCTTCAAAATTAACAGATGGTATATCACTAATATTATCTATAATTTTTATCTCTATTGGTGATTTTCCTATATGAGATAAATTATTTATTATATAATCACTTATTTCTTCTAAAACAGGCAAATAAGCCTTATTTTCTTTTACAATTATATCTCCTAATTTATTACGTTCAATTCCTAATGATAAAATTGATCCTAAATAATCCTTATGCTTTAAATTAGAAAAATTTGATTTATTCTTAATTTCTAATATTTTTATAGGATAATCAACATTGTAAAGATTATTAAAACAAATCATTCTTCTTTCACTTTCTTCAAAGAAACCATTTGCTTCAAACATAACTTCATTATTACTACAACAATTTTCAAAAAAGCTCCATATATTAGGTGAATAAAAGCTACTTGTAAAAACAGTTATGTCTTTTTCGTAAGCTAGCTTATATTTTTCATATATTTTTATAGCTTCCTTTGCATCATCTTCATTAAAACTTTTTAGTATTGTTTCTTTTTTAAGCATTAAAATAACATCCTAATATAAGATAATAACATGATAGCAAACAATGGTGAAAAGTCTATCATACTATTTCTTAAAATTTTATCTTGTAAAAACCTAAAAGGCTTTAATATCGGATTATTAAATGATGCAATTAGCTCATAAAAAGCACTTTCTCTAATACTTGGTAAAATAGACATTATAACTTCTGCAAAGATAGTTATTTCTAAAACTCTTGTTATTAAATTTATTGCTGTAAATATTATTCCTATTTAAATCTCCTCCTACTTGTTCCAATTAAATAATGCCTTTGAACTAAGTTCATTTTTTAATTCATTTGTAACTTCTACATTTGAAGGTGATAATAAGTAAACTCTTTGTTCTATTTCTTGTAAAGTAGCACCTAAAACATAACAAGATCCGCTAATAAAATCTACTAATCTTTGTGCTATTTTTGTTTCTAAAGTAGTTGCATTAACTAAAACTATTTTTCTTGCTTTTATAGCATCTGCTATTTCTCTAGCGTCGTCATAATTTGTAGGTTTTGTTACCATAACTTTGGCAGTTGATGCAGTATGTATATTTACTACTTTATTTCCTTTTTGCTTTGATATAATTGGTTCAATTTCTTCTTGTACTTCTTCTTCTTCCACTTCAGTATCTTCTAAATCCTCAAAATCATCCTCATATTCACCAAGACCAATTATTTCTTTAAACTTTCCAAACATATTACCCATTCTTCAATCCTCCCACTACATTTCTTTTACCAAATATTCCTTCTCCAACTCTTATTAAGTTAGAGCCTTCTTCAATAGCTATTTCATAATCATTTGTCATTCCCATAGATAAAATCTCCATAGAAATATTTTTATATGATTTTTTACTTAAATCATCATATATACTTTTCATTTTTTTAAAATAATATCTATTTGTATTTTCATTTCCTTTTGGAATTATGGCCATTAATCCTTTAACCTTGCAATTATTGCAAATTTCAATTTCATTTATCAAATCATTTAGCTCTTCTTCAAAAATTCCACTTTTGCTTTCTTCTTTACCTATATTTATTTGAATTAAAAGATTAGCTGTGCAATTTTTTTTAGAAAATTCACTTTCTATCTTGTTTAATAACTTAATACTTGATAAAGAATGTATTAAGTGAACTTTACCAACTAAATATTTTACTTTATTAGTTTGTAAGCTACCTATAAAATGCCATCTTATATCTTTTTCAAGAGATTCCTCTTTATCAATAAGTTCCTGAACTTTATTTTCTCCAAAATCTCTTTGACCAGTTTTATATGCTATTTCTATATCTTCTATAGGTTTAGTTTTTGAAACTGCTACTAGTGTGACATCCTTAGGTAAACTTCTTCTCAATTTAATTATATTTTCTTCTATATCCAAGTCATTTCCTCCTAAAGAAGTTATTTACACATTGTAAATATTCTTCAAAAAAACTTAAATTCCTTCAATTTTAAAATATTTTTTAATAAAATTTTATTTTTCTTCATATCTTTGCATATATCTTGCTTCTATACTTTGCTTTGTAGCAGGAATAATTATTTCATCCTTTACTTCTATTTCTACTTTTATCTTTCTTATAATCAATTTTTGTATAAAACCATTTTCTGCTAGTAGATATGCTTTCATTTCTTCTGGATTTCCTATAGCATAAATATAAAATGGAGCATAAGTACTTGATTCATCTTCAAATCCTATATGAGCAGAATAACACTTTACTCCTGTATTAGGTAATATTCTATGATTATTCATAGTAATTGCCTCTGCTCCTGCATTCCTTAGTTCATTTAAAACCATTGATAGGTCATTTTCATGAAATATCTTTCTCCATACTTCATAATCAGCATCTAATTTCCTGTCTATATCTCCGTCTTTTATCTCTATTACTAAACCTGGTCCTTTAACTGATGTAATTCCACTTAAAGCTCCATAATCAATTAATTGATTTTTCATATCTTCTACTAATTTTTTATTTTTTTCAGGATCATTTCCTTTATATTTACTTATTTTATATCTATAATCTATATTTTCACTTTTTATCTTTTCTATTTCATTATATAAAGTACTTCTTTCTTCTACTGCATTTTTATATTCTAATGCATTTAAAGATATATTTCTTTGTGTATTATTTAAATTAATAGTGTTTACTATAAGAAATCCTGTTATAATTGCAGCTATCAAAATAAAAAATCCTGATTTTGTATTCTTCATTTATTCACCTCGCTTACGAGATTTTAGCTTTTCAATTAATAGTCTTCTTATAACTGCAAAGTTATCAAATATTCTACCTCCAAAAACAATAACTGCTGCTATATACATTGGAATTCCAAGTTTATCTCCTAAATATGCAAGGGCTGCTGCTAATACTGAATTACCAAAAAATCCCGAAATAAATATATCTGACTTAAAGTTTTTTGATAGGGATGCTCTTACTGCTCCAAAAACAGAATCTAAACACGCTAAAATTGCAACGGACATATAGGGAGATAATGTATCTGGTATATTTACATCTAATAATAATCCTAAGAGCACACCTATTAATAATCCTATAAATGCTATCATAAAAATCTCCCTTCTTTAATTCACAGGCTTAACAAATTCACTTTTTAAAGACTGTGTAGTTTTATTTATAATAATTTCATCACTATCATCTACTTTAATGTCATAACTTTTTAATGCCCCATACTCTAATACTCCAATAAAATTTATTGAAGTTTTTAATGCTTGCTTATCACCTATAGCTTTTATTACTATCTTATCATTTGGATCTATTTGTCCAGCAGTTCCTACCCAAATCCAATTACCTGAATTTTTAATACCACTTTGAGGAGTAACTCTATAATCATTTACAGATATTGCCTCCGCCTTTACGTATCTAAGAGTATTAACTATATGCATTATTTCATCTTCACTAATAATTCTAGTTACATTTGAGTTATTTGATCCAAATATATTGTTTTTAGAAGTTATAGTTATAGTTATCCCTGGCCCCTTAACGTCTACTAATCCTAAGTTCATTCTTGCATTATCAAGTTGTTTTTTTATTTCCGCTTCAACTTCGCCTTCCTTAGATGCAGTTTCTTCTAATTGTTTTAATTTCTCTGATAAGCTACTATTTGATTTAATTAATTCTTCTTTTTCTTTCTTTAAAGCCTCTATTTCAGCATTTATATTTAAATTTTGTGATTCTATATTACTCTTATTTCTTTCATTTAACAGCTTAAATTGATGTGCAAGTAAAAACCCAAGAAGCGCGCAAACAATAGCAATAAATATTTGTGATGTTGCTCTTTTCATATAGTTTCCCCCTTATCTAGTTAATTTGCTTTATAACTGGTGGTCCATTAAAACTCATATCAATATAACCTTTTGAAATAACTCCTTGTTCAATAGCGTTAAGTGCTAAATTCATTTTATCTATTAAGTCACTGCTATCTCCAATCATTATTTCTACATTTTGTATATAACAAACTATATTGTTCAAATCTTCAATATCTATTTGAGAAAAAACATATTCTTGTGGCATAGCTTCTATTATGTTATAAAATTTTTCTAGCGTATCTGGAATATTTGCATCATCTGATATCTTATCTCCAACAACTTTACCAGATAAATCAATTCCTATTAACTTAATTAAATTTCTATCATCCATTGCAGCTAATTCTTCAACTACTACCCCTTCATTATTAATAGCTTTTATTTTTCCATCACTTTCAAAATAATATGCAATTTTATTTTCTTTTATATTTATATTTAAAGAATTTATTCCTTTTTTATTAATCTTTATTTCTTTTATATATGGATTTTCTCTTAACTCTTTTTCTATTTCATTATAATCTATAGTAAATATATTTTGACCTATATGATATTTTAACTTTTCTTGTAAACTATCATTAGATAATGTAACTAATCCACTTATATTTATTTTCTTTAAATTGAAAATTGGAGATTTATATATAAATATTATAATACCGATTATAATAACAAATAATCCTAATATTAATCTCTTAAATATTTTATTTCTCTTTTTTTTTCTTATAAATTTATTCGACTTATTCTTCATAATTCCCCTACTTTTACATAATATAATGACATAATATAATAATATCACTTTCTGGGTATTTTTTCATTATTATTTTTACTAAATTTAAATTTTTTATAATAATTTAATATTTTTTTAATTTTTTAATACCTAAAAAGAGAATATAGATTTACCTCTTTATTATATAATTTATTTTATATAGATTAACTTAAAAGTGAAGTAAGAAAAGTTTAAAGTAACATATCTATTTAAAAAGTATTAAATTTACAAATTCCTTATATAATATCAGTTTGAAACACGTTACATTTCTACTAACTAAAAAAAGAGTAAGACTTTTAATATCCTACTCTTTCCTTATTATATAGTTATACTTCTTTTCCTTGTACTTGCCTTGATATGTTCAAAAGTATTCCCATTGCCATCATGTTTATTACTAACGATGTTCCACCATAACTAATAAAAGGCATTGGTACACCAGTTACAGGCATTGATCCTGTTACAACCGCAATATTAATAATTGCTTGAACTGCAATTATAGATGTTATTCCTATGGATAAAAGTGTTCCATAAGTATCCTTAGCTTTCATAGCAACTTTAATTCCCCTCCAAACAAAGAATACAAATAAAGCAACTATAAATAAACATCCAATTAATCCAAGTTCTTCTCCTATAATAGAGAAAATAAAATCATTATGTGGTTCTGGCATATATAAAGTTTTTTGTCTTGACTGTCCAAGCCCAAGTCCTGTTATTCCTCCAGCTCCTAGGGCGTAAAATGATTGAATTAATTGATAACCATCTCCAGCTGGATCTTTCCATGGATTTAGAAAGTTAAGCATTCTTGCTCTTCTATAATCTTCTCCAAATATAAAAAACATAACTGCAACTAATAATACTGGGGCAACTTTTCCAAATAAATCTTGGATTCTTCCACCTGCTACAAATAACATTATAAATGTAACTATCATTATAATAGCTGCTATACTTAAGTTTTTTTCTAATAATATCATACCTGCAAAAAAACCTGATACTCCTAAATACGGTACAATACCAGTCCAGAACTTTTTAACTCCATCTCCCTTTAAGTCTAAGCTCATTGCTAAAAATAAAACTACTACATATTTAGTAAGCTCAGATGGCTGAAAAGATAAAGGTCCAAGTTGTATCCATCTCTTTGCTCCATTTACTGCTGGAAAGAAAAATACTGCTACTAGTAATGGTATAGTCACAATTAAAAGATGAGGAGTAATTTTTTTCAGCTTATGGTAATCTAAGTTAGCCATAATTCCCATAACAGCTAACCCACTAATAGCCCAAATCAATTGCTTTTTTAAATATACCATGCTATCACCCTCTTTAAACATAGCATAATATGAACTTGCTGAATATATCATAATTACTCCTATTGCTAATAGCAATATAACAGCATAAAATATACCATAGTCAATTTCGCCCATTTTTACTTTGGGCCTTTTTTCTCTCATAAAAACTCCTCCAATCTAGTGATTAAAGGGCTATAAATCCTATAAAGCATAATATTACAGTTATTATAGAAAAAACTGTAACTATTTTTGTTTCACTCCATCCTACTTGCTCAAAATGATGATGAATTGGTGCCATTTTAAATAATCTTTTTCCTCTTAACTTATATGATGAAACTTGTAAAATTACTGATAAAGTTTCAAATACATAAATTCCACCAACAATAACTAATATTAAAGGCAGTTCTAAAACTAATGCAATAGTTGCTATTGCACCTCCAATTGCTAAAGATCCGGTGTCACCCATAAACACTTTTGCAGGATATGCATTAAACTTTAAAAATCCTAACAATCCTCCTGCTAATACAATTGAAAATACTGCTAATGATTCATGCTTCATTGTAAATGCTATAACTGCAAAAAATGTTAACACTAAAACACTAACTGTAGATGCTAATCCATCTAATCCATCTGTTAAATTTACTGCATTTGTTGCACCAGCATAATACACTATTACAAAAGGAATATAAAGAATTCCAAGCGGAATTTTTGTATCTATAAATGGTATTCTTAAAGCAGTTCCTAAATTAACATATCCATATACTGCAATTGCAGTTGAAAAAATGATTAATAGCAACATTTTTTGCCATGCTTTTAAACCTTCATTTTGTTTCTTTATAATTTTTAGGATATCATCTAAAAATCCTATAAATCCAAAGGCAAGTAATGAATATAGTGCAATCATTGCTTCATCTGTAGGACTAAATCTCATTACCACCATAACTATTGCTGTTGAAATTATAAATATAATTCCTCCTATAGTTGGAGTTCCTGCTTTTTTTAGATGGCTTTGAGGCCCTTCTTTTCTTATATTTTGACCAAACTTTAATCTTCTAAGCATTGGTATTGTTATAGGACCTAGTATTAATGATACTATAAACGCTAGTACTAATCCTATTGTTAAGTTCGACGTAAATATGTCTATTAATTTATCCCCCATTGTACCTGCCTATAAAGGCAGTTCACCTCCTTCGTTATATTGAGACTTCTTCTAATGAACTAACTATATCTTCAAACTTCATACCTCTTGAAGCCTTTACTAAAACTACATCATTTTCTTTAATTATCGTATCTAATTTATCTATACATTCTTCTTTTGTAGCAAAAGTAATGATATTTTCTCCTGTAAATCCTTTTTTAAAATAATCTTTGTATTCTCCTAATGCTATTAATAAATCAACTTTAGTTAAAGCATAGTTTCCTACTTCAATATGTGACTTTACAGCTTCTTCTCCTAATTCATTCATAGTCCCAAGTATAGCTATTTTTCTTCCTATTTTATAACTACTAAGTACATCCATTGAAGATTTCATTGAATCCGGACTAGCATTATAACAATCATTTATAATTGTTATTTTATTTCTTTTAATAACTTGTAGCCTCATTGATGTAGCTTCTAAATTTTTTATACCTTTTTTCATTTCATCAAAAGTAACATTTAATTTTTTAGCCACTTCTACTGCAAGCATAGAATTTAATATATTATGTTTGCCAGCCATAGGTATTGTAAATATACTTTCTTCATTTTTATCTTTAACTGTAAATGTTGTTTTGTCCTCCTCTAGTATAATATTAAATGCATAAACATCATATTCATGATTATATCCAATTTTTAGAATTTCAAAACACTTGTCTTTTATTTTTAATAAGTTTTCATCTTCACCATTTATTATAAGAGTGTTTGTTTCATCAAAATAATTAAATATCTCACTTTTAGCTTTTAATATATTTTCTTGAGTTTTTAGATTTTCTATATGAGATAATCCTATATTGGTTATAACAGCTATATCTGGTCTTGCACAATTTGCAAGAACATCTATTTCTCCTAAGTTACTCATTCCCATTTCTAAAACTGCTACATCTATAGAACTATCAAGTTCTAAAATCATTAGCGGTAAACCTATTTGATTATTAAAGTTTCCTTTTGTTTTAAAAACCTTATATTTCTCACTTAAAAAAGCAGCAATCAAATCCTTTGTAGATGTTTTTCCACATGATCCAGTAACTCCTATAACTTTTAAGCCTAGTTTTTTTCTATAGTAATTGGCAAGGTTTAATAGGGCTTTTTCAGTATCTTCAACTTTAATTACTGTTTGTAGATTATCTGTATTATTTAAATCAAATAATATTTCATCAACTATTGCTATAGAAGCTCCTTTTGAAAAAGCTTCTATAACAAATTTATTTCCATTAAATCTTTCACCATTTATAGCAAAATAAATATTGTTCTTTTCTATTTTTCTAGTATCAATACAAACACTATTGAAATCAGTTTTTCCTTTAACTATTAATTCACCATTCATGGCTTCTAAAAGTTCGTTTAAAGATAATTCCAATTTATCCACCTCTAATTATTTCTTTTTACTTATTAAAATTTCATCTACTACTTCTCTTTCATCAAAATGAATTACACCTTCATTTGTGATTTGATAATTTTCATGTCCTTTACCAGCTAAAACGACTACGTCTCCTTCTTCAGCCATACCTAAAGCAAGCTTAATTGCTTCAACTCTATTTTCAATTGCTAAATAATTTGACTTTGTAATTCCTGCAACTATTTCTTTTATAATTGCCATTGGATCTTCTTCTCTTGGATTGTCCGATGTAATTATAGCTAAATCTGCAAGTTCTGTTCCAATCCTTCCAAGCTCAGCTCTCTTTACTTTATCTCTATCTCCACCACATCCATATACAGCTATTAATCTATTTTTAGTAAATCCTTTTAATGTTTCTAAGATATTTTTCAACCCATCAGGAGTATGCGCAAAATCTATTATTATGTCATAAGGTATGTCATATTTATAACCTATTCTTTCGCATCTACCTGGTACAACAACATCTAATAAGCCTTTCCTTATTGACTCATTGCTAATTCCTAAAATACTCATTGCGCCTACTGCACCTAAAGCATTATATACATTATATTCTCCTGGTAAGACTGAATTAAATTCTTCCCCATTTATCTTAAAATGTATATCTCCTTCTTTTAACATAAGATCTGATGCTTTAAAGTCACTATTATTATTTATTGAATAAGTTTTAATTTCCTTATTTTCTAATTTTTCAACATCTTTTAACACTCTATATCCATAATCATCATCAACATTTATTACGCTAGCCTTACTTCTTTCAAACAATTTAAATTTTGCATTGTAATAATTATCAAAAGATTTGTGGAAATCTAAATGATCTCTAGTTAGATTAGTGAATATTCCCACCTCAAATTCACAACCATAAACTCTATCTAATTGTAATGAATGTGATGAAACTTCCATAACACAATACTCACAATTTGCATCTACCATATCCTTAAATAATTTTTGAAGTTCTAATGATTCAGGAGTAGTTCTTTCAGATTTAAGCTTATTTTCTCCAATATAATTAGCTATTGTTCCAACAAGACCTACTTTCTTCCCTGCTTTCTCAAGCATTGATTTTAGTAAATACACTGTTGTAGTTTTACCATTTGTGCCTGTAACACCTATTAATTTTAAAGCTTTGGTTGGATGACCATAATAGTTTGCTGACATTGTAGCAAGAGCTTTTCTTCCTTCATTAACAAGAAGAACTGTCACTCCTTCACTTTTTATATCTATTTTTTTCTCACATAGTACTACCTTAGCACCAGCTTCTATAGCTTTATTTGCATAATCATGTCCATCAACTTCGAAACCTGTAAGACATACGAACAAGTCACCTTCATTTACTTTTCTACTATCATATTGAATGTGATTTACTTCTTTTTCTACTGTTCCTTCTAATAATTCATAATCTACTCCCTTTAATAAATCTAATAACTTCATTTCACCATCTCCTTAATATTCTAAAAAGAACTCCCTATGTCTTTTGTATAAAAATTTAGCATGTGAGTGTCCCACATGCTAATGTAAAGGGATATTCTAAATTAATCTCCATATTCTTCGTTTAATACAAGTTTTACATTCGTTCCTTTTATTATCATTTCACCCTTTGGAATACTTTGCTTAACTATTGCGCCTTCACCTTCAAATGTATAATTTATACTTAAATCATTTAAAATTTTAGATGCAGACTCTAAGGAGTACCCCCTTAAATCAGGCATAATGACATTTTTATTATAAGACTCTGAATCTCCTGTGTCTATATTAATCTTAGAATTTTCTTTAACTGTGTATCCTGGGTAAGGTTTCACACTTGTTATTATAGACCCATTTCCTTCAATATTATACTCTAAATTATATTCTTTCAATATTTTTTTTGCTTCATCTATTTTAAGTCCTCTTATTTCAGGAATAACTACTTCCTTCACAATACTATCTATATCATCCTTTGATATTTCTGAGCTCATATAATTAAATATATCTGTAAACAGCTCATTTGCAAGTGGAGCTACTATTTGTCCCGCATAATAAGTGCCTGTACCAGGCTCATCAATAGAAATAAACACTGAAACTTGCGGATTATCAGCTGGTGCAAATCCCGCTAAGGAAGATATATATTTTCCTGATTCATATCCACCACCATTTGGATTAACTTTTTGAGCTGTTCCTGTTTTAGCCGCAATATGATATCCTTCAACGTAAGCCTTGCTTGAACCTCCATATGAAACTACTCTTTCTAAATAATCTCTTAAAATAGCAGTATTTTCTTCACTTAAAACTTCTGTTACTTTTGGTTCAAATGTTTTATCAACAACGACACTTCCATTTTCATCTTTAGAAGTAACCTCTTTCATTATATGAGGTTGGATTAGCTTTCCACCATTTACAATGCTATTAAATGCTGTCATATATTGAATTGCATTTACAGTGTTTGTTTGACCAAATGAAATTGTCGCAAGGTCAGCTTCATTGATATTTTCTGTTTTTTTAACAATTCCTTTTGCTTCCCCTGGCAAGTCAACTCCACTAACTTTACCAAATCCCAATTTAGCTATATAATCATTTAACTTTTCTTTTCCAATTCTCTTACCAATTTCCATAAATCCAACGTTACATGAGTTTTGAAGTATTTCTGGCAATATTTGTGTACCATGACCTGATGTTTTCCAACATTTAATTGTATGAGGACCAACCTTTAAACTTCCGTTACAAGTAAATGTATCTGACTCCTTAACAAGACCTTCTTCTAAGTTTCCAATCATAGTTACAACCTTAAAGATTGATCCCGGCTCAAAAGTATCGTTGACTAAATGATTTCTCCACATTTTTTGAACTTTTTCTCCTGTAGTTGAACCCTCATAATTTTCTGCACCTTCATATGGGGTATTTGGATCAAAATCAGGTTTGTTTACCATTGCTAATATTTCACCGTTGCTTGGATTCATTATAATTATAGAAACTTGCTTTGCCTCATTATCTTTATAACCTTTTTCAGCTATTTTTTCAGCAAATGACTGTAAATTAGCATCTATTGTTAATGTAACATCTTTTCCATCTATCGGAGCTGTAAATTTAGATATTGTATATGGTAATTGATCATTATATTTATCTAATTCTGAAATACGTAATCCAGGAGTACCTGATAAATAATCATTATACTGTAACTCTACTCCAGTTAAGCCTTGACCATCAATATTAGTACTTCCTAAAACATGAGCTAAAAAGTTTCCATTTGGATAATATCTTTTTGTATCTGGAGATACTATCACTCCCGGTATGTTTAAATCCTTAACTTTATCTGCCTGTTCTTTTTCTATTCTCCTAACTAATGTTGCTGCCCCAGCATCAGCTCCACTTGGAAGCTTTGTATTTAGCTTTTTAAGAACTTTTTCTACATCCATTTCTAATGCTTCTGCTATTTTAGGAGCTATAGAATCATTAGTTAAATTTTCTTTCCTTAGATGTGACCTTATTGAGTTTAAGTCAAAATCTACTCTATAAACATTTGCAGACACTGCAAGTTCTACTCCATTTCTATCAAGTATCCTACCTCTTCTTGCATCAATTTTAACTTCACTTGTCCACTGTTCTTCAGCTCTTGCCGAGTATTCTCCTCTTTTGACTATCATTATGTAGGACAGTCTGATTATTAAAAGAGAAAATAAACACGTTAATGCGGTAAGCGCTAATGATATTCTTTTTTTCATTAGCGCTTTATCTCTATAATTCTTCTTATTCACATCAATGCCTCCATGTAATTTTTTTAAAAACATGTCGAGTGTAAACTTAACACTCTTTATCTTGGCAAGTGTACTATTTTATAACTTATGTTTATTCCCCTAAGTTAGCAAAAAAGTTTTTAGTTAAATCCACTTCTACTGAATCATTTTTCTCTGGAATTTTCATTCCAGATTCATTAGCTACATCCTTTATATCTGCTAGTGATGAATATCTTAATAAGTTTACCCTTAATGCCTCTCCTTCTGCAGTAACAGTCTTTATTTCACTTTTTACTTTTGAAAGATCATTTTGCATCCTATAAACTTTACCATCCCTTGCAATAGTGCTAACACCTAAAATTAAAGCAATACAAGATACTTGCAATATACTTTTTACAGTAGCCTTCTTTGCTGCCTTTTCTTTTCTTTGTAGCTCTCTTTGTCTTCTTTCTTGCTTTTCTCTTTCTATTCTCTTGTCTATCTCATTATACTTTCTCTTTGGAGTTAATACTGTATTACCCCTTATATAATCATATTCTCTCTCAACCATTTTATTACATCCCCCATACATTTTACTTAACTTTTTTTAAATTCTCTCTATAACCCTTAATTTAGCACTTCTACTTCTAGGATTTTCTTCTACTTCTTCTTTTGATGGCTCAATAGCCTTTCTACTAATTAATTTAACTTTCGCTTTGCCACCACAAACACAAATTGGAAATTCTTTTGGACAAGTACATGATGTTGCTAATTCCTTAAATTTAAGCTTAACTATTCTATCCTCTAAAGAATGGAAAGTTATTATAGCCATTCTCCCACCCTTATTTAATCTATTTACGCCATCTTCAATTGCCTTATTTAATATAGATAATTCACTATTCACTTCTATTCTAATAGCTTGAAAAGTTCTTTTTGCTGGATGTGGTCCTTCTCTTCTAGCCTTAGCAGGTATAGCAGCTTTTATTATTTCTACTAACTCTAAGGTAGTTTCTATTGGTTTATTTTCTCTGTTTTCTACTATAAATCTTGCGATTCTTTTAGCAAATTTTTCTTCACCATAATCTCTAATTATTCTATAAATTTCTTCCTCTTCATATTCATTTATAACTTCATATGCAGATAAAGAATTTTCTCTATTCATTCTCATATCTAAAGGGGCATCTTGCATATAGCTAAATCCTCTATCACCTTCATCTAATTGATAAGATGACACACCAAGGTCCATAAGCATTCCATCTATTTTTTCTATTTCTAAGTTATTTAAAACTGAATCAATATTATAAAAATTACTATGGACAAACTTTACATTTGCAAAATCTTGTAACCTTTCCCCTGCTGCTTTAAGCGCATCTTTATCTTGATCTACACCTATTAAAGTTCCATCTTTTGATAGCCTTTTTAAGATTTCTAAAGAATGTCCCCCTCCTCCAAGTGTTCCATCAACATATATTCCATCTTCTTTAATATTTAATCCCTCTATGCACTCATTTAAAAGTACCGATACATGTTTAAATTCCATAATATTACTCCTTATATTCCTAAATCGCTCATTTTTTCAGCAATAGAATCAAAATCTATATCTGATTCATTATATTCTTGCCATTTTTCCTTACCCCAAATCTCAACTCTAGTTAATACTCCTATACTTACTATTTCCTTTTCTATACATGCATATTCCTTTAAATTTTGAGGAATTAAGCCTCTTCCTTGTTTGTCAACTTCAACTTCACAGGCACCTGAAAAAAAGAATCTAACAAATGCTCTTGCATCCTTATTTGTAAGTGGTAAAGATTTTAATTTAACTTCTAGAGCTCTCCATTCTTCCATTGGATACGCGTAAAGACACCCATCTAAGCCTTTAGTAATAACAAAATTATTACCTAACCCTTCTCTTAGCTTTACAGGGACTATCATTCTATTTTTAGCATCTATCGCATGTTGATATTCTCCTATAAACATCTTTACCCCTACCTCATAATACTAATAATATATTTGCTCCACTTTCAACCACTTTTAACCACTCTATAGTATTATTTTATAGAATTTCGGCCAATTCTTCAAGGTTTATTTGATTTTTTAAGAATTTATTTTACATAATTAATAAAAAGTTATAAAATTTGTAATTATTAATTTCAAAAATAAAAAAGGCTGATTCAAAATCAGCCTTTTTAAAGAAGTAATTAAACATTAAATCTAAAGTTTACTACATCTCCATCTTTCATAACATATTCTTTGCCTTCTAATCTATAAAGTCCCTTTTCCTTAGCTGCTGCTTCTGAACCACATTCTACTAAATCATTATATGAAACTATTTCTGCTCTAATAAATCCTCTTTCTATATCTGAATGTATCTTACCAGCTGCTTGTGGAGCTTTTGTTCCTTCTTTTATAGTCCAAGCTCTTACTTCTTGAACTCCTGCTGTTAAATAGCTTATTAAACCTAATAATTTATAACTAGCTCTTATAAGCTTATCTAATCCTGATTCTGTTAAGCCATATTCACTTAACATTTCTTGTTTTTCTTCATCTTCTAAACCTGATAGTTCTTCTTCTAGTTTTGCACAAACAACAACAACTTCAGAGTTTTCACTTTCTGCATGTGCTCTTACTTTTTGAACATACTCATTATTTGTATTCCCTTCCATCATATCATCTTCTGATATATTACATGCATAAAGAACTGGTTTTGAAGTTATTAGGAATAATCCTTTTATTAACTCTTCTTCCTCTTCTGTTACTTCTAATGTTCTTATAGGTAAGTTTTTTTCTAAGTGAGCTTTAACCTTTTCCATTAAAGCATATTCTTCCTTAGCCTTTTTATCTCCAGATCTAACTTGCTTAATTGATCTTTCCATTCTTCTTTCTAGGACTTCTAAATCAGCAAATATAAGTTCTAAGTTTATAGTTTCTATATCTCTAATTGGATCAACTGACCCTTCAACGTGTACAACATTTCCATCATCAAAACATCTTACAACATGAACTATTGCAGAAACTTCTCTTATATGAGATAAAAACTTATTTCCTAACCCTTCACCTTTAGAAGCACCTTTAACAAGCCCTGCTATATCATAAAATTCAACTGCAGTATAAACTTTCTTCTTAGTGTTATACATTTTTTCTAAAACATCTAATCTTTTATCTGGTACACTAACTACTCCAACATTTGGTTCTATAGTACAAAAAGGATAGTTTGCTGACTCTGCTCCAGCTTTTGTAATTGCATTAAATAAAGTACTTTTACCTACGTTTGGTAAACCAACTATTCCTAAATTCATCTATGTACATTCCTTTCTTCTCTTAAATCATATCCTTAAAATTATACTCTACAATATTAATTATTTCAATATATATAAGTTATAATGAAAATTTATAAGTAATGAAAAAATATAAATAATTGCTAGTATTATATAAGTTGTAAAGAATTTTAATAATAAAAGAATTAATAATTAAAAAATTAAAGAGTAAAAACTCAAGGAATTTTCGAATTAGATATGAGTTTCATAAATTTAATTTTGAGTTTTATTTATCAAAACATCATCACTTTTTTATTTTTTATTCTTTTACCTTTTCATTAAATATTATTTTATACACAAGATTTCATATTCTAAAATAATGTTACTTATATATATTATTAACTAAAATATATATAATCGGCAATTAATAGCATTTATACATTGTATTTCTATGTGTAAAAGAATTTTTTTAGATAAAAATAAACTTATATAAGTTGTAGTTAAAAATTCTATTTTTTTAAGCAACTTATAAAAATAGATATTATTTATAAAAAGGTGGTGAACTAATGAAAAAAGTAAATATTTTTGCTACTTTTCTACTATCTTTAATTATTATCTTTACTTTTTCTTTTATACCTACAAATGCTCTAGCATCTGATGATTTAGAGCTAAATTGGTATTTTGTAAACAGAGAAAAAGGTAAAACTCCAGAACCTCCAAAAGAATCTGCTGACTTCTTTAGTGACTTTGGAGCTTATTATGTAGGTGATACAAATTCTAAAGTATTATATTTAACTTTTGATGAGGGTTATGAAAATGGTAATACCCCTAAAATTTTAGATATTTTAAAAGATGAACAAGTTCCTGCTGCATTTTTTGTAGTTAAGCCTTATATAAAGGAACAACCTGAAATAGTTAAAAGAATGGTAGATGAAGGACATTTAGTTTGTAATCATACATCTCATCATCCATCAATGGCTAGTATTCTAGATACCGAAAAATTTAAAAAAGAATTTACTGAAGTAGAAGAAGAATTTAAAGCATTAACATCACAAGATATGCCTAAATTTTTTAGACCTCCAATGGGGAAATATTCTAAAAATTCTTTAAAGAAAACCCAAGATTTAGAATATAAAACAATTTTTTGGAGCTTTGCGTATAAGGATTGGCTTGTTGATAATCAACCTGAAGAATCTGCTGCAATAAAAAAGATAGTAAATGGAGCTCATCCAGGCTCTATAATGTTGTTGCATGCAGTATCTGATACAAATACAAAGATATTAAAAACTGTAATTCAGGAACTTAAAGCTCAAGGATATGAATTTAAATCTTTAAATGAATTACCTTAAAAAAATATAGTCTCTTTTGAGACTATATTTTTTTAGGATATATTATATTTTCAACTTCATTCATTAAATTACATTTTTTCACATAAGAAATATTAAGGATACTCTTACATTTATTTTCTATTTCTTCACAAATTTCTTCTTCCCTTAAGAAATTCAAATTAACTTTTACATTAATTATTGAACTTTCTATTGCTGAGTGTAATAAAACAGTTGCAACACCAGCATCAGAAATCAAATTTTTATTACCATGTTTAATTGCAAATTCAATATTATCATAAAACTTAATACACTCTTCTGCTAATAATAACGGTGTTTCCATTGCTTGCATGGTGTTTTCTTTAATTTTTTCTTTCCTTATTATAATTTCTTCTTCATTATCCTTAGGTAATTTATAACTATCCATTAAACTTAAAAAATCATTTCTATCTTGTTCCATGAAATTTTGAGCTTTCTTAATAAACTCTTTAGCTTCTTCTTGTAGTTTAACCATCTTATTTTTTTCATTGTCACTTAGTTTTTCAAAAACCTTTTTACCTATTGTTAATGAATAAACCATAGAGTTTAAACTACTAGATAAAGCCGCTACTAATGCAGCAGTACTTCCACCTCCTGGAGAAGGCGCATCTGAAGATAATTCTAATATAAATTTATCTACACTATAATCTTTAAACAACATAATTAACCTCTCCTATCTAATACTAAATTATAAATTTCTAGTATTTCATTTGTTATTTTTTCTTTAGAGAATTTTTCTATACAGTCTATTCTTATATCTTCTGCATTATAAGAATTACTATTTTCCATTATATATTTCATTGCATTCCCTAATTCATCAACATCGTCAACTTTAACAATCAATCCATTTTTAGAATTTATAATATCTTCAGCACCACCATTATAAGTTCCTATTATTGGTTTTCCTGATGCTAAAGCTTCAATATAAACAACTCCAAATGTTTCGTATCTTGAGGCTAATACAAAAGAATCACATATACTCATATAATGCGAAACTTCTTTCCTAGACAGAGCGCCCAAAAATTCTACTTGATTTTTTATTTCCAACTCTTCGCATAGTTTAATTAAAAAATCCTTTTGACTTCCATCTCCACCTATTAGAAGCTTAGAATCAGTTTCCTTTAAGTATTTAGCATATGATCTTATAAGAGTATCCATCCCTTTTTCACCTTCCAAAAATGCTAAAGACAAGAAAGTGAAATTTTTATTTTTATTTTTACTTATATAGAAATTTTCTATAGGTATTAAGTTATGTATAACCTTTATATCTTTTCTTCCACAAAATTTTGATATTTCTTTCTTTAGCCCATTACCAACAGCTATTAATTCATCTGCTTCTAAATAAGATTCTTTTATTAAAGGTTTATAACTTTCTTTTATATATATTGCTTTCTCCAAAGAAGAATGTTCAGTTATTATTAATGGTATATTATACTTTTTTGAAATATAATTAGCACTTATTCCTGCCCAAAATGAAGATTGGCAATGTATTAAATCTACTTTACCTTCTTTTTTTACTACTTCTTTATATAACTTCTCTAATCTCCTATTAAATACTTTAAACATCATAGGATTCTTAGGAAGATAATTAAAATTTTTATATCTATATGTTTTTAAACCTTCTTCAAAACTATAATTTAACCCTATTTTTTCTTTTACCTTAAAAGCTAATGTTAATGGCCAAATCTCATTATAAGCAACAGTAATTTTTATCCCACGTTCCTTAAGTGCTATCGCTTGTTCTTTAAAAAAGCTTCCATGCACGGGGTTTCTTTTATTATGATACCACGACGGTATAAACATAACATGCATAACTACTCCCCCTTTAAAATGGAATTTAATCTTTTAGATATATTTTCCCACTCATACTCTTTAATTGGATTTGATTTGCTTCCCATTAAAATCTTTTGTGATAATTCAGAAATACTTTTATAAATTTCTTGTTCATTATTTAAAGCTATACTACACTTATCTAAATTATTTACTACATCAGTTATAGGATCATTTTTATCACCTAAAACAACTAGAACATATCCATTACAGCCAAAGTAATCATATATTTTAGCTGGTATTTGCTTTGAATTTTTATTGCCAAAAAGCAATAATATATCAGCATTAACCATATATGCTAGTGCTTCTCTATAAGGTATTCTATTTGATACTTTCACATTACTTATACTTGATAATTCATTTTTAATATTTTCATCGTCTATATTTCCAAAGAAAAGTATATTTAAACTTTCATACAACTTATTATTTTCCACTTTAAGTTTATTTATAACTTTAATAAACGGTCTAACATCCCTAAGCTTTGAAAAGATTTCTCCAGTATAAACTATATTTATCTTCTTCTTATCAATTAATTTTGGATTTTCCTTTTCTTTTATATCTGAATATATTTTTTCATCATAGCCTCTTGTTATAATGTAAGTATCTTCTTTTTTTATGTTATAGGTTTCTATATAATCATCCCTATTAGCATTTGTAACAAAAATATATTTATCAGCTAAAGAAATTATATTTCTTTCATAATTTTCCTCAAAATTTCTTCTTATTGAACTAGATCCTTCTCTAGTAGAATCTTTAAGCCAAGGATCACTCCAATATGTTATCCATTTAAGACTAGGAAATTTCTTCTTAATTTTATATGCACATATATGACTAGATGGAGGTTCATGCATAGAAAACATAACATCAAATCTTTCTTTTTTCATAAGCTCAATGCCATATTTACTTGCTCTAAAAGCCCAATATAAATACATATCTGGCACTGCAAGTATCTTTTTCACCTTTCTTAAAGCGCCTTTAACTTTAATCTTTCCTAAACTAGCATTAACAACTGCTGTTTCTTGAGTTTTTCTTGGCATTATTGCTTCAAATAACTTTCCACCTGAAATTATATGTAATTTAATTCTCTTATCTAACATATTAAATATATGTTCATCATAATAAATTGAATTTGAAGGAAAGTTTACAGTTAATAAATGAATAGTATTCTCCTTAATTTTTGCTAAATTATTTAAATATTGAAGAGTTTCAATCGATGCTGAGTTGTTAATTAATGGTGAATAACATGCAATAAATAATATTTTCATTTTATTAATTTAAACCTCCTTCTTAACTTTTCCTTTTATCATATTTAAAGCCTCATCAAATTCTTCTATTTTTAAAATTTTACACATAATCATAAATAATATTGCTCCAAGGCTTCCATCAATTAAAATAATAATCAAAGGACTTTCTATTCCTAATAAATTATTTACAAAATAAAGAATTAAAATCATTAATGATGAGCTTAGTATAACTTTGCTAATCTTTATAATAACTTCTTTTACATTAAAGTTTCCAACTAACTTTCTAGTTGAATTTAATAATAATAAAGCTATTACTAAAGATGATACCGATGTAGCTATCGCTATCCCCAGTACCCCTATGTATTTAGATAAAATTATACTTAAAATTATATTTATAACAACACCTATTATTCCATTAATGGTAGTAAGTTTTGTTTTTTTCATTGAAAATAATGAAGAATTTAAAATATCTCTTATTCCTGCAAAAGGTAGTTGCAAGGAATATCCAAGCAATGCCATAGAAGTTAAAATAACAGCACTTGAATCAAATTTTCCTCTTTCATAAAATACTGCAACTATTTCTTTGCTTAAAAATAGCATTCCAAAAGTTATAGGAATTAAAAATAAGCATATTATTACTATTGATTTAGTTAAATATTTTATAAACCCAGCATTATCTCCAGCATTCAATCTATTTGCCATTAAAGGATAAACTACTGATACTATTGATGTTGTTATTGCTGTATTTGCAAATGTAACTATTCTTTGCGAGTATTCTAATGAGGCCATTGCACCTGTAGTTAATCCTGATGCCAAGCTTTTATCTACCAACATATTAATTGAATTTGCTCCAGCTCCAACTATAACTGGAAGTATTAAAATCATCATATTTCTAAGCTTTTCATCTTTCAAATCTATATATAACTTTACTTTATAACCTTGCTTATATAAAGATGGGATTTGAACTAATACTCTTAATAAATTTCCTAATATATTTGCAATAGTTAATCCTATAATACTTACCTCTCCAAAAAAAGCTAAATAAATTATTATTGGAAGATTAAAAAACAACCCTAATATTGATGGGACAATAAAATCTTCACATACTTGTAGTATTGATAAAAAACAAGCATTAACACATAATAAAACTATATTTATTAAAGTTATTCTAGTTAAAAATATAGTTAGCTCAATTTGCTCTATAGTGAACTTAGGCACAAAAATATTAACTATTTCCTTTGTAAATATTAATCCTAAGATAATTATAAATATTGATAATATACTTAAAATAGTAATAACATTATTTGAAAACTTAAACATCTCTTCTTTACTTTTATTATGTTTAATTTCACTTAACATTGGTATAAAGGTAGTTGATATTGCAAGCCCAACTATCATAAATACCGACTCAGGGATTGCAACTGAAGCAACATATATGTCATAAGAACCTTCTACCCCAAAGTGATATGCTGCTAACATATCTCTACCAAAACCTATCATTCTACTTAATAAAGTCATAGCCATTACTATAAAAGTTGCTTTAAAAATCTTATTTTTACTCATACTTCACCTTTTTATTTTTAGCAACAAGCAATAAAAACTTAGGAATACTTCCAAGTCTCTTTATCCTCCATGGCTCCTTTGAAACCCTATAGAGCCACTCTAATCCAAGTTTTATCATCCACTTAGGTGCTCTATTAACCTTTTCTGCAATCACATCAAAGCTTCCGCCAACTCCCATAAAGATTTTACATGGTAACTCTTCCATATATCTTACTATAAACTCTTCTTGTCTTGGACAGCCCATAGCTACAAAAATCGCATATGGTTCTTTTTCTTTTACATCATTTAATATTTCATTTACTTTATCTATATCAAAAAAACCATTCCTATATCCAACAATATTTATATTTGGATACTTAACCATTAAATTTGCAACACAAGCATTAAGATTTTCATCACTTGTTCCTAGTAAATATATCCCTTTATTCTCCTTTGAACACTTTTTTATTATTCCTTTCATTAAATCTATTCCTGCTATTTTTTCTTCAACAGGAGTCTTTAAGTATTTAGCTGCAATTTGAAGGCCCACACCATCTGGTATTATAAATGCTTTATCACTTTTAAAGTTTTCTAATAATTCCTTATTATAAAGTCCTGTGTATAGCACTTCTGGATTTCCTGATATTATATGAACCTTATCAAACTTATCAATATATTTTAAAGCATCTAGTAATTTCTTTTTATATACTTTATATCCTAATACATTAATAAAATCATTATCTTTCATCTTTTCTCCTTAATAATACATAAGTAAAATTATTCATAATTATAATACCATATTTATCTAACTTACTAAAGTTAAAAATTGCGAAGCAATTTTTTAGTGAAAAGTTAGGAGTGAAAGAGTGAAAAGCTTAGGATATTTTGCTACGCAAAATTTAATCTATAAGTGCAAAACATCTTTTATTCAAAAAAATCCTGTAAGGATTTTCTCCTTAACTTTTTCCCTATTAACTATTTCACTCTTCACTATTTTGCTTCGCAAAATATAACTATTTGTTTAACATCTTTTCTAAGTCTTTTACAATTTCATCTTCTGGATCTAATTTTTTAGCTATATCAAGATGCAATTTAGCTTCTTCTAAATTATTTAAATTCATATAGCACATAACAATATTTGTGCATATTTCTACTTCTTTTGTAACTTCAAAAGCCTTCTTAAAGTATTTAATTGCACTTTCAAAGTCATTTATACACGCATAGTTTATTCCAAGCTCTACAACTACTTCATATATTCCACTTTCTCTTCCTAAACTTTCATTTAAATAATAAATAGCTTTTTCATAATTTTCAAGTTTTCTATACGCAACACCTAAATAATAATAAACCAATGGATTATTTTCAAATTTTTCTAGTAATTCAAGTAATAATTTTACTGTTTTAACTGGATCGTCTTTTAAGTGTTCTATTGCAATTTCATAATTTGATATATTAGTGATATCATCAATTAATATACTTACCTCTTCTGTTTTTTTACCACCATTATTTAAATACTCATTAATTGCAACATTTGCTCCTTTAAAGTCCCCATCATCTTTTAATATCAAAGTCTTATAAAGATATGCTTCTGGGACTTTTAAAGAATTTTCTTCACAATATTCTATATCTTGCAATAAAATATCTTTAAAAGCACTATCCTTTTCTCTTAAATTTTCACCAACTAATAAAAGTTTTTTCATAACATCCATATCTTTTGAATATCTATAAAATCCTTTTAAAAGTAAATAAGCATCTATTAATTTCTCATCATTTATTTTTTTAGAAATTATACTTTTTATACAATTTTCTGTATCCTTAATATATGTTAATATAGTTTCATAATCTTCATTAAATCTTAAATTCTCATCTGCTCCTATTGCAAAAAACATTCCTTCTATAAAATAATATATAGGTAAATTTTTAATTTTAACTTCATTATTAACATTTGATGTTATATATTCTGGAGAAATAGGTAAATATAAATCTTTATTTTTAAAATCTACATAACTAGGAATATGTACACTTTCTTTAAACCCCTCTTTATCCATTTCTAAAAATAATAACTTACCTAATTTTTCTTTAAATGCTGCATTATAATCCAATACAGATACCTCCTTAAAAATAGCTTTATTATAAATAATACTATATATTTTAAAAGCTTTCAAATAAGAAAGTTAATATACAAAGTTTACTTACAGTAACTTGAAGTAATTTGATAAGTTTTTATTGCACAGCTTTTTATTCATTCCAAATTAATGACTACGTACCATCTAATAAAACTAGCCATTTTCAAACAAATATACTTATAATTTTAACTTGAAATTTTATATAAAGTACTTTCATATTTTATAATTTTTATGGTTATACTTTGTTATATAAAATAAGGTAAGCTATTAACATAATAACTTACCCTACTATCATAACTATATAACTTTTTATATTTAATTTAACTTAGAATTGATTAAACTTACTACTTCATTTTTGAAACTTTCTAGTTTTTCTTCTGAATTTTTTAGGCTATTTCCCTTAACAGCAACATAAGCTTTCATTTTTGGCTCTGTTCCTGAAGGTCTTACTACAAACCATGCACCATTTTCTAAAACGAACTTTAGAACATTTGACTTTGGAAGATCGATTTCTTTTTTATCTCCACTGCTTATATTTTCTTCAGTTCCTAACTTATAATCATATTTTGTAACTACCTTAACTCCATTAACTTCCACAAGATTTTCATTTCTTAAAGAATCAATACACTTAGATATTTTTTCGCTTCCTTCTTTTCCTTTTAACTCAAATGATACTAGAGTTTCTTTAAAGTATCCATACTTTTCATATAACTCTACTAAACCATCATAAAGGCTTTTTCCTTTTTCCTTGTAGAATAAAGTCATTTCTGCTATTAGCATAGCTGCTATTACAGCATCTTTATCTCTAACAAAATCTCCTGCTAAATATCCATAACTTTCTTCAAATCCAAAAATATAAGTCTTATCTTTATTAACTTCAAATCCTTGAATTTTTTCACCAATATATTTAAATCCAGTTAATACTTCCATAAGCTCAACATTATATGCTTCAGCAATTTTCTTAGCACCATCTGTAGTTACTATAGTTTTAATTATAACTCCATCTTCTGGCAGCCTTCCTTCTTCTTTTAAAGCATCTAAAATATATTGAGTTAACAATAATCCTGTTTGATTTCCAGTTAATACTCTATATTCACCTTCACTATCTTTTACAACAACACCAATTCTATCTGCATCTGGGTCTGTTGCAAAAATAACATCTGGATTTTCAGTTTTAGCCATTTCTAATGCTAATTTAAATACTGCTGGTTCTTCTGGGTTTGGATATGATGCAGTTGGGAAGTTTCCATCTGGCATTTCTTGTTCTTTAACTACTGATACCCCAGTATATCCAAGTTCATTAAGAATTCTTCTTACTGGCATGTTGCCTGATCCATGTATTGGAGTATATATAACCTTTAAATCACTAGCATTTTCTTTTACTAGTTCTTTTCTAATAGTTAAACCTTTTACTGAATCAATATAAGCTTTATCTACTTCTTCTCCAATATATTTTAGCAATCCTTTTGCTAAAGCTTCTTCCTCATCCATTGTATTTATCTTATCAAAACTATCTATTTTATTAACTTCACTTATTATTATGTTAGCTTTTTCATCAGTAACTTGACCACCAAACTCATCATAAACCTTATAACCGTTATACTCTTTAGGATTATGTGAAGCTGTAACAACAATACCACCAGTACAATTTAAATGTCTTACTGCAAAAGAAAGCATTGGAGTTGGTCTTAAACCTTCATACAAATACACATTGATATTATTTGCGCAAAGAGTTAAGGCTGCAGCTTTTGAAAACTCCTTTGACATATTTCTAGAATCATATGCTATTGCTACTGAAGGATTTTCAAATCTTGTATTTAAATAATTTGCAAATCCTTGAGTTGCTTTGGAAACAGTATATATATTCATTCTATTACTTCCTGCACCAATTACACCTCTAAGTCCACCTGTACCAAACTCAAGATCCTTATAAAATCTATCTTCAATTTCCTTTTCGTCCTTTATAGCTCTTAATTCATCTTTCATCTTTTCATCAACTATGTTTGATTCTAACCAATCATTATATTTTTCTCTATATAACATGCTACCCCTCCTAAAACTAATAATCAGGTAATATTATACACTAAAGAGTTTAATTATGGAATAAAAAAATGTAAAGGGATAACATATTGCATCTCTTTACATTTTTCAAGGTTATTTTTATTACTTTTTACTATTTTCTTCTGCTATTTCTTCCATATCATCACTTACAGTTTTTCTTTCGTAGCTTACTGAAGCAATTACAGTATTTAAATCATCAATTATTGAAAGTTCAGATGCTATTTCTAAATCTCCTACTCTATAGACATATCCATCATCACTTCTATTGATATTTATATCTACATGTTTTGGTAACGTATCCGCTGTACATTCTACTCTTATACTATCTTTCTCTTTTTGTAATACCATTCCTCTTTTACCTAAATGACCTTCTCCCACATAATGAATTGGTACAGAGGATACTATTTTTTGATTTTGTTCTAATTCTTCTAAGTCCAAATGAATTATTTTATGTGATACTGGATCTCTTTGAACATCTTTAATTAAAGCTTTATGAGCACATCCATTTAAATCAAAGTCCAATACTCCATGCTCTCCATTTTTAGAAATTTCTCTACATAATTCTAATTCTCCAACCTCAAACATAAAATCATTTAAACTCTTACCATATAATATTCCTGGAACCTTTCCAGCTCTTCTTAGCTTCTTTGCATTGTTAGATATGTTTGAATCTCTCTTATTTAAGTTTAAGTTATTCACAGATAATTCCTCCTATTATTCAGCTTCTCTTCAAATATTGTTGTCAGAAAAACTATATTTTATTCAAATTTCACTATTTTACATATTTCTTTTAATTAAATTGAGTATTTTATTGCATAGTTTAAACTAATAAAATATAATATTATTGTTTGTATAAAACTTATTGGATAACCAATAATAGTTATAAGAGAGAAGGTGTTCTAAATTGTATAAATTAAATCAAAATGAAACTCCTCTTTTTGATGCCCTTAAGGAGTATGTAGATAGAGACACGCTACCATTTCATGTTCCTGGACACAAAAAGGGAGTGGGTATAGATAAAGAATTTAAAAATTTTATAGGTGAAAATCCATTTAAAATAGATGTTACAGTATTTAAACTAGTTGATAGCTTACATCATCCTACTGGACCTATAAAAAAAGCCCAAGAATTAGTAGCTGATGCTTATGAATCCCATGCTTCATTTTTCTCAATTCACGGTACATCAGGTGCTATACAAGCTATGATCCTTGCAGTAGTAAATGATGGTGATAAAATAATCGTTCCTAGAAATGTACATAAATCAGTTACTTCTGGTATTATTTTAAGTGGCGCTGTTCCAGTTTTTATGGAACCTGAAATTGATAAGAAATTAGGAATTGCTCACGGTGTAAAACCTGAAACTGTTGAAAAAACTCTTAAAGAAAATCCAGATGCTAAAGCTGTATTAATTATAAATCCTACTTATTATGGTGTTGCAACCGACATAAAGAAAATTGCTGATATAGTCCATAGCTATGATATTCCATTAATAGTAGATGAAGCACATGGTCCTCATTTAGCATTTTCAGAAAAATTACCTATGTCAGCTTTAAAAGCTGGTGCTGATATTTGTGCTCAAAGTACACATAAAATAATAGGATCATTAACTCAAGGCTCTTTATTACATGTTAAAAGTAAATATGTAGATCCTAAAAGAGTTCAGCAAATTTTAAATTTAATGCAGACAACTTCTCCTTCATATATAATAATGGCATCTTTAGATTGTGCTAGAAGACAAATTGCATTAGAAGGAAAAGACTTACTTCAAAAAACAATAGAACTTTGCAAGTATACTAGAGATGAAATAAATAAAATTCCTGGATTCTATTGCTTTGGAGAAGAAGTTCTAGGAAAACCTGGTTCATATTCATTCGATCCTACAAAACTTACTATTTCTTCTAGAGAACTTGGAATAACAGGATTTGAACTTGATATGATCCTTGCAGATAAATATCATATTCAAATGGAATTATCTGATTTTTATAACGTTTTAGCTGTTGGCTCATTTGGAGATACTAAAGAAGGTATGGATAGATTACTATCTGCACTTAAAGAAATATCTAATGATTATTATGGCAAAAAAGAATCTGTTCAAGATTTCTTAGATATTCCTGCAATTCCAAGAAAAATTCTTAATCCAAGAGAAGCTTTTTATAGCGATAAAATTTCAATTCCTTTAAATGAAAGTATAGGTAAAATTTCTGGTGAATTCTTACTTGCTTATCCTCCTGGAATTCCAGTACTTTGTCCTGGAGAGGAAATAACTCAAGAAGTTGTAGATTATGTTCATGATTTAAAAAGAGCTAATTTATATGTTCAAGGAACAGAAGATTTAACTGTAGAAAACATTAAAATTGTAAATAAATAGAACACCTATAAATTTTATTTATTTACTATAAAATAAATAATAATATTTTATAGCTTCTATAAATAATAAAAAGGTAATTTGATAAATAAAATTGTCCTTTACATAAGGTCCATTTTAAAAATCAAATTACCTTTTTATTATAATCCTAAATATTCTTCTAAAGTTAAATCACTATCTTTAAAGTTTTTACTATGATCAACTCCAATATATCTAAAGTGCCATGACTCATGCATATATCCAGTCTTCCATTCCTTACCTTCCGGATATCTTAAAATAAATCCATATTTATAACTATTGTCTTTTAGCCATTTTGCTTCATCAGTATATTTAAAATCTTCTTCTGCCCAAAGTGATCTATCAACACCACCTATATCAAAAGCAAGCCCTGTTTGATGTTCACTAAATCCAGGTTTAGCAGAAAATGTATCTGTAGGATCTTGCCCATAATTCGATACATAATTCCAATATAGTCTATTTTGACTCCAATAACTTCTATAAGTTGAAAATGCATTTAAATAAATGCCTTCGTTAGCTGCATCTGCCTTCATATTTTCAAATGCTTGCCTTGCTTCTACCCCTTCTCCTGGTGCAAAGCTATCAGGTAATCCAAACTCTTTATTTACAATTAAAATTCCATTTATATATTTAGGCTCCCTTAAACTTGCATCTTCATTTGACTTTTCTTCATATGTCTCCTTTATACGCCTTTCATTGGCAACCTTTTTAGTTTCATTTATATAATTAATCAATGAATTTAATTTTTCTTTAGCTTGTTTATATTTTTTCTCACTAAATAATTGATTGTATTCATCAGTAAGTTCATTAACCTTATTCATTTCTTCTTCCGAAAAACCTTTTAGGTTGTCCTCATTTATATCATTAAACATATTTTCAAGCTCTATTTGATTTGATGCACTTAATTCATTTATTTTTGATTTTAAGTTTGAAATTAAGCTTTCTAACTCTTCAGTTATCCCTTGTGATAAATTCTTTTCAATATTTTCTATAAATTTATTAATTTCATTTATCTTTTCATCTGTAGTATATATATTGTTAAAACTCTCTTTGATAGATTTATAATCATTTATAGCTTCCATTTGAAGACTAAATCGCTCACTAGCCTCTGCTTCGGAGTGCAATAAACTAAAGTGTTTTATTTTAATTGGAGTATATAAAAACAATCCAATTATAACTCCAAAAATAGTTAACGAAATAATCCTTCGTTTTAACATTTTCCTTCTTCTGCTTGTTTTATGCTTTTTCAAAATCCACCCTCCATTACTTTTCAGCATTCATTAGTGCACATAAATTTAAATATAATTTATATTTTATAAATTTTCTACTCACTTAATAAAATCTTAATTTTTTCTCTTAAGTTTCTATCTAAAGAATATTCACTTAAATAGTATAACTTGCTATTTATATCAGCATCATTATTATCTAACGTAAAATATGTCATTGCTGCATCAATTCTTAAAGAATCATCAATTTTATCAATTGAAACAGTCCTTGGATCATCCTCTTCTATCATCATAATTTCTTCTAAGTTAATTACATTTTTGCCCATAGCTATTGCTTTAAGAAATTTCAAATGTCCTTTAGTAAATCTTTCTGCTGCATTTATTAAATGCTTTAATGTCTTATAAGCATTTTCTATTTCTCCATTCTTTACAAAACTCTTATAAAAATGTTGGATTAATCCAATTACTTGATTATTTTCTTTAATTTGAGACATAAATCCTAAAATAATAATTTTATTTTCATCATTAAACGCAATTAAATTATTCATAATTGAATTAATTATTTCTTCCGTTCTTACATTTTCGCTTGCTAACTTGCATAATAAATTTGTAGCTTTTAAATTTAAATTTGAATTTCTTTGTGAAACTTTCTCTAGAATAGGAACTGCATCTTCTTTATAGCTGTAAATTATCATTAATACTGAATTTTCAACAACTATAGACCACTCTCCTATTTCATTGTACTTATCTATAAACCTACTTGGCTTATGTATTTTTCCATTTAAGTAATTTGGTAATTCACTTAAATATTCTCTTCCTATATTATTTGCTGCTTCTCTTGCTACTATCCTAACTTGATCGAAATCATCATATAATTCAATTACCTTTAAAATCTCACTGGAAATTATGTTATCTATTTCTTCCTTTGATAGTTTAACCTCTTCTTTTAAATTTATTTCTTCAAGATTTTCAATAGTATTTTTTTCTACTTTCAAATCTATTTCTTCTTTATAATTAAGTTCTTCTTTATAATCATTCTCTTTTAAATCATCTATCTTTTTTTCATATTCATCTTCATATTCTTCATCATAATCATCTTCGTAATTTTTTCTTTTTCTTTTTCTAAAAATGTCTAATATCCCCATAATTATTCTCCCTTCAAGTCAATATCACTTATAATATCTATTCCATTTTTCTCTAGAATAGTAGCCGTCAAACCTTTGCCTTTTATTTTTGTTCCATTAAAATTTCCATCATAAATATAATTAACTCCACATGATGGGCTTCCTTCTTTTAAAATAGCTTTATTTATTTTACTTAATTTAGCTATATGTAAAGTCTCATATGCTCCCTTTAAAAACTCTTTGGTAACGTCTAAACCTTTTTTAGTTATAATTTTATTGTTACCATTTAAAACGCCTTCTGAGTCTCCTTGAATTTCTGCTGGAGTTCTAGGTGTAGGGAGTCCTCCTAGTTGTTCAGGACATATCAATATGGCTTTACCTTCTTTAAAAAGATCCAAACACTTACTATTTAAGTTATTACTACCATTATATTTGCAATTACCCCCACATAAACAACTACTTATAAGATACATATATACACCTCTTTTCCTATATAATTATAACATAAAAAAAGACTCGAAAACACGAGTCTTTCCTTATCTTAATAGTATTTTAATTATTATTTTATTTAAGAATTGCTATTGTTACTCCATCGCCACCTTCGCCATATTCGCCTAATCTATAGCTTTTAACATGTGGATGCCTTTTTAACATATCATTTATAGCTTTTCTTAAAACTCCTGTTCCTTTTCCATGAACTATTGTTACTTCTCCTAAATTAGCCATATATGCTTCATCTAAATATTTATCTGTTTTATAACAAGCTTCTTCTGCATCCATTCCTCTTAAGTCAACTCTACTTTCTATTGATTTTAAGTTTAACTTAAGTTCTCTCTTCTTCTTTTCTTTTTTATTTGGTGTATTATTAACTTTTCTTAAATCTTTTAACTTAACATTTATTTTCATTATACCTGCTTCTACTTGTACTTCTCCTCTTGAATCAGGCATTGTAATAATTATTACATTTTGATTTAAAGAAGGTAAATATGCATCCATTCCTAAAGTTACCTTTTCAATAACTTCTCCTGTATTTTCTCTTGTTTTATATAATGACTCTTCCTTCTTTTCTAAACTATCCTTAAGTTTCTTTCGCTCTTCTTCTAATCTCGCTCTACCACCTTGAGAAATTCCAAGCTTCTCAAGTTCTCTCATTGCCTTTAAGATTTCATCTGCTTCATCTTTTGCTTTTGCTATAATATCTTTTGCTTCTCTTCTAGCTTCATTATAAGCCTTATCTCTAACTTCTTCTAATTTTTTAAACTTTTCATCATATTTCTTTTTAAGTTCTTCTGCTTCTATTTTTATTCTTTTAGCTTCCCTTGCATCTCTATTAGCTAAAATACTTTTTTCTTGAAGATCCCTTATTAAATCTTCAAATTGAAGATTTTCTGATGAAATATTACTTTTAGCTTTATTTATTACATCGTCTTGAAGTCCCAATCTCTTTGAAATTTCAAAGGCATTTGATTTTCCTGGAACACCAATTAAAAGTCTATAAGTAGGTCTTAAAGTTTCAACATCAAACTCAACAGATGCATTTTCAATCCCAGCTGTTCTTAAAGCATAACCTTTTAATTCACTATAATGTGTTGTTGCTATTAATCTAGCTTCTTGCTCTCTTAATGTATCTATTATAGCTATTGCTAGAGCTGCACCTTCAACTGGATCAGTACCTGACCCTAATTCATCAAATAAAACTAATGAACTATCGTCTGCTTCTTTCATTATTTTTACTATATTAGTCATATGGGATGAAAAAGTAGATAAGGATTGCTCTATACTTTGTTCATCTCCTATATCAGCAAATATCTTTGTGAAAAAGCTTATGCTTGAAGCATCTTTTGCTGGTATTAAAAGTCCACTAAGTCCCATTAAATGTAATAATCCAACTGTCTTTAACGTTACTGTTTTTCCCCCAGTATTTGGTCCAGTAATCATTAAAGTATTAAATTCTTTACCTAAATAAATATCAGAAGGAACAACTACCTTAGGATCAATTAAAGGATGTCTTCCTTGAATTATATCAAAGCTTCTATCTTCATTAACTTCTGGACAAATAGCATTTAAACTAGAAGCATATTTCCCTTTTGCAAATATGAAATCTAATTCTGTAAGAATCTTATAATTAGATTCAACAGTTTCAATATTTTCATAAACTCTATTAGATAAATCCATTAATATTCTTTCAATTTCTGCTTTTTCCTTTAGTTTAAGTTCTTTAATTTCATTATTTAAATTTACAAGACTCATAGGCTCAATAAATAATGTTGCTCCAGTTGAACTTTGATCATGTACAAGACCTGGAACTGCTCCCTTATATTCAGCCTTTACAGGTAAAACATACCTATCTCCCCTCATTGTATATAAAGTATCTTGAAGGTACTTTGCATTTGCTCTTACAATTGAATTTATTTTATCTCTAACCGAAGAATTTTTTTCTTTTAAATTTCTTCTTATTCCATTTAAAGTACTACTTGCTTTATCACTTATCTCATCTTCAGAAATTATAGACATTTCTATAATGTCTTCAAGATTTTTTATAGGAGTTAGTATATATGCTAAATCTTCTAAAATGACATGAGGAACTTCATCTTCTCTTCTAGATATATATTCCTTAAATCTTCTTGAACATTTAAGCATACCACCAATTTTTAATAATTGACCTGCTGATAGTACTCCTCCTTTTTTAGCCCTCTCAATTCCCTCTCTGACATCAAATAATCCTTCGAATGGAGGATTTCCTTTTGTTATTAATAAATCCAATGCTTCATTACTTTCCTTAAGCTTATTTTTAACTTCAAATACAGTATCATAAGGTATAAGATTATCTATAAGATTTTTTCCACCATGTGTTATTGCATATTCTTTTAATTTTTCTTTTATTTTATTAAATTCTAATACTCTAAGAGTTCTTTCTTCCATAATATCTCCTCTTCATTACCTTAGCCTTTAATTTTGCTTAATAAATTAGCTATGCCTCTATTAAAATTATTATAGTTATAGGTAGCTAATAATGCTGAAATCAGTACATATAAATTACTTATAACTGCAAATGTATTAACTGCAATCTTATTATCATTTTCTTTAATTAATATAGCTAATAAAAATAACGTTACTCCTATAGCAATCATTATAATTTGCTTTTTCCAAAGATCTTGTAATAATTTAATACCTTCTCTTCTATATTCAGCATTTGCATTTATTATTTCATTATTTTTTTTAAATTTTCTTGTTCCTAATATAACTAATAAGTTTAATAAAACTACGCCTAAAAGTAAATAATTAAGTAATGTAATACTCATATTTTCTCCTCTATTCTATCCCTCTTCTATAATGACCTTTTGTATAATTATTAGTATTAACTTTTTCCTCTCCTCTTATCATTCTAAGTACCTTCTTTACTTCATTAGAGCTTTCATCTCTAAATTCAACTCTAAAAGAATTTACTCCAAGATTTTTTAAATCATCTTTTTCCTCAATAAGATTCAATGGATGAGGATTTAAAATATAGCTTCTACAGAAAATATCAGTCATTACTCTAAATTTTTCATTCATTCTATCTATTAGTGTAAACTCATCCCTTGTACATGCAAGATTACAATCACTGCAAGATGACTTTTCACCAAAAGTACTTCCAATAGGGCAATATTCACTTATCATAAGCTCAATTTTACCATATATTATTCCTTGTACATTCCCCTTATTTCCTTTTAGCATATTTTTAATTTCTTTCCTATTAAGCTCTAAACTTAGTGTAGGAATATCAATTTCATTTTGATAAAACTTTAAAGCTTCTGAATTTATTATATTAAGTTTATAATCACCTATTATCATCATTTCATCTTGATAATTACTAATTATCCCAACATTAACAGTCACTATCCCTTTAATATATTCTTTTACCTTTTCTATTATATTTATTACATTATTAAATTCACTCTTAATTATATTTGGAACCTTTAAATATATATTAAGCTCCTTATTTTGAGATACTTCTATTAAATCTTTAACCTTAATAGCATCTTTATCCCTATTAAACACATCAACTATTATATCCTTAACACCTTCTTCTATTAAAGTATCAAGCTGTTCTCTCGTAATACATTGATATATTATATCTAAACCTTTATCACTGCTCTTAATATTATCAATTTTATCTAATTTTTTAGGTCTCTTTCTTCTAAAAGATTTTGTAATAGATTTTTGAACTCCTTCTAAAGCCTCTCTTCTTAGGTTATTCAAATCACTAACTCTTATAAATCCATCCTCAAAAGCCTCAAAATTAATTTCATCTATTTTGAAAGCGCTCTCTCCAGATTTACATAGTGAATCTATAACTCTATCTTTTTCTAAAGGTCTTTTTTCTGCCTTTTCAACAACTTCGCCTAAAAATTCATAATTCTTATCATTATATTCTATGCTTATTCTTAATGGTTCTGCAACCTTAAAAGTAACATTTGCTTTTAAGGAAATTTTTCTATTATATGGTTTTATAGAATCCTCTAAAGAATCAAACAGTTTTTTATCTAATGATTTAAATATCTCATCCCCTACCTTATAAGCAGTTGGAAATATTTTAACTCTTTCTCCTCTTTTTGCTTCTTTTACTTCTTTTCCATTAGTGATAATTTTATTTATTGAAAATCCACTTTCCCTAAACCTAAATCCATCACCTAAAGCAATATCTTCTTTTAAAACTATTTCTCCATTTTTTTCTATTTTTCCTAGAGGTACTCCCGTATTTCTTGGATGCTTAAAGCTCATCATATCCATTCCAACATTTTTATGTAAATAAGCTTTAGAAAATCCTCCTCTATTAAATAGTTGTAGCAGTTCTCTTTTTCCTTTACTAACATTATATTCAGTATTATATAATTCCTTTTCTACTGCATTTTTATAATTTTCTACTACTCCAGCAACATATTCTGCCCTTTTCATTCTTCCCTCTATTTTTAATGAATAGGTTCCTGAATCTATAATATCTTTCATGTCTTCTATTGTGCATGTATCCTTAGGACTTAAAAGATAAGCCTTTCTTTCTCCAGATGTATTTCCCTTTAATGTATATTCCATTCTGCAAGGTTGCGCACACCTACCTCTATTTCCACTTCTACCACCTATCATGGAGCTCATAAGGCATTGTCCAGAGTATGAAATACATAATGCACCATGAACAAATATTTCTGTTTCTATTCCTAAATCTTTAGAAATATATTTAACTTCATCTACAGATAATTCTCTAGATAAAACTATCCTATGAAAACCTCTTTCCTTAAAAAATAGCGCACCTTCTCCATTATGTATAGTCATTTGCGTAGATGCATGTATTTCAAAATCAGGATAGTCCTCTTTTATTCTTTTAAATAAACCTAAATCCTGAAGTATTATTGCATCTACACCTATTTCATATAAAAATCCTACATATCTAACAGCTTCTTCAATTTCATTTTCCTTCAATATAGTATTTAATGTTACATAAACCTTAGCTCCATAGCTATGTACATAATCAACAGCTTTTATCATATTATCATTATCAAAATTAGATGCATATGCTCTAGCTGAAAATTTATTTCCACCTAAATAAACTGCATCAGCACCTTTGTTCATTGCTGCAATAAGACTTTCCATACTCCCTGCTGGAGCTAAAATTTCTACTTTCTTCATAACTACTTCTCCTAAACTTTAGTTTATTATGCTTTTATCGTTCCTAATTATATATATCATAAATTCTAAATTTTTTCTATTATAGTTTTATAACTTACTTTCTGAATACATAAAAACAGCTTAATTAAGAAAAATCAAGCTGTCTTTAAAACATTAGATACATTATAATTATACATCTTTAAGCAAAGCATTTTTTTGTTTTTTCTCATAAGCTAGCTTTACTTGTATATCAATCAATTTTTTTTCCAAATCTAAAACTTTATATTTCGAATTTTGTAATTGGAATTTTATTTCTTTGTTTCTTTGCTTTAATAAATCTTTTTCTGCCTTTGTCTTTTTAAAATCATCTTCCATTATTTTGCATTCTTCATTAAGTTTAATAAACTTTTCCTTATAGCCTACTTCATTAGTTTTTAATAACTCATTAGTTTCTTTTAAGTTTTCCACTTCTTTGTAGCAGTTTTCTACTTCTTCTCTTAAAGTTAAATTTTCATCTTTTAAAGAATCTATTTCTAACTTTAAAGAGTCTTTTTCATTTATATCTACTTCTTTAGCACTTATTTCTTTCTCTAATTTTGATATTTTTTCTCTTAATATATTATTTTCTTCATTTTCATTTTCAAGAAGTGTAACTTTATTTTTTAATTCTTCTGCCTCTAAAAGTTTTTTATTTAATTCATCTATTATTTCATTTAGCTTATTAATTTCTCTAGAAGTATTAAATTCTATTCCTTCAGCTTCTTCTCTAATTTCTTTTATTCTTTCTTTCAATGTTAAGTTTCTTTCATCTAAAGAAGTATTTTTCTTCATTAATACTTCTATTTCTATATCTGCTTTAAATAGTTCATCTGCTATATTTAACGCAACAAGAGTAGCTGCTGCTGTAGAGCTTAGCTTTCTATTGTTTGCCATAATATCCTTCACTTTTCCATCTACGTACTTTGCTACTTCTAATAAGTATTCTTCATTTTCTCTTCCCTTTAGATTATATTCAATCCCATTTATCTTTATAGTTACAGTATTCATAATACACCTCGTTAACATAATAATTATAACTAATTTTATTCTAACATAAATATTCCAAAGAATGTATATATGTTGCAATAAAGATTTAAATTTAACTAAAAATATACAACAAATTCATATATGTGTACTAAAAACTATATGAATGAATAAAATAAAAAGATATTTTAGACTTAACAATATTAAAACCTAAAATATCCTTTTGTTATTTATATTTCATTTTTTCCTATTATATAAGCAATAACAAATCCTACTATTAAGGAAATTATTGATACTATTCCCATTAATCCAAATGTAAAACCTGGATAAATTACAAATACTGATCCTATTACTAATCCAAAAATTATACAAAAAGCAGTTTGAGGATACTTGCTAAATATTTTTTCTATAAGTTTAGTCATTAATAAAAATCCACCAATAACTCCAACTCCAACGATAGCCATATTTACGATATCAAAGTTTTTTACTATTTCTATTATTGGCTCATATAAACCTATTAGTAATAACATAAATGAACCGCTTATTCCAGGTAATATCATTGTTGCAGCTGCTATAAATCCAGCTACAAAGAATCCTATTGCATTAGGTTTAAATATTGAACTTAAAAACGCAGCATCAGGATTAACTTTTTCTATTAAACCTAATCCAGCAACAATTATAAACCCTATCACTAATCCTATCCAATTACCAGCACTTACTTTTGTTTCTGTTGCTTTTTTAAATAATAATGGTGCTGTACCTAATATTAATCCAATAAAGAAAAAATTAGTTTGTTCATTATAACTTTTAAGTAAATAATCAATTAAGTTAGTAAACAATAATATTCCTACTACAGCTCCAATACCAAGTGAGCCTAAAAATAATATATTTTTCTTTATGTCCTTAAAAAAATTATTAACAGAATATATTATTTTATCGTATATTCCCATTACAACAGCCATAGTTCCACCACTTACCCCTGGAATAACATTGGATACTCCTATAACTATCCCTTTTAATGCATTAATGATATAATTCATATTTTTCTCCTTTACATAAATAAGAATATGTCTTATTTTATCATATATTTTATATTATAAAAAACATATTATATATACACAAATATTATTAATAATAAAGCTGTATTTTAAGAATTCTCTCTTCATACAGCTTTATTAATATTTTATATAAAATTTTTATTATCTTAAAGTAGCACCTAATTTATATTCAAGGCTTCTTAATATTTTATCATGAACCTTATTAACATCATTATCTGTAAGTGTCTTCTTTTCATCTCTATATGCAATTGCATAAGCTATACTCTTTTTACCTTCTGGTATTTGAGTCCCTTTATAAATATCAAATAATTTTACTTTTTCAACTAAGTTTCCACCAGCTTTTTTAATAGTATCTTCTATTTCTTGCACTAATACTTCATCATTTACTAATAAAGCTATATCTCTTGTAACTGCTGGGAACTTTGGAAGTGGCTTATATTTCTTAGTTGTTTCAGCACTATTAAATAATAAATCTAAATCTAATTCAGCTAAATAGCAATTAATATCAACGCCATAGTTTTCTGAAACGTCAGGGTGAACTTCACCTAATACCCCTACTTTTGATTTGCCAATCATTAAAGCAGCAGTTTTACCTGGGTGATAGCTAGGATTTTCAGCTTCACGAGCAAATGTTACTTTATTTAGACCTAAAGCTTCAACAATATTTTCTACAACTCCCTTTAAATCTAAATAATCGCAGTTTCCATACATACCAATTGTTAATATATTCTTTTCAGTTGGAAGAACAGTTTCATCTTCATTTGGTATATATACCTTACCAACCTCAAATAATCTAGCATATTCATTATTTCTTGAATAGTTTCTTCCTAAAGATTCCATCATTGAATGAATAGTAGTTGTTCTCATTACAGAATAATCTTCGCCAAGTGGATTCTTAATCTTTACAACATTTCTTAGCTCACTATTTTCTGGTAAATTGATTTTATCAAAAACTTTAGGTGATACAAAAGAATAGCTTATAGATTGATTTAATCCACTTCCTATCATAGTATTTATAACTTCTTCAGTTAATATTTCATTTTTATATTTAGGCTCTCTTTCAGTAGATACCTTAAATATTGTAGTTGGAATCTTATCATATCCATATATTCTTGCAACTTCTTCAGCTATATCTTCTTTAATTGCTATATCAATTCTAAATGTTGGTATATTTATAACCAAATCATCATTTACAACTTCTGTTTTTAAATCTAAAGAATCAAGATATTTTTTCATATCTTCTTTTGCTATTTCTGTTCCTAAAAATTTATTTATCCAGTTAGAATCTACTGTAATACTTCCTTCTTCTTTCTTTTGAGTATATACATCAATAGTTCCTTCCATTACTTCACCACATCCAAGCTCGCAGATTAAAGCACAAGCTCTATCTATTGCAAGACTTGCAAGATTTGGATCTATATCTTTTTCAAATCTTGATGAACTTTCAGTTCTTAAATTAAGCTTTTTAGAGTTAACTCTTATATTAGTTCCATCAAAGTTTGCACATTCAAAAATAACTTCAGTTGTATCTTCTTTAATCTCTGAATTTAATCCACCCATTATTCCTGCTAAAGCTATAGTTTTATCTCCATCCTTTATACATAGGAAACTAGAATCAAGATTTCTTTCAATTTCGTCTAAAGTTACAAAAGTTTCTCCATCTTTAGCTCTTTCTACAACTATTTTTCCACTTTGAATTTCCCTTGCATCAAAAGCATGCATTGGTTCTCCAAGTTCTAGCATTACAAAATTAGTTATATCAACTATATTATTTATAGGTCTAACACCAGCTTCTAATAATCTTTCTTGCATCCAGCTTGGTGAAGGCATAACCTTAACATTTTTAACTCCTCTTGCCATGTATCTTCTACATAAAGAATCTTTAACTTCAACTTTTAAATTATCATTTATATTTTCAGAATTCTTTACTTCATAATTAAAACTTGGCATCTTATAAGATGTAGAAAGAGTTGCTGCAGTTTCTCTTGCCATACCAACAATACTTAAACAATCTGGTCTATTTGAAGTTATTTCAAAATCTAATATTGATTTGTTAAGTCCTAGGTATTTTTTAATATCCATCCCTAATGGTGCATCTTTAGGTAAAATCATTAAGCCATGAACTGGTTCATCACCAGCTATTCCAAGTTCTTCTTCTGAGCAGAACATACCATTAGATACTACCCCTCTAAGTTTACCCTTCTTAATTTCTGTTCCATCTGCTAAAGTTGATTTATGAAGAGCAACAGGTACTATATCTTCTTCCTTCATATTTGTTGCAGCTGTAACAATTTGAATTTTTTCATCAGCTCCTATATCAACTTGACAAATCTTTAATTTGTCAGCATCTGGATGTGTAGTTACTTCAACAATTTTTCCAGTAACTACATTTTTAATTACATCTCCTTGAGTAATAACTTCTTCTACTGCTGAACCTGTTAATGTTAATCTATCTCCAAGCTCTTTTGCATCTATATTCACTTCAACATAATCTTTTAACCAATTAAATGGTACTTTCATCTCTTTTACCTCCTCTAATTAAAATTGATTTAAAAATCTCATATCACTTTCGTATAATAGTCTGATGTCATCTATTCCATATTTAAGCATAACCATTCTATCAACGCCAAATCCGAAGGCAAATCCGCTATAAACTTCTGGGTCTATACCACAATTTCTTAATACTTGTGGGTGAACCATTCCACAACCTAAAAGTTCTATCCATCCACTTCCTTTACAAACTCTACATCCTTTTCCTTCACATACGAAGCAAGTTGCATCCATTTCTGCTGAAGGTTCTGTAAATGGGAAATGGTGAGGTCTAAACTTAGTTTTAACCTTATCTCCAAACATCTTCTTTGCAAAAAGCTCTAGAGTTCCTTTTAAATCTGCAAATGTAACTCCCTTATCAATAACTAATCCTTCCATTTGATAGAATATAGGTGAGTGAGTTGCATCAACTGCATCTGATCTATATACTTTACCTGGAGCTATCATTTTTATTGGTGGAGCTTGATTTTCCATAACTCTAATTTGAACTGGTGAAGTTTGTGTTCTTAATACTAAATTATCATTTATATAAAAAGTATCTTGTTCACTTCTTGCTGGGTGATCCTTTGGAATATTTAAAGCTTCAAAATTATAATGATCTAATTCTACTTCTGGGCCTTCTTCTACTGTAAAACCCATTGATATAAAGATATTCTTCATACTTTCTAAAGTTAAATCTAAAGGATGTCTCTTACCAATTAAACTCTTATTTCCTGGAAGAGATATATCTATAACTTCTGATGCTAATTTAGCATTTTTTTCTTTTTCTTTTATTCCTCTTGATATTTCTTCAATCTTATCTTCAACTTCTTTTTTTACTACATTTACAAGCTTTCCTACTATTGGTCTTTCTTCTTGAGATAATGATCCCATTCCTCTTAATATAGTAGTTAGCTCTCCTTTTTTACCTAGATACTTAACTCTTATTTCTTCTAATTCTGAGCTAGTATTTACATTTGTTAATTCATTAAATGCATTTTCTTTAATAGACATTAACTTTTCTTGCATATTTGTTCCTCCTTTTTGATTAAAATAAAAAAACTTCGTCCCTAACAAAAGGGACGAAGTGCCGCGTTACCACCCTAATTGGTTATAAAATTTTATAATTTTATAACCCAACTCAAATTTAAATAACGGTTAAACCCGCTAGAAACTACTGTTAATTTCACTTCTAGGACTCCTGAGGGAACTTCAATATAAACTTCTTTAAAATAGCTTCCAGTCTTAGACTATTTCTCCCTGCAAAGTCCTTTATATCTACTTTCTCATTCATTGTCTTTTTATATTCAATTTATAATTTATTATACAAATAAACTTAATTAATTTCAATAGAAAGTTTCTATTTATTTCTATATTAGATTTTGTCTTACTTTTTCAAATAAAATTATAGATGTTGCTATTGCTACATTTAAAGATTCAGCTCCACCTGGCATTGGAATTTTAACCTTTTTACTTGCAAGCTCAAAAAGCTCATTACTTATCCCATTACCTTCATTGCCTACAGCTAGCATTATTTTTCCCTTTAAATTTTCTTCAAAAAAGTTTTTAGATTCCTCAAGAGATGTTGTTACTAAGGCAACTCCATTATCTTTAAGTTTTTTAATAATACTAAAATCTTCATCATCATAAAAAATAGGAACATAAAATATAGAACCCATAGTAGATCTTATTGTTTTATCATTATAAATATCTACTGTTCCCTTTGTTAATATTATTCCATCAACTCCAGCTGCGTGGCCAGTTCTTATTATAGTTCCTAAATTACCCGGGTCTTGAACTTTATCACATACTAGGAAAAATCCACCGTCTAAATCAATAGTCATTTTTTTATTTTTAACTACTGCTATAACTCCTTGAGGATGTTCTGTAGAAGATATTTGTAAGAATAAACTACTTGAAAAAACATATATTTTATCATCATTAATAACTTCTTTTAAACTACTATTATGTAATTTTTCCTCATTCCCTTGAGATAAAATTATATATTCTATTTCCATATTAGCTTTTGCAGCTTCTTCTATTAATCTAAATCCTTCTAAAATGAACTTACCTTCTTTTTGTCTAAATCGTCTTTCTTTAAGTTTCTTTATAGACTTAAAAAAATTATTTTCTTTACTTTCTATATAAATCAAAATTTACACCTCGTTAATTTGATTTAGCTATCATGCCTTCTAATCTATTTAGGTCTTCAGCTGATCCTATAGCAACAATTACATCATTATCTTCAATTATATCTTCTGCTGATGGTGATAAATTAACTTCATCTCCTCTTTTAATTGCCATAACATTTATTCCATATTTGCTTCTAAGTCTTAATTCATTTAAAGTTTTTCCTGACCATTCATTTAAAACTTGAATTTCCATAACGCTGTAATCTTCTGAAAGTTCAATATAATCTAATATATTTGCGGAAACTAAATTATGAGCAACTCTTACTCCCATATCTTTTTCTGGTAGTACAACTCTATCTGCTCCAATTTTGTAAAGAACTTTTGCATGTAAATCGCTATGACCTTTAGCTATAATATATTTAACTCCAAGCTCTTTTACTAATAACGTAGCCATAATACTTGATTGAATATTATCACCTATAGTAACTACTGCTACATCAAAATTTCTTATTCCTAATGCCCTTAAAGCATTTTCATCTGTTGCATCTAGCTGCACAGCATGTGTAACGCTATCAGCTATTTCTTGTACTATATCTTCATCTTTATCTATTGCTAATACATCATTTCCCAAAGAATATAAGGTTTTTGCTATTGAAGATCCAAATCTTCCAAGCCCTATAATTACAAATTGTTTATTAGCCAATTGAATTCATCTCCTAACCTATCAAAATTTTCCCTTCTGGATATTTATAACCAGATTTCTTGCGCTTTCTTGTTAATGCAAGCATTACAGTAAGAGGACCAACTCTTCCAAAATACATCATAAGCATAATTAAAACTTTACCTATAGAACTTAGATTAGGAGTAAGCCCTAATGTTATCCCTACAGTCCCAAATGCTGATGTCGTTTCATATAATAAATCTATAAAACTAACACCAACTTCAGTGTATGATAAAATCATTGTTGAAAATATTACTAAAGATACTCCTATAAATAATAAAGTGAATGACTTATATACGATTTCTTTTGTAAATCTTCGTCCAAATACTTCCGTATCTTCTCTTCCTTTTATTACACAAATAACAGTTAATACTAAGATACCAAAAGTTACTGTTTTTAAACCACCAGCAGTAGATCCTGGAGATCCTCCAATAAACATTAATATTATAGTTAAGAATTTACTTGCTAAAGTCATGCCACTAGTTGATATACTATTAAATCCTGCTGTTCTTGGAGTTACAGATGCAAAAAACGAATTTAATAACTTATCTTTAATATTCATATTTGCTATTGTGTCAACGTTATTATATTCAAATATTAACATTAAAATAGCTCCACCAAATACTAATATAGCCGTAGTTATTAGTACTAATTTAGAATGAAGGGATAACTTTTTCATCCCCTTAAATTCATATATCTCTAAAAGAACTGTAAATCCTAATCCACCAATTATTATTAACGCACTTATTACTAAAATCACTACGCTATTACTTGAATAACCGACTAGGCTTGTTCCAAACAAATCAAATCCTGCATTGCAAAAAGCTGAAATCGAATGAAAAATACTATAAAATATTCCTCTACCAATACCATATTCAGGTACAAATTGTGTTGATAACAATAATGCTCCAAAAAATTGTACTGACATAGTAAAAATCAGAACATATTTAACCATTTTTACAAGTCCTTGAATAGAATATGTGTTCATTGCTTCTTGCATAACAAGTCTTTCTCTTAAAGTTATTTTCTTACCTAATATTAAGGATATAAGAACTCCAAAAGACATAAATCCAAGTCCACCAATTTCTATTAATGTTATAATAACTGTTTGACCAAAAACACTCCAATGTGTACTAGTATCTAATGTTATTAATCCAGTTACACATACTGCAGATGTAGATGTAAAAATAGCATCTAGAAAATTTGTTGGCTCACCAGTTCTGGATGAGATAGGTAGGGATAATATAATTGCACCTATTATAATCGCTATTAAGAATCCTAATGCTAATATTTGAACTCCATTTAACCTAAATTTTTTTTTCGAACTAAACTGCATATCTTCACCTCTTAGATATACTAAATTTATATATAAGTTTCAATTAATAATCTAAGTAATTAATATTAGTACAGTATTACTTATTAATATAATAATTTTACAACTTATATGGTAATACTAATTATTATAAAC